>ENA-ORXT01000142-ORXT01000142.1-marine-metagenome-genome-assembly--contig:-NODE-142-length-121324-cov-37.729635_pt1 | contig 121324 bp, 102 predicted proteins | sample MGYA00237868_ERZ511482 | MGnify/ENA metagenome assembly ERZ511482 | reverse complement strand
TTTGGTGACTGGACCCTGGGGGTGTTCGCGCTAATTTGGTGACTGGACCCTGGGGGTGTTCGCGCTAATTTGGTGACAGGTCCCTGGGGGTGTTCGCGCTAATTTGGTGACAGGTCCCTGGGGGTGTTCGCGCTAATTTGGTGTCAGGACCCTGGGGGTGTTCGCGCCAATTTGTGGTCAGCGCGTGGCCGAGTGCGACGACGGGTAACTTCGAGGCCATGCTTGCGTTTATTACTGGCAGCGGTTTCTACAAGCTCGATGCGCTGCACCAATCTGAGGCCGAGACAGTGAACACGCCCTACGGCCCGGCCGAGATTACTCGCGGCCGATGGAAGGGAGGCACCGAGGTGCTGTTCCTGCCGCGCCACGGTGCCAACCACACAGTTGCACCCCACATGATCAACTATCGGGCCAACGTGTGGGCGCTTCAGGCAGCTGGCGCGACGGCCATCGCGGCCACCGCAGTCAGCGGTGCGATCGCTGATGATCTCTCGCCGGGCGATTTCGTGGTGATCGACGACTTCATCGACTACACGCACGGCCGGGCCGCAACATTCTTCGACGCAGCTGCACCAAGCCAAGTGCCCATGGACCTGACGGCCGAATCAGACGTGCCGCAGCTCAAAGTCAAGCACACCGACATGGCCAGCCCCTATGACCGTCAACTGCGAGCCTTGCTGGCCGAAGCAGCCGAGTCGGCCCGAGTACCGATCAGCATCGGTGGTACGTATTGCGCAACCAATGGTCCTCGGTTTGAGACCAAGGCCGAGATTGCGATGATGAAGATCGTCGGTGGCGACCTGGTCGGCATGACAGGATGCCCCGAAGTTGTACTCGCCAACGAGTTGGGTTTGCCCTATGCCTCGATCGGCGTCATCTCGAACAAGGCCGCTGGGCTGGCCGTGCACGACTTCACCGTCGCCGACATCATGCAGGTCCTCGACGACGCAACCTGGCCACTCGAACTCTTGCTCGGCGCGCTCATCGAACGCCACGCCGCCTGACCCGCCGCGCTGGCGCTCAGTGGCGGTCGGGGACAGCTTCGCTCAGGCGGTGATTTGCCATCATCGGGCCGCCGACCCAACCACACAGCTGCGGGTCGCATTCACGCAGTTCGCCGGACAAGTACCGGCCTTCGTGGGTGAAGATGCCGGACTTGGAACCGTCGGCCATGGTGACCTTGATGTTGCCTTCGCCGTCTTGTTCATAGAGCGCTCCGCTGAACGGATGTTTGATACCGAGCATCAGCCGTCGACCCAATCGGTGAGTTTGTCGTGCAACCAGCGCACCTTGGCCTCCTGATACAAGCTCAGCGTGACGCCGGGCTTGTGGGTCTGTTCGAGACCCTTCTGCACCTTGGACATGTTGAACAGGTCCTGGTTGAAGACCTTGCCGAGCATGCCCAGCTCGGGCGCATCGGTGAACGTCTCGTGCTCCTCGAGCCAGTTGATGTCGCATGGCGGTGGCTTCTCTTCGTCTTCGCCGTAGGGCGCCAAGAAGATGCACTCCATGATCGACGAACGATGATCGTCGCCGTTGGGCCGGAAGCGATACACGATGCGGTTGAAGGCGCCCCACGGATGGAAGTTCGGGAACAGCGTGTAGTCGAGGCTGTCCATCATCTCGGCGTCGCTCATGCCGTCGACCATGTCGCCCGCCATAGAGCGCCAGCGCTCGCGTGCCCCAGCAGCACCCACGGCCCGCATCGACGATTCCTCGTCGACTGTGATCGGCAGCTCCTGGTCAACGCGGACATCCATCATTGACCGCATCATGACTTCTTGGCTGGGCATGTCGTCGATCAGGTGCGGGCTCGGTGTGCCACCCGGTGAGATGACTCGCGAGAAGTTGTCCCACACGTCGACCTGGCTGTTGGTGTCGCCCAGGTAGTACAGGATCTGAGGGTGGGTTGCGTTGACGTGATACGCCTCGCAAAAGGCCTCTTGCGCGATTTTCCAGTTGGCTTGGATGACCTTGGCCACATGAGCTTGTTTGAAGCGACGCTCGAGATCCCAGACCTGGAAATGGTCATCCATTTCGCCGATGAAGTCAGCCAGCGGCTCGGCATCGGGATCGGGGTTGATGAACACGAAACCCGCCCACACGCCGGTCTTGGCCTGGGGCAGCTTGAAGTCCTCGGCCTGCACCTGGGGGAAGTCCCACTGCGACGGGATGTCCTGCAGGTCGCCGTCGATGGTCCACGCATAACCATGGAACGGGCATCGGATCTCAGAACAGTGACCGTCGTAGTCCTTGAGCTGACGACCACGATGCAGACACGCGTTGGGGTAGCAACGAATATCGCCCTCGACGCCGCGGATCACGATGTAGCTCTGGCCTGCGATCTCGTACAGGTAGTAGTCACCAGGCTCGGGAATTTCGTCGGTTCGGCAGGCGTACTGCCACACCCGAGACCACAGATCTCGCTTCTCGGCCTCGTGATACTCGCGACTGGTGTAGCGCTCTTTCGCGAAGTCATGAGCACCGGCGTATCGAGGTGATTCGAGGCGCAAGACGTCGGGGACAGGATGGGTATCAGTATCAAGCAATTCTTGATAGGAGATTCCCGGCGAACGCGCAGTGCCCCATTCGGCAGTTTCAGACATAGCCCTACGCTACCGACCGAGCCCGACCAGAGTCCAACCCGACGCCAACCCACCCATGATCAGATCACGGACTCAACCCGTTGACCAGGCCGACGCTGCACTGCGCGATCAGCAGCGCAGCGGCCACGTTGACCGTGCCGTTTGCTTTGGAATCAGCAGCGCCCAGGTGATCTGGGTGGCGGTATCGGTCGGGCACGACGTCGCAGCGGGACGATTGCCAACGCTACTGCGCAATGATGCGCATCGACCACGCTGCGCCGTCGATCACAAGTCACATCACCGGTCGCAACTCGCATCACCGTCAGGTCCTGGACAAGTTGGCGATGTCGCCCGCTGCATCACCGCCCAAGAACTTGCTGCCACTCACCGCGTGGTATTTATTGGGGCCAGAGAGTCCGCCAGCCAGTGAGATGACGAAACTACGGTTGGCACGCCGCACGCATCACATTCACCACTGTCAAGGAACGTCATGGCTGCGCAACTAGAAGGACTCGAGAGCGCCTGCGGCGTCGAGGACCCGAGCCGCGTCTGCGTCAGAGTGTTCGATTGGACCGAGAACAGCACACTGGCAGGATTGTCCGAGTGGCTCATCGACCGGCCGTTTCGGGTGCTGGTCATCTTGGCCTTTGCGTGGGTCCTCAATCGGCTGGCGCGCCGAGCCATTGGATCGCTCAGCGACAAGATTCGGCAGACGCCTGAGAACCCGCGCATTGCCCAACTCCGACGCCTGGGCAGTGAGCCGCCACGTCCAGGTGGGGCGCTGGCCGACCGTGCGCCAGCCCGGGCCGAGGCGATCGAGGCGGTGCTGAAAAGTCTTGTTACGACCGTGGTGTGGATCGTTGCTGTACTGCTGATGTTGAGTGAGATGAACATCAACCTTGCACCGCTTATCGCTGGTGCGGGTATCGCAGGTATCGCGCTTGGTTTCGGCGCGCAGTCTGTCGTCCGCGATTTTCTCGGGGGCATCTTCATCTTGGTCGAGGATCAATACGGCGTTGGCGACGTGATCGAAATCGGCGGCGTCACCGGAACAGTCGAGGACATTTCGCTTCGCACCACCCGGGTTCGCGACATCGAAGGCACCGTGTGGCATTTGGCCAATGGCGAGATCCTCAAGGTCGGTAATCACTCCCAGCTGTGGTCGAACTGTGTGATCGATGTTGATGTCGCGTACGAGACCGACGTGCGCTCTGCCATGGAAGTGCTCGACCGCGTGGCCGACGACATGTGGCAAGAATCCAAAGCCAACGAGACCGACGCCATCATTGCTGATCCGGTCGTGCAAGGTATCCAGTCATTGGGTGAGAGCGCAGTGACGCTGCGACTCGTGGTCAAGACCGATCCGCTGTCGCAATGGCAGGTGCAGCGCGACCTTCGGCTGCGCATCAAGGAAGCGTTCGACGCCGCAGGCATCCACATCCCGTACCCGCAGCGCACCGTCCGAGTCGTGACCACCGACAGCGATTCGGTGGCCGGGCCCGCCTCTGGCTGACTGAACACCGCCAGCACCTGCGCCAGGGAACCGATTTGTGCGATGGCGAATCGGCTGGCACTGTTGGCCGGTGCAAAGCGATCAGTCGAACAGCGTGACCGCCGGTTCTGAGCCAGTCAGCAGCGTGATGGACCAGTTCCGTCTCGATGGCAAGGCCGCAGTCGTCACTGGATCTGGCCAGGGGATCGGCCGTGCCATTGCATGGGGGCTCGCCGACGCCGGATGCAACGTGGTCATCAACTCTCGGCGGGTCGGCGATCTCGAGGTCACCGCTGCCGGCATCGAGGCTCGGGGCCAGAAAGCACTGATTGCCGACGGGGACATTCGCAACTTTTCCGAGACGATTGCCGAGCGGGCGGTGGCCGAGTTCGGGCGACTCGATATTTGGGTCAACAACGTGGGTGGCTCCGACGAAAAAGTCACCCGCACGCTGATCGACACGCCCGACGACATCTTCCGCTCGCAGCTTGAACTCAATCTCACCACCGCTTTCCAAGGTGCAAAAGCTGCTGCGATGCACATGGACGACGGAGGCGTCATCATCAACATTTCCTCGGGTGCCGGCATGCGAGGTAGCCCGCACACCGGCCCGTATGCAGCCGCTAAAGCTGGCATGAACAACATGACCGAGACCCTTGCGCTCGAACTCGCTCCGACGATCCGGGTCAACGCGATCGCGCCCGGACCAGTCGTCACCGAGGCCTATGAAGAGGTGCTCGGTGTCGATGCCGAACGCCAAGCCATCGTTGCGCAGTCGATTCCGCTTCAGCGCATCGGCATGCCCAACGACATCGCGGCTGCGGTCGTCTACTTCGCATCGCCCGCCGCGTCGTGGGTCACCGGACAGCTTCTGCTCGTTGCTGGCGGCCGCACCCACCGCACCGTCAACTACACCAACGACGGCGTGTAGCTAGTTCGGAGTCCTCGCAGGGCTCGTCATCGTGTTCTCTGGCCTTCCAGCTCCGTAGTCCCGGACCGCTTCGCTACCTTCTTGTTCAGATTGGAGAGTTATGCGATTTGGGTTTGTCTTGCCTAACAATTGGGGGATTGCCGATCCGGTCGCCGTGGCTGCGTTGGGGGCCGAGGCTGAGCGGCTTGGGTTGAATTCGGTGTGGGTGAATCACCACATCGTCAATGCGGGATATATCGAAGACCGGCTTGGCGACAAGCCCTATCACGATGCGCTGACCGTGCTCACCTGGGTCGCAGCCCAGACCGAACGCATTGCCCTGGGTACCTCGGTGTTGGTGATGCCGTATCTGCATCCGATGGTCACTGCCAAGGCGTTGGCAACGCTCGACCAGATGAGTCGCGGGCGGGTCATCGCCGGTCTCGGTGTTGGCAGCCTGCCCGAAGAGAACGCGATTCTCGACGTCGACTATGACGGTCGCGGCGCCACCAGCGATGAGTTCATCGAGATCATGAACTCGCTCTGGGCCGAAGGTCCGGCGACCCACACCGGCCAGCAGTACGAGTTTGAATCGGTGATCGCTTCACCAACGCCCACCCAATCGCCGCTTCCCATCTGGATCGGCGGCTCTGGCGCACCCGCCCGCCGGCGCGCCGCGACGTACGGTGCCGGGTGGCATCCGATGTGTTCACCCGGCGGCCTGGCCAAACGTATGCCCGCCATGATGGCCGCCCTTGCTGATCACGGCCGCAACCGTGAAAGCTTGACCATCGGGCCCCGCATCGACGTGGCTTCGCTGGCCGATCTTGCTGCGGTTGAAGCGTGGCGAGAGGCCGGCGCAGATGAACTCATCGTGGGCGCAAGCAGCCTGAACATCGCAGATCACCAGGCCGCGCTCGCTCATGTAGCCGAACTGGCTCGAGCCGTCGGTGACTAACGAAGTGGTTCCTTGATGTCTTCAGGGGTTTGGCAACGAGAAGTCACAGCAGTCGTTCGGGGTATCCGCCTGGCGGTAGTGCGCTGATGGGGCCGTGTAGGGCATAACCGCCGTCGACGTAGAGCGTCTGGCCGGTCATGTAGCTTGCCGCTGGCGAGGCCAAGAAGGCGACGGCGTTGGCGATATCTTCGGGTCGCCCTGGATACGGCAACGGCACGCCGGTCATATCTTGGCCGACCTGCTCGTCGTAGGCCTCGTCCCACCCTTGGGTGTGAAACGCACCCGGCGCCACGCAATTGACTCGCACCTTGGGCCCCCATTCGAATGCCACCGTGTGAGTCATCTCGATGACGCCAGCCCGGGCCGCCGCCGAGTGGGCCATGCCGGGCAAGCCGCGACCCACGATGGCCACGATCTGCACGATCACGCCGCCGTCGCCGTCGAGCATCTGATTACCGAAGGCTTGGGTCATCCCCCAGGTGCCGTTGAGGTTGAGATCGATAACGCTCTTCCAGCCGTTGGGGCTGAAGTCGCGAGCTTTCTGTGGGAACTGGCCGCCTGCGTTGTTCACCAGAATGTCGACGTGATGGCGCTCCGCAAGACCGTCGATCGTCTCGCGGTTCTTGATGTCGACGAGGTCAACAGCGACCGGATTGCCGGTGGCTTCAGCAATCTCGGACGCGGTTACCTCGAGGATCTCGGCGCGCCGAGCAGCAATCACCACGTTGGCCCCGAGCAACGAGAGCTCGGTGGCTATCGCACGACCGAGGCCGGTGCCACCACCAGTAACGAGCGCAGTCTTGTCAGCGAACAGACCGGGCGCGAACGATGAAGCAGGAGGCGTAGTCATAGGACCGACACTATGGTCGTCGGCCGCGACCAGGTGCAAACGAAACGCAGTTGGCTCGGCCACGGCTCGGCCCAGTAATCGGTCTCGGCCAAGTTGCTCAGTCGGTTTGGGCGGAGAGGACCAGGCCAACCTGACGAGCTACCGCGACGAGTGCGCCAGACTCGTCCCAGAGCCAGCCGTCTTCGATCGTGCGATTGCCAGCGGCGTCGCTGGTGCGGAAGTGCCCGCGGATCCAGCCGTCGACCGGCCGCCGTCTGACATGCACCGTGAGCTCAATGGTCGGTACCCAACCGATATAGCCCATCTTGGAGAACAGCGGCGGTGGAAACGCGTCGGCGAATAGCGCAAGTGCAAGCGCGTCGACAGGGCGTCCGTCGCTGAATCGAATCCAGCCGGTGATCTCGGCGTCGCGCCCACTTCCAGCCACGGCATGGTCAGGGTGAATACGAACATCGAGTCGATCCATGATCGGTAGCACGACGCCTTGCTCGAGATCAGTGCGCGACACACAATCGTCGGGCGCAGGAATCGGCGACATCGGCGTCTCGATCTCTACGACTGGGTCGCTGGCGCTGAGATCCGCGAACGCGGCGAGTGACTCGATGCGGGTCTTGCCGTCTTGAATCAAACGGCCTCGCACGGTCCCGACCGTGCGGCCCTGGCGCACTGGCTCTACGACGACTTCAGCATTGGCGTCACCGGTGCCGGGTCGCAGATAGTGGGTCGTCACGCTCAACGGATCGGGCTGCCCCGACGCGGTTGTCATGGCCCGCAGCAGCGGCGCAAGCAGATATCCGCCGTTCGGGTTGTCGCCAATATTCCAGCTGCTCGTCAGATGCGTGTTGAATCGATTCTCATCGATGGCAACTAACGCGGTCTCGTCGTCGAAGTGATATCCCACGGCGCCTTTCTACTCGCCGCTCGCAGGAAATGGTGCATGGGCGCTCTCGAGGTGTCGGGGAGGCTCGGGTATCGTTCCGGCATGTCTTTGCGTGCGGGTCGACTGGTCAAGCCATTGATGATGCTGGCGGTGGTGCTGGCCCTCGGGGCATGTAGCGGCAGCGTCGAGTTCTCCTTCGGAGGCGAGACCGCGTCGGAAGCAGCCGTGGATTTAATCGAGGGCGATGCGATGGCGCAGCGCCTGAAGATCGCAGCAATTACCAACGCGGTGTGTGAAGACCCCGCAGTCGAAGAGGTCGGCACGGTGTTTGGATGCACGGCCGAGAGCGATGGCACGACCGTGCTCTTCGAGGTAGAGATCGAAGAGGGAGATCGGATCTTCGCGGCGCCGACCAATGTGGTCGACGAGAGTTTCATAGCAGAGTACGAGGCCAGTGCAGTCGAGGCGCTCAACCGAGCCGAAGGGTTCACCCTTGCAGCGGCCGACCTTGACTGCGGAGACGTGTCGGTGGTCCTCGACGAGAACAGCCAGATGTTCTGTCTGCTGTCACCGTCTGATGTTGTCGAGTCCTACGACGCAGTCCTGACGGTGACCGACACCATCTCGGGCGCATTCTCGGTCGACGTCATCGGCGTCGCCGATTAAAATCGAATGCGCCACAGAACCCGTGTTGGCACAGAACCGTGTTGTCACAAGACCCTGTTGCCGTACATTTCGCCAAGTTCGTCGGCGAGTAGTTCGAGTCGCTCGCCGTCGGGGCCCGAGAAGTAGATCGAGCTGCCGTGCTCGAACTCGATCTCAACACCGGCAGCAGCGAGCTTGGTGCGCAGGTGGGCTTGCTTGTCGGGGGTGACCGAGATAGCCAGATGGTGCATGCTGCCAAGTACCTCGGCGTACGGCCCGAGGTCGAGGCCGGGGAAATCGAAGAACGCCAGCGCGTTGCCGTTGCCGACGTCGAAGAAGAAGTGCGTCGACCCCTGGTAGTCACGATTCTCGAAGAGTTCGGTCAACGGGAACTCCAGAACGTCTTGGTAGAACTCGATCGTGCGCTCCACGCTCGACGAGAGCAGGGCCAAGTGGTGCACCCCCCGGGCCGACGAAGCAGGCCGTTGGGCGCGCAAGTACTTGTCGCGCATCTGTTGCCACTCGTCGCTGCGGTCTACCTCGTCGCCGGGTTTCGTGCTCGTCATGTGACTCCTTGGGGTAGTGGTGTCGTGGTGTGTCAGACAATGTGCAGCCGTATCGGCAACTGTCGGGCGTGGGGCCCGCTGTCGGAAACAGCCTGGTCCTGCGGTCGGCGGGCGGCCGATCAGCGGGTGTCGCGCGTCGGTTCGCAACACCCGCCTCTCCTAAGGCGGCTCGCTCGAAAGCGAGGTAATTAAAGGTTTAAACAACCTGTTCGCCTCATACTAGTTAAAAGTTGAAGCATGTCAACCTCGGACCTAGGCTTTGTCCGTGATGGACGACACGCCGTGGCTGACCGAGCCAGAGATGTTGATCTGGCGGAGTTTCATCGAGGCCAGCGGGCGGCTGAACACCCAGCTCAGCGACTCGCTCAAGCGCGAGAGCGATCTGACCTTGGACGACTACGAGGTCCTGGTGCACCTGTCCGAGGCCGACGACCAGCGACTTCGCATGACCGAACTATCGGGCCGCCTGCTGCATTCGCAAAGTCGCTTGACCCAACGGGTTGACCGGCTTGCCAAACGAGGACTCGTAGACCGCGAAAGATGCCCTGATGACCGGCGAGGAAAATTCGCCGTGCTGACACCAGCTGGGCTTTCCCTCATCGAGACGGCAGCTCCAGCGCACGTGCGCGACGTGCGACGACTGCTCATCGATCTGATCGAGCCTCACGAACAGGCCGCCTTCGGCGAACTGCTCCAACGAATAGCCGAAGCTGCTCGCAACGCAGACCACGGCTAGTCGCGCTCTCGCTGTACTTGGTTCGCCATCGGGTCGTCGCTGCCAGAGACGCCGTTGCTAGAGACGCCGTTGCTAGAAGACGATGCTGCCAGAGACGCCGTTGCTAGAAGACGATGCTGCTAGAGACGCCGTTGCTAGAAGACGATCTCGGCGGTGGCCAGAACTTCGGTGGCGCGATCTGGCACACCTTGGCCCTGCCAGAACATGTTGGTGTGAGCAATCAGATCGGCCGCAGTTGGAAGCCCATGTGATGACATGTCGTCGGTCGTATGGGCATCGGACACCAGCACGGTGTCGTAGCCGCGCCCGAGCGCGCCATGCAGCGTCCACCGCACACAGAAGTCGGTTTGCGCGCCGGTGACGACAAGCCGCCCGATGCCATGGCTGTTGAGCTCCCGCTCGAGGCTGGTCGCCTCGAACGAATCGCGGTGGCTCTTGTGCACGATCGTCTCGGTCTTACGAGGCGCAAGCTCGGGCGCCAGCTGCCAGTCGCCTGAGTTCGCAACCAGGTCATCGTCGGCGTGCTGTATCCAGATCACCGGAGTCTGCGCACTGCGCGCCCGATCGACCAAGTCGTTGATGTTGGCGATCACACCATTGCGGTCGTGCGCATCTGCCACCACGCCACACTGCACATCGATCACCAACAGTGCGGTTCCGGGCCGGTCGGTACGCGTGGTCATTGCGTAACTCTATTGCGAACCAACATGCCACGTCACCTGATCCGTCCGAGTCCAGCAGATTCTCTAGCGGCTGGTGGTTGTGGCCTGAACCGCAACGAGCGGTGCGTGACCTGCGAGCAGTTCGGCGAGCTCGTCGGCGTGGTGTTGCGAGTCCGGCGTCACCCGGTGCAGCGCCACCATGAAGCGCGCGGCGGGCGGCAGCCCTTTCTGCGAACCGTCGTTGCTCAGTAGAACTTTGCTCGCACGCTCAGGGGTCAGCAGATCGTCGATCCCACAACCAGCGATCTGGGCGACAAGATCAGGGCGATGGCAGCTGGCTTCGATCGGCTGACCGAGCGCGCTGGCACCAACGCATGCAATGAGCAGCGTGGTGCGCGATGGCACGACAGGTTCGTGAGCTGCGGGCGCTTTGAACGGACGCTTCCGAGAGCCGTCGGCCTCGACGACAATATTGTCGGCAAGGTCGAACCAGCGATCGCAGGTGTCGGCGTCGACCCCGACCGCACGCCGCTCCTGGGCTGCTTTCCAGACCAGAGCGCTGCCGGTTCGAGCAAGCTGCCCACCAAGAACTTCGTCGGTCGGATCGATCAGCACAGGAAACCCGCCGGACTGTTCAGCGCCCATCTTGGTCGTGGTGGTCAACACCGTTGTCCCTGCAAGCAACGTTCCCAGCGTGAACAGGGTGGTTGTCTTGCCCCCGCCGCCAACGAGCGAGATCAGCTCGTTGCCATCGATACCAAACGCAGTGACCAGTTCGTCGAGCTCGACCGGTGCCACCACGGCATCACGCTACCTCCACTGGCACCAGCACTATCGCCAGCGACGAACTCGGTCCTACGCTTGGTCCAATGGCAACGATGCGTGTACGCGATTGCGACCTCGACTACGACGTGACCGGAGCTGGCCATGCCCCCCCACTCGTGTGGGGCCACGGTCTGACCAGCAGTCGCGGGATCGCAGCGGCTTACCCGCTCATCGATCTTGAGCCAGCAGAGCCGACCCGGGCTGTGGTTCGCTATGACGCCCGAGGTCACGGACTGTCCAGCCGTCTCGACGATCCGACGAAAGGCAGCTGGGCCGAGCTTGCACTCGATCAGATCGCGCTCATCGACGCGCTCGGTCTTGACCGCGTCGTGCTCGGCGGCGTCTCAATGGGGGCGGGCACGGCGCTGCACAGCGTGCTGGCGCTGGGCGATCGGGTTGATCAGATGGTGCTGGTGATTCCGCCCACCGGGTGGGAAACCCGCACCGCACAAGTCGAAATGTATGAGCAGACAGCTCAGGTTGTTGACGCAAAGGGACCCAAGGCGCTCATAGCGACCGCCGCTATGTTGCCGCCGCCCGACCCATTTCGCGATGTCTCCGATTGGGTCGACCGCCGGGCCGGCAGCCTTGGTGGGGCGATCCCTGATCAGCTCGCAGCATGCTTTCGCGGCGCCGCTCACGCCGACCTTCCGCCGATCGAGCAGCTCTCGACCATTTCAACGCCCACCCTGGTCTTGGCGTGGAGTGGCGACGCGGGACACCCCGTCTCGACGGCTGAGCAGCTGGGCGACGCGCTTGAGAATGTCACGGTCTCAATCGCGTCGACCTTGGACGATTTTCAGACGTGGTCAGATCAGCTGCACGCCTTTCTCGATGACTCCGCACAGTAGAGTCGCCTGGTGGGTGGACATCTCGAGCAGCTAGCCGGGCAAGACGCAGCCATTGCGTTGCGGGCCGACGCAACCGTGCTGGTGCCAATCGGTGCGATCGAACAACACGGGCCGCATCTGCCGCTTTCGGTCGACTGGATCATTGCCGACGAAGTCGCACGCGAAGTCATCGTCCGAGTTGGCGACGAACTACCGGTGTGGCTTCTTCCGACTCTGCCGTTCTCAAAGTCCAACGAGCACGCCTGGTCAGCGGGCACGATCTGGCTCTCGCAACAGACCATGATGCAGGTCCTAGACGACGTCGGCCGCTGTGTCGCCGAGTCGGGCGCCAAGCGAATCGTGTTCCTCAACGGCCATGGCGGCAACTCGACACTGCTCAACGTGGTGTGTCGCGAACTACGGCTGGCCTACGGTCTGTTGACGTTCTTGGTGCACCCGTTCGTGCCACCTGCCTACGCTCCGCCGGACCCCGATGCTGCCAACACTGCGGAGCTCGGAATGGGTATTCACGGCGGCCTCGACGAGACATCGGTCATGTTGCACCTGCGACCCGACGACGTCGACATGTCGAAGGCAGCCCGCAACGTGCCCGAGTGGATGACCGAACGCAAGCACGTGAAGTTCGGTGGCAGCGTGCAGTTCGGCTGGCTCTCTAATGACTTCGGCGCTGACGGTCACATTGGTGACCCGACTGGTGCGACCGCCGAGCGAGGAGCGCAGCTCTTCGATGAGTCGGTGGCCTTTATCATCGAGCAATTGCGCGACATCGTCGACTTCGACTTTGCACCCAACCCATGACATCGCAGCCGATTAATCCAAGGGCGATCAGTGCGCCAGCCGCAAACTACGCCCACGCAGTGCTGACCGAAAGCGCCAGCCGGTGGCTTCATACATCGGGGGTCGTTCCGATCGCTCCCGACGGATCCGTGCCTTCGACGTTGAGTGCTCAAGCCAAAGTCATCTGGTCGAACATCATGGCGATGTTGATCGATGCCCAGATGGCGGCAACCAATGTGGTGTTGGTCACCACCTATGTCACGCCCGGTCACGATCTTGGGCCCATCATGGCAATCCGTGATCGAGCGCTCGACGGTCACCAGGCTGCCTCGACGCTGGTGGTCGTTCCCGAACTAGCTCGCCCGGAATGGCTCATGGAAATCGCCGTCGTCGCCGCCAATTAGTTACCGCGCCTTGGGTGAACCGACGTGCGTATCGAGAGTGCCCCGGAGGGTGGTTTCGCTACGCAGCGGCTTCTGCTCAGCGATCCTGACGAGAGCGCCCCGGGTGGGTTTCGCCTCGCAAAGGTAGCGCCCGGTTAGCGCCAGCGAACGAGGCGCCGGTCGATGGCCGCGTGGTGGGCACCGCCTGCGCGCAACCGAACAAAGGTGCGCATGCACAGCGGGTGGCAGTTCAGGCGCAACGTACGCATCAGCGTGCGCCGCCCAAGGTCACGAGCTCGCATCGTCGCCCGCACCGAGTGTGGGCTGGTTGTGATGACACCCAGGTGGCGCACATTCTTGAGTCCGGGTCGCACCCGCTTCTTGTCATCGAAGACGAAAGCGACACCCATCACCATCACTCGTTCGAGCCAGCTCTTGAGCCTGGGCGGCACGCCGAACAGCGTGGTCGGGTAACAGAACAGCAACGCATCGGCAGCCTGCACTGAGAACGCGCTTGCTTTGGTCTCCGCCGCGATCAGAGGGGTTTCGCTCTCGTAGGCCCGGTGTTCGGCTGGGGTCATGAATCCGGCAAGCTCGTCGGTCGCCAGCGAGAGGTGTTCGACATCGTGGCCTCGCCGCTGCAGGCTGTCGATCGCAGCGCGCACGACATGGCTGTCGGGATCGGCCTCGTCATAAGCATCGATGACGAGGACCCGCATTCGCCCAACAATACAATCTCGCCATCTGTCTCGCCGCACAGCTTCGGCACCACCCGTGGTCTTTCGAGGTCTACTTGTCTGGAGAACGCACATGGTTTCTGTCGCCCCGCTGCCTGATCGATTGATCCAAGGTGGCTTGGTGATCATCAACGCGGCGATTGTCACGGTTGATGATCAGGCCACGATTCACGACCCAGGCTGGGTGCACGTCGTCGAAGACAGCATCCGAGGCGTAGGTCCGGGGTCGCCACCGACCGCCCTGCTCGGCGCCGCCGAACGCGTTCTGGATGCCACTGGTTGCGCGGTGATGCCCGGCATGACAAATGCGCACACCCATCTGTTTCAGACGTTCTTTCGCGGTCTCGCCGACGATAAGCCGCTGCTCGACTGGCTCCGCACCTGCATTTGGCCAGGCGCAGTGCACCTCGATGCCGAAGCTGGCTACCTGGCGGGGCTCTGCGGCATGGTCGAGAACCTACGGACTGGGGCGACATCGGTACTCGATCACCACTATGTGCATGTCGACGATGCAATCGACGATGCGGTGCTCCAGGCCGCGTGCGATGCTGGCGTGCGCTACATGCTGGCTCGTGGTTGGGCTGACCGCAACTATCCCGATGAGATGCAGGAGACTCCCGCAGAGATCATGGCCCACGCAGCTGGTCTGCGAGAGCGCTGGCATGGCCACGATGGCGATCGCATCCGTATCGAGCTCGCGCCGCTGCTTCCGTGGGGGTGCACGGACGATGCCATGATCGAAACTGTGGCCAAGACTCGCGAGTGGGGCGCCGGAACCCACATTCACATCGCAGAGTCAGCCGAAGAGGTGCGACTCAATATCGAAGAGCGCGGCACCCGCCACGTCGAATGGCTTGACCAACTCGGCCTGCTGGGGCCCGATATGCAGTTCGCACACAGCGTGTGGCTCGATGACAACGAGCTCGATCTGATTGCGTCGTCGGGGGCGTCGGTTGTGAGCTGCCCGGTAAGCAACATGTTCTTGGCGTCGGGCGTGCCCCGAATTCTCGACATGCGTAGCCGCAATATCAATGTGGCGCTGGCAAGCGACGGGCCGGGTAGTAACAACCGCCAGGACATGTTCGAGGTGCTGAAGACAACGGTGCTTCTGCAAAAGGTACATCACCTCGACGCGATGGCGTTGCTGCCGGGCGACAGCATCGAGATGGCATGCCGAGGCGGCGCGCAGGCATTTGGCACTGCGGGCACGACGGGCACGATCGCGGTCGGACGCAAAGCAGACCTGGTTGTTGTTGATCTCGAGACCATATTTGTGGCGCCGGTGCACAGTGTCGAAAGCGCGCTCGTGTTCAACGCATCACCAGCCAACGTGACCCATGTGGTTGTCGACGGACGCATGGTCATCGACGACCGTCAGGTCACCTTCGTCGACGAAACGGCGCTGTTGTCCGAATCGCGGACGGCGGCCGCCCAAGTCTTCGAGAAGGCGGGCGTCGAGTCCCGCCTGAACCAGAAGTCGTAGTGCGGTTCGATGTCAGCTGGCGACCAAGTCCGGCCCCGACACGGCGGGACCAGCGTCTCACTGGAGTTCCGCAGCCCGAGCGATGCATAGTCGTCGCTGCGTCTGGGTATGGCTGTTGAGGAGTACGCGATTAACGTGTTGTCACCACTGCAAGGAGCATCCATGTCGAAGACTCAACCGCTTGCCGTCCACCCAACCAAACGCCACCGGCGATGAACTCGTTCGCCGATGGCCTGCAGCTCGGTCGCCTGCAGCCGCCAAGCATCATCGCGTTCCTGCAAGGGTTGCCGCGTCGGGTTGACCAACGGTTGGTCGCAGTGGCGGCCTCGACCACCGACAAGACCGAGCACGCCGAACCCGGTACCACGACGCCGTCAGCCGACACCGAGCAGGGCGGTAACACCGAGCAGGGCGGTACCACGACGCCGTCAGCCAACATCGAGCAAGGCGGCAACACCGAGCAGGGCGGTACCACGACGCCGTCAGTCAACATCGAGCAGGGCGGTAACACCGAGCAGGCACTGCGGGCCATGCATGATTCGCTTGCCCGAGCAGCGGTAGCGCTCAAAGAATCTGGATTTGCGCCCGACCACGACCTCGAGTCCAAGGCACAACCGATCGTCAGAGCCGACCCCGAACTTTCCCGACTCCACGGTGCGACACTCGAGGTTGCCCGGCGGGTCGCTGGCGTGCCCGATTCCGGCTGGATCCAACATCCTGAGCTGCTGGATCTGGTGCGCCAGGCGTGCGCCGAAGCCGCCGAGCAGCTCGACGTCATCACCAAGAATCTCGATGCCCCCTAGGGTCGCCCAGCGACCATGACTCGCCTCAAGAATTTCCGGGTTACGGTTGGTGTGGCCCGGTCGAGTCTGTAGAGCGCCTGCCAGTTGAACTCGGCCTCGGGTGCACACAACGGCAAGATTGTTCGTTTCCAGAGCTGCAGGCCGGGCTCGCCTTGAAGCCGGTTGATGAACTTGGAGCTGCCGTGAGTGGTCACGATCGTCAAGGTGCGCACTGCGCTGAGCGGGCTAGCGGGTAGGTGTGCTGATCTGTTGGCAGCCCCAAGAGTTGCTCGCTTTATGAGCTTCGCGCTGCGCCTATTCGCGCAACCTCCATGCGGACTCAACGACGGCGGCTCTTTGCCATCGACCCACGGGCCGACGAGGTCATTGAGCGCGGCGAGAAGCTGCGCCGGCACCGAGCCCCACCATGTGGGATAGACCACGATGAGCGCGGTGATCTGGTCAAGGTCGGCGGCATCGAGTTCGTCACCTTGCCCCAACCTGACCACCCGAGCATGATCGAGGCCAGCAACCACGGCATCGAGCAGCGCCGCGTTGTAGCTGTCGTCGAGCGGGTGCGCCTGCACCACCAGCATGGTCACGCTCAGACGATAATCGGTCGATCGTTCACCCAATCGCAACGCGGCAAAACAGGCGTTGACGAGGGCGTGGCCGTATGCTCGGTCCGGTGCGGCAGACTCACCAAGATGCTGACATCATCGTGGTCGGCGGCGGTCACAACGGGCTGATCTGCGCGGCGTACTTGGCACGAGCTGGCCGCGACACGATGCTCGTCGAAGCGCGAAACCAAGTGGGCGGATGCGCTTCGACCGTCGACGCACTAGGTGCACGTTTCAACATCTGCAACTGCGATCACACCTTGATCAGGGCCATGCCGGTGATCGACGACCTCGAGTTGTCGAGCCACGGGCTGCGGTATCTCGAAGCCGAGGCCAGCTACTTGCATCTGTTCCACGACATGTCGTCACCGTGGCTGTTCTTCGCAGATCAAGACAAGACTCTCGACGGCCTCAGCGTCAGCCATCCAAACCAAGTCAGGAACTACCAGCGATATCTCAAAGATGCGACGCCGGTCGCCGAACTCGTGCTCGACATGACCCGTAGCCGCACCACACTTGCGGCAATGGCCAAGACCGCTATAGGTCGCAAAGCCAAAGGCGTGGCCACGCTGCTCAAGTGGAGCCGTATGAGCGCACTCGATGTGCTGAACCATTATTTCGACGATTGGCACATGGCGCTGCCCGTCATCAGCACTGGCCCCACGGTGTGGGGAGTGCCGCCCGAAACCCCCGGCACCGGAATTGCTGCGCTCGGGTACGCGACCCGACACCTCGTTCGCACCGGGCGACCCGAAGGTGGCAGCGGAGCGCTCACCGACGCAGTCGCAGCGAGCTACGCAGCAGCGGGCGGACGCACCCAGACCGATGCGATCGTTAGCAAGCTACTCATCGATGGCGACGCCGTGTGCGGCGTGGAGTTGAGCACCGGCGAACGACTGCGAGCATCGACTGTGATCGCAGCCTGCAATCCTGAACAGGTCATGGTCGAGTGGCTCGGCGAGGTCCCCGCCGCTGCAAAGAAGACCGTCAGGCGCTATCGCGATCAACCAGTGCACGATGGCTATGAGTCAAAGATCGACGCCGTGCTCGACGACCGGTCAGAGCTGATTGGAATGGAAGCGCTGCAGGCTCGGTTCCCGACCACCGACATGCTGGAGCCAACCGCAGTCATCTCGCCGTCGCTCGAAGAGCTCGCTCAAGCTCATGCACTCCGTGCTCGGGGCCAGGTTGCAACAAAGCCAACCGTTCTCATGAACATGCCGTCGGTGCTCGATCCAACAATGAGGCCCAACGGCGACCGCCACATCCTCAGCCTCGAGATCTTGTTCACGCCGTACTCGCTGCCGGGCGGGTGGCCAGGCTCAGCGGAACCACGGCGCTGGTTCGACGTAGCGAACAAGTTCTGGGAGCCAGCGCTGGTGCCGGCCGATCACGAGTGGCGGGCGATGACGCCCGATATCTATGAGTCTGACTTTCACATGCCACGCGGTCATGCCCCCTCCTATGTCGCATCGCCACTAGCAACGTTGCTCGGCAAATCACCCGAGGTCAGCCGTTATCGAAGCCCGGTCAAAGGCCTCTACCTCAGCGGCGCTGGTACCTGGCCAGGTGCTGGCATCTTTGGTGCACCGGGGCGCAACGCCGCATTGGCCGTGCTCGACGATCGCTGAATTCGTGCCGCCAAATGTGAACAGCACAAGTCAAGGGTTGCCCAACTCGGAGAATATGGCATGATCTCTCGGTGAGCCAGGGGCACCAAGTTGAGGCTGACTCGAATCGGCTGCTGTCGTTCGACTCGGTATCCATGACTTTTCCAGACGGAACGCATGCGTTAGACAACGTGAGCTTCGATGTCAACGAGGACGAGTTCGTCACCATTGTTGGACCATCGGGCTGCGGCAAATCGACCGTGCTCCGCATTGCGTCGGGCCTGCTCAACCACACCGGCGGCGACTACTACCTCGACGACAAGAACCTGGGCTACGTCTTCCAAGACTCAACGCTGCTGCCATGGCGCACCGTACTGGCCAACGTCGAATTGTTCGACGAACTGCGCAAGGGCAACAAAGCCGAACGTCGCGAAGCCGCCATGCGCACGATCAAAACAGTTGGCCTCGGCGGCTTCGAGAATCATCACCCCCGACGTCTTTCTGGCGGCATGAAGATGCGCGTCTCGCTCGCCCGTTCGCTCACGCTGAACCCGCGGGTCTTTCTGTTCGACGAACCGTTCGGCGCCCTCGACGAGATCACTCGCCAAAACCTCAACGAAGAAGTCGGCCGCCTCTTCAAGCAACTGCGCTTCGGCGGTCTGTTTATTACCCACTCCATCCCTGAAGCGGTGTTCATGTCCACCAAGGTGTTGGTGATGTCATCACGACCGGGGCGCATCATCGACGAGTTCACGGTGCCGTTCAAATACCCGCGAACGTCCGAACTTCGCTACGACCCTGAGTTCGCCAGGCTCAGTGGCGAAATCTCGAAGAGTCTGGCCGAGGGTCACTGATGATGTTGAAGCGATTTGGCTCTGCGTTCCCTCCCCTTGCAGTCTTTGCTGCGTTCATCGGTGCCTGGTATCTCTACGGCTCGTTCATCCTCGACGAGACCGAGCGGAACATCTCGCTTCCTTACTTTCATAAGGTCGTCGACGTTGCGTTTCTCGACGGAGAGAACCGATCCGAGCTGCTTTCAGCAACGTGGACCAGCGCGTGGATTGCGGCAATTGGCTTGGCGATCGCAATGGCGTTGGGCCTGCTGTTTGCGGTGTTGATGAGTCAGGCCAAGTGGGTTGAGCGGTCGTTCTATCCCTATGCCGTGCTGCTACAGACGATTCCGATCCTGGCGCTTGTGCCCGTCATTGGCTTGCGCTTCGGCTTTGGTGTGCCAGCACGCGTCATCGTCGTGGTGATCATTTCGTTGTTTCCGATCATCACGAACACGTTGTTCGGGCTCAAGTCGGCAGAACAGGGTCATCACGATCTGTTCACGTTGCACAACGCCAACCGTTTCACCCGACTCTTCAAGCTCCAGTTCCCAAGTGCGCTGCCGGCCATGTTTACCGGCTTCCAGATCTCGGCCGGCCTCGCTGTGATTGGTGAGATCGTTGGTGGGTTCTTCTTTGGTCGCGGCGCGACCGACCTGGGCAATCGAATCCAGCTCTATGCAGCTCGATTGCGGGCCGAAGAACTCATTGGTGCCATTGCGCTGTCGGCCGGGTTGGGCATAGTGGTCTTCTGGTTTTTCGGCTTCCTTCGTCACCGGTTCACGGCGAGCTGGGCCGAAGAAAGCAACACCTGAGACGTGCATCTGTTACGTGTTTGTTAACAGCAATCACACCGACAACATCGGCGCGATTTGCCGGACCGGGCCTACTAGGTTGGCTCTGTCTCTGAGCTGGCTCGCTTTGCCGCGTCGCCGCACAATCCTGGAGGGGATTCATGACTACTCAACGCAAACCCTGGCTCTTGCTGGTGGCGATGCTCACCTTGTTTGGCCTGATCGCAGCTGCCTGCGGTGGCAGCTCCAGCGATGGTGATGGCGAATCAGTCGACGCCGTTGAAGTCGACGATGACGCCGATGATGGCGATGCCACCGACGACGCCGACGACGCCGATGATGCCGATGATGGCGAAGCGATGGACGACGACGCCGCTGGTGGCGATGCCATGGACGACGCAGGCGCCAGCCTGGCGGGTCTCGACTCGTGCCCGAATCCGCTTGTGTTCCAGACCGACTGGTTTCCTGAGCCTGAGCATGGTGCGTTGTACAACCTGACTGCCGGCGCAGGTTCGATCGACGCCGAGTCGGGCCGGTTCTCGGGTCCGCTTGCGGCTGATCCTTCGATCACGGTTGAGATTCGTGCGGGTGGTCCGTTTATTGGTTTCCAGCAGACGGTTGCGTTGATGGCGACCGACGACGACATCTTCCTTGGCTACGTGAACACCGACGAAGCGGTGCAGAACTACACCGACTTCCCGACAACCGCTGTTGTGTCACCGCTTGAGATCAACCCGCAGATGGTCATGTGGGATCCCGATACCTACGACATAGGTAGTTGGGACGACGTCAAGGGAACCGAAGCGGTGATCAACACCTTTGCCGGAGCCAGCTACACCGAGTGGCTCGTGGGCTCAGGCCTCATCGACGAAGATCAGCTCGATCCGTCTTATGACGGTGGCCCGGCTCGATTCATCGCCGAAAACGGCGCCATCATCCAGCAAGGCTTCGCCTCACAGGAACCATTCAGCTACGAGAACATCTTCGAAGACTGGGGCAAGCCGATCGACTTCCTGTTGATCCACGATTCAGGCTTTCCGATCTACCAGGGCGCGGTTGCGATCCTCGACAGCAAGCTCGACGACGCAGCCGACGCATGCTTGAGCGCCCTTGTGCCGCTGATCCAACAGTCAGCGGTCGACTTCCAGAACGACCCGGCAGCGACCAACGCCGCGATCTTGCAGGCAGTTGTCGATCTCGACAGTTTCTGGCAGCTCAGCGAAGCCAGCGTCGCCAACACAGTTGAGCAAATGACCAACCTTGGTCTTGTCTCCAACGGTCCCGATGACACGCTCGGCAACTTCGATCTCGATCGTGTCGCCGAGATCATCAAGGTGATCGACGAGCAGGTCGATTCGATTGATGTCGCCGACGGCCTGACCGCCGAAGACCTCGTGACCAACAAGTACATCGACCCGACGATCAGCTTTGCTGACTCGGTGGTTCGAGGCGCCGCAACCTCAGACACCGAAGCAGCTCCTGCTTCAACCGGCAACCTGGGCGACTGCCCGAACCCACTGGTGTTCCAGACCGACTGGTTCCCTGAGCCTGAGCATGGTGCGTTGTACAACCTGACTGCCGGCGCAGGTTCGATCGACGCCGAGTCGGGCCGGTTCTCGGGTCCGCTTGCGGCTGATCCTTCGATCACGGTTGAGATTCGTGCGGGTGGTCCGTTTATTGGTTTCCAGCAGACGGTTGCGTTGATGGCGACCGACGACGACATCTTCCTTGGCTACGTGAACACCGACGAAGCGGTGCAGAACTACACCGACTTCCCGACAACCGCTGTTGTGTCACCGCTTGAGATCAACCCGCAGATGGTCATGTGGGATCCCGATACCTACGACATTGGTAGTTGGGACGACGTCAAGGGAACCGGCGCGGTGATCAACACCTTTGCTGGTGCCGCCTATACCGAGTGGCTCGTGGGCTCAGGCCTCATCGATGAGGACCAGCTTGATCCGTCTTACGACGGTGGTCCGGCTCGGTTTATCGCCGAAGGTGGCCAGATCATCCAGCAAGGCTTCGCTTCCCAAGAGCCTTTCAACTACGAGAACACCTTCGAAGACTGGGGCAAGCCCGTGGACTTCCTGTTGATCCATGATTCAGGCTTTCCGATCTACCAGGGCGCGGTTGCGATCCTCGACAGCAAGCTCGATGACAACGCTCGCTCATGCCTGAGCGCCCTTGTGCCGCTGATCCAGCAGTCAGCGGTTGACTTCCAGAACGATCCGGCGGCGACCAACGCAGCAATCGTCCAGGCTGTCGTCGATCTCGACAGCTTTTGGCAGCTCACCGACGACTCGGTGGCCAATTCGGTGCAGGTCATGACCGACCTTGGTTTGGTGGCCAATGGTCCCGATGGCACGCTTGGCAACTTCGACCTCGACCGGGTCAACGACATCATCAAAGTGATCGATGATCAGGTCGACTCGATCGACGTCCCCGAAGGCCTCACCGCCGAAGATCTCGTCACCAACGAGTTCATCGACCCAACCATCAGCTTCGGGTAGGGGCTTGCGGATAGGTGTGACCTCCCGTGGGGGGTCACACCACCAAGCCGTGTGGTTAGTGCAGGAACTGTTCTTCGATCGTGCCGGTCTGTTCGAGCGTCCGCGGGCCAACGAGTTTGGCCATGAGATGGGCACCTGCGGTAATTGGCTTGTAGCGAGCCGGGTTCTCGTCGCTCACACAGGTGGGCAGCACCTCGATCAGCGCGTCGTGATTGGGCTGCTGAAACCAAGCGATGCTGCGCCGACGAAAGGGGCCAGCCTGATCCGCCGGTGGAGGGACAACCCGGTGCACGGTTGCTCGCCAGCGGTCATTGGTCCACTCGGCAAGTAGGTCACCCAGGTTCACCAGAAACCCACCCACGGGCGGCGACACGTCGTGCCAACCGCCGTCGGTGTCGCGAATCTGTAAGCCCGGCACAGGATCGGCGGCCAGAATCGTGAGGCTGCCGTAGTCGCTATGAGCGCCCATGCGGAGCTGGCCGTCCTGGATCGTCGGAGCATTGGCGTAACGGTTGTACCAGTTTGCTCGCATCACACTGGGGGACTTGTCGACGAACGGGCGGAAGTAACCGGCCGGCAGGTCGAGTGCCAGCGCAAACATGTCGACCAAGTCGACTCCGAGTGACTCGCACGCACCCCAGTAACGCAACCAGACGGACCGGAAGTGATCGTCGGGCCAGACATTATCAGCGAAGTATGCAACACGATCCTCGGGGCTCGCGCCAGCGGGCGGAACCTCGGGACCGACGTTGAACGCTTCGAACTGGTCGGGAAGCGATTCGATACCCAGGCTGTAGCTCAAGGCCTCGGTGCCGAGTGGTGCGTAGCCGCGGTTGGCCGCAGCGTCATTCATGTGAAAGCCGAGCTTGGTCTCCAAGTCTTGCTCAAAGAACCCGGTGGTGACGTCGAACATGTCGTCGATCACCGCCTGCCCTATCTGATGGCCGGCGATACCCAGAAATCCAGTGGTCGAACAGGCACGGTCGATGTCGCGTGCGACCTGCATGCGGGCGTCGGCGTCGCCGCTGTACCACGGCGCAATATCGACCGGTACGACATCAAACTGCATCGTTGCTCCTTCGGCGAGATGGCCGAGCGGGCGAGGTATCGAGTTCCACTGTCGGCACGTGGCGGACCTTACCAGCGAGCCTTAGGGGGCCAGCGGGGTAGGTGTGCTGATCTCCTGGCAGCCCCAATAGTTGCGCGCTGCGCCTATCCGCGAAACCTCCTATTCGGCTCGCCACACCAGTGCATGAACGCATCGTTACGAACGCACAGGCGCACCCACCATCGGCACGGGTGAACAGCGGATTAACCAGCTCACCGATCTATCGCAACGGGCCCGGGCGCCCTAGGGTGTGAGGCAACGAAGAGGTTTGAATATGCGTACTGGTGTGTTTCTTTTTGGTGGTGTCGAGATGCCCGACGCCGGTGCTGGTGCACCGGCGCCAACCGACCGGCGTTACGGCAACAAAGAGGTATGGGATGCCACCGAGCGCATCCTCGACATGGGTGTGCTGGCCGACAAGATCGGCTTCGATTCGTTCTGGCTGACCGAGCACCATTTCCAATACGAGGGCTACGAGGTCGTTCCCAACGGTCTGATGTTGGGCGCAATTCTGGCCGAACGTACCGAACGAATCCGTATCGGCATGATGTTCAACATCATCGGCATGTGGCATCCGTTGCGCATGGCTGAAGACTTTGCGACGTTGCACAACATTTCGGGCGGTCGAGGCGTGCTCGGCATCGGCCGGGGCACGGTGCCTCGTGAACAAGAAAACTTTGGGTCAAAAATCGGATCCTTCGACAACCCCGACAAGGCCGAAGCCGACGAGTTCAATCGCCAGCAGTTTGCCGAAGCGACCACCGTGCTGCGCATGGCGCTCGACCAAGAACGGTTCAGCTTCAAAGGCGACGTCTATGAGTTCCCTGCGCCGGGAATTCCCGACCGCGGCGGGTTCGTCGAGGACCTCACGCTTGTTCCACGCCCGCTGTATCCCTACGAGATGTGGCAGGCGATCACGTCGCCGCCCACGCTTGAGCAGGTGCCCCGCAATGGCTGGGGCGGTGTCATGTGGCTCAAGCACTACGAGTTCATGAAGCACTACTGGGACCGATTTGCCGAGGTCTATCACGACACCCACGGCATCCAGCTCGGGTCAGGCGAAAAGCGAACGCTGGTCGTGAACACCTGCATTGCAGACACTCGCGAAGAAGCCATTGCCTCGGTCCGCAACGGCCACGACGAGTTCTGGAAGTTTCTGGGGCCCTACGGCTGGAGCAAGGGGTACATGGGCGAAGGCGGCAAGCCAGCTCAGGCCGGGCTTATCCCGACGCTCGAAGAATCGCTCGACAACAAGGTATGGCTCGTGGGCACCGCCGACGATGTCGCGGAGCAGATTGCCTGGTACCGCAACTATCTCGGTGGCGTCGACAACCTGGTGTTGTTTCCGGCAATGCCCGGCGACTCCTACAACAAGGTCGAGGAGCAACTGCACCGAATCGGCGAGGGCGTTCTGCCCCAACTCGCCGACTGACTGTGCCGCCAAGCCAGACTTCTCGAATCACCAACGCTCGCCTGCCCGACGGACGCCACGTCGATATCGATGTTGTCGATGGCGTGGTCGCGTCGGTCGCCGAGTCCGGCGGTGGTACCGCCACTACGGCAAGCACTACCGATTCGGGCGTCACCGAGTACGACGTCGAGGGGTGGCTGGTGCTGCCTGCAATGGCCGAGCCTCACGCCCACGTCGACAAGGCACTCACCGCCGACCTAGTGCCCAATCCTCAGGGCGACCTGCAAGGGGCGATCAATGCGTGGGTCGATGCGTCGAGCCGAGGACTCATCACCCACGATGGCACCGTTGCCCGCGCCGTAACCGCCATCGAAATGCTGGCGATCCGAGGCGTGACGGCAGTACGCAGTCACGTCAACGTCGGCGAGGGATACGGCGCATCATCGGTACACGCAGCGAACCAGGCGCGAGAACAGCTCGGCGGTCTAGTAGACCTGCAGTTCGTTGCGCTGGTGCAGTCGCCTCTGACCGGATCCGAAGGCGCTAGCAACCGCGCTGCGCTTGATCAAGCTGTCGAAGCAGGCGTTGATCTGATCGGCGGCTGCCCGCACCTCGACCCTGATGGGTCAGGTCTCATTCGCCATGTGATTCAGGTGGCGAAGCAAGCCGAACTTCCGATCGACCTCCACGTCGACGAGACGTTGGATGCGTCGACGCTCACGCTTCCCGACTATGCCCAGCAGGTGATCGACGCCGGATTCTCGCAGGGCGTCACTGCCAGTCACTGCGTGTCGTTGGGTATGCAGGCGCCCACCGTGCAAGCCGAAGTGTCTCGCGTCGTTGCCGAAGCCCACATGGCGGTGGTGACGCTGCCACAGACCAACCTCTTCCTGCAAAGTCGCGGCATCCCCACGGCGCCACCCCGTGGCTTGACTGCGCTCGACCCATTGCTCGACGCGGGAGCGCTGGTCGCTGCTGGGGGCGACAACGTACAGGATCCCTTCAACCTCGTCGGTCGAAGCGACCCGCTCGAGACCGCCGCACTAATGGTGATGGCGGGTCATCGCAGCCCCGAAGTTGCCTACGAGATGGTCAGCAATGCACCCCGGCGAGCCATGGGTCTCGCACCAGTCGACTTTGTACCTGGCAGCCCCGCCGACTTCGTGGCTATCGATGCGCCCACAATCCGCGCTGCCATTGCCGACGCTCCCATGGCGCGCCGAACGTTTCGCTCGGGCGTCCTCATTGCCTCAGCCGACCAGCAGACCAGCATCCACCGATAGGCGGGCTCGCTCGATCTACTGCACGAAGTCACGCAGCAGGGCGTTGAAGGCATCGGGGCGATCCAAATTCATCAGGTGCTTACAGTCTGGAATCACTTCGAGTTGCGCGTCGGCGATGCCGTCGGCCAATTGTGCGAGCGCGGCAACCGGTGCCGTCTTGTCGTCTTGGGCTGCGATGCACAGCGTGGGCGCTTCGATCTCGTCGAGGTAGTCGGTAAAGTTCCAAGTGACCAGGCATTCGAGCGCGCTCCGATAGGCAGGCGCCGAGATCCTCGACATCGATGCCACCGCATTGGCGACGGCCGCCGGCTTAGCGTTGTCACTGAGTAAGGCAGTCACCACGTCGGCGGCAAAGTCAGCTGGTGAACCGCCCTCGTCGAGCGGTGCGAGCCGCGCTGCGAGAAACCGTTCGATGAACGCGGCGTTGCCTCGGCCAAATTGCGCCGAGGTGCCGGCAAGAACCAGTTTGTCGACTCGGTCGTCGTGATCGGCAGCAAATTGCTGAGCGATATAACCGCCCATCGATAGTCCAACGATCGACACCTGCTCGACTCCCACCTCGTCGAGTACGCGCACCACCATGGCTGAAAGGTTGGGCCATGTCAGCGATGCCATTGGTGGCGAGACGCCGTAGCCGGGAAGTGTCCACGCAACGCAGCGGAAGTCTGTCCAGAACTCCTCTATCTGCGGGGACCAGTTCGTGCGATCGCCACCCAGGCCATGCAGGAAGAGCAGCGTAGAATCCCCATCGCCCGCAACTACATAGTCGGGCAGGCGATCGATCATGCAAGCTCGCCCTGCAATACCCCGTGGGTGACAACGTCGGTGCCGTCGAGCGACACCGTGCAACCCCGCATGGGAAGATCGAAGTGGCCGAGCGTGTGGCGGCCTGCTACTTCGTTTGCGCCGGTGGAGTACAAGAAATTGCCTCCGAAGGCCCGCAGCTCGGTGCCGTTGGTATGCAGCTTGTCGTACATTGCGAGCGAGTCCCAACGCGCCGCCGGGTTCATGCCCCAGCCAACGTGCGAAACCGCATAGGCCTCGCGATCGCCCCACGCTTCGAGGTAGCTCTGCATCAACCGGGCGTCGACGCCGTCGCCTTCGATATCGACGATGAAGTCGTCCTCGATGGTGCAGCGAATCGGCGAGTCGGTGTAGCGCTTGAAGGTCAGGTTCACGTCGCCGACGTCCATCACCAATGTGCCGTTGACCGATCCTGAAGCGGGGAAGCACAGGCAGAGGCCGCCGGGCCAGTGGGCGATCGTGCCTGGCCTAGCGGTGTAACCCCACGACGAACCGGCCGGTGCATTCTCGATGTCGATGGTCAGGTCTGTGCCTGCGGCCGACGTGACCCGCATCTCGGTGGCTGCTCGCAGCATTTTGGTGCCGATCTTGACCTTGGCTTCGAGCTCCGGGTCCGGCACGAGCCGCTCGAGGATGTCGGGATGCTCGTTCGAAACCATCAACACTCGTGCGCCACTGCCGAGCAGCGCAGGCAGCTCGGGTGCATGCAGAAGCCCCTCGACGGTGCAGTCCGCGATCAGCGTCGCCTGCGACAACGCCGCAATCACCGGCGCAGATCCTGCGATGGCATCACTCGCTCCGGTCGAACGGATCGCCACCGGTGCTGTCTGTTCCGGCGTCTGCATCGTGATGCGAAATACGTTGGCGCCCAACCGACGCAATGCAAGTTCGCTGAGCTCGACATTGATGAGCCGGCTCTGGGTTTCGGCAAGCACGGCACAGTCGTCGCCCGGTTCGACCCCGCAGAGGCGAAACACCTGCGCAAATGCTTCGATCCATTTCGCTTCGATCCGTTCAACCAGCATGGCGTAACGATGCCACAGACATGAGGCCAGAGCACATCTCGGCAGGCAGCGCTGTTTCGCCCATGGTTCACGGCTCGCATAGCAACGGGATCTAGGCCACACTGGGTCGATGAAAAACCGGTTTCTGACAGCCGAGCGTGCATCGATCGTCGAGCGCATGAGCGAGGCTGCGGTGGAGTTTTCGAAGCGTGCCATCGATTCTGATCGTGATGCCTCCTTTCCCTACGAGAACTGGGACGACCTGAAGCTGGCCGGCCTACTCGGCATCTGTATCCCAACCGAACACGGCGGACTGGGCGGCGACTTCGTGGCCTACGCGCTGGCGTCAGAAGAGCTCGGACGTCACTGCGCCACCACCGGGTTGACCTTCAACATGCACGTGGCGACCACGCTGATGGTCGGCCAGATCGCCGACGACATGGATCTACCCGACGATGTGCGGGCGGTGCAGAACGCCCGCCGCGAACAGCTGTGGAAGGGCGTGATCAACGACCACACGATCCACAGTCAACCCTTCAGCGAGGGCACTGCGGCATCAGCGACAGGCGGCTTTGCGACCAAAGCAACCAAGGTCGACGGCGGTTACCGGGTCACCGGCCGCAAGATCTTCGCTTCGCTCTCTGGCGCAGCCAACATCCACAACGTGGTGTGTATCTCCGACGTCGATGACCAATTGCACCTGATGGGTATTCCTGCCGATGGCGAAGGTGTCGAGATCCAGGGGGACTGGGACCCACTAGGCATGCGCGGCACCGACTCGCGAAACCTGCTGATGACCGACGTCTTCGTGCCCGAGGGCAACGAGTGGATACCGCCCGGCATGTTCGAGCAGGCGGCCTGGCGCTGGCCGTACTTCTACATGACGCTGTCGTTTTCGTATCTGGGGATGATGCGCGGCATTCTCGATCAGACCTCCTCGTATCTACGCGGCGACCTCGGCGCCAGCGCCCGACGCGACAATCACATCAAGCAACATGGTTGGGCCGAGATGCAGGTCATCTATGACCAGGCACAGGCACTGTGTTACCGAGTGCTCGGCGAAGTTGGCGTGGACCCGAGCGCCGAAGCGGTGCGCCGGGCATGGACATCGATGGTCACCACAATGCGAGGCGCGCCTGCGTTGGCATCCAAAGCGATCGAGATCTGTGGCGGCCGTTCGATGCTGCGCCCGTCCTATCTCGAGCAGGCCTACCGCGACGCTCGCTGTGGCGCAACGATGTTGCCGTGGAGCGTCGAGGTCTGCCTGGACCGACTGGGCCGATTCGACCTCTACCCCGAAAACGACCGCTTCAACACCTGAAAATTTCGTCTGGTCAGCCGGGCAGGCAAGCGACCCAGCCGTCGGCGGGTGGGAATGTAGCTATGGGCTCGAACGTTTCGGCTGCCAGTAGCTCGGCGGGTTTGTCGTCCGCGTAGATGACGGCGATGGAACCATCGGCACAGATTGCGCCGATGGCGAGCCCGTCGACGATCTGGGCGAGTTCACCATCGGCGGTCGCAAGAAACAGCCCGTCGTTGCTGGACAAGATGGCCGAACGGTGATCAGGCGAGAAACGCATGTCATCGCCGATGAAAAACTCGCGGTCGGCAAGGTCTCGTTCGAACGTCGTCAAAGATCCGGTCTCGCGGTCGTACACGAACGCTCCCATGAGTTCTGATGAGCCGATTGCTCCTCCCACGGCTCCCCATACATAGCGTCGGGAGTCAGCTGGGAAGCCGGTGACCGACGCCTCGAAAGGCAGAGGCAGCGTGGCAATGTCGCCCGATCTCAGATCGAGTACCTGGAGCGTGGTGTCGTCACCGTCGTTGATGATTGCGTCGGCGCCTATCGCCGCTCGCTGGTTTACGGTGTACATGCCGAGACCGCGTTGATCACCAGTTGGTACATCGACAATGCTCAAGAGGTTGCCGCTCTCAGAGCTGAATCCGTCGGAGGTCAGTAGCGCGCTTTCGTCGATCCAGCCGAGGAGGATGCTGCCCACTGGCAGCTCGTTCGTGGCGCCGTCGTCGATTGTGACTATCGAAGTTGTGATGTCGCCACTCTCGTTGTTTCGTTCGAAGTGGGCAAACTTGGACCCATCGGGCGATAGCTGGAGGGGAAGAGACAGCTGGCTCTTCAGCTCTATAGCCGGTCGTTCGCTGAGTGACTCGCTATCAACCGCGGTTGGCTGTCCGTTCAAGGCGACATAGGCAAAGGTAGATTCGTCGCTTGAGAATCGCGGGGGTATCGCAGGGTCTTGGTCGCTTGGTTGGAAGAGGTTGCCGGTCTCCAGATTGACGAGTGTCCACTCGGTATCGCCGCGGAAGTCGAAGGTGAGCGCCCACTTGCTCTCGGGAGAAGGTTGGAGGGCCTGGCTGCCCGGTAAAGCACGGAGCAGTTTCTGGGAATCCCCAGTCGTCGCGTCGACCAGGTGGAACTCCCAGTCGTCTCCTTGGACGAGCACGATGGTCCGAGTGCCGTAGCCATCGATGGCGGGCACCGCTGGCTCAGTGAACGTTGCCTCGCTCACTGCTTCGCCCTGATCGTTGAAGGCAGCGATCTGTCCGCTGTCTCGGTTCCCGAACAACAACAGCGGCGATTGCGACGAGTCGTCGCTATCGCCGGAGCAGGCAACAAGCATCATCGCACCTGCCAACACGAACAACCGAACCCGAGCGAGAGGGTGACGCAAGCTACGAGACGACCGCATGAACGCCACTACTCGATGATGCGGGTGTAGTAGATGCGGTTGTAGCCGGCTTCGACGGAGCGATGGGTTTCGACGTAGCCACGATGTTCGTAATAGGTCGTGTTCGCCACCATGGCTTCGTTGGTGTAGAGCCGGATCTCTCGAAACGCACCATCGCGGCCGACCTGTTCTGCTCGGGCCAACAGAATCGACCCCACGCCGGTGCCCTGACGGTCGGGCCAAACGGCCACGTTGTCGACGTACCAGTGGTCACGGCGGGCCCACATCACGATCAGCCCAGCGAGGTCATCGCCATCCATTGCAACGGTGACGGCCTCGGCGCGAATCAACGACTTGTAGTCGTCGAGCATCGGTGCAGGTTTCTCGCCGATGTCGTCGATGTAGCCCCGATAGGCAGCCTCGACGCACGCCACGATGTCATCGTGATCTTCTGGTTGTGCAAGCCGAAGCCGAAGCGCAGTCACGTTCCAAGCCTGGCACAGTTCGGCAGTCGTTCCGGTACGCGTCATCGCCGTAGCGGCGGGTTCTCTGCATTATCGCAACATATTGTTGCGATACGTTCGATCGTTCGGTAGTGTTATCGCAACAAGAAGTTTCGATAGGGGCTTTCGTGAAAACCATCACCACCACCATTGACATTGCTGCCACGCCATCTCGAGTCTGGGCAATACTCACTGACTTCGCTGATCATCAGCGATGGAACCCCTTCTTCTTCAGCGTCGAGGGTGCCCCGATTGTGGGCTCGCAACTGAAGATCCGATCCCGTAGCAAAGACGGCTCGCGGGGTGTCGGCTTTGCGCCGCGAGTACTCGACGTCGAGCCGGAGCAGCTGCTCCGGTGGCGCGGCCACCTGCTCGTGCGAGGCCTCTTCGACGGCACGCACACCTTCGAGCTCACGCCGAGCGAGTCGGGCGGCACGCGGTTCGATCACTCGGAGAGCTTTCGAGGGATCCTCGTGCCGTTGCTTGGCAAGGTGCTCAGCGACACCGAGCGAGGCTTCGAGGAATTCAATGCGGCGCTGAAGTCCGAGTGCGAAGAGGCGAGGGCGTGAGCGCGACCGACGCCGCTCCGTCGCATCGGCGCGGGAACGCTGTCACCGAGCGAATTCTGAAGGCTGCGCTCACACTGATTGCCGAGCGGCGTTCGAGTGTGGTCTCGATCGAAGAGATTGCCGACGCTGCCGGCGTGAACAAGACGACCGTCTACCGCCGGTGGGCCAACACGACCGATCTGATCACCGACGCTGTGGTCCAACACGCGGACGACGCAGTACCGCTGGACCCAACGGGCGACCCTCGCGCCGACCTGATCGCGCTATGCCAGCGGGTTGCCGACAACCTCGTGTCGCCCGTTGGTCAGGCGTTGAGCCTGCTTGGCCAGGACACAACCAACCTGCAGCTGGCGCAGATCAAGGAGCGCTTCTGGAACGATCGACTGACCGCTGCGGCGGAACTGCTGCCAGAGAACTGTTCGGGGGCCCCTGATTCCGCGGTGATCGAGTGGCTGGTCGGTCCGATCCACTTCCGCATCACGGCAATGGGGCAACGCCTCGATAGCGAAGAGATCGAGGCGCTCGTCGACAGCGTGCTGGCGCGCCTTGCCGAACAGGACCACAAGCGATGACGTCGCCCGCCGCAGCCTGATGGGCAACACCTGATTTGGTGGGGCGAATGCGCGCTGCGGCGACATTCCTGAAGCGAAAAGTCAGACCAATCGATTTCCAAAGCGTTGGTCCGGTCCGTTGCGGCTTGGACCTGGCCTCGACTTCGTTTGACACGGGATCGGTGGCCAGTTCTCCAATTTTGTCCTGCACGAGGTGAGGCAAATTGAGATTGAGGCGACGGCTCGCTTCATCGAGATCGTCAGGCAAATGCACGGTGCGATTCGCCATACGTACATCGCAGCAAACTATGCGTGTAGGCCGCGGGTGTTGGCTGCTGGCCGCACAGTCGGCGGCTATGGCAGGCGGGCAAGCTTGGTGGCGAGATGATGTCGCTCACTCGGATTTGATGCCAGTTCGTGCGCCCGGGTCAGCGAGGCGCGGGCTGCCTGGTGATCGCCGTTTTGACTGAGTAGCTCACCTTTGGTGGCGTGAAGCAGGTGGTAGTCGTCGAGACCTTCGATGGTCTCGAGCGCCGCCAGGCCGGCCAGGGGACCGTCGGCCATGGCGAGCGATACTGCCCGGTTCAATGCCACGACTGGCGAGGGGTCCATCGCCACGAGCTGGTCATACAACGCCACGATGCCGGTCCAATCAGTGTCGCTGGCGCTGCGAGCGTTGCTGTGGTGTGACGCGATGAGCGCCTGTATCTGGTACCGGCCAGGCCGACGCATGCGCACGGCATAACCAAGAGCTGCGTTGGCAGTACGGATCTCGGGGAGATGCCATAGGCTGCGGTCTTGGTCCTCGAGCAGCACCATCTCGCCGTTGACGAACCGGGCATCTCGGCGGGCATGAGTAAGACCCAGCAGGGCGACAAGCCCGTGCACCTCGCTGTGATCAGGCATGAGGCCAGCTAGCACCTGACTCAACCGAATCGACTCTTCGCATAGGTCGACCCGCATTGGTTCACCCGTGCCACTTCGGCTCAGATAGCCCTCGTTGAAGATGAGGTACAGCACGGCAAGCACGGCGTCGAGCCGCTCAGAGAGATGCTGGGGTTCCGACAGCGGGATTTTCGCGGTACGAATCTTCTTCTTGGCTCGAGTAATCCGAGCAGCAAGAGTTGGCGTCGGCACCAGGAAACCAGCAGCGATCTCTTCGGTGCTGAGCCCTCCAACCAGCCGCAAAGTGAGCGCCACCTGTGAGTCGGGTGCGAGCGCAGGATGGCAGCACAGCAGTATCAGGCGCAGTCGTTCGTCGCGAAGCGGTCCATCGTCGTTGCGGCTATCGATCAGCATGGAACGTTCGTCATCGGCTGGGGCGTTGTGTTCAACCAAGTCGGCTGCCACTCGGTCGACGCGCCGCTGCTCGGCGCTCGCCCGCCGGAGCCGGTCAAGCGCCTTGCGTTGGGCCACTCGATACAACCAACCCCCAGGGTTTTCAGGCACTCCGGCGCCGGGCCACTTCTGCGACGCTTCGATGAGCGCTTCTTGCACAGCTTCATCAGCAAGGTCCAGGTCGTTGAATCGGCGAGCCAACGATGCCAACACCCGGCCCGAGTGATCCCGAGCCAGGTGGGTTAGTGCGACATCGATCGACTCCGAGGACATCAGAAGAGCGAGTAAGCGAGCAGTACAGCCGGGCTAGGCCGGACGAAAGGCGATAGGCCGCACTTCGAACTTGCCGACCGGGATGGGTACTCGGCGAGCAATATCTATGGCATCGTCGAGCGAGTCCGCAGAAACGATGTAGTAACCACCGATCTGCTCCTTGGTCTCGGCATAAGGGCCGTCGGTCAGCGCTTCGGTGCCGTCGTGGTTCTTTGTCAACACGGTTGCTGTATCGGTGCCACTCAACGAGGCGCCGCCAATCATCTGACCGGCATCGATGAGCGTCTGGTTGAACGCCATCCATTCGCCCATCATGGCTTCGAATTCGGGAGAGCCGGGCTCAAAATCGGGGTGCATAGTTTCATCGCTGTAGAGGAGGATCATGTATTCCATAGTTCTTTTCTTTCTAATCGTTCGGTGTTGGGGTGTGCAGGATTGTGGTGGGTGTGAAGTGGGGTCAGCTTGCGGCGGCTGCCGTGGGGGCACTGGTTGCATTAGTTGCTTGGGTGGCAGTCACAGCTGCGGCGAGCCGGCTCAAGGTGGTGGTCATGCCTTCGGCCAGGTGCGCTTGGCGGTCGGTTACGCCGTTGCGTCGTTGCAGGAACCGGATGAACGCGTTCAGCGGTGCATGCTGGCTCATCGACTCAACAACTCGGGTGCCGTTGTCGGCCTCGTGGAATTCATACCGCCACCGCGATCCCATCTTGCCCGGGACTTCGAAAGCAAAGACTTCGCCGCGGTCAGCTTCGGTGATGGTCGGCTTGGTTGACCATGTGGCGAACCCGAGCTTGTTTTGACCTTTGAAGCGAGCGCCGACTGCGGGTCCGGTCGCCCCATCGAGCCAGCGTGCGTCGAAGCACTCAGGGCTCCATTCGCCTACTCGGGTCACATCGCTAACCAGGTCATAGATGACCTCGGCTGGTGCTTCGATGATGCGCTCTACCTGGACACTGAATGGTTGTGGCTTGGTCATGGTGTTGTCTCCCTGGTGCCGGGGCCGAGGTGCTCTCGGCCGCTTTCACTTGGTTGACGCACGCCACGGTCTAATTCGACAGCATTCCTCGAATTTCTTTTACGAACATGTGTGAGGTTGTTCGCGCAGTCAGATCTGGGTGGTGGAACCGCCGGCTGGCGAGTTGGCGAACATGGCCTCGCTGTCAAAGCCAATCCGAGTGTCAGGCACGATTTCGATGATGACCCGATCGGGTCCTTCGAGATGGCTGACGAACGCAGCCTGCTTTTCGCTGTCGCCAGGCCGCACCCTGGCAGCGAGCGCCGGATAGAACCAGGCGGCAACGTCGGAATCCTCGTGCACGATCGCATCACCCTTGTACGTGATTGACTGGCTCACGCCAATGTTCGTGCCCCGACTGCTGATCGCAACAGCTACCCGAGGGCGAGCTTCGATTGCTGGTACCCGCTTGCGGCGGCGGGTGCACGTCATCCAAAACCGTCCCTTGTCGAAGACGAAGTTCATAATCACCCCGACCGGGTCGCCCGCGGCGGTTGACCACATGAACGTGCATTCGGTCTGGGTCGTGAGCAACGTGTGCTCGCGGTCGTTGTCGAGGTGAAACATCGAAACGTCGTCGTAGCTGTTCACATACTCATCAGAAGTATCCATGTCTCGATACTTCCACGTCAGAGAGCTATCAGCGATTTGGCGCGAATACCCCCCGGGCATTCGCGCCAAATACCGACGGGTAGTACGAGCGATTTAGCGCGAACACCCCCCGGGCATTCGCGCCAAATGCGGCTGGTCAATCGCTGATGGCTTCGAGGTAGGCCTTGCCTCGGGGACTGAGTTCGTAACCGGGCGAGAAGCTGATGGTGAGGCCCAGGCCCTTGAGTTTGCGAACGTCGTTCTTGAACGTGGGCTTGTCGAGCCCCAGGCCCGCCGCCAAGTCTGGTGCCCGAACTTGCGGGTTGTCGGCGAGCAGGTGCAGAAACGTTGTGGTCCAGGGCCCGCGTTTGGACGCGTTGTCGAGCCGCTCAAGTCTCGCCGCGAGATCCGCGATGTCAGTGGCGGACAGGTCGGCGTTCTCTCGGAGCGTTATCCGAGGGTCAGCGCCGCCATCTTCGACCTCGATCCGGTAGACATCGCCTTCGGATCGAGAGTCGAGCTCGCGCAGCAGCGCCGCCTTTGATTTGAAACCGGCGCGCGCCGCGTCGTCGATGTTGATTGCGGACTTGGCGATCTGGTCAACCGCAACGATGTTCAACATGCCCACCGCAGTGCGCAGTTGACCGCCAGCTTTCACAGTTGGTTTGCGCCACTTTCGGAAGATCAGACTGATGTGACCGTCGATGATCTGGTCCAACACGACCCGCTTGATGAGCACGCCACCATGTTCGCACAGACCACCGATGTCGGGTCAGCGCAGCAGGTGGGCGCACTGGCTCGGCGCACCGGCTCAACATGGACAGCGTTGTCTACACAGAATTAGGGTGACCGCATGCTGATTACGCCAGAACAGGTTGGGGCCACGGTTTCCAAGGTCGACGTGCGCTCGCTCGACGACGATGCGACTGCTCAGCTCGTCCGCGCCTGGGCCGAGCATGGTGTGCTGTTCTTTCGCGATCAGGATCTGACGCCTGACGACCACATCACCTTTGCCGAGCGGTTCGCTCCAATCGACGTAAACAAGTTCTTCAAACCGGTCGACACCCATCCCCAGATAGCGACCGTGCTCAAAGAGGCTGACCAAGATATGAACATCGGCGGGGCATGGCACACCGATCACACCTATGACCAGATCCCCGCCCGCGGTTCGATACTGCTGGCGCGTGAAGTTCCTCCCGTGGGTGGCGACACCCAATTCGCCGATGTAGCAGCTGCGTTCGATGCACTGTCAGATGGACTCAAAGCCACACTGTGCTCGCTACAGGCGGTGCATAGCAACGAACATGTCTTCGGCGCAAAGTCCGAACATACCGCTGCGGCTGGCGATCGTTTCGGCAACCCCGAGGGTGTCGGCAACGCCACCCATCCGGTCGTGATCAAACATCCTGACACTGGCCGCAGCCTCCTCTATGTGAACCGGGCGTTCACCCGTCACTTCGTGGGCTGGACGATCGAAGAGTCGGCGGCGCTGCTCGAATTTCTTTACCAACACGTGGCCCAAGATCAGTTCACAACGCAGTTCTCGTGGGAGGTTGGATCGATCGCAATGTGGGATAACCGCAGCACCTGGCACAACGCACTCAACGACTATCCAGGGCACCGCCGTCTGATGCACCGCATCACCGTGCGCGGCGAGGAACTCGCTGGCGCAAGCTGACCAGAGTCGACGGAACCCGCTATCGCAGGTGCGGTCTATCAGCGGCCGAGACTTCCGAATTGACTCCGCGTTCACTTTCCTGCGACAGTGTGGCTTAATACGGGGAAGCTGTTTTGAGGCACAACCTCATGACTTCACCACTATGGAGGGGAATCCATGTCAACGAATGTACGTAGGGCGTTAGCGCTCTTGATGGCCATGGCGCTGATCGCTGCAGCTTGCGGCGGTAGCAGTAGCGACGACGACGCATCTGGCGACGATGGCGGCAGCGCCTTGTCGACAGACGCAGACGACGGCGACGCCATGGATGATGACGCCATGGACGATGACGCCATGGATGATGACGCCATGGATGATGACGCCATGGATGATGACGCCATGGATGATGACGCCATGGATGACGACGCCATGGATGATGACGCCATGTCGGACGACAACCCGGCAGTGCCAGCAGTCAACGGCACGAGCTCGGCAGACTTCTTCGAGGCCATCAACAACCCACCGGGCCCAGCTGACGACAGCCTGGAGCCAGTGGTAATCACCATGGCCAACCTCGAAGGTGCGGGCATCTCGTTCCCTGAGATCCGCGAGGGCATGGAGATCGCCGTTGCGCAAATCAACGACGAACTCGGTGGCATCGATGGTCGACCGGTCGAGTTCATCCCTTGCGCCCACGAGTTTGACCCGAACGCAGCAATCAACTGCGCCAACGAAATTGCCGAAGTTCAACCGAACCTCAACGTAAACGGCATCGAGTTCTTCACCCCGGCGCTGTACCCAACCTTCCTGGGTGCAAACGTGCCTACGATCCAGACGGTCCCAATCTTTGTCGCTGACTTCATCCAACCCGAGGTCATCTCGGTCTGGGGCGGCTGTCCTGTGGCCTTCCCTGGTGGCGCGACCTACACCGTCGAAACACTCGGCCTGACCAAGACCGCTGTGCTCTATGCGAACACGCCTCCTGGTCTCGAGTGTTACGCCGATACCGAAGAGCGCTTCTGGGACTTCCTGACCTTGGACAATCCAGATCAGTCATACCAAGGCTTCGCCGACGTATCGAATGACCCGTCAGACGACGACGCAACCGTGCAGGCAATCATCGAATACTTTGGTGACACACCTGCAGAGGAAACCGGCATCTTCTTCGGCATCTCTGCTGCAGACTGCAACGCAATCATGTCGGCCATCACCGCCTCGGGCGTGGACACCACCGTTATCGGCTCTGGTTCATGCATCGATGATTCGGTACTCGCCAACCCTGCATCAATTGGTGCAACCTTCGGTCAGCAGGGCTACATCGCTGAGCGTGGCGACCTGTACGACGACTACATCGCGTGGGAACTCGACTGGCGCAACGACCACCTCGAGAACTCACCTGACCGCACCGTGCCTGTTTCGGCATTCCTGCGGGTTGGTCACTCGACCGGACTCATGGTCTGGGAAGTCTTTAATGACATGGTTGAAGCTGGCGAAGACATCGACGATGCCGACTCAGTTGTTTCATGGTTCCAGAATCTAGAGAACCAGCACATTGTTGGTACACCACCAGTGACCTGCACCGACAACACCGAAGAATTCCCTGCCATCTGCAAGAAGACGCTGACCTTCACCTTGTGGAACGGCGAAGAATGGGAGCTCGGACCGCTCGATGGTGAGCTGATCAACGTTGGTGATATTCAGGCTCGGGTCGCCGAAGGCAACCCTCGCTCCGACGGCTAACACACATTCGTTAGCCGTGCTCACGAGCTAACACATTCGGCTAGCTAGGGCGGTTCTGCACTCGCAGAACCGCCCGGCAGCCGGCACGGGCGCGCCGCGGTGCGCGAGATCTTGGGGGAGACAATTTCGTGGAAGCCTTTTTTGCAGCGTTGATCGCTGGCATCGGTGCTGGCGGTGTCTATGCGCTCTTGGCGTGCGGCATCGTGGTTGCGTTTCGCGGCTCGGGTGTCATCAACTTTGCCCACGGAGCCGTGGCTGGTTACACGGCCTATAACTTCGACGAGATCCGCGAGCCCGGTCGAGGCAACATCTATCTCCCCTGGGTTGATCCCATCCCCGAGTGGGGTGTGCTGCAGAAGCTGCACTTAAACAATCTTCCGGTGCGGATCTACATCATGGAAGACCCGCCGACGTGGCTTGCCGTGCTGGTTTCGCTGGCGGTGGCCGCACTTATCGGCGCAATGATGCACTTCTTAGTGTTCCGCCCGCTGCGCAACGCGCCGGTCCTGGCCAAAGTCATTGGCTCGGTCGGTGTGTTCATCTACCTCGGTGCCGTTGCGCTCAAGAACTTCAGCAATGTCAGCCGAAATGATCCGGGCTGGTGGGGCTTCGACAGCACCAGCGAGGAATGGACGATCTGGTTTACCGATAGGACGATGCCTTCATCCAACCTCTGGTTGGCTGGCGCAGCACTGCTTGTAGGCGGCGGTCTCTATCTCTTCTTTCGCTACTCGCGTTTCGGCATCGCAACTCGTGCCGCCGACGAAAACGAAAAAGGCGCAGCACTGCTCGGTTACTCGCCCCAGTTGCTGGCCGGTTTGAACTGGATCCTGTCGGCCGTACTCGCCGGCATCGCCGGCATCGTCTTCTTGCACAAAACCCAGCCATCACAGATGGCGCTGCTGGTTGTGTTCGCCTTGGCTGCGGCCCTCATAGGCAACCTCACATCGGTCGTGGGTGCGACCTTGGGCGGATTGGCCCTGGGAATGATCGCCAGCGGCGGCGTAGACCTGTTCCAGCGAGACTTCTGGGGCGACAGCGTCAAGTTGTGGTTGCCTGCCGACGGTGTGCGTCAATTCGTGCCACTGATCGCGATCATCATCGTCTTGTACACCCGCGGTGGCAAACTCCCGGTTCGTGGTTCGATCAGTGTTGGTCGCCAACCCAGCGCTCCCGCAACCAAGAACGCCACGGTCGGCACGGTCGCCATGATCGGTATTGCGCTGTTGGTATCGAACATCTTCGTGTCCAAATGGGAGTCAGCGCTGAGCACATCGCTGATCTTCATGCTGTTCATGTTCAGCCTGGTGGTTCTGGTCGGTTATCTCGGCCAGATCTCGCTGGCACAGTGGAGCCTCGGCGGTGTTGCCGCCTGGACTACTGCTCGACTGGCGGCCGACGGTATGAAGATTGGTGAGTTTGACTTGTTCGTCAAAGACGGTCCGAACTTCCCGTTGCTGCTGGCGGCGGTCCTCGGTGTTGTTGCGTCGGTCGTTGTTGGCTTGCTCGTTGGGTTACCAGCGCTCAGGATCCGCGGTGTGCAACTTGCGGTAGTCACCCTTGCAGCAGTTGTCGCGATCGAGAAGCTGATGCTTCGCAACGAAGGGCTCATGGGCGTCGGTGCGGCAGGAAGCAACCCGATGCCGAAGTTCACGATCTTTGGCAGCAACTTCAGCGGATTCAACGAGGAGTCGTTCCAGACCGATAATTGGAAGTTCACGGTCTTTCTGGTGTTCATGGTTGCCGTTGTCGGCGTGCTCGTGGTCAACCTGCGACGCGGCAATATTGGTCGGCGTTTCCTGGCAGTGCGAGCCAACGAACGAGCTGCTGCGGCAGCCGGCATCGACGTTTCGCAGACCAAACTGCTCGGCTTCGGCATCAGCTCAGCTATTGCCGGTATCGCTGGTGTGATGTTCGCCTTCAAGGTGTCGCAGCTCACCAGCGAGAACTTCGCGCCGCTCATTGGTTTGACGTTGCTGGCGTTCGTATACCTGGGTGGAATTACGACCATGACCGGTGCCATCTTTGGCGGCCTGCTCGTTGCTGGTGGCCTCAACGGTGAAATTCTTGGACTGCACTTCGAAGCGATCGATCAGGCTGCAATCAACATTGCCGGTGGTGCATTGCTGATCGTTAACGCCATCGCAACCAACGGAGAAGGCGTCTCGCTGGTGAACGCCACCACTGGCAAGGAGATCCTCCATGGGCTCAGACGGGGGCCAACGCCGCCCGCAGTCGATGACGATGACACCGCCGAAGAAGTCATCGACGACATGATCGAAGGAGTGCTGGCATGAGCGAGAACATCCTCGAAGCTCGCGGCTTGACTGTCACCTTTGGTGGTCTCAACGCCAACGACCGAGTCGACCTCACCGTTCCCAAAGGCAAGTTTGTGGGCCTGATCGGCCCCAACGGCGCTGGCAAGACAACCTTTATCGATGCCATCACCGGCTACGTGCCCATGTCGGCCGGAACCGCCACCTTCGACGGTGAAGACATTGGTTCCGACAAGCCACACGAGCGGGCTCAGCGAGGACTGGTCCGAACGTTCCAGTCACTCGAGCTGTTCGAAGATCTCAGTGTGCGAGACAACCTGCTGGTGGCTGCGTACCCGACCCGTTGGTACAGCTTCATCCTCGACATGCTCTATCTCACACCCAAAGACCCCGAGATCGAAGAGCGAGTCGACTGGGCGCTCCAAATCATGGGCCTCACCGACGAAGCCGACGCCATGCCAACCGATCTGTCGCACGGCCGGCGCAAGCTGGTTGGTGTTGCCCGGGCATTGGCCGCCAAACCCAAGCTCATCTTGCTCGACGAACCAGCAGCTGGCCTTGATACCGCCGAGAGTCAGAACCTCGGACGCCACCTGCGCGAGTTCCTCGACCACGACATGTCGGTGTTCTTAATCGATCATGATATGGGCCTCGTGCTCGGTGTCTGTGACTACATCTACGTGCTCGACTTTGGGCAAATCATCGCCGAAGGCACGCCGGCAGAAGTGCGCGAAGACCCTGCGGTCAAGGCCGCCTACCTGGGTGCCGAGGCTGGCGACAGCCAGGCGGCTGCCGGCGAGGCTGTCGCCAGCGCACAGAAAGCAGGAGGCAAACAATGAGTGAATCAGCACACGATGGCGAGCGGCTGCTCGATGTCGAGAATTTGTCGTCGGGCTACTCGGGTGTGCCGGTGGTCCGAGGCGTCGACATCCATGTCAACCGTGGCGAAGTGGTGGCAATGCTCGGCCCTAATGGCGCTGGCAAAACAACCACGCTGTTGACCATCTCCGGATTGCTCAAGGTGCTCGAAGGAAGCATCATGGTGTTGGGCGACCCAGCAACATTCGGCGCGCCCCACAAGGCGGCTCGCCGGGGACTGGCGCACGTGCCCGAAGACCGTTCCCTGTTCTTTGGCCTTACTGTCCAAGAAAACCTGCGGCTCGGGCTGCGGGGCAACCGAGCAGCTCAGGCCGCCGGTTATGAGAGAGCGCTCGAACTCTTGCCCGCACTCAAACCGTTGATGGGTCGCCGGTCGGGTCTGTTGTCAGGCGGCGAGCAACAGATGCTTGCTATGGCCCGTGCCCTGGTCAGCGAACCCAAGCTGCTACTCGTCGACGAAATGAGTCTTGGTCTGGCTCCGATCATCGTCGAGCGTCTCCTGCCAATCGTGCGTGACATCGCCGACGAAACCGGTGCCGGCGTGCTCATCGTCGAGCAGCACGTGCACCTGGCACTCGATGTCTGTGACCGGGCCTATGTCATGAGTCACGGCGAGATTGTGCTCGAAGGTTCGGCTGCTGAACTGAAAGAGCGACCAGACTTGCTCGAAGCCAGCTACCTCGGCGGGGAGATCGAAGTCTGATGTCGTCGATTCTGGCCAAGTTCCGCGCCGCCTTTCCGACCCGGCTGAGTATGGCGCTGGCGATCGCGGCTGCGCTGTACCTCATCATCGTGCTCGCCAATCTCGGCGAAGAGAACAGCCTTTTCCGATGGATTTTCTTGGCCGCACTTACCGGCCTAGCAGTACTAACTCGCTTCCAACGCACCAAGCTCAAACCCACTGCCGTCACCGTTCTCAAGTGGGTCCATCTGTTCTTGGCCGTGCTCTATTTCTGGGGTGCAGCATTTGGCAAGTGGGCCAAAAGAGGCGATCCCGACGAAGGCTTTCTCAGCGCCGACGGCGGAACCGGCTTCGGCATCTTGGCGGTGGTGCTGGCCGTAGCTCTGATCATTCTTGCAATCATGCGCATCATGGGACTCAGCAAGGTCTTGCCCGGCCTCGGCGTCGAGCAACTGACCGTGATCTTGGGAGCGGTTGCATGGATGAACATCCTCGCCTTCGTAACCGGATGGCTGGCCACGTTCGAAGCTGGGACCGGTTGGGGAGTCGTGGTGGCCTACTTCCCGGCTTCGTTGATTCCGCAACTTGGACTCATCACGTTGTCAGCCAGCGAACCGGCCACCGGTATCGAACCGCTCACCACCGGAACCCGGCGGGCATTGTCGCTCGTCGCCATGGTCGCTGCGATTGGTGTGGCAGCGTTTCCGTTCCTGGCCTACATCACGTCGGGTTCGATCTCGCTCACTGCAATGGAAGGCAAGACCGACGGCAGCCTGTCCGGACCGCGCTTCGGCTACATGTTGTTGATCATCGGCGTCGTCGTTGCAGTTGCTGCACTCATGCGTATGCGCCCCAACGGCCTTACCGAACCGGGGCCAAACGCGCTGCTCAGCCACGCCCTGCTCACCATGGGCGCGGTTGCGTTCTTCGTGCCGCTCGCCATGCTGATCTCGATCATGCGCCATGAGGCTGGCCTCAGCGTTGGCATCGGCGTGTGGCTCGGCTTGGTAGCAGGACTCGTCCTAATGGGTGTTGCGCTCGCGGAGAATCGCATACGAGGGGCCGTCGGCGCCTGAGCACACTGCTGTTACTGGGACTTCTCGGCATTGGTGTCGGGGGGTTCTACGGACTGCTTGGGGCCGGCATTGTTGTTGGCCACAAGGGCGCAGGCGTCATCAATCTCGATCAGGCCGCGCTGGCCATGTACCCCGCGTACGGCTACGTCACAATGCGCGAGTCGGGTGAGCTCTTTCTCCCATGGTTCGACTTCATTCCTGGGCCGCTCGATGTGCCAGTGCGGATCTCGTTTGGAGCTCCGGTCTCGAAACTGGCCGCTGTCGGCGGCGCGCTCGGTCTGGCACTGCTGCTCGGGGTAGCGCTGCACTTGTTGGTGTTCGGTCCGTTGCGGGACAGCCCACCGATCTCCAAGATCATTGCCTCGCTCGGCGTGCTCTCGTATCTGCAGTCGCTTGCAGCCCACCACTTCGGACTTCAACCACGCCATGTCGAGGGCATCTTGCCCGACGGCCAGTTCGAGAACGTGCTCGGCCTGGGTGGCAACTTGGGTCACAGTCGGGTTGCCATTGCTGCGATTGCAGTAGCGCTGGGCGTGGCGCTGTGGGCGTACTACCGGTACACGATGACGGGACTGGCCACCCGCGCCGCCGACGAATCTCCCGACGGCGCCGTCATGCTGGGATGGTCGCCCGGCAAGCTGGCATCGACCAACTGGTTGATCTCGTCGCTTGTCACCGGGTTCGCTGGCGTGCTCTTTCTCGACATCACTGCGGTATCGCCCGCCGGATACACGTTGCTCATCGTGCCCGCGTTAGGGGCCGCTCTGCTCGGCAATTTGACGTCGCCGCTGCTTGCGGTCGTGGGCGGCATCGCCATTGGCATGGTGCAGTCGGCTGCGGTTCGGCTGGTGGGCTTCGACTGGTGGCCCGACGCGATCCCGGGCCAAGGCATCCGCAGCGCCGTGCCATTGCTGGTGATCGTGCTACTTCAGTTCTCGCGAGGCCACCAGCTACCTGTTCGCACCACGCTTGTGACTAGGCCTCAGCCTCGCGCCCCGCTGTCGAATCGGCCGCTGCTTGCAGTTGGCTTGTTGGCCGTAGCGATCGCCGTCATTGCATCCCGTTCTGGGGGCGCCGATGAAGCCCGGTTAGTCACGACCCTGATCGCAGGTTTGCTCATGTTGTCCTCGGTCGTGTTGGTGGGGTACCTGGGGCAGGTGTCACTGGCGAACTTGGCCTTCGCTGGGATCGCCGCCTACGTCGCAGTGCGCTTGGCATCTGACGGCACGCGGGCCGAATACAACATCTTCGTGGTGAACGGACCGGGTTTACCTGATCCGCTCGCAGCAGCACTCGGGATCCTGGCCGCGACGGTGGTGGGGTTGCTGGTGGCGCTTCCAGCACTGCGCATCCGGGGCATTCACTTGGCGGTTGTCACATTGGCGGCGGCCACGGCGGCGACCGAACTCGTCTTTGCCAACAAGGCAATCATCGGTGCAACTGCGGGCGCAAATACGCCCGTGCCGATCCCCGAGTGGTTCGGAATCGGCGTGGGCAGCCGCAACCTGACAACGGGTCGAAGCGACAACACCGCGTTCACGGTGCTGGCCTCCATCTTCTTGCTGGTCGCAGTGTTGGCAGTGCTCAATCTGCGGCGGGGAACGGTCGGCAGACGGATGCTTGCGGTGCGGGCCAACGAACGGGCTGCGGTGTCGGTCGGGCTCGATGTGACCCATGTGAAGATGCTCGGTTTTGCGGTCTCGGCCGCGATCGCAGGTAGCGCGGGCGTGCTCATTGCCTATGCCCAGACGGTGTTGTCGATCCAGACGTGGTCGCCGTTTGGCGGTATCACCAATCTGACGTTGCTGTTCATCGGCGGCGTTGGTTCGGTGGCCGGGATGATCATCGGCGCAGTGCTGATCCCGGCAGGACTGTTGTCTTCGTCGGCATCCCAAGGCGAATTCCTCCGAGGCGCAGTGTCGGGCATGGTGATGATCGCAATTGCGATCAAACTTCCCGACGGGCTGTCGAGTCTTGGCCAGCCGTTGGTGGCGCGAGCGAAACAAAGGTGGCGCAGCGCTGCGCCGTACCAGCCGAAAGCTCATAGCCCCGACGTATCCTTCGAACTGCATGAATGACACGCGGGGCCCCGAAGAGCCGTTGCATACTCGGCGTCGACTGTCGACCCCGCCTCAAGCGGTTGGTGACCCACCGACCAAGTTCGCCAATATGTCGCTCGGACTGAATGCGCTGTTCTGCAACGTGGTTGGTTTGGTCTTCACGCTGATCGGCGCCTTTCTCTCCGAACGGCTTGGTGCTGCTGGTTGGATCCTGACTGTTTTTGGCGTGGTTGTGTTGTTGTGGTCGTTCATGATCACGCTCTACGCCAACCGTCGAGTGTCACGTCGAGCCGAAGTCGAGCGCATCATCAAGATCAACCTGGTGATCATCGTGCTGGGCATTGTGGTGCTGCTGATCCCCGACACCATGAGCAGCGATGGCAAGATCCTGCTTGCCATCTGGACCGCCGCTACCGCTGGCTTCGCCGCCGCCCAACTCTTCGCCCGCCGAGGTCTACCCACCGATCTGCGACGATCTCGCCGCGCATAGCGCAGAAAAATCGTCACAGATTGGTGGGTTCTGCAATGGTGGTGGGCCAGAGACTACGGACTGGTTCAGGGGAATAGAGATGAAGTTTGGTTTGGCCTTTGCGAGCAGCGTGGGCACTGACCCGGCCTCGGCACTCGAGGTAGCTCGGGTGGCCGAGGAGGTTGGCTTCGAGTCAGTGTGGGGTGGCGAGCATGTGATCTTCCCATCCAAGATCGAGTCGGCCTATCCCTACACCGCCGACGGCAAGGTGCCTGCGACGCCGGACACCCCGATTCCAGATCCGTTGATCTGGTTGGCCTATGTTGCTGCTGCTGCTCCGACGTTGCGGCTCGGCACCTGCATTCTGATTCTGCCGCAGCGCAATCCGTTGGTGCTGGCTAAAGAACTGGCGACCCTCGATCACTTGAGCGGCGGACGAGTCGAGCTCGGCATCGGCGTCGGCTGGCTGAAAGAAGAGTTCGAAGCGCTGGGCGTGCCGTGGGAGCGACGTGGACGCCGCAACGACGAATATGTCGAAGCGCTGCGCATGATCTGGTCAGGATCTCACGTTGAGTACCACGGTGAGTTCGTGGACTTCGAGCCGCTGACGTGCACTCCGCGCCCGGCCCAAGGTGCCGACATCCCGATCCTGGTAGGCGGCGACACCGACGTGGCGATCCGTCGCGCTGCCCGCCTTGCCGACGGCTACTTCCCCGGCGAAGGTGATCCGGTGCGGCTCGCCGAGTTGATCGGCGCGGTTCGTGTCGAATGCGAGAAGCGAGATCGCGACCCCGACGAAGTCGAGATCAACGCCATGTTCGGAGCGCACATGAGCAATCCTGCAGGTGGCGCCGAGATCATGCGCGAGATGGGTGTCGGCCGGGTCATGGTGCCCGCCTTCTTCTTCGGCGGCGACGGTGGCCTCGACCGGCTACGGGAGTTTGCAACCGAAGCCATCCCGAGCTGACACGTCCCCGACAAGTTCTGAAAAACACGAACTGGGCGAGCCATGTGGCTCGCCCAGTTTCGTATTTTCTTCATTGCTGTGTCTCCGGGTGGGGTATGGCTTTACCTTGCAGGAATGCGCACCCAGGGTCAGTTGTGGTCGACACACAGGAACCATGACGTCGGTCGCCGGATATGTGTTGCTGACCCGACACATGGCTGCGTGTTGGCGTGGCCCCGGCTTCGCCTTCAGCGGCCACCCAATTTCGAACTACAGTCACGTCAGGAACAACGGGAGAGACACACATGGAAACTTGGATCACCGACACTGAAATCAGCGAACGATTCACCTGGTACACCAGGGCCAACGCCGACGAGGTAGGACCCGACCCGTTCAGCCCGCTTGGCTGGAGCCTGGGATGGAACAAGGGCTGCGTGCCCGGTGTCGCCCAAGGTTTCGTCGACTTCGGTGTCATCGATGCCGATGAGCTCACGCTCGACCCACCCGAGGTGTTCGGCAACTGGGGTGGCTACTTCTACAACCAGCTCTCGTTGCCTCGAGTGATGGGCGCTCGAATGCCGGGCGCAACACCTGCGGCGATCGATCAGGCGTACTTCGGCGACCATCCGGGTGTTCCCGTGTACGAGCCGCATCCCGACGACGAAAGCCCTGCGCACGAGGCCAAGCTGGGCGAGACCATGGGTTGGGCCATGAGTACCAACAGCTTCCCGGCTCAAGAGGAAATGTCGGCGCAGGCCAAAGCCGCGGTGCACGGTCGTCCTGATCTGGCCTTGCTCTCGAACGAAGCGCTCGTTGGTCGGGCCCGGGAGATGACCCAAATGCTCTGCGAGGGATGGGTCGTGTACTGCCAGTCGGTACTCGCAGCATCGCTCGGCCCGGGCGCGGTGCAAGCAATCTGCGCTGCGATAGGCCGAGAAAGCGATGCGGTCAAGGTCATGACGGCGATCGGTGGCGTTGAGTCTGCCCAAGCATCATTTGTGATGTGGGACATGAGCCGCTCCATCAAGAACTCACCCACGCTCATGGAAGCCTTCGACGCAGGCACCGATGACCTGCTCGAACGGTTAGCCGCATCTGATGATCCGGCCGCCGTCGACCTGTTGTCGCAGTGGTCGGCGCTGCTGGCCGATCACGGCCACCGTGGGCCGAACGAATGGGATATGCGAGCCCACTCGTGGACCACCAAACCAACGCTTGCGCTCGGCATGCTGGACCGGCTGCGGCATCAGTCCAACGACCGATCGCCCCACGACGCGCAAGCCAAAGCAGCGACCGAACGCGAATCGCTGACGGCCGAACTGTTGGCGATCGTCGAAGGCGACCCCGAAGCCCACGGCACCTTGGCGGCTGGCATCAAGTCAGCCAGCGTGTTCTTTCAGGCCCGTGAAATGGGCAAGAACGTCTGCATCCGCGCCATCCACGAAGCCAAGTTGGCCATGATGGAACTCGGCGACCGCATGGTCGCCCAGGGCGTGATCGCCGATCCGCAACAGATTTTCATGCTGCTCGAGTCGGAACTCGACGACTTCTTGGCTGACCCTGGATCCTACGGCGAGACCATCGCTAGTCGCGATGCCGACTTTGCCCACCTGCACGAGCTCGAGCCGCCCTACATCGTCGGCCTCGAAGGCGGCGTGCCACCCATCTCAGAGTGGGCGCCCCGCAATGCTGGGGGCCAAACGCTGGCCGTCGCCAGCGAGGTTCTTCAAGGTGCGGGTGGCGCGCCGGGCGAAGTGACTGGTGTGGCCCGCATCGTGCTCGACCCGTCGGATCCCATGGCGGTCGATCCTGGCGACATCATGATCGCTCCAACAACCGACCCGTCATGGACGCCTCTGTTCTTGTCGGCCGCCGGTGTCGTCGTCAACGTAGGCGCAGTAGCAAGCCACGCTGCGATCGTGTGCCGAGAGCTTGGCGTGCCCTGCGTAGTCTCGGTCGTCGACGCGACCAGCCGAATCCCCGACGGCGCCACCATCTCCATCGACGGCTCCACCGGCACCGTCACCATCATCTCGCTTTAGTGATACGTCCCCAGTTTGGGTGAGGGGGTCAGTGCAACATCAGGCGGCGTTGGCGGCGTCGCGGCCGGCGATCCAGCCGAAGGTGAGCGCGGGGCCGATGGTGCCGCCTGCGCCGCCGTAGACCATGCCGGTTGGCGCTGCCATCACATTGCCAGCGGCCCACAGCCCTTCGATGGTGCCGCCTCGTTGCGCGAGGACTCGCCCTCGGGCGTCGGTCTTGGGACCTCCGCTGGTGCCGAGCGAGCCCTGCTCAATCTTGATCGCATGGAATGGGGCTTGAAGAAGGGGCCCGAGTGTTGCCTCGATACCGGGCAGGCTCTGGTCACCGTTGAAGGTGTCATAGGCGCTCTTTCCGCGATAGAAGTCAGGGTCGTGGCCTGCCTGGGCGTTGAGGTTGAAGCGATCGACGGTCTCGGCCAGTGTCGTGGGGTCGACTCCGATGGTGGCCGCCAAGTCTTCAATGGTGTCGCCGCTGGCGATCCAGTCCGGCACATCGTCACCCGCCGGTGCTGAAGCGACGTCGTACTTCTGCTTGTGGTTGTGATCGAACACGAGCCATGCCGGCAAGTTCGGGTAGTCGAAGCTGACCGGATCGAACTGGTGGAACACGCCGCCCATGGCGTTGTAGTTGCCAGCCTCGTTGCAGAAGCGGTGACCGGTGCCGTTGACCATGAGCGTGCCCGGGCGAGTGCGTTCGAGCAGGATCAGACTCGACTTGGGAGCGCCGTACTGTTCTTCACCCGGTACTCGGGTCACCGGGACCCACCACGAGTTGCCCATATTGGCAAGCCGCGCCCCTGCTTCGATAGCCATCAGCAGTCCGTCGCCCGTGTTTTCGGGCGACCCCGCAGGACCGGTCATTGGGCCGCGAAGAAACGACTTCGTAAGCTCTTCGTCGAATTCGAAGCCGCCGGTTGCAACCACGACGCCACGGGCGGCAAAGACATCCTTGGTGCCGTCAGCAGTGTCGAAGCGCACGCCAGTGACCTTGCCGTCGTCGAGCAACAGTTGCGTCGCTCGCCAACCCATATGTGGTTCGATACCGCGGTCAAGACAGGCCCGCAGCAGTCCGCCCACGAGGGCCAACCCCATTCCGTTTTCGCCGTTGGCCATCCGCTCGCCCAACAGCGCCGGATCCGGTGAGCTCGTGGCGCCGCCAAGTGGTGTCTCGCCCAGCGCGACCGGCATGGCGCCGCGAGGGTTGCGAATCTTGTCGGCCCAATCGCCGAGCGACGGGTAGGGAAAGACCAGGTTGTCGACCGACCGCCCGCCGCCCGGAAGCCCACCGGGATGCTCGGGGTGGTAGTCCGGATACGTCGCCAGCAAACTGAACTCGCACGGCGTGTTCTCATGGATGTAACGCAGCGCTTGAGGTCCGTTGTCGACGAACGCGGCCGCCATGTCGGAGTCGATCAGGTCAAGCGACAGCGCGTCGAGATAGGCAAGAGCCTGCTCGCGTGAGTCGTGGATACCAGCATTGGCCTGCAGGTGGTTGTTTGGCATCCAGATGATGCCGCCGCTCATCGCGGTCGTCCCACCCAATAGTTCGCTCTTGTCGTACAAGGCAACATGTGCCCCCTCGTCGTGGGCGGCAATCGCGGCAACGAGTCCGGCCACACCGGTTCCAAGGACGACAACATCGTGCATCACTGCAACGTAGGCGATGCAACCGGTGCATGACTAGACAAGACGATGAGCTGCGGTTGGTCCGAGGCAGCAGTGCCGTACTGTTTGCGACGTGGATAAACGAGGGCATTGATGACCAGCCTTGGCAATATCGCTTTGGCCATCGCCATCTTCTCCGGCGTCGCGACGGTTGGCCTCGCTGCGACGCAACGCCACCGCGCCATGCGTCTGGCTGCATCGGCTGTGGCCGTGGCGCTCGTAGCCGGGACCGTGCGACTTGTGTGGGCCATTGCCACGCTCGACTTTTCGTTCGTGTATGTCGCAAGCCAAGGGCGGGCGCGCTCGTCGAGCGCATATCGATTTGCGGCGCTGTGGGCGGGCGCCGAAGGATCGCTGCTCTACTTCGCAGCCCTGGCATCGCTCGTATTGCTGTGGATGGCGTGGCGCAGCGACGTAGGCCCGCTCGGGATCGCGGTGTCAGCAGCCGCCATTGCAGGTATCGCGCTGACCGTCGTTGGTTTCGCCAATCCTTTCGAACGAGCACCATTACCAGCGATACGCGGCGCGGGCCTGACACCCATTCTCGAACATCCGGCCATGCTGTATCACCCAACGATCTTGTACCTAGGGCTGGTCACAACGCTGGTGCCGTTTGCGCTGATGATCGATCGGCGAAGCGGCCTCGGCGGTCCTCGGTCTTCGTTGACACGCGTGCGACGAAGCCTGCTGGTGCCGTGGACGTTGCTGACCGTTGGCCTGGCGACCGGAGCGAACTGGGCCTATGTGGAACTCGGCTGGGGTGGTTATTGGGCGTGGGACCCGGTCGAGAACACCGTGCTGCTGCCGTGGTTGGTGCTGACAGCCGCAATCCATGTGACACGAAGCGAAGCTATCTGTCGGCGATTCCCACGCACGGTGCTGGCCCTGGTCATGATGCCGTTTCCACTGGTCATGTTCGGCACCACGGTTACACGATCAGGTGGACTATCGTCGGTCCATACCTTCGCCGATGCCGCCGCGCTGGGGTGGATGCTCGGCAGCCTGGTTGTGCTCGTGGTGATCGCCGCCGGGTTGCGAGTGATCACCACACCAGGCACTCAGACTGACCTAACGCCCGCAGGCCAACAGCTCACGCAACACGGGTGGCTTCTCGGGCTGAGCTGCGTTGTCGCACTCGCGCTTGCGGTGGTGGTTTTGATGGGCGTGACCGTTCCGCTCGCACCGGGATCGAACCGGATAGTCACGGCCCCGTTCTACAACCGTGCGGGCACGCCGCTTCTGGTCGTTGCGATGGTTCTCATGGTGTTGGTGCCGCTTGCAAAGCGCGGCCCGTCGGGCACTCGCACCGACGACCCTGACGACTGGTCGCGATTCGGTTTGATCGGTGTGGGCATCGGCTTCGGGCTCGTTGCGGCGCTGGCGGTGGGTGCCCGTGACTGGCTCAGCATCGTTGTCATCGCCGTGGGCTCGGCTGTTGTGGCAGGCCATCTTGTCGACAGGTGTCGAATTCCGTGGCCGACGATTGTTGGCCATGTCGGCTTCGTGGTGCTTGCGTTCGGAATCGTGTCGAGCGCTCAGTCCACGACCGCAGCCGTGGTGATGGCACCTGGTGAAACCGAACAGTTCGGATCCGAGTTCACATTTTCGTACGAGTCATTCTTGGTCGCTGATGGCCCGCGACCTCGCAGCGAGATCGTGACGGTGCAGTCCCAAGTCACGACCGATCAGACGGCGCAGCCGATCGTGCTTGCTCCTGCACTGGTGGCCTACCCGGATCGGGGTGTCGTGCTGGCCGAGACCGCACTGCACTCGACGCCGGCGCGCGACATCCAGGTGGTACTGCGCACGATCACCGACGACGGGCTCGCGGCGTTCGAGCTTTCTGAACGGCCTCGGTTGATGCTGGTCTGGTGGGGCTCGACGCTCATTGCGCTCGCCGGGATCCTCGCACTCGGCGCCGGGCGACGATCATCGCAGCAACTAGGAATCAGCATCGTCTCGTCGTCGGCGGGCGAGTAACGCATCGAGTGTCGAGGTAGTGCCCTCGGGTTCGGGCTTGGACTCGGCCTCGCTGGTCGAGACGGTATTGGGCTGCGGAAGCGGTTCGGTCGCCTTGGGCTTTGGTATGGCGGCTGGCTGGTCGGTCACGGCCTCGTCTGGCTTGGGGACACCCTGCGGCACCGCAGGTTGTGCTGGACCACGGTCCGGCTGGGCTGATGACACCGCAGTGCCCGCGTCATCCTGGTCCGGTTCCTTGCTGCGGCGGCGCAGCTGAAGTGCCGCATTGCTATCCGCCGCTTGCTGTTCTTGGGCGAAGGTTGCGCCTCGGCGGAGTGCGATTCGGCTTACAGCCACCGCCAAGGGCCAGAGCAACGCCGCAAGAAGTAGCAGCCACGGAACCAGTGAGAAAAAGCTTCGACCCGGAGAGAGATTATCGGCGTTGAATGCAGCTGCGGGCTCGATTTCGAACTCGCCGCCGCTCAGCGACGCTACCCGTTCCAAGATCGCAGCGTCTGGCGCCCCCGGCCGATACTCGGTCGAATAGGAGCGGGCAGCAAGGGCGGTTCCGCCGATGGCGTCGTTGCCACCGCTGGTCACCAGCGAGGTGCCGACGGCGTAGACGCCTTGCTCATCGGCGGGGATCTCGGCGGCGAAGGTGTTGGCAGAGATGCGGTCGAGTGGCACCTCGACCGAGTCGCCGTTTGGCGTCGTCACCCGTGCAAGAGCCTGGGTGCCGTCGACGAACGCGTCGGCACTGTCAATTTCGATGGCCAGCACATCGCCCAGAACTTGAGCGCGAGTTTCGACGTCGCCGGCGGGCGATGCGAACGTGTCTCGTACCACGTCGTTCCAGAACGTCACGTAGCCGTCCCATGTCGCCCAGCTCTGTGACCACCGTTGCGATGCGTCGCTTGTCCACGCGGTCGACGTTCCCAAACCAACCTGCCAGCTGGCCAGCAACGGATCGTTATCGGGCCCGATGCGTAGCAGGGTCGAAGCGGTTGGTTTGGTCGACGATGCAATGTAGCCAAACAACGGAGGCGACGCTGACAGGCTTTGCACCGCTCGATCGTTCGATGTGACTTGGGGCAAGAACTCGCCTTCGACGATGTAATTGCGCGACGCGAGCAGCGCCTCTTCCACAATGATCTCCGGGATTCTGTCCAAGTCCCTGCCGGGATAGAACCGCCCGCCGCCTGCGATGGCGACGGGTTCCAGGTCATTGGCTGCGCCTTCGCCGGTGGCAATGACCGACGTGGTGATGCCTTCGTTTTCGAGCAACTCGGCCGCCTCGGCGGCCATTTGATTGAGTGCGCCGGGTTCGGTGAACCCGTCGCTGAACAAGATGATGTGTTTCAGGCTTGCGTCGCTCTCGCGTAGTTGTTCGGCCGCAGCCTCGAGGGTCATCGAGACATTGGTGCCACCGTCGGGCGTCAGCGATCCGAGACCCTCGTTAACGACCTCTTGGTCAGGAAGAGCCTGCAGATCGATCACCCACCGGTTCTCGATGTCGAAGGCCAACACGCCGACCTCGTCGCTTGGCGAGAGCGACGCAATCGTGCGTGCCGCGCCAGCGCGCGCGATATCGGTCTTGGTGACGCCCCCGAGATCTCGCTGGGGTGCGCCGAAGCCCTCGGCGCAGTGACATGCGCCCATCGATCCGCTGGTATCGATCGCCAACACCTCGGCAACGGTTTGGCGGCGTTGAGGATCGAGCACGTCGCTGACAACCGGCAACACAGTTTCGAGTTCGCTGCCCAGATATCCACCAAGTCCGTATGACTGCAGGCCACCAATGGTGACCAGGCCGCGGCCCGTGTCACGAACCGAACCAGTGATGGCCTCGATCTGCGACGTAGTGAGATCTTGCGCTGCCACATCGACGAGCACCGTGGCGTCGAACTGCACCAAAGACTCGATGCCGTTGATCGAACTGACATCGCCGACAGTGACCGGCGTGCCGCCAGCTTCGAGCGCAGCAGCAAGCGTGGCCGCGTTGCCAGCGGTGCCCTCGATGATCAGCACGCCTCGGCTGTCGCCAACTTGCACGGGGGCAAACGCTCGATTGTTCTCGGGCACCGGGTCGTCGCCTGTCAGGACCTCGACTTGGTAACGATGCAGACCCGGCGTTGGATCAGGGTCGACGAACACGACCTGGTTCTGACCAGGAGCGAGCGCAATGGTGCTCGCTTCGAGAAGCTCACCGTCTCGCAGCAGGCTTACTGCGGCGGTGGTCTCTTGCGCGGCGCGAAGGGTCGCTTTGATTTCGACTGCCTCGCCGTCTCGAACAAACCCGGGGGTGTCGATGCTCTCGACCGCCGTGTCAGCGTTCACCTGGCCGCCGATGACGTGCACGTCGACGACCACCCCGCTCGCGCCGAGCCGAGCAGCTTCGTCGGCGACATCGCCCGTCGTGGCTCGGCCGTCGGACAGCAATACCACGCGCCGCCCCGCGTCGTCGGGCAAGATCGCTGCGCCGAGTCGCAGGGCCGAAGCCAGGTCCGTTTGCGTCCGGTCGACTTGCACTGCTGGTTGCGCAAGGCGCAATTCTTGTTGGACCAAAGCTTCGATGCGGGCCTCGCCACCAAAGAGCACCACGCCAGCAACGGCATCATCGGGCTGAGATCGCAACGCCTCTTGAGTCCATGCCAGCGCTTCGGCGCGGCCACCTGCACCCATCGAATCTGAGGCGTCGAGCACGAACACCGTGGCCACCCGGTCAGGTGTGCGTTCGAATCCGGCGTTGAAGAGCGCCGCAACAAGCGCCGCGGCAACGACGGCTCGCATCGCTTGAGCCAGTCGCCACTGCTTGTCGCTGACGCCAACTTGGCGCCGGGCCAGCAACCACTCGGCCGCGAGCACGGCCAACAGGGCCGCAATGATCCACGGGCGCAGCGACTGCTCGGTGCGCGGAACCGGGGCCCCGGGTCGGGCGGTGCGCACCTCAGATGGGATCGCCGCCGCCACGGTCAACGACGACTCGCTCGGGTCAGGGTTCACCGCTACGACCTGGGCAGGTTGGCCCTGGCTGGCCAGCGTCCAATAGCCAGGACGATCCGCAACCGGAAGCGGGTCGCCAAGCTCGATTGTCTGGGAACGCCCGCCCGGATCGGTGACGACGGTCGACTCAGCTGTGAGCCGCAACGGCTGCCCAACGACCAGGTCGGTGGGCGGCAGTGCGCTTCCTCCGAGTTCGGCCACGATGCGGTCAGACAAGATTGGATAGGCAACCTGAATCGGTAGGTTCGAGGCCGATGGCGTGAAGGTCGAATACAGGAAATCACGACCGCCGTGGCGACCTCGCACCAGCAGCGGCGCAGCCTCGGCACCGACCAGTACATCGACCCCGGTGGTCTCGACGCGCTGGGCCGCAGCGATAGCGACCGAAGTGAGGTCTAGATTTCGTAGCAGCGGGTCGTCGGTGCGCACCAGCGAGATGATTGGACGATCGACCGTGCCCGTGGGCGTCACGCCATCGACGCCACCAGGTGCCGCGATCGCCCAGAACGGGGCTGGTGGGTCCTCGGGCACCGGCACCCGGTCGAACACGATCAGATCGACGCCCGCAGCCGAAGCAACCTCGCTCGCCTCGTAGTCGACCATCGTGTCAACCTGCGAAACGGTGACGCCGTCGAGCGATTCGAGCATGGCCAGCACAAACGGATCGCCATCACCCACGACGACCACCTGCAAGGCTGATCGGCGACTAGTCACGGCCCAGCGGCGATCGTCGAGCCCGAGCAAATCCTCGCCTTCGAGAAACGCTTCGACCTGATCTCCGCCTGGCACGTCGACGGCCACCGTGATCTGCTCGTTGCGGTTCAGTGTGATCTCTTGGCTGTGTTCGGTGCGCCCGTCGACATCGATGCGTAGTGTTTGGGTGGCTTGAGGTCCGCCGGTGTTCTCGACCACGGCCTCGACGTGCAGCGCTGTGTCGCGCGGCTCGACCCGGAGATCAGTGATGGCGCGGTTCGTTGCCATCGACCCAATGGGCTCATAGGTAAGACCTGCTGGCACCATGCGCAGCTCCTCGGGCGACAAGCCACCGTCGGAGATCAGCACGAATCCAATCGCAGCGTCGGGCGTCTCGAGCCCTTCCGCAAGCGCAAATGCGCGTCCGAAGTCGGCTGCGCCGGTGGTGGCCTGCACTCGTTCGACTGCGGCGGCGAACTCGTCTTGGTCGTCGCTGGTCGTCAGCAGCACACGGGGTAGTGACCCGACCTGGATCACGCTGGCAACACCCGCCTCCGGTAGCTCGGCCCGAACGTCGACTGCCCGTTGTGCAGCATCGGCGAGGCGGTCGGGCGCGCCATCGGTTGCGCTCATGGAACCCGAAGCGTCGATCAGAAAGACGGTGTGGCGGGCCAAGCCAGCTTCGGAGACTCGTGCTGGGTTTGCGACCAGCAGCGCCAAACCGATGACCGCCAAGAGCTGCAGTGCCAGCAACCAGCTGGGCGTGAGCCGCTGCCATGGTGAGGTCGCCGTGACCGGGCGGTCCATTCGTTGCCACAGGAAAGTCGATGAGACCGGCTGCTCGGCCCGCCGGGGTTTGAGGATGTGCATGAGCACGATGGGCAACGCAAGCGCAAGCAGCACCAGACCCATCGGGTTGGTGAACGTCATCGCACCAACCCGTCTTCGCGCCACTTGGCGAGCAACAGGGGCTCGATGTCTTCGTCGGCCAATACCAGCACGTAGCCAGCATCGACGGACCGGCATCGCAGCGCAACGTCGTCGAGCCATCGACTCACGATGGCTCGGTACTCGGATCGTGTTTGTTCCGACAGGCTTACGGCAACGCGATGGCCGGTCTCGCTGTCGATCAGATCGAGGTCGCCGGAACTGGTCGGTGTGAGTTCCTCGGCATCGAGCACGTGCACGATCAGGACGTCGCCGCCACGAGCGGGCAGCCGGTTGATCGCTGCTTCCCAGTCCGCAGTCAGTAGATCCGAGAACACGATCGTCAGGCCCGTGGGCCCAGGTCGAGCCAAGAGATCGGCAACAGTCGGCACAAACGGTGTCGTGCCAGTGGGTTCAAGCGACCGCAGATAGTCGAACAGAGCAGCCGAGGCATTGCGGCCCGAAAAGCGAGGTTCGGCCCTGCTAGCGCGACCAGCGGAGATGGTGTGGACCGAAACCGTGTCTCGTCGAATGAGCGAAACGAATCCGAGCGCGGCTGCAAGCCGTTGGGCCTGCAGCATTTTGCCCCCGGACTGCATCGATGCCGACGTGTCGATGAGCAGCCGCACGTGCAAGTCATCGTCGGCCTCGAAAAGTTTGAGCGCCAATACGTCGAGGCGGGCCAGCAAGTGGTAGTCAATACGCCGGTAGTCGTCGCCGGGGTGATACTCGCGATAGTCGGCGAAGTCGAGCGAGGTGCCGTGGCGACGCGATCGATGCTCGCCGCTCAACCGGCCCGACAGCGGCCGCCGGGTGGCGAGTTGTAGTCGTTCGAGGCGACCCAGAAAGCGTGGATCGAGCAGCGTTCCGCTAGGGGGCGCCACGAATGCCAGCTCCTTCGGGACGTACTGCGGTCAGCACCTCGGACACGATCGAGTCGGCGGTGACGCCGTCGGCGACTGCCTCGTAGCCAAGCACCAGACGGTGCCGCAGGGCCGCAGCTGCAACCGTTGTAAGGTCATCGACGCTGACGTTGGGTCGACCGTCGAGTAGCGCAGTGGCTTTCCCGGCCAAGATGAGCGCCTGGGCGCCGCGAGGCGAGGAACCGAATCGCACGTACTGAGCCACACTCGCTGGCGCGGTAGCGCTGTCGCGATGGGTAGCAACAACGATGTCGACCGCATAGCGCATGACGTGGTCGGCCACTGGCACCTGACGGGTGAGCTCGACCATGGCCGAGAGCGTGGCTGCGTTGGCTGCGGCGGTCACGGGCTGCGTGGCGCCTCCAGTAGTGCGCTCCAAGATCTGCACCAGATCTTCGGCAGGAGGAAGCGGCACGTGCAGCTTGAGTAAGAAGCGGTCGAGTTGAGCTTCGGGCAGCGGATAGGTGCCTTCCATCTCCAGTGGGTTCTGGGTCGCCATCACCAGGAATGGGCGCGGCAGATGTCGGGTCTGACCAGCTGCGGTCACCGTGCGCTCTTGCATTGCTTCGAGGAGCGCGGATTGGGTCTTCGGCGTCGCGCGGTTGATCTCATCGGCAAGCACCAGGTTGGCGAACACGGGTCCGGGTCGGAACTCGAAGTCCCGCGATCCGTCGGCGCGGGTTTCGAGGACCTGGGTTCCGACGATATCGGCTGGCATGAGATCGGGAGTGAACTGCACCCGAGAGAACTCGACGTCGACGGCATCGGCCAGTGTGCGCAGCAGCATCGTCTTACCGAGCCCGGGCACGCCTTCGAGGAGCGCATGGCCCTCGCACAACAAGCATGTGAGAACGCCGCGTACAAGGTCTTGCTGGCCCACGATGACCTTTGCCAGTTCAGCTTCGATTGCGTGAGCGATCTGGCTGTAGAGCTCGGGGGTCAGCGGGCGGCGATCGTCGGTCATGTTTCCTCGGAAGTGTCGGTGGGTCAGGAGTCGAGACCGGCTAGCCGGTCGAAGTAGCGCTGGACCAGCGCTCGTTGAGATGGGGGCACCGAGGGGTCGCCGAGCGCCGCTACGGCTTGTCGTTCGAACTCGCCAATCGCATCGCTCAGCGGTACTTGCGAACCGCCTGCGATGGTTGGGCCTTGGCCCAGGCCGGTGGTTTCGGTCTCGCCATTGCTGGTGCCGGTCGGGAAAATCTCTTCGCTGTCACCACCAGGATTGAAGAGCGTGGGGGCGTCGGTTTCGGTACCGACTTCGGTGCTTTCGCCGCCGCCCTGTGCTTGGCCTTGCCCGCCTTGACCAACGGCATTGCTTCCGCCGCTGGCACCGGTGACATCGCCGCTCGCGCTGCCACCACCTTGGCCAGAACCAGAGCCAGAATTGCTTTCTTCGCCGGATCCAGAACCACTACCCTCGCCAGATCCCGAGTCGTCGCTATCACCGTCGCCGTCGCCGTCGCCATCACCAGACTGTGCGACGCGGTCCGCTGCTTCGGCTGCCGCTGCTGATCCAGCTTCGCCGACTTGGCCCTCGCGGACCTGGCCCTCGCCTGCTTGTTGAGCCTCAGACGCTTCGCCGAGCGCAGCTTGAGCTCCGGCAGAGTCGCCATCTCGCAGTGCGGTGGCGGCGTCGGCGAGAGCGCCAGCCGCAGCAGCGTTTCCTGCGTCCTGAGTGGCGGCCAACGCCTCGAGCCGTTCGGCCAACGCTTCGGCTTCGTCAGCAGACAGGTCATCGAGATTGGCCGCAACCTGGTCGAGCTGGTCGGCCGCGTCGCCGCTGGCACCCGGAAGCGGCTGAGCCTCAAGGCTCCGATTCAAGCCCTGGACGGCGGCCTTGGTCGAAAACATTTGGGAGCTGTCGGGCGCCAGGGTCTGTGACGCATCGCGCAGCAGCGATTCGGCCTCGGTTAGGTCGTCGAGCTGCTGGAGCTCATCTGCGAGCCGTTCGAGCTCGGCCGCAATGGCAAGTTCGGCTTGGGTCGGATCGTCGAGATCGCGTATGGATTGCGCAGTGTCGGCCAGCTCTTCGGCCTCGGTCTTGAGCACATCGGCGGTTGCCGCAGCCTCGGCCCGGCGATCGTCTTGCGGGTTGGCAAGCAATGCCAGCGCAATTGCAATTGCTGCGAGCAAAGCCGCTGCGATCCAACGCCGGGGACGTCGGGTCCACGGAACCGCATCGCTTGCGGAATGAGTCGTTGCAAAGCGTTCGGCGCGAGCCTGGATCTCGGAGCCGAAGCGTTCATGGTCCCGGAACTGCAACGATGCACTGAAGGCATCTTTGACGCCAAGGCCGCGGTCTGCGGCGCGTGCTGCCATCTCGACGGTGACCGGTACAAAGAACATGGCGCCGACCATGGCGATGATGCTGACGATGACCAGCACAGCGGCCGATGGTTCAGGCCAGGCCCATGGCACGACCCATCCAATGAGCACGAGTGCGAGCGCACCGGCCGCAATGAACGGGACCGCAGTCTGGGTGGTAGCGATCAGCCATCCGAGTCGAAGCCGGCGTTGCACTGCGCGCAGAAACCGCTCGATGGCAATCACCGCTCGACCTCGGCGGGGGTGCGCACTCGCCGGGTTGCAATCCATATCGAGAATGCCGACAACAGCGTCATGGCGATCAGGTTCTGCGCAACGTAGGGAATTGCCGCATCGATGGTCCGCAGGTTCGGGTTCGCCCCTTGGCCTTCGCCTCCAAAACCGGGTGGTGGAGGAATGGGCATTCCGTCGGGTCCCTCGATGAAGGCAACCGGAGGCCTGTCGACGAAGCCATCGTTTCGGAACTGCGTTTCTTCGAGTATCTCACGCAACCCGGCCATGGGTGTTTCCGAGTTGTTGAAGAAGTTGTCAGAGGTGCCCGAGTCGCTGACCGCAGCGAGAGCCACGACAGGGTTCGGTGCCAGAATCGTCAGCGGCGGGTTGGTGGCATCGAATCCGCGCGAGTCGTCGACGGCAGCGACGATGCCGAACAGCGCCAGGCTGAAGACGGTCATGACGAGCATGACGAAGTAGGCGGTCACGATTGCGGCCGGTACACGCTTCACCACTGCCGAACAGGCAACCGTGATGCAAGCGATCGCTATTGCAGAGAACACCAGCATTGCGAGGCTGACGAACACCTCGCCGATCGTGACACCGCCGATGACGTAGGCGAAGGCCAAGACGGGCGTAGCGACTGCTATCAGCACCAGCACGAAGACCACCGACGCAGCAATTTTGCCGACAACGATGTCGATCGGACGCAGCAGCGTTACCTGCATCGGCAGCAGCGTTTGGCGTTCTCGCTCGCCAGCAATCGACGCCGCGGTGAAGCCAGGCACGAGGAACAGCACCAGCCCAATCATGAAGAACAGGAGCCAGTCGAACATGTTCTGGCCGACCTTGGCCAGCCGAAGCACGCTGTTACCGAACGGATCGAACTGATTGCTGAACGTGTTCGACGCTTCGCCCGCGTAGTACAGCGCAGTTACTGCGCACAGCAGGAAAACCCACACCGTGATCATGATCATTGTGCGGCGTGAGAGGACGCGTTCTTGCATCTCGCGCTGCAGAACTGGGTTGTTCCAGAAGAGGCGGCTCATCGAACTCCACCCTCGGTCAGGCGCATGAAAAGATCTTCGAGCCCATCGCCGCCTGGCTTGAATGACAAAACGTCGCGAGGGTCTTCAAGCACGAGATGCTTGAGCAGCTCGACCTGCTGGGCATCGCCGGTCACCGGGTATTCGGCAGTGGTGCCGTCGGTGAATCGGACAATCACGTTGCGCGCCCCGACCGATTCAGCGATCTCGCTCGGCTTGCCCGAGATGAGTACTTTGCCACCTTCGATGATGGCGACGTCGGTGCACATCTCTTGCAACTCAGACAAGATGTGGGAGCTGATGATGATCGTCTTGTTCATACCTGCGAGCTGCTGGATGAGTTGCCGCAGCTCGACCCGAGCGCGTGGGTCGAGTCCGCTGGCTGGTTCATCGAGTATCAGCAGCTGCGGATCGTGGACAAGCGCGCGAGCCAGGCTCATCCTTTGTTTCATGCCCCGAGACATGGTGTCGACGATGGTTTTGCGTTTGCCGTCGAGGCCGACGAGTTCCAGCAAGCCGTCTACGAGATCGGGCCAGTCTGATTTAGGAATCTGATAGGCAGCAGCGAAGAAGCGTAGGTACTGTTCGGCAGTCAAGGTGCCATAGACCCCGAGCTGGTCGGGCATGTACCCAATGAGTTTGCGGACCTCGGCTGGCTCTTGGGTCGTGCTGAGCCCCGCAACCGTGGCCGAACCGCTGGTAGGAAGAAGCAACGATGCAATCACCGAGAAGGTGGTCGACTTGCCCGCACCGTTGGGACCGATCAGGCCGAAGATGGCGCCGTGGCGAACGTCGAAACTGACGTCGGCGACCGCGGTGAAATCGCCATACTTCTTGACCAGGTTCCTGACCGACACCATGGCGTCGGCTTGTGGCAACGATGAGTCGGTTGCAGGACCGATCTCGATTTCGGGTAGTGACGTGGGCGTCGCAGTCTCTGAACTGGTCACGGTGCGCTCGGTGCGGTAAGTAGGTCAACGCTGAGTTCGTCGGAGGCACCGGCTGATTGCAACGAGAGTTTGTTGCCGAGCGAGGTGGCTTCTTCGAAGTTGACGACGGTCTCGAGATACAGCGACCCATCGACAAAGGCGCCGTCGGGCAAAGCCCACAAGCCTGACTGGGGCTGTTCGACAACAACCCAGTCCTGGCCGTTCCACAGTTTGATTGAGCCAAGCCCACGGGGGAGCTGAAGCGCAAGGCCATCCGGTAAAAAGGCAGCGGGGGCGTCGAACCGCCAGGTGACCGAGAAGCCAGGGCCGAACCGTTCGAAGTTGTCTTCGAATGATTGGCCGCTTCGAAGCATGGTGCGACCGCCCGCCGCGTCGGTGAGCGTGTCGCCCGATCCGGTGATAGGGCTGCGGGAAACAACGGCGGTTCGGCCATCGGTGATCGATGGGTCGAGCGGTGCTGCGAGCGCATCGGTCCAGCCAACCACGGTGATCGAACCGTGAGGCCGCACCGCGCCGATGTTGGCGTTCACATAGTTCGCCCACAGCTCGATATTCACGGCGCTGTCTTCGGCGAGGCCATTTCCGAATGGACCAAACTGTCCGCCGTTGATGGCGTTGCCCCAGACCGCCATCTCGACGGGTTCACCAAGGCGTGGATTACGCTCCGGGCCGTCGAGCGTGTACTCGATCGTCTCGCCCGCGCCGATCGTGCCAGCATTGATGCCTTGGAATGCAGCGAAGACCGCAACCTGTTCGAGCGGAACGTCGAGTTGGTTCGTGATGGTGCCAACGACCTGGCCGTCGATTGATGAATCGGCAGTCACGAGCAGCGCATCGTCAAAGCCTGATGTCGGGCCACCAGCGCCTAGAAGCGCAAACTCTCCAGCATCGAGCGTGGCTTCGATCCGAGTGGTCTCGAGCCCAGGCAAGATTGCCGACGACGAATTTCCGATCGGACCGAAGTTCAAGTCCGCTGTTTCGACCGGGCTCCACGCAGCTGGCAGGTCTATGCCGACCGTGCCGCCGCTTCGGCTCGAGCGAAGCATGATCGAGCGGGCCGTTGCGTTCCCGTCGCTGATCTCGATGACCGTGCCGTGCGCGTCGGTCGTCGATGAACGCAATACAGTGCCGCCGATCCACACCACGCCGGTGAACAGCAGCGCCAAGCCGGGAAGGACCACCCACAGCATCGAGCTGCGATTGGAGCGACGCAGGAGCAGCCACGCGAGCGGACCGATCACCACGACATACAGACCCATGAGCGGCAAAACCAGCCGCAGCGAAGGCAGGCCAAAGCCAGCGTCTGTTGCGAGCGAGTTGGCCAACGGACCGCCGAACCACACGACTTCGCCCGTTATTTCGCCGACCATGCCGCCCATACCGTTGAGATCGACGGGGAACCTGGTGGGTGCCAGAACGCCGTCCCACTGGCCCTGAGCGAAGGCGCTATTGGTGGCCACGATGGTTCCCTTGCCAAACTTGGTTGGCGTGACCGCAGAGCTGACCCCGAAGCCAGAAACGGGCCCGGGGGCTTCGTCGATGACGAGCACCCCACCGGATTGGGTCCATGTGCGCAGCGACGTGAGTGCGGGCTCGCTCAGCTGACTCAGGTCGTCTGCCGACGCAATGATCGTGTTCAGTGCGTCGACCGCGCCAGGTCCCACACTCAACAGACTGTCGTCGATCGAGTACAACATGGCGTCGCCGAGCGGTACAACGAGCGTTGCTCGGGCGGGCATGTCGGGCTGAAGAGACGGCAACACACCGACGAATTCGTCGTCGACTTCGTTGTTCGGTCGAGCGGTTTCGCTCGCCACGACCTCGCCGTCTTCGATCAGCTGAATCTGCACGCCGTTGGCTTGGGTCGAAACCGAGGGCACCGCTGCCACGAATCTCTTGCGGGCACCACCGGCGACTTCGACCGGCAACACGACCGTCACCGGCGCTTGATCGTTGCGAACGATTCGCAGCTCACCATCGATCAGCCGGTCGGCGACAACATCGACGCGCACCAGCAGATCGGTGCCCGAGCGATGGCTCCCGCCAAATCCGACCGATACCTCGAGTTCGGGCGCCGCGGCCGCCGTTGACGGAAATATCAAGACAGACGCGAAGAAGAGAACTGCGCAAACTGAACCCAAGAAGGTGCGGCGCAACGACGGTCGAAGCACTGGACTCCGCCCCCGTGCGTTCCGTAGCCCAAACGTCACGTGCGGAAGGGTAGTGCTCGCGAAGTGCGTCGCCGTGTCGCCCTCGAGAACCCGTTCGAGATCTTTGGGTAGCGTTAGCTCCGCGCTTTGCTCGGACTATCGTCGTCGTGTACCACCTCTGCGAGTTAGCGCACCGTGCGATTTCCGAAAATCGGTGACCACCCCGTTACCAAGAGCGCTGTTATCGCGACCTGCGCAGTTGGCATCATGCGCAATGCCAACAAGCTCCCCGAGACAGACTCTCCGTGACCGGCGAAGCGCCGATTACTGAACGTCGCAACGGCGTGTGACCCAAGCAGTTCAGTTCACCGAACGTTCGCGGCCTTCCCAATGAGGCTTGCGCAGGTCCACCTTTAGGATCTTGCCCGACGGGTTACGAGGGATGGCGTCGATGTACTCGACCGCACTCGGAAGTTTGAATCGTGCCAGTAGTTCAGAGCAGTGAGCCAGGATGCTTTCCTGGGTGGGGGTGGTGCCTTCGACCGGCACGACCAGCGCGAGCGGCGTCTCGCCCCACTTGTCGCTTGGGATTCCAATGACGGCAACGTCGGCCACTTCGGGGTGCGCCATGATCGCGTTCTCGATCTCGGCGGGATAGACGTTTTCGCCACCCGACACGATCATGTCTTTGACCCGGTCGTGGATGAACAGATAACCGTCGTCGACGAATCCGGCATCGCCGGTACTGAAGAAACCGAGGCCTTCGTCGTCGCGCCCTTCGGGGAAGGCGTTGGCCGTCTCTTCGGGGTTCCGCCAGTAGCCCTTCATGTTTTGTGGTGTGCGAACCCAAATCTCGCCGACTTCGCCATCGGGCAGGTTGGCGCCTTCGGCATCGACGATCCGCAGCTCGACCCCTGGCACCGGTTTGCCAGCTGAGCGCAGCAGATTGGCCCGCGGCCCAGCGGGGTCATGATCTTCGGGTGGCAACCAGGTGACGACCCCAGTGGTTTCGGTCAGGCCATATGCCTGGGCATGAGGACACTTGAGCAGCGCCATCGAAGCGACCAAGACCTCTTCGGTGATCGGCGAGGCGCCATAAAAAATCTGTTCCAGCGACGTGAAGTCGACATCAGAAGCGCCCGGGATCATTGGCAGAACTTGCAGCAACGCCGGGACCATGAACCCGCAGGTCACCTGGTGGCCGGGGATGTCGGCGAAGATGCGCCCCGGGTCGACGTCTCGATGGACCACGTTGGTGGTGCCGTTGAACAGACCTGCGATGGCGACGCCGCTGCCGCCGATGTGGAACAGCGGCAGCACGTGCAGCACCACGCTGTCGGCGGTAAGTCCCACCATCTCGCTGACGGGTTCCATGATCGACTCGAAGTTGCGGTTGCTGAGCTCGGCGCCCTTGGGCAAGCCGGTCGTGCCCGACGTGTACAGCTGCACGCCGGTGTCATCGACTTCGGTTGGGTAGTTGGGGTCGGTGGTTGGCTGGCCGGCTATCCAGTCCTGGTACGAGGTGTGCGAGCTGTCGCCAATGACGACGATCTGCGGTGATCGGGGCAGGTCCATCTTGTCGAGATGGTCGAGAAACTCGGCTTCGATCACCACGGTCTTGGCTTCGGCGTGGTCCAGGATGTAGGCCATTTCGGGCGGAGCGAGGCGCCAATTCACCGCCACGCTCACTGCGTTGATCTTGGCTGCGCCGAAGGTAAGCGTGAAGTACTCGGAGATGTTCTTGCCGATGAAGCCCACCCGATCCTGGGACCCGACGCCGGCCCCAAGCAATGCGTTGGCGACCTGCGAGGACTCGTCGTCGAGTTCGCGGTACGTCAACGTGCGATCGTCGCAGATCAACGCGGGTTTGTCGGGCCGCTCGTTTGCTTGATTCCGGGTGATGTCTGCGAGACAGAACATGGTGGTTGGCTCCTGGTTGAAATGTTGGCTAATTGTTCGCCGACGAAGGTTCGCAAGAGGCGTGCCCGCGCTCGTTGATCGATCGTGTCGATTGATCGTGGCGCATCAGGCTCGGTCTTGCAAGCGCACGGGCCTGCAAGGAGTTAGTCGGCGCTGTCGGATGCTTGCCACTGGAGTTCCATCGCGAACTCCTCGTTGCCGTCCTCGACTTCGTGTTCGATAACGATCTCGGCATCGGCGGGGACCGTGAATCGCTTGTTCTGCACCTGGACGCGGAACGAGTCACCAGCTTCGAGTGCGTCGGCAAGTCGGCGCAGCGTGTCTACGAATTGGGTCACGGGCACGTTCTTTTCGATGTCACGTTCGCTCATTGGCTCGTTCCTTGTTGTGTTGGTGATGTGGGTGGTTCTGTGGGTGGTTCTGTGGAGAGATTAAAGCAAGAGCACACCGGGTGCGCCTTCTTCGGTCTGGCCCGCCAGCAAGCCAAGCACAAGCTCGTTGCCGATGAGCCTCGTGCCCATGAACGAGGTGTTCTCGCCCCCGGCCCTTAGTCAGGTCGTCACGGCGACGCAATGTCGCCCGGCTATGCCTGCCGGACTACCGAGGCTTAGCGGGTGAGGCTTACGGTGAAGAGACACGACCGGGTCGAAACGTTTGCTTCGCGCCTCGTAAGGAGTCTCATGCTTGCTGCCTTGGCTATTCGCGTTGCCGTCAACTCGGCCGCCCTCTGGGTCGCCGCATCGCTGGTCAGCGGCATCGAGCTGAGCTCTGATTTGTGGTCGGTTCTCGTGGTGGCGGCCGTCTTTGGAATCGTGAACGCGCTACTCAAACCGCTTGTGATGCTGTTGTCGTTGCCGGCCATTCTGCTCACACTCGGCGCATTCATATTGGTGGTGAATGCCGCGATGCTCGCCCTGACCGCGGCGCTTACCGACAGCCTGGCAGTGGATGGGTTCTGGTCGACCGTGTTCGGGGCGATCATCATCAGCGTGGTGAGCTGGGCGCTGTCGACATTCACCGATGACTCCAAATCCAACAAGCGGGTCGATTCCCGTTAGAGGCGGCCTAGCGCCAGAACGAAGCCAAGTCGGTCAGCATGGCCCGCAATCGGCGATGCGAGTACCCCTGGTCCGTAAGCCATTAAGATGCCTGTTCGAGATACGCGGCTTCGATCGAGGGTAATGTGCCGTCGAAGTCCTCGGGTACGCCGTAGCCAGCCATGTCAGGACGTTCAACTCGCGGCATGATCGCACCATAGACCAGCGGTGCCCTCTGCCGAGGCGGATAGGGCGCTACGAGTAGAGCTCTGATTCCGGCGCAGCTGATGGCCCGAAGCTCTGGTGCAACACCATCAACCGGAACGGCGCGAGCAAGAAACCGCACCGTTCATACAGACCGACCGCTCGCTCGTTCGTGATCTGGGTGTTGACCTGTGCCGAGGTTGCACCATTGCGCCACGCCCAACGCAGAGAATGCGCCACCAGCGCCTTGCCGTAGCCGTTGCCTTGCGAGTCAGGATGGACCGCGATGCGCTGCACGTAGGCGCTGGCGCCAGCAAGCCCGGTCACGTGATAGCCGTGCACCGGCACCGACTTGATGACCTGGAAACGATGCCGAGGCGTCGCCCGAACTGCATCGGCCAGCGCCAGTCGGTCGAACTGCCAAAACGGTTCGAAAGCCAACGCGTCGAGCGCAAGCACATCGTCCCAGTCGGCCTTGCGCGCCTTGCGGGTCACACTACGATCGACCGCGACTTCCTTCGACAGCGCCCGTCGCAGCAGATGCAGCTCCTCGAACAGCGTGAAGCCCGCCTCGAAGAAAGGTTCGGCCTGCTGTGGAGTCAGTGCTGCGGTATATGCGCTCGAGAAACCATGACGCATGGCTTCCTCGACCGTCTTGTGAACCGCGGCCAACGCCAGGCTCTCGCTGGCAGGAAACGGAATCACGTTGGCGGTCGTAGCCGATGATTTCCATGGCCCGATCTGGACGCGGTCTCGGCCCACGTAGACCATGTTGCGCGAAACCATGTATCCAGTATTGCCGCTCGGCCCCCAACGACGCTGTGCGCGCCCGCACCCCGGAGCACATTTTGAGCGTCAGCCACATATGTGGTTGGTAACGCTCGACAGGTTCGCCACTGGAGAGCGGGGCGCAACACCTACAGTGAAACGGTGCTGTTTGTCACAAATGATCGGTGCTTTGAGCACACAGCGGGTGAGATGCATCCCGAAAGCCCGCAGCGGCTGACGGCAGTGAATCGCGCCGTCGACCGAGCCGACGTGCGGCAGGCGATCACGCTGGTCGAAGCGCCACTCGCACCGATCGATGTGCTGGCAGGGGTGCACACCCCCGAACTCGTGGCCATGATTGAACGAGTCAGCAAGTCAGGCGGAGGCCGTATCGACGGCGACACCGTGGCCGCACCGGCGTCGTTCGACGCAGCCCGTTATGCCGCCGGGGCCGGTCTCGAATCGATCGCGAGGCTGCAAGCAGGCGACGCCGATACCGCCTTCTGCGCGGTGCGTCCGCCCGGACACCACGCCACCAAGGTCGAGTCCATGGGGTTCTGCCTGTTCAACAACGTGGCCGTGGCAGCAACCGCGCTGGCCGACGCAGGCGAACGGGTACTGATCGTCGACTACGACGCGCATCACGGCAACGGCACCCAAGACATTTTCTATGGCGATCCGCGGGTGCAGTTCGTGTCGTTCCACCAGTGGCCGTGTTATCCCGGCACCGGCCGGTTCGACGAAGTCGGCTCGGGCGAGGCAGTCGGAAGCACGATCAACGTGCCGCTGCCGCCCGGAGCCACCGGCGACGTCTATGCCCAAGCGTGGGATCGCCTCGTAGCACCCCGGGTCGATGCGTTCTCGCCAACATGGGTGCTGTTGTCGGCTGGCTTCGATGCGCACCGGGCCGACCCCATCACTCAGATGGGTCTGACCGCCGGCGACTACGCCGCGCTGACAGCCAGGGTGCTCGAGATTTCGTCACCTGGTCGGCGCATCGTCTTCCTCGAGGGCGGTTACAACCTCGAAGCGCTCACAGAAACGTCGGCCGCCGTGCTGTCTCGACTTGTTGGACAAGAGTTCGACACCGAACCGGTCACCAATGGCGGACCCGGCAAAGAGATTGTGGACATGGCGGTCAAATACTTCGCCACCATCGCATGACGTTCGCCCACCTCGACGATGTCCTCGCCGAGGTTGGACCGCTCGGGCTGCTGTTCAACGACGCTGGCTACCGGCTCTATCTGGTGGGCGGCATCGTGCGCGACCAGTGGCTCGACGCACCGCTCGAATCCAGCAGCGACATCGACATGACCACCGACGCCTTACCCGCTGACATTAAACGACTGGTGGCTTCGATCGCCGAGGATCTGTGGACGCAGGGAGAACGCTTCGGCACGATTGGATTGCGCGCCGGCGGGCGTGACTATGAGATCACTACCCACCGCGCCGAGAGCTACACCAGCGACTCCCGCAAGCCGGTTGTCTGCTTTGGCGACGACATCATTTTCGACCTGTCGCGTCGCGATTTCACGGTCAATGCCATGGCCATCGAGCTTCCCGGGGGCGATCTTGTCGACCCGTACGGCGGCGCAAGCGATCTCGAAGCGGGCCTCCTGCGAACGCCGCTTGGCGCAGAACTGTCCTTCAGCGACGACCCTCTCCGTATGTTGCGTGCGGCCCGCTTCAGCACGAAGTACTCGTTGGCGCCGGTCGACGAAATCGTGTCGTCGGCACACGCTCTTCATCAGCGGCTGCGCATTGTCGCGATCGAACGAATCGGTATCGAACTTCGTCGATTGCTCGAACTCGACAACGCGGCGACGGGCGTGAAGTTCCTGACCGACGCTGGTTTGATGGCCGAGGTCCTGGCCTATGGCCAACCCGCACTGCAGGAGACGTCGCTTCCTCGACTCGCGAACGCAGATCAGGTGGTCGAACAGCTGCCAGCTGACTGGCGGATGAGGCTCGCGGGCATTGGTCTGACTGTCTTCGACGATGCCGACGGCGTCCGCTCACTCTGTGACCGGCTACGGCTGTCGCGTGACCACTCTCGTCACGTGACCAGGTTGGCCCGGGCGGCGCAACAGATACTCGGTGCGGCCGATTTCGAACCGGCAACGATTCGTCGCTGGCTGGCGTCGTCCGAGGACCACAACGATGCGATCGAACTTGCACGAGTGCTTGATCCAGTCGCACCCGTCGATGCGTTCGAGCGCGCCGTTGCTTTGCTGCAATCGACTGAAGATACGACAGCGGTCAGCTTGCTCGGCGGCGCCGACGTAATGCATCTGCTTGGCGTGACTCCTGGGCCGGTGGTCGGCCGAGCGCAAGAATTCTTGCGCGACCGGTACTTCGCGCTGGGTCCGCTGAGTGATCGAACTCAAGCCGATCTGCTGATCGAGTGGTGGGCAAGCCAACCCGACCAAGGCCAGGCTGCACGCTCTGTGCCAGAGCGAGAGAGTGGTGGCTGATCGGGCTCACGAACACTGCGATGGTCTGCGCCCCGCCAGCGCATTGGACGCATCACTTGTGTTCGTTCCGCCACCCGACCAGCCACCAGATGCCTGCGCTGAGCGCAGGGGATCGGCTATGCCGCCATGTGTCGATAGCGCATACGCCGGTACCGCATTTGGGCGTTAATGCGAGCTTCTTCTGACATTGCCAGCGCGGAGCGGCGGGCCCGCACCCGTTCACTCCGGCCAGCGTGTTTGGCACGAACCCGGGCGACCATACGCATGAGTCGTCCGCCGAGATCGGCATGGTCACTTCGGTGGGCAACGAGGTATGTCATATCCTCTCCTAAGGTCGTGTTGTTGTGATTTCAGTGTGAAGACCACCGGCGGAAGCGGCTGTGTCTCAGTCCACACAACGCAGGTGTTGTTGGTCACATAGGCACGGCGGCCACAATCGATCTACGATCGAAGGACTGTGTTCCGAGTCCCACCTGCGAACTCCAGCAACTCCGAAGGCCATGTCGATTACCGTTTGGCGCGCGCTTCGGTTCTGGCCGACTACCGCGATGGCATCCTCGACCGCAGCGAGGTATGCGATGCGCACCCCGAGCTGGTGAGGGCGGCGCGAGAGGTCGGCCGCCGGGCTCCTGGCGACTGCCCGATATGTGCACGTCACCGACTTGTGCATGTCACCTATGTATTTGGTCCCCGCCTGCCGAAGCACGGACGCTGCATCACGCTGCGAGGCGAACTCACCCGGTTGGCAAAGCGGCCGGGCACTCACGTGGCTTACGCCGTCGAAGTTTGTCAGGCTTGTTCGTGGAACCATCTGGTGCGTCGATCCACGCTCGAACGACCAACCGCACCCGAAGCGTCCACCACCGAGCCGGCGCATCCAGACACCGGTCCGACCGATCGAGTCGAGGCTGCTGGCGACAGCGACTAGTTCCTCTAAGCTAACCAGCACTGCGGGCAGCCACCTGGCGCTCGACGGTGACGCACCACTGTGCAGCAAGGAGAATCAAGATGGCCAAGCGCCGGACAGCGCCAACCCTGAGGTCGCGCAAGGTTGCTGGGGGTGCGGAGCCGATCGTCATGGTCACCGCAGCCGACTACCCATCGGGTCGCATGATTGGCGAAACCGACGCCGACATGATCCTGGTCGGCGACTCGTTGGCCATGGTCGTGCTCGGCCACGACGACACGCTCTCGGTCACCATCGACGATATGGCCCATCACACTGCAGCAGTGGCTCGGGCGAAACCGCCACAACTTATCGTTGCTGACTTGCCGTGGATGAGCTATCACGTGTCGGTCGAAGACACTGTTCGCAATGCAGCCAGACTAATTCGGGCTGGCGCTGGCGCCGTCAAACTCGAAGGCGGAAGCCGGCGGGTGCCCATGATCGAAGCGCTGGTCTCTGCCGAAATTCCGGTCATGGGACATATCGGGCTGACACCGCAGTCTGTGCACGCCATGGGCGGATTTAAGATCCAAGGCAAGAGCGCAGCCGCAGCCCACTATCTCGTCGACGAAGGCAAAGCCCTGCAGGCGGCCGGGGTCTTCTCGATGGTGCTCGAGGGGGTGCCGCGCCAGGTCGGCGACATGGTCACGACGGCGCTCACCATTCCAACTGTTGGGATCGGCGCCGGCCCCGGTTGCGACGGCCAGGTGCTGGTGCTGCACGACCTACTGGGTTTGCAAGACGACTTCATCGCCAAGTTCGTGCGCCAGTACGCAAACCTCAAGGCTGACAGCATCGCTGGCATCACGGCCTATGTCGACGACGTCAGGTCCGGCGCCTTCCCCGACGACAGCGAGAGCTATCACATCTCCGACGAGCAAGCCGAAGCGCTCGGCCTCTACGGCGCGAACTGAGAGCTCTTACTGTGACCACACACACCTAGAGGTGGTCACAGTCGTGGCCACGGTCGACGAAAGGTTGGCGAGCAGTGAGCGCTGAGGTCAGTCACGAATGCGACGTCGCAATCGTGGGCAACGGGCTCTTTGGCGCGGCCGCAACCCGGCACCTCGCCGAGCGCGGCCAGCGAGTGGTGAACGTGGGCGCGGCATCGAGCGGCCCAGACATCCGCCAGCGCAACGAACCAACATGGCCTTCGCACCGCGTGTACTCGAGCCACAACGACGCCGCTCGCCTGACCCGACTGCAAGATCGCGACCCAGTGTGGGCAGCGGTCACGCGTCGAGCCGTCAGCCGGTACCGCCAGCTTGAGCAGGATTCAGGGGTGAGGTTCTATCACGATGTCGGCTGCCTGATCGTGTCGCAACCAGGCGGTGACGGAACGAGTCCCGACCCGCTTGACATGATGGCCGAGACCGGCGTCGATCATGACTACTTCGCACCGGGCGATTCGAGTTGGAAGCAGCACTGGCCCGCGATTGCGTTTCCCACGTCACACTATGTTGCTTTTGAGTCGTCGCCAGCAGGGTTCATCCGACCCAAACAATTGATTCGGGCTCAGAATGTCCTTGCTGAGCGGGCTGGCGCCACGCACGTGGTTGACACGGTCACGTCGGTGCAGCGCCACCGCATTGGGCATGCCGTCGAGACGGCGGACGGCCGCCGGATCGAAGCTGCCAAGGTCCTCGTCTGCACTGGCGCCTTTGTCAATTTCAATCGCTTGTTGCCCGCTCCACAGCCTGTCTCGCTCAAATCCGAGGTCATTGCGTTGGGCGAAGTGAGCCCAGCCGACGCACTGGCACTGCGCGACTTTCCGACCGTGAAGTACCTGATCGATAGCGATGATCTCGAGGGCATCTACATGGTTGCGCCGGTGCGATACCAAGACGGCAAGCACTACATCAAGATGGGAGCCAACACTCGGCTCGACCACCCGATGACCGAGCTGAGCGCCATCCAGCAGTGGTTCAACGCCGATACTGATCCGGCCTACCTGCCGCTGTTCGAGCCGGAACTTCGGCGATTGTGGCCCGACGTTGACTTCGTGTCGGTGCGCACGCAGAGTTGCGTGATCACGTATTCACCTGACCGACGACCGTCGATTGTCGATCACGGCAACGGCCTCTACGTCGCCACCGCAGGCAACGGCGGAGGCGCCAAAGGAAGCGACGCCTGGGGCGAGATCGCGGCGGACCTGGTCGAACGGGGGTAGTACACGTTTCGACGAGCGATCCAAGGGTTGTCTGCGTCGCCGAAACGCTGCGTGAACCAATTGATCGCCAGTCTCGCAGCGGTCCGGGCCGTGGATTGGCGAGCTAGAAAACAGACTGTATGCGCCCGTAAGAAGGCGGACTATTCGATGTCACACCCGTGTGTCAATGTGAAATGCGTGAGGCAAACACCGCATACCGCAGATATCGTCAGCTGCTTACATCTTGACCCTGCTGTGAAGTCCACAGCCCTGATTTCAGGTCCAGAGGGAGGTGCTCATGCGAGCATATGAATTGATGGTCATCTTTGATGGTGACTTGGATGATTCGAACGCGGGTAAAGCGTCGGATCGAGTGTCAGCTCAGGCCACCGAAAATGGTGCGACCATTGCCAAAAACGATTGGTGGGGACGCCGCAAGTTTGCTTATGAGATCGACCACAAGATCGAGGGCTACTACCTCGTTCTCGAATTGACCTCAGACACTGGTTCTTTCATCGAAGAACTCGACCGGTCACTCCGGCTTGCGGACGATGTTGTCCGCCACAAACTTCTGCGTCTTCCCGATCACGAGGCCGCCAAGCGTGGTCTGATCGGCGCCGCATCCTGAGAGGAAGCATCTAATGGCATTTGGAAACAACGTACAAGTCGTGGGCAACGTGACCCGCGATCCCGAGCTTCGTTACACCCCTAGCGGCGCATCGGTCACAAACTTCTCGATCGCGTACAACCGTCGCTACGAACGCAATGGCCAGCAAGTCGAAGAAGTCAGCTTCTTCGATGTCGTGTGCTGGGGCACCCTCGCCGACAACGTGGCTGCATCGATCAGTAAGGGCATTCGAGTCATCGTCGAGGGCCGCCTCGATCAGCGCTCGTGGGAAACCCCCCAGGGCGAAAAGCGCAGCAAGATCGAAATCACCGCCGATGAGGTCTCACCCAGCCTGCGTTGGGCATCGGTAGAGGTCCAACGCAACCCCCGCGACGACAACTTCGGTGGCGGCGGTGGCGGTGGCAACTTCGGTGGTGGCGGTGGTAACGCCCCTGCCCAGAACCAGCCGAGCCAAGCGCCGGCATCACCAGCACCCGCCCCTGACTACAACTACGACGAGGAACCCTTCTAATGGCCGGCCGTAAGCCAAAACGCAGTATGAAACCACGCGACAATCCCCGTCGCGGCAAGAAAAAGGTCTCGGTACTCACCCAAGAAAAGATCGAGTACGTCGACTACAAAGACGTCAACGTCCTTCGCCGCTTCATGAGTGACCGAGCCAAGATCCGGGCTCGTCGCGTGACCGGCAACGACACACAGCAGCAGCGCGAAATCGCACGTGCGATTAAGAACGCCCGCGAAATGGCACTCGTGCCGTACACCAACCGAGTCACGACTCAGCGCGGCGGCAACCGTCGCGACAACGAGCGCGGCGGCCGGGCCGATGGCCCAGCACCACGTCCGAGTGGCCCGCCCCCAGCTCCTGGCGCCGAGGGCGACGATGTCACTGACACCGACGCAACCGACCAAGGGACCGACGATGGCGACGATGTGGAAAGCACCGAGGCCGAATAATGAAAATCGTTCTCCGAAGCAATGTCGAAGGTCTAGGCAAACGAGGCGAAATTCTCGATGTTGCCGATGGCTACAGCCGCAACTACCTGATCCCGCACGGGCTGGCGATGCGTGCCACCGAAGGCGCCGAACGCGAAGCAGAAGCTATGCGCCGGGTCGAAGATCAACGTGATACGAAGAGCCGAGATGCCGCCAATGCGCTGGCACAACGGCTGGGTGCTACCCCGATGACCATTGCCGCTCGCGCCAGCGAAGAAGGCAAGCTCTTCGGTTCGGTGAGCGCCACAGAGATCGTCGCGGCAGCAGCCCACGCCGGTATCGAGCTTGATCGCAATGCGGTCGAGCTCGATGAGCCCATCAAGGAAGTCGGAGACCACTCGGTCACCCTCAACCTGCACGCCGACGTGAAGATGGCGATTCTCCTCGCCGTCATCGCCGAAGAGGGGTAGTCCGACTTTTTGCTGACGCAAAAAGTCTGTTTTCTAGCCTCCTGATCTGCGGTCCCGGACCGCTGCGCTACCTCGTTGGGAACCAGTAGTCCGACTTTTTGCTGACGCAAAAGGTCTGTTTTCTAGCCTCCTGATCTGCGGTCCCGGACCGCTGCGCTACCTCGTCTAATCGACCAAGGCCCGCCGCCCGTCGGCGGGCCTTCATCGTGTCGCCCCACGATCTGTGACGATTTTTCCGCGCTATGCGCGATGAGAGAGTCACAGATGGTGCCAAATGCGGAATGTGGCGCTCCTACGGCCCGTCGATTTCCACTGTCGCACCCCCGAGTCATGATGGAAACGGCGTAACTCTGCGCCGCTTGTCCCATCGGGTTGAACCCGAATCCTGTGACTATCCACATCAGGTGTGCAAAATCCCCATCGTGACTCCCAAAATCCCCATTTCACGCGGCTCTATCCCCATGTGTCCTGTGGGTTATCCCCGGTTTTCTGTGGATACTCCCCGGACATTGCCGCGATATCCACCAACTTCCACAGGGTCGTCCCCTTCTGATCCACAGGGTCAAGCGGGCAAGGTGGAGGGGCTATGAATCAGCCTGTTGAGCACTACGGCGCATCCGACAATGTTCGGCCTATGCCGGTGCCGGTCACCGCCAAGGTGCCGCCCCACAACATTGAGGCCGAGGCCTCGTTGCTCGGAGCCATGCTGCTGACAGTCGACGCCATCATCGACGCCACCCAAGTCGTCGAGGCGCCCCATTTCTACAAACCGGTGCATCAGTCCATCTTCTCGGCGATCACTTCGCTCTATGGCCGGGGCGAGGCCGTCGACGTAGTCACGGTCAACGATGAACTCAAACGTGCCGGTGTCGACGACTCGGTTGCCGGAACTGGCGCCCTCATGTCGCTGTCGGCTGGCACGCCCGCGGCCACCAATGCGACCCACTACGCGCGCATCGTGTACGAACACGCCATCTTGCGATCGCTGATCACGACTGCTCACGAGATTGCCGAGATTGGTTACTCGCAGCCTGAAGACGTCCAAAAGGCGGTCGACGAAGCCGAAACCATGGTGTTCAACGTGGCGCAGGGCCGGGTAACCGACTCGATGGCCTTCATGCATGACCTGCTGGGCGAGACCCTCGACGATATCGAGCAGCTTTATGACCGTGGCGACGCCATCACCGGGACGCCGACCGGGTTCATCGATCTCGATGAGATCACTGCAGGTCTTCAGCCCAGCAGCCTAGTGGTGGTGGGCGCACGACCAGCAATGGGAAAAACTGCGTTTGCACTCGGCATCGCTGCGCACGCAGCAATGGTCGAACAGCGCCCGGTTTTGTTGTTCTCACTCGAGATGAGCAAGCTCGAGATCAGCAAGCGCATGCTGACGTCCGAGGCCAAAGTCGATGCCACCAGTATTCGCAACGGGCGCCTCAAAGACGATGACTGGACCAAGTTGGCCCAGGCCATGGGTCGTCTTGGCAAGGCTCAGCTGTGGATCGACGACGACCCGAACATCACCGTCATGGACATTCGGGCAAAAGCCCGTCGCCTCAAGAGCAAGGTCGGCGATATGGGAATGGTGCTTGTCGACTACTTGCAGCTGATGTCTGGCCGTGCCAGCGCCGAGAACCGCCAAGTCGAGATCTCAGAGATCAGCCGTGGGCTCAAGATCCTGGCTCGCGAGCTCGAATGCCCAGTTATTGCCTTGTCGCAGCTTTCACGATCTCTCGAGCAACGCACGGACAAGCGGCCCATGCTCGCTGATCTGCGTGAATCCGGAGCGATTGAGCAAGACGCCGACATTGTGATGTTTCTGTACCGCGACGAGATTTATAATCCCGACACCGCAGACAAAGGCCAAGCCGAAGTCCTCATCGCCAAACATCGGGCCGGGCCGACGGGTGTTGTTCGCCTTGCGTGGCTCGGCCATCAAACTCGCTTCGCCAACATGGCTCGCACCTGACGCCACAAGCGCCCCAAGTCCTGGCGGACGCGCCAGCAGCGGATACGCCCTGACAAAGTTGACGAGCTGCACCTCACAACTCTGTCAGGGCGTCCCCGGGCCGCAGAATTCGCCGAATCCGAACTTTGGGTTGGGTGCGAGCGTTGGGGGACTGTGGGCGTGCGGGGTCGAAAACAGGATGAGGCGGTGGTGGGGCGGTGGGCCGCAGAATTCGCCGAATCCGAACTACCCTCAGTAACGTGATCTTTGGCGAGAATCTGTTGGCGCTGTTGGTGCTCGCACTGGGAGCGGCGTTGGCTTTTGGCAACGCAATGGCGCTTCTTCGGCCTCGGCCCGCCGATCAGGTCGGCGAAGGAGAGATGGCCCGACCACCACTTGGTCGGTCACTGGCGATGATTGCTGTCGGTGTCATTGCCAGCGTTTGGGCTCTGGCTAGTCTCACAACCGCCGATAATGATGCAGAAGACACGCCGGTAGCGTCGTCAGAGCTGTATCGAGCTGCCGTCCACAAAGCCGGCTGACGTCGCACTAGGCCCGCTCCATGGCGTTGTGGGACCTAACCCTGGTCCATCAGGGCGAGGCTTCCTAACGGCAACGGGGGCACCTCCGCCGGCCGGGCCGCAGGTTTCGGAATGACTCGTCAGCGGTTCGGACCGACCTGAGAGCGTCGCTGCGCCCGCTTCTGCGTGCTGAAACAGCACTCTCTCGCTTCGCAGCGCTGCTTCCGCTCAGGCAAAATGTGCGTCTGAGGGGCTAGCGGATCGGTGTGCCGATCTCTTGGCAACCCCAAGAGTTGATGAGCCTCGCGCTGCGCCTATCGCCCCAAATCTCTATGCCGCTCGAGCTCGTCGTCCTTATGGCCTGACAGGTGTCCGAAAACGGCAAGAAACCCCCGCCGGTAGCCGTCGCTACTGTTGGGGGTTTCTTGAAGATCGACGCAACCGGGGTTACGTCATGAGCGCACGTTTAATCGCGTGCACCTTGGAAAAACTTGCGGCGGCTGCCGAGAGCCACGGCGCCGAAGGCGATCAGTGAGGTGCCGACATAGCCGAGGACGGCGCTTTCGGAACCGGTTACGGCGAGGCCGGCAGTGGTAGTCGTTGTGCCCGTGGCGGTCGTTGTGCCAGCAGCGCTAGCTACTGGGTTAGCGGAGCCGAAGCCGAGCGGGCCACCAGGGATAGCTGGAGCGTTGGTGAATGGACCTGAGTAGGTCACAGCGTCGGCGCAGGGTCGCACCCGCACGTTGTAGTTGTAAGGGCCCGGGATGAATGCGCACTGTGGTGCGCCCTGGGCTTCAACAGATTCGGTAACGCCGCCTAGTGACAGGACGCTCAACAAAACTGCTATGACAACCAGTGAGGCTGTCAGCATTTTACGAGTCATTGGTATTTCCTCCCGAGAGCCAGGGTGGCTCTTCGTTTTCCAAGGTTTTGCGCGTATGCGCTGTGCAGCCCGTCATTATAGACAGGTAGTTTTTCCATCGCGTGCTTATGTTTCGACTTTTTCAGTGGGTGGGCCCGCGATCGCAATGCTGGTGCCGATCGCGCCCCGAAATTTTAGTTGAGCTTTAACTGACTACCGGCTCAAAGAACGCATTCTGGCTGTGTTGGCGTGTTGGCGTGTTGGCGTGTTGGCGTGTTGGCGTGTTGGCGTGTTGGCGTGTTGGCGTGATGGCTGCATTGTGTGAGTCGTGCCACCAATCGGAGTCGCTGGCGAGTTGTGTTTCGGTGGTAAAACGGCAAGAAACCCCCGCCGGCAGCCGTCGCTGCTGTTGGGGGTTTCTTGAAGATCGACGCAACCTGGGTCACGTCTTTGCGCTCACGCTCTTAGTTGTCGAGCGCACCTTGGAAGAACTTGCGGCGGCTACCGAGAGCCACGGCGCCAAAGGCGACGAGGCCGGTGCCGAGGTATCCGAGAACGGCGCTTTCGCCACCGGTGTGAGCGAGGCCGCCACCAGTGCCACCAGTGGTTGCGCCACCGTCGCCACCAGCTGCTGCGCCAGCGACTGGGTTAAGTGTGCCCCAGCCGTATGGGCCGCCAGGAGTGGTTGGAGCGTTGGTGAACGGGCCCGGGTACAGCTGAGCATCTGCGCAGCCAGCGCCGCCAGTCACGAAGTTGCGGAGCGCAAGGTTGTACGGGCACTCTGGGAAGCCTTGGGCTTCAGCTGGTTCAGTAACGCCGCCTAGTGACAGGACGCTCAGCAGAACTGCTACGACAACCAGCGAGGCTGTCAGCATTTTACGAGTCATTGGTATTTCCTCCCGAGAGCCAAGGTGGCTCTTCGTTTTCCAAGATGCAGCGCGTAGGCGCTGTGCAGACCGCAAGTATAGACAACTGAAACTCACCGTCAAGGCAAAGCGAAAATCTTTGTAAAAGTTGCAGAGTTGCCTGTGTGGCCAAAGTTGCTAATCTCCAGTGGCGCGTTCCTCAAACAGAAACGTCAGACCTCGGGGTTCATCGAGTTCGAATGTCTGCGACCAAGAGCCATCGCTGGCGACATCGTCGCCCGCAACGCCCCATCCGGCAACCGGGCGAACAATAAGCGTGAAGTCGCCGATTTGGGCACTTGCCTGAGCCGGGATGTAGATGTCGTAGCGCCCCGGTTGTACTTGCAGCTGGGTCGACAGTGACAGTTCCGATTTGCCGCCGCGCGGCACTTCGAGTTCAACGGCGACCCGTTCGTAGGAGAAAGTTGTGAACTGGTCGTCGAATTCGGCGAACGCAGTCGTGGCCATGATGTTGCTGACAACGGCTCGGGTGTAAATGCTCATGACCAACAAGTTCGACCCTCGGGCCAAAGGTTCGCCATTGGGCCCCGTCTCGATTTCTTCGCCAAGAATGAATTCGCCAGCGTCGGCAGGCGCATTGTTGCGCTCGATTACGACGAGTTGGCCCTGTACTTGACCGGTTGATGGGTCCACGGTGACGTCGTAGGTGATGGATCGATCGGCGTACCCGTCGAGCTTTGATGCAGTTGCCGTTTGACCGAACACGCCCATCATGTCAACCGCTGAGCCGACCTCGGGAAGATCTGCGGAGAGGAAAATGCGGTTGAGAAACGCGTTTTCCTCATCGTCGTAGGTGGTGAATGCCAACCGATCGGCCCGGGCGAGTGGCCCAAATATGCTGCCCAACTGCTCAGGACCGGGAATCTCGCCGGTGAGCAATTGCGCAAATGCTTGACCCGCCAGCACCTTCAACACGTCTTGGCGGTCGTCGCGATTGTTGCTGTCGAATTCGAGATACTGATCTCGCAATAGGTAATCGGCGGCGTTCGACGCATCGACTGGTTCGTCGCGGCCCTCGATCATAAGTGGGCCGGTGAGCTCGAGTAGGCCAGCCAATGCGTACGGGTCGACCGTTATGACGCCGTCGATCGTGAACGACGGGTCCTGTCGCCATTGCGGGACAAGATCGCGAGCAGCAGCCGCAATTGTTGTGAGGTCGGCGATGGCGGTGAGATTCTGCGGGTTCACATCTGGCCCGGTGAACAAATACGCCGAGGGGAATGCCGCTGGATCAGTAAAGACGGCGTCCGCCAGGCCCGGCCCGATGTCGGGATCGATCGAACCTGACTCGACGAGGCTGAGTCGCCCTTGATTCGCGGTCAAAATGCCGTAGGCGCCGACGAAACCGCCGAACTCTCGCGACTCGGACGGTTGCACGAACAAGATGAGATAGCGGCGTTGACCGTCAGAACCCAGAATGCCAGGCAACACCGACGTCGCGTGGTTGGCCAAGTCGATGTTCTGGGCCGCATCGTCCAGTTCGACTTGTACAGAGTCGAGACGAGAACTCAGCTGGGGCAACAACCACGGAGTGTCCACGTCAAGGAGTGCTTGCTGGGCATCACGCAAGGTCAGATTGGCCAGATTTAACTCGGCGTTCACTGCCGCAACGAGTTGAAGGTCGATTGCGCCGTTCTGACCTCGAAGTTTCTCGACATCGGCTTGGTCCACCGTGCGAGCGGCTGTCTGAGCGAGTGCCACGCCCTGGTCCGAGGCCGTTTCGAGGGCCCGGCTGTGCTGCGCCACGACAGGTACCCAGCGCGATGGCCACGTCAACGGGCCGCTCAGCCGGTCGCTGGCAAGTGAAAAGTTCTCTTGCGAGGCCGTGAGCAACTCAACTGCTTCTGGTTGGTCGCCGGCCTCGAGTGCGGCGATGCCATCTTCGGCTTGGGTGATGCCCACCTCGATGTGATCGCGAACACCCAATGCAGCAACAACCGTCAGGGCGGTGGCAATTGCCGATACGGCGCCGAGTCCAATCACCGACACGATGGCGGTCCGACGGGCCTTCTTCGGCAACTGGGAGAATCCGCTCCACAGAACCGGCCCGACGGCGATGGCGGCAAGGACCGAGGCGCTTCCGGTGAATCCAATGTTCGGCAGATTCAACACCGCCTGGCTCAGAAAGGCGGCGGAGATCGCTACACCGGCTGCCTGGGCAACCTCGTCGAATGCGGATCCTCTTTGTTCGACAAATGCGGCGCTGGCGACTGCGCCGACGGCGATGAGGACGGCCGGTGCCACCAGGCCGCTGAATACCAACGCCAGCAGTGCAGAGATGACCAGTGATTGCCGGGATGCGAATTGTGAGATCCACACGATCAACGCGCCGAAGAAAAAGGGCAGCACGAAGTCGGCGAGCGCATTACCGGTTGGTTCTTGCCCGCTCAGCCCTGACGCAAGGCCCGCCGCAGTTGCGATCACTGGTACGACGTCGCGTCCCTGCAGCCCAGCAACAGTGGCGGACGGTTCTGTGGGAGCGATAGCAGTCGAAAAAGTGTTCGCCATGGATTGGATATCGTACGACGTGGCTCGTGCGAGATCGGACCACGAAGCGACCTTCTGTGCGAGACGATCCATCGCTTCCAACGCAGATGGCTCGCTTCGGTTGACGAGACACCCGCACAACAGGGTGTAAATGCGGTGCGAACGCGCAAAGCTGGGGGTGTGACTGCGTTGAAGACTGCTGATGCGGTGGACTCTGGCATGAGGCCAGCAGCCGCGAAACCCGACGAGTTCGGCGCGCTGGCATTAGGCCCGCTCTCGATTTGGCCACCGGTTGTGCTGGCTCCGATGGCCGGAGTCACCGACGTGCCGTTTCGCGCCTTGTGTCGTGAATACGGTGCCGGGCTTTACGTGAACCAGATGATCACGGCCCGAGCCTGGCTCGAGGGCCATCCTAAGACCCACAAGCTCGCAGAGTTCGGAAAGGACGAGTCGCCGCGCAGTATCCAGCTCTATGGCACTGTGCCCGACGAGGTGGGTCAGACGGTCCGACGACTGGTCGCAAACGGCGGTGTCGATCACATCGACATGAATTTTGGTTGCCCGGTGCCCAAGGTGACGAAGCACGGTGGCGGCGCTGCGCTACCCGTGCGGCACCGGCTATTACGCAGGATTGTTTCCGCAGCAGTTGCGGGTGCAGGTGATGTGCCGATCACTATCAAGTTCCGCATCGGCGTCAACGACGACGTGAAAACCTTCATCGAAACCGGCAAGATCGCCGAGGAAGAAGGTTGTGCGGCGATTGCCCTGCACGCTCGTACCGCCGAGCAGTTGTACTCGGGGAGCGCTCGCTGGGATGCCATTGGCGAACTCAAACAGGCCGTCACCTCGATTCCCGTACTCGGCAACGGCGATATCTGGGAACCCTCTGATGCCCTCGAGATGATGCGGTCGACCGGATGTGATGGAGTAGTCATTGGGCGCGGTTGCCTCGGCCGACCATGGCTGTTCGGTGCGCTCGCCGCTGCATTCGACGGCGAACCCCTGCCCGACTTGCCAAACTTTGGTCAGGTGCGTGAAACGATGGTGCGGCATGCGCACATGCTGGTCGAGTGGTACGGCGACGAGCGGGCCCTGCCGCAATTCCGCAAACATGCGCTGTGGTACCTCATGGGGTTCGCTATCGGTGGCGAGATGCGCAATCTCTTCGCTCGAGTCTCGACGCTGGACGAACTCGAGGAACTGGCCAACCGCATCGACCCCGCAGAACCATTTCCCGTCGAAGTGTTGCGCCGGCCCCGCAGCCACACTGGTGGGCCGAGAATCGTGCAGCTGCCCGAAGACTGGCTGACAGACCGCGACAACGACCAACCACCGGGCGCTGGCGCCGACGCAATCGTGAGTGGTGGCTGACCTCGTGTCTTGGTCGGGCCCGCTTATTCTTGGGTCCGGGTCACCCCGGCGGTCCGAACTGCTGCGACGTTTGGGTGTCCCGTTTGTCGTCGAGATCAGACAGATCGATGAGTCCGTGCCGGGCGCAGGGCACGACACGGCAGCAGATGCCGCGTTGGCGATCGCGAAGGCCAAGTTTGCGGCGTTCGAATCATCGAACCCGCCACAACAAACATCGACGGTTCTGACCGCCGACACGTTGGTTTCGTGCAACGGGCGGGTGATGGGCAAACCAGAGTCCAACCGCGACGTCGCTGAGATGCTCCACTACATGTCGGGTCAGACGATCATAATTTCGACGGCGATGTGTGCGGGACCGAGCGATCGACTCCCAAGATGCGAGGTCGCGACGACGCGAGTTGATTTGCGGGTGTTGTCCGATGCCGATATCGCAATCTACGCTACGAGCGACGTCGGTCTGGACAAGGCGGGTGGGCTCGCGCTGCAATCTGAAGCGGCCGGTTTCATCGAGTCGGTCGACGGATGTTGGTCGAACGTCTTGGGGTTGGCGGTATGTGTTGTTGCTGGCCTGCTCCGCGAGTCATGCAACGAAATATCGAGCGCGGATCGCTGTTCTCGTGCACTGTGTGGATCACCTCGACCGGCCAATGGCACCTCCTAGCGACGCTGATGTGCATCGAAAAAGGTCGCTTGACGTCCCATTTCGGACTTTTAGGGACTGTTCCTTTGTGATCTGGCCGGAATTTTGGTGCGCGAGGCATTAACCTTCCTGCGTCGGCTGCTGCAAGAGCGGCCCGAGCGCTGGAGAAGCGATATCCGACGAGTAGTTGCGAGCGCACTGGTGGCAGTCGGTGTGCTCCTTGCCTTATTTGCTGGCGTATTCCGATACGTCGATCAGCACTTCTATGACGCTGACAGGTTTCTTGAGACCAACGCGCAGCTCGCAGACAACGCAGACATGCGTCAGTTCCTATTCGACGGCTTCCGCGACGAGATCATCGAGCTTGCCGAGGGCGAGCCCGAAGAAGAAGATCTGTCGAGCGAACTCGATGATCTCCTCGCTGGCGACGCAGAAGATGCGGCCCCCGATCCTGTCACCGAGGCAAAGATCGCCCGCGACGAAGCAATCGAAGACATTCTCGGGGTCGTCTTTGACAGCGATCTGTATGACGACATGTTCGATGCCGAGCTTGCGCGCACCCAACTCGAGCTTGTGCGGTCGGCCGAACTCGAGTCGCGCGACTTGTTGCGAGACCGCGGCGAAATCTTCTTCAACATGCGGGCGCTGTACAACCCAATCAACGAGTTACTGGGTGCCGATGAACTCACTGCGGAGATCACGACTCAAGTCGTGCCCGACGACTACGGCATCTTCAAAGTCGCCGATCGCGACACGACCGTCGACCCGCTATGGGTGGTCATGGCGAGTGCGCCGGGTTGGCGCGGCCTCGCCACTGTTCTCGCGATCCTCAGCTTCATCGGCGCCGTGGTCATCGCCGAGCGACGACCTTCCGCTGCAATCCAGTTCGGTGGAGGCCTGGTAGGCGTCGCCGCCGTCACTGTCGTGCTTATCTTCCTGATCCGCTTCATGGTTCCGCTGTTGACACGTGGTGGCGCCTCATCCAAGGCGGCCGTCGCAATCTATTCGACCAACCTGTTCCCGCTCATCACGATCATGATCCGACTCGCAATCATGGGCGCAGTGCTGGCCGCCATTGGCGGCATCGCTCGGCTTATCTGGCCCGACGATTGGGTCTACAGCAGCGTCAGCGACGAACGTGGCGTGCGCTCGGTCATGAGTCGCCGCGGTCGGGGCAAAAAAGGCGAGGCAGAACAGCAACAGCAGCCAGTTCCTGCTGCCGCCGCTGCGCCGGTTGCCTATCCGGGCTATCCACAACAGCCGTACCCGGGTTACCCGCAGCAGTGGGGCCAGCCCTATCCAGGCCAATATCCCCCTGGGTATCAGGCGCCGTATCCGGTTGGACCCTATGCGCAACCGCAGCAGCCTCAGGGGCCGTCGCAGCATTACACCAGCCCAGGCAAGCCAACAGTTCCGGTGATGCCAGTTTCGATTCCGGCGGACGACGACTTGGTTCCACCGGCTGCACCGCCGCTCGATCCTGTGTCCGATGATCTTCCCGCTGACGCAGCTCAGGCGGTCCCCCGAGTGGTTGCGACCACCGATACCACCCTTGACCAGAACGCCACGTCATCTACTTCATCTACTTCGCAGGCACGCAAAACTGTTGTCGAAAGCGGATCGAACGCTTCCACCGGTGCCGCAGCCGCTGACAGCGACGACGATCTCGACTCGTCAGCGCACGACACCGACGAGTGGGCAACAGAACAAGACTGGTAGGTCAGCCGACGATCTCGCTTCGCCTCGGCAGACTTGGCGAGAGAACGAGTTGGCTAGTTCGGGGTCACGAAGTCGCTTGCAATCCAAACATCGTCGGTGCCGTTAAAAATCTCCCACCACGTGTAACTGTCATTCACGTTGACCACACAGTTGCCGGTGAAAACAAGATCGTCTTGGCCAGGAGCAAACGTGCCGGATTGTGCTGCGGACACGGCTGGTTCTTGGCGTTGATTCAGCGGCGTCGTATTGGTGTCGACAACATAGGTCGTGGTCGTCAGCGGAGTCTGGTCGGCGAGGCATGCCTGGAACCCGTCGGGAACGGGCGTGGTTGTTGCCCCCGGCGTCGGGTCGGCCGCCGGGTCACCTGCGGCGACGACCTGATCTTGCGGGATTGGCGCCGCAGTTGCGATCGTCAGCGGTGTCGGACGGGCTCCCTGGCCGTTGGCGTCCGCGGCCGACGATTCTCCGTTGTCGAACAGCAGGAACCACAACGCCAGCACGATGGCGACCAAGAGCAAGGCGAGTAGCACACCAAGAATCGTCCGATTCGTTTGTGGCCGAGCGCGGTGATTCATCGCTGGCGGCAGGATCTTGCTGTCGTCGTCACTTAGCACCTCTCAACGCTTACAGGCGCCGACACCCGATGCAAGGACCCTCGTCGAATCTCTTAAGGGTGGGTTAGTGGTTGCGTCGCTTTGCGGGGATGACCTGAGTGATCACTGCCTTGAGATAGGCGCCTTGGCTGAAGCCGATTGGATGGTCCACGGCGTGCGCGGTGCGGATTGTATTGGTGGCCTGCTGGTTGGCTTGGGCGATTTCGTCGGTGACGAGTTGGTAGAACTCGTCGCCACTTATTCGGGTCGAGCAAGACGCTTGCAACAACGTGCCGCCGGGTGCGAGCAGATCGATGGCGAGCGAGGTCAACCGTCGGTAGGCTCGCCGGGCCGCGGGGATAGACGCTGTATTGGGAGCAAAAGATGGTGGATCGACGATCACGGCATCGAAACGCTGCCGGCGATCGACGAGATCTTCCATTGCGTCGAACGCGTCGGCGGCGAGTGTGGTGTGCGCTGTGTCGAAACCAAGACGCTCGCGGTTGCGTTCGATGTGCGCTGACGTCGCGTCGATTGCGTGCTGGCTCACGTCGATGCTGTGAACTGATCGGGCTCCGCCAGCGGCGGCATACACACTGAAACCGCCGGAGTTGCAGAACACATCGAGCACATGACCGCCTCGGCATTGCTCACCAATAAGTCGCCGGTTGTCGCGCTGATCGAGGAAGTGGCCTGTCTTTTGGCCTCGTTCGACGTCCGCCTGGAAGACCAGCCCGTTTTCGAGAAACTCGATCGGGCCGTCTGGCGGGGTGCCAACGACGGTCGGGCTGCCTCGCAATACGGCGGGTAGCTGATCGGCGATCCGCCGACTCGACCGAATGACCGCCCGCTCGGCGTCGGCGATCTCGACGATGGGATCGACGATCGCCGAAAGATGCGGCACCCATGCTTCGGAATCGAGTTTGACAACCAGCGTGGTGTCGTAGCGATCGATGACCAGACCAGGCAGGCCGTCGTTTTCGCCGTGCACCAAGCGATAGCCGGTCGTTCCCGGATCGTCGTGCAACAGTTGGCGTCGGGCATAAGCGTCTAGCAGTTTGTCGGCGAAGAAGGCGTCGTCGATCGTGCGTGGTTTGCCGTGGTGCAACATGCGAATGGCGATTGCAGCCCGGGGGTCCCACAGCCCGATGCCGGCAAAGTTGCGTTTGTCATCGAAGACGACGGCCAGGTCGCCCGGTAGTCCTTCGAACGAGATACTCGTGATCGAGCCGTCCCAGATCCAGGGGTGGCCACCTTTGAGCTGCCGAAGCGCATCGCCGGTCACATTAACCGCCATGCGCTCTCGCGACGGCGCTGGGAGATCGGTATCGAAGTTCATCTGCCCTGACTGTATTGGCCATCGACCGTGGCCAAGCCAAGTGGCGGGCCCGGGCACCACTTCATCACCTAAAAAGGACAATACGCCCGACATGCGAAGCCTGCACGAGGTGCAGAAATCGCAGTCGGACGCATGCGGCGAGGGTGCCGGACGAACAACTTGCGTATTGTCGCTCGTCCGGCTATCCCTGCCCGTTCTTTGGCCAGCCTCAGCCAGCGATGGTCATGGCATCGACAACCAAGTTGCCACCTGGTTGGGTGAAGACCTGTTCGCCGATCGGCGCACGGTTGCGAGCGAACTCGCTGCCGTCGACGGTCATGGTGCCGACTGCTGAGTTCCAGATGCCGCCGCCTTCGTTTGCGGCGCTGTTGCCCATGATCTCGCCACCGGCGATTCCCACGGTGCTGTTGGCGCTCAGGTGAAGACCGCCACCGTTGCCCGGTGCAGCACCAGTGGTGTTGCGGTTCAAGTCGACGTCGACAAGCGTGGTCGAGCCCACGGACTCTTCGGCGCCACCGACAGACTCGATTCCGCCACCTGCTCTGCTGGCAGAATTGCGGGAGAGGTCGACAGTAGTGACGGTGAGTTCACCCTGGTCGTTCAAGATGCCGCCACCGGAGCCCGAGGCCCCATCGGCAGTGTTGTTGGTTACCGAGCCGCCTTCGACGAGCAGAACGCCTCCTGCGTTGAAGAGACCGCCGCCGCCTTGGTTGGCTTCGGCGCCGCTTGCCAGGTTGAAGGCGATTCGGCTGTTGTTCACCGTCATTGCGCCGGTCCCGTTCCAGAGCCCGCCACCTTCGGCGGAAGCAGTATTGAACAGAACCGTGCTGTCATCGATGGTTGCCGAACCAGCACCGGTGATGTGAAGTCCGCCACCGTTGCCCGGTGCGCCGCCCGTTGAGTTGCCTAGCAGCGCGATATTTGCGAGCGTGTTTGTACCGACGTTTGATTCGATTCCGCCGCCAGCACGACTCGACACGTTGTTGCTGATCGAGGTGTCGTCGACCGTCATCAGGCCTTGGTCGTTGAGAATGCCGCCACCGGAGCCAGCAGCGCCGTCGGCGACGTTGTTCTCGACGGAACCACCGGTCACGTTCAAGGTGCCACCGGCGTTAAACAAGCCGCCTCCGCCTTGGTCGGCTTCAGCGCCGCTTGCGACGTTGGTGCCGACTCGGGTGTCGGTCACCGTCATAGTGCCAGCGCCGTTCCACAGTCCGCCGCCTTCGGCAGCTGCGGTGTTGTTGATGACATCGCTGTTGGTAATCGCTACATCGCCAGCGCCGGTGATATGCAGACCGCCGCCGTTGCCGGGAGCAGCGCCGGTGGTGTTGGCGTCGAGCAGTACTGCCTCGAGTGTGGTTGTCCCCACGTTGGCTTCGATTCCGCCACCCGCTCGATTCGAGGTATTGGCGACGATGTCGGTGTCGGATACTTCCAGAATGCCGGCGTTGTTCAAGATGCCGCCACCGGAGCCAGCAGCTCCGTTGGCGATATTTCCTTGGAGGACGGTGTCGGTCACCGTCATCATGCCGCCCTCGTTGTAGAGCCCGCCGCCGCCTTGGTCAGCTTCGGCGCCGCTGGCCACGTTGGCCGAGATGGTTGAACCGGTGATCAACATGGTGCCCCCAGCCGAATTCCAGAGCGCACCGCCTTCGGCAGTCGCAGTATTTGCGGTGAAGGTCGAGTCGTTGACCATTACGGTGCCCTCGCCGCTCAAGTGGAATGCGCCGCCATTACCCGGCTCGGCTCCGGTGGTGTTGGCGTCGAAGGTCGAGCTGACGACTGTGGTGGTGCCGCCGTTGGCTTCGATGGCACCGCCAGCGCGGGTGGCGCGGTTTGCTTCGAAGGTCGAGAGGCGCACCGTGAGGTCACCCGTGTTCAAGATGGCGCCGCCTGATGCGGCTGGGCCCTCGGCCCGGTTGCCGCTGAACGTCACCACCTGGACGGTCGTCGTGCCTGCGTTGGCAATTGCGCCACCGCTACCAACAACGGGATCTTCGCCGCCTTGGGCGAAGCCGTTGATGATGGTTACGCCGCTCAGCGCAAGCCGTCCGTCCTCGGACACATCGAATGCTCGGTCCAACCCGCTGGCGTCGATGGTTGCGCCAAAGCCGCTGATCCGGATATCGGTGGTGATGTCGAGGTCGCCAGTCGCGCTCGCTTCCTCGTCGCCATCGGCATTCGCGAGCGTGAACGTGTAATTGCCGGCGGCCAGTCGGATCAGCGTGGTTTCGCCGGTTTCTGTCGCTTCTTGTACCGCAGCCCGAAGGCTGCACTGACCGTTGGCGTCAGCGCAGGCACCGTCGCCGGGTGCGGCGTCGACCGTGTCGACAGTGGTATCAACGGTGATGCGTTCGGTTGTTTGCGCGTCGGCAGCACTTGCCGCGAACAGGCTTGCCATAAGCAAGGCAAGAACGGAGAACGCGCTCAGTGCGCTTCTGCGTGAAGTGGACATTGTGTCTTCCCTCCAAAGGATGAGCTTTCGAAGGGTTCGGTGCCGCCAGTCCAGCGGATTGGAATCGGTCTGCGGCGATCTCGCATGGTCTTGGGCACAGGAATAGAGTCGTGGCCATGGATGAAGCTGGTACCGGTTCGCGAGTTGTCGTAGTAGATCACGCATTGGTCCAGCACAAGTTGACCCTCATGCGAAGCGTCGAAACGCCGGCGCCGCTGTTTCGTCAGTTGCTGCGCGAGACCGCTGCACTGTTGGCCTATGAGGCGCTGGCGGACATGGCGACCACGCCAATCACTGTCGAGACGCCGATGGGTCCAGCCGATGGCCACCAGTTGCAAACCGACCCGGCCCTTGTCTCGATCTTGCGGGCGGGCAATGGGTTACTCGACGGGTTTCTCGACGTCGTCCCGTCGGCCTCGGTTGGATTCATCGGCATGTATCGCGACCACGAGACGCTCGAAGCGATCGAGTACTACACCAATCTGCCCGACAGCCTTGCGAGCCGCGTGACGGTGGCGGTCGACCCTATGTTGGCAACGGCGAACACGGCAATCTCTGCGCTTGCCAAGCTCCGCGCTGCTGGGGCGATCGATTTGCGTCTTGTGTGTCTGGTCGCAGCGCCCGAGGGTATTGCGCGGTTGCACGAGGCCGATCCCGACGTCACTATCGTCACGGCAGCGATCGACCAAGGCCTGAACGACATCGGCTACATAGTGCCGGGCCTCGGCGACGCCGGTGACCGAATCTACGGCACTGTCTGAGGCGAGCCGAAAGCCAACTGCACCGCCGCTGCACTCACACCACTACATTGTCGGGCATGTCTGTTGTGCTCGGTTCGGATTGGGGACCGTGCTCTCTCCCTAGGTTTTTGAGTGACCAGCTGGCAGCGCACGGCCTGCGCCCCGGCGATTCTGATCGATGTGCGGAGCTCTTGCAGGCTGCAACCGAACCAGTCGAGCGATCGGCACTGTTTGCAGACCTTGGCTCGCTCAAGCTGCTCGAAGGCGACATCGACGGCGCAATGGCAGCTTGGCGGTTTGTCCTTTCCGGGCCCCACGATGCCCCTGCGGCCAAGGCGTTACTGAATCTCGGATTGCTCTATGAGCACCTGCACTTGCACGAGCGCGCAATTGGCGTGCTTCGTTCTGTCGACGAACGCAACGTGCATCCGTACAACGCTCAGGCTTCGATGGCGACGGCTCGCTGTCAAACGGCGCTCAGTCGACCAGACGCGGCCATGGAAACTATGGCTCGTCTCGCTCATGTGACGATGACTGATCGGCCCAAGGCCTCTGAGATGGGCGAGATACTCTACGGCCTTGGAGATGTGGCCGAAGCTGCTGGGCGTGCTGATCGTGCAGGCCGAGCGTGGCGTGTCGCTGCAGCCGGACCTACATCTGACGCTCAGAAGAGTGCCACGAGACGCCTCATTCATCTGTTGCTTGCTCAAGGTCATGACGACGAACTCGCAGAACTCTTCGAGGCCGAGGCTCCCGAGCTCGCCGACGCCCATGCTTCGCCGCTGCTGGACCGAATCGAATCACTCTTCTTGCTCGGCCACGAGCAGCAGGCCATTGCACTCGTGCAACGCCTCCGCGGCCCAAGTCTGGCCACTCATGACCGATTTCGGTTGGCCGATGTCCGGCTTCAGATCGGGTTGATTAATGAGGCGATCGACGAGCTCGAGCTGCTGTTGTCTGACGAGTCTCCCGAAGTTTTCCAGCGGGCTGCGTTCTCACTTGGCGAGATCTATCGGTCCTATGAGATGCACGACGCCGCATCTTCGATGTACGAGCGGGTGGCGAGCGACGAAGACCCCTACTGGTCGCCCAAAGCTGCACTCGCCCTTGGCGATGTAAAAAACTCTGCGAGTGATCACGATGCAGCATGGCAATGGTGGGTGCAGGCCAGCGCATCCGAACTTGCGGTGGTGCGTGCCGCGGCCGAACAGCGACTCGAACGCGCCGCCGACCTGTCGTTGGCTCCAAACTCGGACTCCGAGATTGGGATCGCCGAACCTGTATCGTCAGTTGCAGCTGCGATTGAACCAGAGCTGCACGCCGCAACTACAGCTTCGTCAACCGCGGCGGTGACAGCGCACGAACCTGTGGGGCCGGGTGCTGCACCGGTGGTGGTTGCACTCGATGATCTTGAGCCTGTGGCGGCGGGTGCTTCCCCGGTTGTGGTTGCGCTCGGTGATGATGAGCCAGCGGTGGCGGGTGCTTCCCCGGTTGTGGTCCCGCTCGATGATGATGAGCCAGCGGTGGCGGGTGCTTCCCCGGTTGTGGTCCCGCTAGATGATGACGGACCTGTGGTGGCGGGTGCTTCCCCGGTTGTGGTTGCGCTCGATGATCTTGAGCCTGTGGTGGCGGGTGCTTCCCCGGTTGTGGTTCCGCTCGATGATGACGGACCTGTGGTGATGGGTGCTTCCCCGGTCGTGGTTGCACTCGGTGATGATGAGCCTGTGGTGGCGGGTGCTTCCCCGGTTGTGGTTCCGCTCGATGATGACGGACCTGTGGTGGCGGGTGCTTCCCCGGTGGCGGCGGGTGCTGCACCGGTGGTGGTTGCACTCGGTGATGATGAGCCTGTGGTGGCGGGTGCTTCCCCGGTGGTGGCGGGTGCCTCCCCGGTTGTGGTCCCGCTCGGTGATGATGAGCCTGTGGTGGCGGGTGCTTCCCCGGTTGTGGTTGCACTCGATGGTCTCGAAGACAGCGGCTTGATGCCTGGCGTCCTGCTACCGGACGTAGAACCTGCCGAGGCGTCACCGTCGGAGTCGCAGCGCCCACCACTTGGCAAAGTCGTTGATGACGAACCGGTCTCCCGCACTGAAGTGGCCGTTGATGAGCCCATCGTAGTTCCGATACTCAACCTTCGTTCCGACCCGGCACCTGTGCCTGAACCCCGAAACGTCGTGGAGAGCGCAGCCGTTGTCGAACATTCTTCCGCTCAGAAGAGGAAGGGCAGTTTCGAAGCAGCGGTTGAGCCCGACCAAAGCAGCGCTGAGCAAGACCGCAGCGGTGAGTCGTTCTTTGCTCGCCAACTCCGTGGCCCCGCCAATGGCTCAGATGACATCGAGCCGAACCCGTATGCGGCGCTTGCCCCCGACGAGGAACACCGCGACGACCAGCCTGTGGTCCGTCGGAATCCTTACGCCGAACTGGCGCCGAACTTCACTGATGCAGACGTTCCCGCCTCTGATGTTGCTGCCGGCGATTGGGAGTCGCTTCTTGATGACTGGTCCGAGGCAGAGACCGAACCCGCGCACGAACCGCCGGAGAAACCGAAACCGAGCGCCTTCTCTCGATACACCTAGCCGCGCCCAGGCGCAAGGTGACGCTAGGCCGCGGTGCGTTCCTGGCGAATGGTAGAACCAGAGCCGTCGGGCGCATCGACCACATGGACCCCAAGGGGAAGCGCGTCGAGCAACGCCGGCACGTGGGTGATGACACCGACCATGGCACCTCGGTCTCGCAGCTCGTCGAGGAGATCAATCGCCCGTTCGACCGATGTTTCGTCGAGCGCGCCGAAGCCCTCGTCGATAAACAGGGCATCGATACGTACACCTGCGCTTTGGTTCATGACTGCGTCGGCAAGGCCTAGGGCAAGTGCCAGCGACGCTTGGAACAACTCGCCGCCCGATAGTCCAGCGGTTGGCCGCCGGGTTCCAGTAACCGTGTCTTCGACACCGAGGTCCAAGCCCCACTTGCCTCGCTTGTTCTCGCCGTCGTCGAGCACGCAAAGCTGGAATCGTTGATGGGTTGAGCGGGCAAGTCGGATGTTCGCCAGTTCGACGACGTCGCGGAGATGCGCACCGAGTACCCAGTTCTCGAGCGACGTGTTTTTGTCGTTGTCGCCCTTGACCAACGCCGCGACGCGTTCGAGGCGCCGAGTGTCGGTACCTGCGGTTTGAAGGGCGTTGGTCTCGGCATCGAGGACATCGAGGTCGGATTCGAGACGGTCGATCGTAGAAGTCGCGGCTATGAGGGCCCGGTTCGCACGATCGAAGGCATCGGCAGCGCTGGTGCTCGCACGATGCTGTTCGGCGAGGTCGGGTGCAGCGTCGGGAAGGCCCACAAACTCCTGTAACTGGCCTTCGAGTCGATCTCTCGCAGTCACATAGGCCGTTGTCTGGGCCTCGAGTTGTTCGAGTAGTGATGGTTCGATGAACGCAGCAAGAGCCTGGTCGGCGGTAGCGAATGGTGATCCGGCGAGGCGCTCAGCCAGGATCGACTCGGCCCGCCGGGCGTGGTCGGCTGCCTCGTTGCATACGGCGCTAGTGGTCGCAAGTAGGGCAAGTAGTTCATGTGCCCGTCGCGCTGCTTGGGCGCGCTGTTCATAGCGTTCGCTGGCAGCGGCTTGACTTGACTCGGAAAGCGCACTGTCGATTTCTGCCAGCTGATCGACCACATGGGAATGCGCCTGTTCGCGTTCAGCGATCTGCTCACCGATCGAGACCCGGCGACCCTCGGCCGAGATCTTGCCGGTGTCGATCGTGACAACCGTCTCGCTGAGTTTGCGGAGATCGGCTGTCAGCGAAGCTCGACGTTCGACGACGTGCTCGGCCTGTGACCGGGCGAGTGTTGCTTGATCGAAGCGATGCTGTACCTCGTCGACTGAGGAAAGTGCGGTCTCGCCGAGCGCACCTTGGAGGTGGTTGCGCCGGGAGTCGAGGTGGCGCAGCTCGTCCGCCAGACTCTCTCGTAGGGCTCGGGCCCGGGTCAGTTGCTCGCTGAGCGGCTTGACGTGAGCGGCGTGCTGATGTGTTTCGTCGGCGAGCGCGCGAGCCCCGAGCGCCATTGCCTTTGCTGTGTTGATATCGGCTTCGAGTTCGGTTACGACTAGCGCTGCGATGTCGGGATCGGTGGTGCGCATTGCCTCGATCCGGATTTCGATATCGCGTTGGTCGCAGCGAGCACGGTCGGCTTCGGCGCGAGCGTTGGAGACATCGTCCTCGGTCGCGTCGACGTCGCTGTCGGGCGCCGAGGCGGGCGAGGGGTGTTCCGCCGAACCACACACCGGGCACGGCTCATCGTCGACCAGAGCGGACGCGATGCGCGAGGCGGTCCCGGAAATGAATGCGTCCCAGAGGCGATCCGCAGTCTGCTGGGCGGCGTCGCAGCTCGCACGAGCCGACACGAGCTGGGTGGCTGCAAGCTGGAATGACCGCGCTGCGTCGTGACGTCGGCTGCACTCTTTGAGCTGCGCTACTGCGGACTCGGCTTTGCTCTCGAGGCCGGGCAACGCAGACATTTTCTTCAATGCCCGCTCGTGGTCGATCTGCATCTGATCGATGGTCGTGTCGAGCTGGACAGCACGGCCCATGAGTTGTTGATGTTGGGTCTCGACATCGTGCAATTCGGTGCGCTGGGCCAACTGAACCTGGGTGTTGCGCACGTCTGCTTCGGCTTCGTCGATACTGGCGAGTTCGTCGAGCCGGCCGAGCTCGATCGTCGACTGTCGCTGCTGGGCGAGTGCGACCTCGCGTTGGGTTTCGAGGGAGGCGATGTCGTTGCCGACCCGTCGCTCATCGGCCCGTAGGCGGTTCGTCGCTGCTTGGAGATCGCTGGCCCGCATGGCCAACTCGTGGCGGGTTGCGAGCGCCGTGATCGTGGCATCGAGTGAAGCTTGAGTGGCGGCGACCGCTGCTGGCTCGCCCGAGGCGAGCGGAGCGACCGCTGCGGTCGAGAGCGCCCGATCGAGCTGCTGGCGCACTTCGGCAACCCTCGCTTGGCCTTGGCGCAGCCGTTGCTGTTGCTGTGCACGCGCCCGGGCGTGGCTCGTGACCGGGACCGCACTTCGGGCGAGTCGCAACCGGTCCATGTCGAGTTGGTGTTGGCTCTGACCCTGCAGGTGAATGTTCTGCTCTCGCGTGAGCTCCGTACGACGCGTGATTCGCTGGTCGAGCTCGATGGCGGCGCGGAGGGCATGGGATGTGGAGTCTGCTGCGGCCGTGGTTTGTTGAACCTGGGTAGTGAGTTCGCAAAGCTGCACCCGGCGATAATTCGCGATAGCGCCGCGAATTTCACCCGGGGAGGTGGTGACTGTGTGGTTTACGAGCATGCTCAACTCGCGAGCCAGCGCGCCCCGCTGATGTTCGATGCGTTCGAGCACAGAACGATCTGCGGCGGTTGCCTTGGCAGCGGCGGTTGCAAGATCGCTGGTTGCATTGTCGAACAGCTCAGACGAGAACAGAGTGCGAAGCAGCTCACGCCGGTCGCTACTCGATTCTCGAAGGACCCGGCTGAACTCTCCTTGGGGAAGCAAGGCCACTCGTTCGAACTGCTTGCCGCTGAGTCCCACCAGGTCACGACACTGTTGATCGACGTCGCCAATTTTATTTGCGACTGCGGTTGCGGGGCTTGTCAGCCCTTTGTCGAGGCGATATAGCGTGGCTCGGCGATCAACGGTGGTGAAACCGTTACCGCGACGCTTGGGGCGCTTCTGTTTGGGCGAGCGCTCGACCCGCCAGTACTTGCCGTGGGCGCTGAAGTCAAGTGTCACGGAACACTCGGTCGAGTCGGTTGCATGGTCTGATTTGAGTCGCACATAGGTGGCTCGTCGGCCTGGCAACGTGCCAAACAGGCTGTAGTGCAGCGCGTCGAAGATTGTGGTCTTGCCCGAACCGTTGTTGCCGGCGACCACGAACAGCCCGAGTTCGGTGAGCGCATCGAAGTCGACCGTCTCAGTCGCAGCGTAGGGACCAAATGCGGTCATCGAGAGCCGCAGCGGCCTCATGGCTGCTGGCGTTCGGCCTGTGTGAGGGCGCCCTGTAGCAGTGCAAGATCCTCGGCGTCGTCGCCCTGGCTGACGTTGGCCAAGAACTCGCGGGCCAGGTCGTGACTCGAACGTTCGCGCACTGCCTGGGCTGTGAGTCGTGTTGGTTCGGCGGGCCGATCAGCAATGCGAGCGATCTCGACCAGGTGCGGGAAGTGATCGCGAAGCCGACGGTGAGCATCGGCAACGGGATGAGTATTGGTGAGCTCTACCCGGACCCAGTCGGTGTCGTTGCCACGGTCACCGAGTAGCTCGTCGAGGGTGCCGCGCACTGTCGCGACCGACCGGCCCACGGTGATCGGAATCGGTTTGGACCTGGCGTCGCCGTCGGCATCGAGTTCGATCAGCACGACCTCTTTTTGTGAGGTCTCTCCAAACGAGTAGGCCAGTGGTGCGCCGCTGTAGCGGACGCGTTCGTCGCCGCCAACAATCTGCGCGCGATGCAGATGGCCGAGGGCGGTGTAGTCGAATCCGGCGAACACCGCCGACGAGACCATGCCGGCATCGCCAACCGCAAGCATGCGTTCGGACTCGCTGGGTTCGGCGCCGGTGACAAAGGCATGGGCAATCGCCAAGCTGCGCACACCAGGTTTGATTCGGGCGCGGGCGGCTTGCAAGGTCTTTCGCAAGACCGTTTCGTGGCTTGGTCGGGCTGGCGTCGCGTCGGAGGTGGTTGGGGAGACCGACGTGTCGAGCGGAGCGAACACGGGGTCCAGGTACGGCACAGCAACAATGGCCAACGGGCCGTCGCGATAGGTGCGAACTTCGACATCGGCGGCTCGGGTGTAGCCGCCTCGAATCAGTAGTCCCGACATCAACAGGCCATCGATGCTGCCGAGGCGTTCAGCGCTGTCGTGGTTGCCGGTTATTGCTGCCACATCGGCCCCGGCTGCCAGCAGGCGAGCCAGAGCCGAGTGGAACAATTCGACCGCACCCGCTGGAGGGACGGACCGGTCGAACAGGTCACCGGCAACAGTGACGAGGTCGATGTCTTCGCTGCGTACCAATTCGACAAGCCAGTCCAGAAAGAGCGCTTGCTGGTCGAGCAGCTTGTGGTCGCCAAAGGACCGGCCCAGGTGCCAGTCGCTCGTGTGCAAAATCCTCATGAGCCCATGATGACAAGGGGGTGTGACAGTGCCGTGATAGCTCCAAGGATCGCGTCTGGAGCCAAGGCGCGCGCGGATGGGTGACCGGCGTCGCTCCCGTTGTGTGGCGCAGCGCACGAATTGCATCGTGGTCGGCCGACTACGGTGCTGGCAGCCCCGGATCGGGGCGTCGCACGGCGAAGGAAGCCATCAACCATGGAAGTACAGAATCGACAGGGACCAGCCTTCGGGGTTGCTCGAATCATGTTGGGACCCAACGAGCGGGTCAAGGCCGAGTCGGGCGCCATGATGGCGACTACGCCGACTGTCTCGGTCGAGGCAAAGGCCGAAGGTGGTGTGCTGAAGTCGCTGAAGCGAGCTGCGCTCGGCGGCGAGTCGTTCTTCGTCACGTCTTACATTGCGCCGCCCGAGGGTGGATGGGTCGACGTTGCCGCCCGGTTGCCCGGCGACACCCAAGTCATCGACGTAGATACTTCCCAAGCCTGGTTCGTGCAAAAGGGTTCGTGGCTCGCCTCGGCCGACGGCGTGCAGATGGACACTAAGTGGGGTGGATTCAAGAACATGTTCGGCAGCGAAGGTGGCTTCATCTTGCGAGCCGAAGGTAGTGGCCCCATGGTCGTGGCCGCCTACGGAGCCATCGAAGCGTGGGATCTGAGCCAAGGGCAGACCATCACGCTCGATACCGGACACATGGTTGCGTATCAAGAGTCGGTCCAGATGCAGCTGCGCAAGGTCACCGGCGGACTGGTGCAGACCTTCAAGAGCGGCGAGGGCCTGGTCTTTGACTTCACCGGCCCTGGCCGAGTCCTGATCCAGACCCGCAACCCAAACGAGTTCCTGAGCTTCATCGGCGCCGCAATCGGCACGGGCAACTCCAGCGCAGGTGGCGCCGGTGGCTTGGTCGGAGGACTCCTCGGTCGCGACTAAACAACCGGGATTGTCGTACCCGGGGTTTAGGTTGGGGGCGTGGGAGCCGCAGTTATTGTTACCGAATATGGCCGGGCGGCGACTCTGGCGCTTGCCGAGGCGATCGTGCAGGCGAAAAGCGGTGTTGCCCTCGCTCCAGTAACCGTCATTGTTCCGTCGAACTTTGCTGGTCTCGCAGCTCGGCGCATGCTCGGCAGTGGCATGGTGACAGGCAACACAGTCGGCACTGGCGGCGGCATCGCCAATGTCAACTTCGTGACACCGTTTCGGCTTGCGCAACTGCTGGCCGTTGGGCAACTCCCCGGTGACAAGCCGCTGACGAAACCAGTGCTTGGTGCTGCGGTGCGTCGAGCGTTGGCCGACGATCCACGACACTTCCGCGCGGTGCGTGATCATCAAGCCACCGAACGGGCGTTGGCGGCCGCGGTGGGCGAGCTGAGCAATGTGAGTCGAGCCGGGCGGAACAAGATTGCGGAACAAGGCGGCGGTCACGCAGCATCGGTCATGGCCCTCTTCGACGCGATCAAGGTGCACCTGCGTGGCTTTCACGACGAAGCCGACGTCGCCCGTGCCGCCGCCAATCGAGCCGATCTTGCGCAGGCCGCAGCTCCATTTGGTCATGTCATTTGGCACCTCCCTGGCCCGGTGTCCGCACCGCTTGCCAGCTTCTTGCGCAAGCTCTTGTCGGTAACGCCTGCTCTTTGTATTGCTGCGACTGCTGGCGACGACAAGGTCGATCACGAAGTCGTGCGGGCCATGCGTATCGCTGGTGTTGGGTTACCACCTGGTTGCGCCGCACTGGCCGACGGGCTTGCCGAGCCGATCCAACCGCCGCTCGCGCACGCGATCATCTCGGTGACCGATGCCGACGAAGAAGTGCGGGCGGTGATTCGCGAAGTCATGCAGCTCGTCGCTGCGGGTACGCCGCTCGACCGCATCGGCATTTTTCACCCGGTAGCAGATCCCTATGTGCGCATTCTCGAGCAGCAGTTTGCGGCGGCTGAGATTCCTGCCAATGGCCCGTCACGGCGCCGTCTCAGCGAGACCATTGCCGGGCGAGTACTCGTCAACGCGCTTGCTCTGCCCGGCGATCGTTGGCGTCGCGACCGTGTGGTTGCGCTCGTGAACAGCGGACCGCTCCGCCACAACGAGAATCCGGCACGACCCACGGTCTGGGACCTGTTGTCGCGCTATGCCGGTGTGGTTGGTGGGCTCAGCGACTGGCGCGCCAAGCTGCAAACCGAGCGAAATCGCATTGAGATCGCGCTCGGCGATGCAATCGACCACGGCAAAGAGACGCGAGCCCACACGCTGCAAGGTCAGCGCAACGATCTCGACGACCTCGCATCGTTCATCGAGACCCTCGCCGCAAGCGTTGGTGCAGTCGAGTCGGCTCGCGGATGGCACGGCCGAAGCGAAGCCGCTACCCAACTACTGCACGGTTTGCTGGGTGGATCCCGGCTGCGCGGCTCGTGGCCCGAGCCCGAACAAGATGCCTTCGAGGCAGTCGAGTCGGCCCTTGAACGACTTGCCATGCTCGACGAGATTGACCCTGATCCAACCATGGCGGTGTTCGTGCGAGCACTCGCAAGTGAACTTTCGATCGCTCGTGGTCGCAGTGGTCGATTTGGCCACGGCGTGGTCTACGGGCCGCTTGCGTCGGCGCCAGGCCATGACCTCGACGCAGTCTTCGTTCTGGGTTGCACCGAAGGTTTGTGTCCGACCCCTCGCCGCGAAGACGTGCTGTTGTCCGACGCAGTCCGCAAGCTTGGCGATGGAGATCTCCCACTACGGCTCGGCCAGATCGATGAACAGCACCGGCTGTTCCTGGCTGCTGTGGCTGCGGCGCCGGCCGACAGACGCTGGCTGTTCTTCCCCCGAGGTGATCTGCGCAGCAGCCGCCGGTCGCGTCCATCGCGTTGGCTCTTGCCGACCGCGTCTGCGCTCGAAGGCAAGCAGCTCTATGCCACCGACTTCGAGGACGAAAGCCCCCAAGGCGTGTACGAGATCTCATCGCACGCGGCGGCGCTGCTCAAGGCGAGTCACTATACGTCGGTGCACGAGCGCGACGTTGCGCAGGTCTACGCCTATGTACTAGGCGGCGGCGAGCCAGCTGCTCATCCTGCAAGCGAGCTGGTAGCGCGTGGTCTGCGTGTGCAACGGGCCCGTCGCAGCGCAGCGTTCACCGAGTTCGATGGTTATGTCGGCGCCGGGGCCAAGGAGGCATCGGCTGAGATCTCGTCGGCCTCGAAACTCGAGACGTGGGCGACCTGCGGCTTCCGGTACTTCCTGGGCAGTGTGTTGGGACTGAGCGAGCGAGATGATCCCGAACGCACGATCGAGCTGTCCGCGCTCGACCGCGGATCGGCGATGCATGCCGTGCTCGAGCAGTTCATGCGCGAGCAGGTCGACGCCGGTCCGCCCGCACCCAACCAACCGTGGTCCAACAGCCAACGGCAGCGGGCCCAGGCGATCGCCCACGAGGTATTCGACGTTTACGAACGCCGGGGTCGCACCGGGCGCCGCATCGAGTGGCAGACTCAGAAGACCGACCTGCTGGCACTGATCGACGACTTCCTCACTGCCGACGACGCACACCGGGCCGCGACTCAAGCCACCCCGGCTCATTTCGAACTTGGCTTCGGTATGGGCGACACCGATCCGTTGGTGGTGCAGCTCGACGACCGACGAACACTCCGCTTCCGAGGCATGATCGATCGCGTCGACCATGGCTCCAACGGTGCCAGGTTCGTTACCGACTACAAGACCGGCCGAGGCACCAGGTACAAGATCGATAGCGACGATCCGACCCGCCAGGGGACCATGTTGCAACTTGGCATGTATGCCGAGGCTGTCGCTGCGCGATTCGAGACCGATGCCGTCAGCACGCACTATTGGATGGTCGACACCCAAGCCGGGTTCGCCCAGCACGGTTACCCGTGGACGCCGGATCATCGCGAGCGGCTCTTCGACGTGTTGACCACCATCGCCGACGGCATCGATGCTGGCGTGTTCGCCGCAATTCCCGGCGAGTGGCAGTCATTTCGCAGCACCTACGAGAACTGCACCTACTGCGACTTCAACGAGGTCTGCCCACGCGATCGCTCCGAGCACGAAGCCGACAAGGCCAGCGCCCCCGAACTTGCGGTGCGGGTTGCCTTGCAGCCCCGCCCGGTCGACGTAGGTCATACGTGAGCTCGCTCGTTCGCCCGGCGGCCGTCGACGAAGCGGTTCGACATCGCGTCCGTAGTTCGGGACTACACGAGACCCTGTTCGTCGAAGCGGGCGCCGGTTCCGGCAAGACGACCCTGCTGGTCGAACGGATCGTGAATCTCGTGCTCGAGGCCGGGGTTTCGTTGGCCTCGATTGGGGCCATTACCTTCACCGAGGCCGCAGCCAGCGAGTTGCAGTCGCGTATTCGCGCCCAGTTCGAACAAGTGCTGGCTCAGGCTCGCGAGGTCGGCGACGAGGCGCGAGCCGACCTGTGCCGGCGAGCGATTGCGGACACCGACCTGGCCGCAATCACCACGCTGCACGGATTCGCGAATCGGATCCTGGCCGAGTTTGCTGTCGCCGCAGGATTGCCCCCACAGATTCGTGTGCTCGACGAGGTCTCGTCGCAGCTGGCCCACGAGGACCGATGGCAACGGTTTGTCGATCGTCTCTATGACAGCGACGAACACGAGGAACTGTTGCTGCTTGCCTCTGCGCTGCAAATTCCGATAGAGCCTCGGTACACCGACCAGTCGACCATGCGCACCGTCGCCACCCAGTTCAATCAGAACTGGGATCGGCTGGGCGAACTCATTGACGCCGACCGCGGCCCGCTGGGTACCAACTTCGACTTCGCCGACTTCGATTCCGCGGTCGAACGCCTCGCCACATGGCCTGACCAGTGCCATGACCCAGGCGACAAGCTCAAGGCGCATCTGCTGCAGTTACTTCCGGGCATACAGGCCGTTCAGGCCATCTCCGATCCGCTGCGCAAGATCCGCGCGCTGCGCCAGCACGAAGATCTCAAGAAGAGTCGCGGCGGCGCCAAACTCGGGTGGGGTTCCTCTGAGACGGTAACCCAGGTCAAAGACGACATCGTTGCGGTAAACGAGGCTGCCCAACAGACGTTGCAGCCGATCATGCACGACGTGCTTCTTCGTTTGTCCGCCGTAATCGCTGCCGAAACGCTTGCGTCGGCGCACGTCCGGCGTTCCGATGGTGGGCTCGAGTTCCACGATTTACTGGTGCTCGCCCGCGACGTATTGCGCAACAATCCCGAGGCTCGGCGGGCGCTGCATGAGCGCTATCAGCATCTTCTGCTCGACGAGTTTCAAGACACCGATCCAATTCAGATCGAGCTGGCAGTGCTCATTGCTACCAGCGCCACCGACGTGGCCGGGTTGCCGTGGTCCACGCTGCCAGTTGATCCGGGGCGGTTGTTCTTTGTCGGCGATCCCAAGCAATCGATCTACCGTTTCCGACGAGCCGACATCGCGCTGTTCCTGAACGCGCGTGACACCTTCGCGGGGCCGCAGGGTTCAGCGCAGCTCGAAGCGAACTTCCGCACCGTCAGCCCGATTGTCGACTGGGTCAATGCACTCTTCTCTCATGAGATGCCCACCGAAGTACCGGGCGCACAACCCAAGTATCAGCCGCTGATGGCCAGCCGGTCCCTCGCCGATCCCGAGCAGACCGCCAGTCACGTGCCGGTGCTGCTGGGTGGCCCTCATTCCGATCCCAAAATCAAGGCTGGCGAGCTCCGCAGCGTCGAGGCCGATGATGTCGTTGGCGTTGTGCGCGCCATTGTGGCTGACCCCGAGAGCTGGCCGGTTCAAGACAAGAGCAACGGTGAGTGGCGCCCGGCGACGCTCAACGACATCACCATCTTGTTACCCACACGCACCTCGCTGCCGTTTTTGCGGGCCGGGCTCGACGACGCAGAGCTGCGCTATCGGATCGTCACCGGCACCTTGGTTTATGACACCCAAGAGGTCGTCGACGCGTTGGCTGCGCTCCGTGCCATTGATGACCCTGGCGACGAATTGAGCCTGGTGGCGGCGCTGCGATCGCCGCTGTACGCCTGTTCCGACGTCGACTTGGTCACGTGGCGTCAGGCCGGCGGGCGCTGGGACGTTCGAGCGACCGTTCCCGAGTCGATCTCGCCCGAAGCTCCCGTAGCGGCTGCTATTCGCCATCTACGAGAGCTGTGGAATGACCGCTGGTTTTTGACGCCGTCGATGTTGCTCGAACGCCTTCTTCGCGAGCGGCGGGCTGCGTTGCTGGCGTTTGGTGACCCTCGCACGACCGATGTCTGGCGCCGACTGCGGTTCTTGGTCGAGCAGGCCCGGGCGTTCGAAGAAGCTAACTCTGGCGACGTGCGCGCGTTCACCCAGTGGGCTGCGCTTCAAGGCGGGTCGATGGCCCGAGTTCACGAACCGATGCTTCCCGAGACCGACGAAGCGTCTCTCAGTATTCAGACCATTCACGGCTCCAAGGGTCTGGAGTTTCCGATCACGATCTTGTCAGGGATGACCACCCAACTTGGTCGAAAGCGCCCAGGGGTCACCGTGTTGTGGCCCGAGACCGGGGTGCCCAGCGTGCAGCTCAACAAAGGCGTTCAGACTCACGAGCACGGCCCTAGGGCCGACATCGAATCGGCGATGGACGAGTACGAAAGGATTCGGTTGGCTTACGTTGCCACAACTCGAGCCCGAGATCATCTGATCGTGTCGTGTCATCACAAGACCAGTCGCAACCCTGAGAGCACCTACGGGGGCAGATTTTGGCAGATCTTCGACGACCCCGAGCGGCGCGAGCTCTTCCGGGTTTTCGACTGGCGCGAAGTGGTGGGATCTCGGGCGCCGGAACCGCCTCGTGCGTCGCAACTTGGACTCGCCCTCGACAACCGCGAGCAGTGGGTCGCGGAGCGCCGTCAGCTTCTCGGACCGGCCGAGCAGGCGCGAGTGTTGTCTGCGACCGGCGTGGCCCAAGCTGCTCTCGACATGGCACGTGGCAACGCCACCGAACTTGCCCGTACTGGTGAGGACGACCAGGCACAAGCAGCTGCTGCGTCCGATGCGTACCTCGTCGAGCGCCTCATCGACCAAGACGACGACGGCGCCGACCAACCCGAAGAGTCCCTTATCGGCCGACGTCGAGGTCGTACCGGCTCGGCGATTGGTTCGGCGGTGCACGCTGTGTTGCAGCTCGTCGACCTTGGCAATCCCACCCAGGTCGGCGATCTGGTGAGCCAGCAGTGCGAGATCGAAGCAATACCTGATCGCGCCGGCATCGTGCGTCGACTGGTCGAAGTTGCACTGGCATCCCAAGCTGTTGCACTGGCATCGGAACACCCGCATCACAAGGAGCTGTTCGTCACTGCGCCCATCTCCGGGCGAACGATCGAGGGTTATGTAGACCTGCTGATCGAATCGCCCGACGGCCTTGTGGTCGTCGATTACAAGACCGATGCCGTGCGCACCGATGCCGACGTTGATGCCAAACTGGCCGCCTACGAGCTCCAGGCAGCTGCGTACGCAGTTGCGCTCGAGCAGGTCACCCTGCAGCCGGTTGTCGAGTGCCGGTTCGTATTCTGCACCACCAACGGTGCTATCGAACGCGCGGTTCTCGATCTTGTTGGCGCCAAGGAACGGGTTCGCTCGACCGTCGCCGCCTTGGGTTAGAGCAGTGCGATGGATGCCGTGGTGGGTGCGATTTGGAGCGCTGGCGGTCGGTGGCGTCGCCGTTGCCCGAAGCGAACGTCCCGTGCAGATCGCCGCAACGGTCGTTGCGGTCGCGCTGGTTGCGACGTGGCTGATCTATCGAATACGGCGACCGCGCATCCGAGATTGGCGCGATGCCGAGGCAGCTGCTGCGCGATGGCTGCGCCGCGCTGGTTGTCGGCGAGTTGAGCTCACCGGCGGCAGTGCCGACGGCGGCATTGATGTCATCACCGCGGCCTGGGCGGTGCAGGTAAAACACACTGCGAAGCGGGTCGGCCGTCCTGCAGTGCAGCAGTTGGTGGGCGCTGCGCTCAGCGCAGGTCGAGCGCCAGCATTGTTTTCGACCAGCGGCTTTAGCTCACCCGCCTGCGCATATGCACTGGAACACGACGTGGCACTTTTCAAGCTGGATCTGAACGGCCGTGCCCACGGCATCAATCGCCCTGCACGCCGCGTCGGTAAACGATCCCGCCGAGCACTCCGCGGCCGCTAGTGCGAATGCCCGTGGGGTGTTGTCACGAATTTGGTGCGAATGCCCGTGGGGTGTTGTCACGAGATTGGTGCGATTGCCCGTGGGGTGTTGTCACGAATTTGGTGCGATTGCCCGTGGGGTGTTGTCACGAGATTGGTGCGAGTGCCCGTGGGGTGTTGTCACCAAATGGCTAGGGGAGGGCAAGGCCGCCGAGCGGGCCGTAGGCGGTCGAGGCTTGAGCAGCGATCACGATTGAGGTCAAGATGGTGACCTTGGCGATTTGTTGGATGGCGCCAAGAACATCGCCGGTTATGCCACCAATCTTGGCAGTCGCTAACCGTACGACGACTGCAGCGCTTAGATACGCCGCGCCCACAATTGGGACTGCGATGAGTCCAAAGGTCACGCCGGTCGCGGCGATCGCGAGTGCTGATGTCGCAAGAACCGCTGGCCGAGAAAGCCCGCTGAGATAGTCGACCCCAAGACCGCTGTCTGACGCCGGCGTGGCAACAATCATGACACCGGTAGCGACGACGCGACTCAGCGCGTGCGCCGTGACGGCCGCCGCAAACGCAATCCATCCGGCGAGCGCCGCAAGCGCCGCAACCTCGATGATGATCACGCACACAAGTGCAGTCGCTCCATAGGTTCCCAGTCGAGAATCTTTCATGACGTCGAGACGCTGTTCGCGGCTCCAGCCACCGCCGAATCCGTCGGCCATGTCGGCCAATCCGTCGTGATGAAACGCGCCGGTAACCAAGGCCAACAACGCAACCGAGAACGCCGCTGCCAGCGCAGGCGTGGCGACCTCGTAACCACCGACGTAGACGGCCCCTTGCAACGCGCCAAGCAGCGCACCCAGCACGCCGAACCAGGGAACCGCGGCGCTCATATTCAGCGGGCGAGTGGCGCTAGCTCGGTGAAGCGGAATGCGCGTAAGAAACGACGCAGCGTCGCGGAGCGATGACATTCGTATTGTCTAGCAGTGGTGCTCGGAAACCATGCTTGGTGGCTACTGGGGGTCGTCGAGCAGCTGGGCTAGGAACCAACATGCGAAGCCGGCCCGAGCAGACCAGAGCGCGGTGCGTAGCCAGTTGGTGGCGATGAGTTGGTTGATCTGATCGAGGTTGTACTCGCCTTGGAGCTTGCCGTGGAGCGGGCCGAACCAGGTGGCCGTGGCGATCCAACCAAGCGCCAACAACGCGCCAGACACGAAGACCGCCGTGCGGTTCAACGCCGCCGGAGTATCGAGCCAGAGCCACGCAGCGAAGACAATTTCAGCAGGTGCCAGCAGCGCAAGGGCGATGGTGATGCGAGTGCCGTGGTCAGCGACGTAGGCAGCGAAGTCGGCTGAGTCGACGCTTCGAAACTGGGGGTAGATGATTACCTGAACCGCCCACATCAGCCCAAACATCGCCAGCGTAAAGGCGCTATGGCCAATGACAGAAACACGCACGACTCGGTTATAGCTCTGCCCAGCGCCAAGACAAGAGCTGAACTGAGCGAAGCGAGTGCCGAGGTCCGGGGGTGAGTACGCCGGTTTGCGGTCCGGGACCTAAGATCTGCGAGCCAGAAAGCAGACTTTTGCGTCAGCAAAAAGACGGACTACCGGTTAGCGCTGGTGATTGCGGAAGCGCGAATCGTCGAGCAGGTCGGTGACCAGCGCAGCGATGGCGCTGCGTTCGGCTTTGCGAAGCGCGATGTGCGCAAACAGGTCTTGGCCTCGGAGGGCGTCGATCACCGAGATGACACCGTCGTGGCTGCCGACGTGCAGGTTGTCGCGTTGGGCAATGTCGTGCGTCAGCACCACCCGACTGTTCTCGCCCAGTCGAGACAGTGCGGTGAGCAGCACCCCGCGCTCGAGGTTCTGAGCCTCGTCGATGATCACGAACGCGTCGTTGAGGCTGCGGCCGCGAATATGTGTCAGCGGCAGTACCTCGAGCAGATCTCGGGACTCGATCTCGCGCCGAATTTCGGGTGAACAGATCGCGCTCAGCGCGTCGTAGACCGCGGCGGCCCAGGGCGCCATCTTCTCGGATTCGTCGCCGGGCAGAAATCCGAGTTCTTGACCGCCTACAGCGAACAGTGGTCGGAATACCAGGATCTTCTCTTGGCCACCACGCTCGAGTGCAGATTCGAGCGCTGCGGCGAGCGCCAAGACACTCTTTCCGGTACCCGCAGGACCACCGAGGCTCACGATGCCGATACTCGGGTCAGATAACAGGTCGAGGGCCATGCGTTGTTCGACGTTGCGGCCCCGAACACCGAACAGGCTCGTGGTGCTGAGTGGGCGGATCAGCCGGTCAGAGTGCATTCGTGCGACTGCCGATTGTTGCCCTGCGGTCAGCAGGAAGGAGGTGTGGACGGGAGCGTCTTCCGCTTCGACGAGTTTGAGTTCGCCATCGGCGAAGAGGCGGTCGATGTCGCTGGCGGTGACCTCGAACTCCATGACGCCGGTCCAGCCAGGGTCGCGAGCGAACTCGGTTCGATACTCGTCGGCTTGTAAGCCAAGTACCGATGCTCGCAGTCGCATGGGTAGATCGCGTGTGACCAACACCGTGTGCTCGCCTTCGTCGGCCAGGTTGCGGGCCACGCTCAGGATGCGTTCGTCGTTTGAGCCGTCGCGGAAGGCTTCGGGCATCGACGCCAGTTTGATGTGGTTGAGTTCGACGCGAATCGTGCCGCCCTGGTCATTGATCGGCGCAGGACTGTCGATCTTGCCGTGTGTGACCCGAATCTCTTCGAGCGAGCGAAGCGCCTGGCGCGCCGCCCATCCGAGTTGGGGGTGGTGGCGCTTGGCTTCGAGTTCGGTGAGCACGATGAGCGGCACAACCACCCGGTTCTCTTCGAACTGGAACAAGGCGGTTGGATCGCTCAGCAATACCGACGTGTCAAGCACGTAGGTGATGGCCTGCTCTGTTTCGTTTGCCGTACCGATACACCGAACATAAACCCGACATGTCGCTGCAGCGTGCATTTGTGTGTGAACTCTTGGATAACGCCGACGGGCGAAGGCAAGGCCTCGGTTCGACGATCGGGGTCGCGGCGCGAGCGAAGCGGTCTCGCACCGGCGATGACCAACAACTTGCAGTGAGTTGTGGGCGTGCCCGAACCTCGAGCCAATCCTTGGTGTTCGATCTATGCAGGTAGCGGCGGCAATACGAAGGTGCCGTCTTCCTGGCACGGGAATGGCACGACATCAGTTACTGCGGCCACCGGAATCGGGCCATAGATGTGGGGGAACCGGTGTCCGGATTCATAACAATCCTCGAACACGGTTGGCGAGGGAACTTGTGAGAGATCAATCACCAACAGGACCAGATCTGCCTGCCCTGCGAATCGCTCATTGGCGGGGATGAGCACTTGCTCGGGAGTTGAGCAATGGATAAAGCCCTCGGCCTCAAGCGACGGGTCGATGTAGACGCTGGCAGAACTCGCGAGGGCCTGTTCCCAGTCGGCACCAGGCGCCATGTGCAGCACAGTGACTGGTTCGTCGTCGTGGCCGTGAGGTTCCATACCGCAGTATGGCGGGCTTCGACCCGCCACAGACTCAGGTGATGGTGTAATTGCGACCAGCGACACAATTCGGCAATTTTTGCCGCATTCTTTGACCCAATCCCGTATTTCTGCGGAAACCGGGCAAGATCGAGCTATTTTTGGCGGATGGATGCACTCTTGCTCGGCCGCCGCATCCGCTTTTATCGCAAGGAAGCGGGGCTGACGCTCGACGAGCTGAGCGCCAAAGTCGATCGGCCAACGTCGTATCTCAGTCAGCTCGAAAACGGCCACGTCGAGGCCCGGGTCGGGCTTCTGGGTGAGCTCGCAGAATCGGTGGGCTGTTCGACCGCAGATCTGTTGGTAGACGATCCGCCGACCCGGCGCGACGAACTCGAGATCACCGTGATCCGCGCACAGAGCGATCCCCGGTATCTCGAACTCGGCCTGGCCGAATTCAAGCCGACAGCAAAGACGTCTGACAGCGCACTCGAACACATCTCTGCGCTCTACAGGTCATTGGTTGGCGCCGAAGAACGAGCCGGCCGACGAGATGGCGACGATCATCGACGAGCCAACGTGATGATGCGATCAGAGATGCGTGACCGCAACAACTATTTCGCCGAGATCGAAGAGGTCGCCAAGAACCTGCTGACGGCAGTCGACTATCCCGGACGGGGTCCCGTCTCAGAGCGCATGCTCGTGCAGATGGCAGACAACTGCGGTTTCACCATCGACCGGGTCCGTGATCTGCCAAGTAGCGCGCGATCGGTGGCCGATCAACGCAATCGAGTCATCTACATTCCTCAGCGCAATGACCTGACCACGCGCAGCGCTCGGTCGGTCGTGCTTCAGACGCTGGGCCATTTCGTGCTCGGTCACCGCGATACCGACGACTTTGTTGACTATGTGCGCCAGCGCGTTGAGTCAAACTACTTGGCTGCTGCGGTGCTTGCCCCCGAAGCAGCTGCGGTCGAGCACCTGCTCGAAGCCAAAGAACAAAAAGACATCTCGGTCGAAGACATCAAGGAACTCTTCTACATCTCCTATGAGATGGCTGGTCACCGCTTGACGAATCTTGCAACCGAACATTTGGACCTCACCCTGCACTTCTTGCGCTCAGACAACGAGGGCGTGGTGTGGAAGGCATACGAGAACAACGACGTGCCGCTGCCCACCGATCCGTTTGGAGGCTTCGAAGGCCAACGCCTGTGCCGCGAATGGGGAACCCGCCAGGCCTTTCACAGCGAAGATGCGTTTGCGCTGCACTATCAATACACCGACACCGCCGACGGCGAGTACTGGTGTGTGACCTACGTCGAAGCTGACCGGTCTCCGCCGCATGCAATCACCGTTGGTACCGACGGCCGCCAGGCCCGCTACTTCCGCGGGAGCGACACGCCGCGACGCACGACGTCGACCTGCCCGGATCCGGGCTGTTGCCGCGAGCCGCACCCCTCGCAACGCCAACGCTGGTCGACAGTTGCCTGGCCCTCGGCACAGGATCGCAGCCATATCGTGTCGGGCTTGCCTGCAACTCGAGAACCCTTCAGTCGTTTCCCCGGCGTGGACATGGTCGAGGTCTACAGCTTTCTCGACCGCCGCAGCGAATAGCGAATAGCGAACCGGGCACCGGGTCGGGCTCAGGACCTAGGGTTCGGCTATGTGAAATTGGTTGCCGCCTTGGCCCTTGGCCTCGTACATGGCTGCGTCGGCACTCGCCAGCAAGTCATCGAGTTCGGCCGGCATGGGTGCAATCGCTGCGCCAATGCTGGCGGCGATAGACACGGTTTCATCCCCGATATCGATCGCCCGGCGCAACTCTTGCAGCGCGCGAGCGGCGATGACGCGGACTCGGCTCTGGTCTGCGGGTCGGCCTTTGCCCGCGCCGACAAGGATGACGAACTCGTCGCCGCCGAGTCGGCCAACTAGGTCGATGGACCGGGTTACCGAGACGAGCCGATGCGCAACTGCCTGCAGCACCTTGTCTCCTGCAGCGTGCCCGTGGGCGTCGTTGACTTTCTTGAAGCCGTCGAGATCGATAAACATCAGCGCTGCGGTCTCAGAGGATGATGATTGCATGGCTTCGGACGCCTGGCGATAAAAGCCCTCACGATTTGGCAGTTGGGTGAGTCGGTCATGGGTGGCGGAATGTTCAAGCAGCGCGTCGGCGCGTGCTCGCAACAGGACGACTCCAGCTAGTTCGTTGGCTCGTGAGAGCCGGTCGATTTGGCCAACGGCGGGTGTCTGATTGTCGGGACTACACGCAATCAGTCGGTAGGTGTTCGGGTCATCGCTCGCTTCGGGTGCCACGTGCCAGAAATCGCGGTAGCCAGCGGCGAAAAGGTCTTCGCCCACGCCGCCTGGGAACTGCGACACGATCGTGCGGACCGGCGTGCGACCATCGCTGTTCCATGGCTGTGGATCGCTCGCATCCTGCAGGATTGCCTCGAGTGTCGGGTCGGTCGCCCCGATGATCCGGTAGGTGCCGTCGCCTCGCGGCTCAAGCAGTGCTGCGTCGAGCCTGAGAGGAGGCAGCGCGACCATGTCGGTGATGAGCCGCAGGATCGTATCGATCGGCTCACCCTGGGCTAACCCGGTCAACCCTCGCCGCAAGATGTCCTGTTCGTGCGCAGGGCGAATGTCGTACAGAATGCCACCGACTTCGGGATCACCTAGGCCGCTTGCTCCGGTCACCACTACCGGGATGACATGGCCGTTACTTGCTATTAGTCGAGTATTGATCGAGGCCCACGGAGCACCGGAGAAGTCGGCGCTGTGTTCGGTCGAGGCAAGTTCGAAGAATGCGGCTGCGACCTCGTCGACATCGTCGGGGTGAAGGTAGTCGAGGATCTGCGACCCGACCCCGACCTTTTGCTCCCATCCACCAAGTTGCTGCAGCGCTCGGTTGCCATAGATGATCTCGCCGAGTTCGTCGACAACCAGCAACGCCGAAGGCCACTCGTGCAGTACTCGTCGATAGAACTCTGGATTCTGGGGGAACTCTTCGTCGGGAGTGAAGCCAGCGCCGTCGAGAGTGTCCACGACTCCAGTATTGCCGCCGCGGTGGTGATTGTTAGTGCAGTGGCCACAGCGTTGGTGATCCCGTAGTACGCGACAATCGCCGCTCGGTGACTCCGGGGAGCGACCGAGCGGCGACTGTCTGGCACTTCGTGGGGGAGAGCGCCCCGCGTTGGCGGTTGTTGGGAAAACGATCTCCCGCCGGCGCTTCAGCTTGGGAGGCGTTTGACGTCGACGGGAGAAACTATGAAGTTATGGCCTGTCGCTCGTGGGGGTCGCGATTGGGCGGACCGAACCAGCACCGCTCACGCCTCCGTAGACAACGTCGGCGCCGTAGCCAGCTGAGCCGTGCTCGCTGACATCGAGGCCAGCGATTTCTTCCTCGGGGGTAACCCGAAGGAGGTTGGCCTTCTTGAGAATGAAGAACAGCACGCCCGTGGTCGCCAGTACCCAAGCAGCGATGATGACCACACCGATCAGCTGCATGATGAGCTGGTTGATGCCGCCACCGTAGAAAAGTCCCGCATCTTCACGGCCAAGGAATGCGTCGTCGTACTTGGCGAAGAGGCCGACAGCGAGGGTGCCCCAGACGCCACAGACGCCGTGGACCGATATTGCGCCGACTGGATCGTCGATGTGAATGCGGTCGAACAGCAGCACGCTGAAGACCACGATGATGCCGCCGATTGCGCCGGTGAGTACCGCGCCGTTTGGCGTGATTGCTCCGGTTCCTGCAGTGATCGACACCAGGCCCGCAAGGATGCCGTTTGCGGTCATGGCAACATCGAGGAAGCCGACTTTCATCCACATGACAAGGCCGGCCGTGATGCCGCCTGCGGCCGCAGCCATCATGGTTGTCACGCCAGCCCGCATGACGACACTGTCTGCGGCGAGCTCGGAACCAGCGTTGAACCCGAACCAACCGAACCACAGAATGAACACACCGACCACCGTGAAGGCGATGTTATGACCCGGGATTGCTCGGGCCTTGCCGTTCTCGTCGTACTTGCCGATGCGAGGACCGAGAAAGAATGCGCCCATGAGTGCAGCCCAGCCACCGGCCGAGTGAACGATTGACGAGCCAGCAAAGTCGCTGAACGCTGCGTCGCCAACGGTGATGTTGTTGAGGATTCCGTCGCCTTGCCAGAACATGTGCACCACAACGGGGTAGATGAACGCCGTCATCACTGCGCTGAAGATCAGATAACCGGTGATCTTGGTTCGGCCCGCCATAGCGCCCGATGCAATGGTCACTGCGGCCGCTGCGAAGACAACCTGGAAGAAGAAAGGCGTGTAGCCCGTGTACAGGCCGACGCCGTCAGCGTCGAACGTGAAGCTGCCATCGCCGAAGCCGCTGAGAAAGAAGCTGTCTGTTCCGATGAAGCTGCCAGATCCGAAGGCAATGCCGTAGCCGACTGCCCAGAAGGCAATAGCGCCGATGCACATATCGGCCATATTCTTGGCCATGATGTTGGCCACGTTTTTCGCTCGCGTCAGGCCTGCCTCGACGAGTCCGAAACCGGCCTGCATGAGAAAGACCAAGATGCCGGCGACGAACACCCAGATGTTGTCGAGTGTTGCCTGGACCACCGCGGCCTCGGAGACATCTTGGGCCATCGCAGGTGCAGCCGGCAACAGTCCAAATAATGCGGCCCCGACCGCTGTAACGAGAAACTTACGTCTCATGATTCTTATTCCTCCCGGCTCACACCGTGGTGTGAGGTTGCTGAAAGAACGAACCTACGAAGCCACTATTTCGGACTTGTTCCCGCTTGGTGAACGCTCTGCGTCTGCAATGTGTCCTCCATGTTTCGAGCGCCTACGCGCGCGGTCAGCTTTCGAGCAATACCACGCAAATACGTTGCTGAGCGCAAACCGAGACTCTAAGAGTCACGTTCCCAGATGAAGTTGGCCAGCTCAATGAGCTCGGTCTTGGCGTTGGGCGCAAGGTCCACGGTGTCGAGAGTGCTGATTGCCCGGTCGAGATAGTCGCGGGCCAGGCTTTGCACTTCGGCTCGGATGCCTGCTGACTCGAGCTGGGTGGCCAACGCCGCGATCTGGTTGTCGCTGAGCGGTTCGGCGAATGCGGCCGTGACGGCATCGCCGATGTCGCCGCCGGTTTCGAGCGCGATTGCGATCGGCATCGACTTCTTGTGTTCTCGTAGGTCGTTGCCGACTGGTTTGCCGGTTGCTGCGCTATCGCCCCAGATGCCGAGCACATCGTCGACGGCTTGAAAAGCAATACCGAGTGAGATGCCGAACTGCTCCAGCGCAGTGACCGTCGCATGATCGCCACCGCCGAGCACGGCACCAATGGCCACGCTCTGGGCGAGCAGCGCTCCGGTCTTCTTCGCCTCCATTGCAATGCACTGATCCAACGTCGCCGTCGTGCCGCGGTCAAGCGCGACGTCTTGGGCTTGCCCCGCAATCATGGCCGAGGTCGCGACTGCGAGTCGTCGGGTTGCCTCGGCCGCGTGCGAGGTTGTGGTGTCGCCCAGCAGCACTTCGAAGGCCAGCGCATGCATGGCGTCGCCGACAATGATGGCGTCGCCGACGCCGAAGACGTCCCAGACGGTTGCGCGGTGGCGGCGGGTTTGGTCGTTGTCCATGATGTCGTCGTGGATTAGCGAGAAGTTGTGGATGAGTTCAACAGCCACACCACCAGCAACCGAAACATCGCCAGGAGCGTGTACTGCCTCGGCGCCCAGTAGCGCCAGTGCAGAACGCACACCTTTACCGCCACCAACGGCGCTGGGATTGCCGGTGGGGTCGGTCCACCCAAGGTGATAGGTCACCGGCAACCGCAGATTCACGTCGAGGGATCCAACGGCATCGCGAAGAACGGGTTCAACCAGAATTCTCGCTCGATCAAGCACCGCAGGCGTCACATCTTGCACGTTATGTCCCCTCGACCGACTTCACCCGGTTCAAAGTAATTTCGCACTTCCGGAATACTCCAGCTTCGAAATGCGTCATACTGATTTGCCGGTTCGATTTGAAGCCGGGGAAACTAGGAAAGAGGGTCGACACCATGGGCGTGTTTGATTTCGTGAAGAACGCTGGCGCAAAGATCGGCATTGGCAAGAGCACCGACGAGGAAGCTGCCGAAGCTGCTGCGGTCGAGGCCGAAGCCAAAGCCAAAGCCGACAAGGATGCAGCGGCAGCCAAGGCTCGCCGGGATCGCAGCGTCGATCAGAAGAAGGCCAAAGCCACGGCCACCGCCGAGCGCATTGCAGCCGCCCGAGACAGTGCAAAGAAGACCGCTCGCAAGGCCGCCGCCAAAGAGCGCATGGCCGAGTACACCAAATCGAACGAGCTCCAGAACTACGTGGCTGGCTTGGGTATCAGCGTCGATGACATCGACTTCAAGTTCGACGACGGCACCGCCTACATCAGCGGCGAGACTGCCGATCAGGCCACCAAAGAGCGCATCATCTTGGCTGTCGGCAACGCCCAGGGTGTCGGCAAGGTCGACGAAGAGATCGAAGTCGTCGAGCCAGCCGAAGAAGCCGACTTCCACACCGTTGCTCCGGGTGACACCTTGTGGGCGGTTGCAGAAAAGGTCTACGGCGACGGAAGCCGCTACACCGAGATCTTCGAAGCCAACAAGCCAATGCTGTCGGACCCCGATCTGATCTTCCCCGGCCAGGTCTTGCGCTGCCCGCAATAAGTAATCAATCGCGTCAGTGTGTAGATGTACTCACGCGTTAGATCACATCGACAGAGCCGCTGCCCGTTGGGTGGCGGCTCGCGCCGTTTTCACGCGTGCACCTTCGGGTCAGACCCCGCGGTGCACGCGCTAGGGGTGGGCTAGGACAGAGGCGCCGGCGGCAGGCAACACGGCGTAGAGCTTGACGGGTGCGGTCGACGGCTGCTCGGCCGGGGCGACGAAACTGGCTTCGACACTGGTCACGAAGGACTCGGTTGCATCGCTGCGCACGAGCGCCACCGTTGCGCCCGCGAAGCCGCCACCGGTCATACGAGCCCCCAGGCAGCCTGCGGTGTTCTGGGCTAGTTCGACGATGGCGTCGAGCGAAGGGCTCGAGACGTTGAAATCGTCGCGCAAGCTCGTGTGGCTTGCGTTCATCGTTAGCCCGAGCTCAACCGTATCGCCGGCGCGCATTGCAGCTGCTGCATCAAGTGTCCGCTGGTTCTCGGTGATGACGTGACGAGCCCGTCGCCGCAACCGCTCGTCGATGAGCAGTTCCAGCTGGTCGAGAGTGGCGTCGCGCAACGTCGGCACACCAAGGGCCTGAGCTGCGGCTTCGCAGTCGGCACGACGGGCGGCATATTCAGAGTCGACGAGTTCTCTTCGGCTGCCGGTGTCCATGATCACGATCGCAACGCCGTCGGGCAGAGGTACCGGTGTGGTCGACAGATTGCGACAGTCGATGAGCGATGCTGTGCCTTCGACGCTGGCCGCTGATGCGAGCTGATCCATGATCCCGCTCGGGAAACCAAGCACTTCGTTCTCGACCCGCTGTCCGACTCGTGCCAAAGCACTCGGCTCGATGGTGCCCCCGGCCGAAGTCACAAACGCCAAGCCCGACGCCACTTCGAGCGCAGCCGACGATGACAGGCTTGCACCCGCGGGGATGTCGCTGGCAAGGCACCCCTGCCAGCCTGCAGCCTGGAATCCTGAATCGACCAACATGCGGGCGGTTCCATGAACATAGGTTTGCCAGCCAGGGTCGGTGGTTTCGTCGCCGATCGAGAACTCGACGGCGTCGAAGCCCTCGGACTGGGCGTGCACTCGGTCGTCGGTGCGGGGTCTGGCGGCGATGACCACGGCGTAAGGCAGCGCCATGGGCAGCACGAACCCTTCGTTGTAGTCGGTATGTTCGCCAATGAGGTTCACTCGCCCAGGGGCCCGCACCACCAGGGTGGGTTCGCCGCCGAAGCGAGACCGATAGTCGGCGGTGGCACGAGTGAGCGCGTCGGGTTGATTCACGTTTTGACCTTCAGGGTTGAGGCTCGCTGATTGATCGGAGGTACCGGCCGAGATTGTCTGCGCACGAGTGCGCCAATAGCAACAAGTGCAACGATCATGGCCGCGATCTGGACTGCATTGAGTGGTTCGTCGAGCACGATCCACGCAATCGCCGACGAGAGAACTGGCACCAGCAGCGTCATGGTCGAGCCGAGCCACAGCGGAATGCGAACGATCGACCAGTTCATCAAGTTGTGCCCTAGGACACCAGCGCCGACCGCCATCACTACCAGCCAGAACCAGTCGGTTGCGGCTGGCCACGCCAATGATTGCCCGAACGCAAGCGCCAATGGCGCGTTCACGGCGGCCACGATGAGCGCGGCGGCGAGGGTGTAGTCGGTGGCGCTCACGCGTTCGCTGGTGCGTTTGGTGACCACAAAATAGGCCGACCATGATGCCAATGCTCCAAGGGCAGCCAGGTCTCCCCAGATGTTTGCATCACCGCTGCTGTCGCCACCCACGATGATCACGATCACCCCTACGAGGGCGACAAGTCCAAGCAGCACATCGCTACGTCGGACTCGCTCGCCCAGGAACTTGACGCCATAGGCGGTAAGGATCAGTGGCTGAAGCGAACCAATGATGGTGGCATTGACCACGGTGGTCAGTTTTATGGCCGTGAAGAAGAACGCAATGTCGGCAGCGAGCAGCAGTCCGCCGGGCAGCGACTTCTTCAGTGCGTCCCAGCTCAGGTGCTGGCGTTTGCTTGCTCGCCAAAGGCTCACGAGCAAGAAGTAGGTGGCAAATCGGTAGGCGCCAACGGCCAACCCGCCTTGGGGCAGCGCTTTGGCGATAACGCCCGAAGCCCCCCACACCGTGACGGCGATCGATGCGCCCAGCAGTCCCCGGCTCAGATCGGTCGCAACACGAGGTGCAGCGTCGGCTGCGCCAGAAGACACCCGTTGAGGCTACTGCCACTTGCGCCGCTGCGGCCCCGTAGCGACCGACCGATATTGTGGTGATGTAAAGAATTTTGGTTACAGGTAACGAGTCGGCCAATTCTGTTGTCTAATGATTCGGGTCTCGACAGAGACGCGCAACGATCTTCTGAGAGAGAGACACCCAGTGTCTGCACAAGTCGAAGCCATCGAGCTCGCAAAAAATATCGAGCCAGCGATGGAAACGTTGATGGCCGAACACCTCGATCGTCGCGAGCATTGGTACTACCACGACTTCATCGACTGGGAGAAAGGCCAAAGCTTCAAAGACAAGCCGTGGGATCCTTCCGAAGCCACATTGTCGCCCGAAGTTCGCACTGCGTTCGTGCTCAACCTGCTGACCGAAGACAATCTTCCGTATTACACCTCGCTCTTCGGCACCTATTTCGAAGAAGAGTCGGTCATGAAGCGATGGTCCCGGTTGTGGACCGCCGAAGAAGGCCAGCACGCTATTGCGATGCGGTCGTACTTGATGACGAGTCGCAACTGTGACCCCAATGCGCTCGAAGATGATCGTATGGCCACCATGCTCGGCGGATGGGATCCCAATTTCGCCACCGTGGTCGACATGTTCTGTTACACCTCGGCTCAAGAGCTTGCGACCCGGGTGAGCCACCGCAATGCTGGCGTCAAATCTGATTGTGAGACAGCGCACGCGCTCATGGGCAAGATCGCTCGCGATGAGAACCATCACTTCCTCTTTTACCGGGGTGCCACGACCGAGATGTTGGCGCAGAACCCAAACATCGTGCTGCCGGCGCTGAACCGGGTGCTTCAGGACTTCAATATGCCCGGCACGCTGATTCCTGGCTTTGGTCGTCGGGCGCTCGCCATGGCTCGCCTTGGTATCTACAACCAGCGGATCCACGCCGAGAACGTCGTCGAACCACTGTTGCGTCATTTCAAGATCGAGGACATTGGCGATCTCTCACCCGAGGCCGAGCATGCCCGCGATGAGATCTTGGCAATTGCCCCGGCGCTCATCGTGGCGGCCGAGAAGTTCGAGGCTCGCCAAAACCGCACCCGCAAACGGGCCACTGCGCCTGTCTAGAGCTGCCCATATTTGGACGGCAAACGCAGAAATCCCCCGCCAGTGGCGGGGGACTTTTACTCTGCGCGCTTGGAGGGACTCGAACCCCCAACCTCCTGATCCGTAGTCAGGTGCTCTATCCAATTGGGCGACAAGCG
>ENA-ORXT01000141-ORXT01000141.1-marine-metagenome-genome-assembly--contig:-NODE-141-length-121343-cov-10.407600_pt1 | contig 121343 bp, 106 predicted proteins | sample MGYA00237868_ERZ511482 | MGnify/ENA metagenome assembly ERZ511482 | reverse complement strand
GAATACAAATCTGAATGTGATTTAATCTATTATACTTTATTGTCATTACGGTTTTCTAATTTTTAATGATCTACAACAGTATCGGCTATGAGTAGTTGCGTGGGTTAGCACTTAACTTTGCAAGTACACACCAAGTTGGAAATTCCGCAGGAATTTCCAAAGTAGGCGAGGACAAGCAATTACTTATAGCCATTGTTGTACGCAGTTTTTTTATTTTTATTCGGTTTTATTATGTAAATCAGATAAACGATTAAAAAAATCAAAAGCGGTATCTGAAAACTTAAATAATTAAATTTCTCAATAGGTATTTCTGTCATTCGTCTTACGATTGGCGAAATCATAAGAATAAAGCTTAATATTTTCCCAATTCTTTGCTTTCCGTAATTAGTAAAATTCAAGACAAATCCAATTAGTCCTAAAACTGCAAAGATTTGGTCGCTATTGCCAAACTCAAAACTTGTAAATATAAGCCAAAAAATAAACGGAAGTCCAATCATTTGTCCCATAAGTATTATGAGCGAATATGAGGTCAGAGAAATAATTTTCAATTTATTTTCCATTTAATTTTTAAGTTCAGCTTTTTATTAAATCCTGTGCGTTTTTAATTCCGCAACCAATTACAAAAATTCGAGTTCGCCAGTCATTTATTCCGCCATAAGGGATTTTGTCAGTCCAATATTCAATTCCACGTTTTTTGAGTTCAGACAATATTTGTTCTACTTCTTGGTCAGATTTATACATTCCAATATAATTCCGATTTGCGTGTTCATCCGATTTAATTTTTTTAGAGCGTATTCAACAGCTTCTTTTTCGCAAAGTGTTCCAAAGTCTGTTTATCTCCACGTTCGGTATAGAACCATTGAAAAAGTCCTCCGTTATTCTCCAATCCAAAACCTTCATAAATAGCATTTCCATTAATGCTATAACTATTCATTGGATAGCAATTTTCCTTAAGCCATTTTTCCAATTCAGTAATGTTTTTTATTTCAGTTTCGGTCATTTCTTAAATTGCGTACAACATCTCATTAAACACAAATTTCAAAAGTATGTCTAACCAAAGATACTACAAAAACCCTTAATTCTATTGACTATATCCGTGTCGGAATGGTTACGATACGAGAAATAAATTAGAATGCCTGAAAGGATGGCAAAGTCAATGCATACTCTAAATTTTGGTGTGTATGAATTTGAATATCATAAATCCCACCGCGTAAGAGGTAGAAGTGATATGAGGTGCGAATATAGTATAATGAAGTAAGGGCTAGGGAAGGCTAGCCCTTAGGATAGACGACCTAGACCTCTACTGAATATGCTATAGACGTGCCGAATACAAACGGATGACTCGGTCCTGCGCGCTTGGCCATTTGCGCTGCCGCAGGATACGCCCAAATAAAAAGCATAAATCTAATAAGTAAGAAGGCAATTATTATTATCTTGAAAAAGTATTGGATGAGGACTTAAATGTTACTAAAATTAAGACTTCATATTCTTTTCAATGACTTATTCTATCAACGGATGTTTTTCTCGGACGAACGGTGAAATGGCTAGGAACTTACTAACTTGATTTTAATGTTTTATTAACATACAATCATACTTAAATAAATACGAAATGATTTTTTATCTCACATGGATTTCTTTAGTAGCGGGCGGAATATTGGTGGTCATGCTTTTACTCTCCTTACTCGGCGGAATTGACTTGGACGTAGATGCGGACTTCTCGATGGAGTCGGATACAGACGCGGGAGGTTTGGGAATATTAAAAGGAGCTTTGACTTTTGTGTCAGTAAGCTGCTGGGTGATGAAAATGTTTTTGATGTTTGAGCAGACAAAGGGCTTGGCTTTATTGTTTGGATTGCTGGCGGGATTTTTAGCGATGTATTTGCTCAATCTTATGGTCAAGGCACTTCTTAATAATGACGAGAATGTAAACTGGTCTGCTGACGATGCCCTGTTTCAACAAGGGGTGGTGTATCTTAAGATACCTGCTGAGATCGGTACGGGTATCGTGAATATAAATATTAATGGTGCGACGCGAGAGATGAAGGCGAAGTCTCATGAAAATAAAGAAATAAAGACGGGTGCGAAGGTGAGAGTGGTAGAGGTGCAAGGGGAGTTTGCAGTGGTCAAAGAAGAAAATATTTAAAACAAAACTAAATAAATATGTTAAGTCAATCTTTAATGCTTTTGGGATTTTTATTATTTGTAGCTTTTCTGCTATTGTTATTTTTTGTGAGTCGATACAAACGTTGTCCCTCGGATAAAATACTAGTGGTCTATGGAAAGACAGGCGGGGAGCAATCCGCAAAATGCTATGCTGGAGGTGCCGCCTTTATCTGGCCGGTGATACAAGATTATCGTTACCTAGATCTTACGCCCATCAGTATCGATGTAAATCTGCAGGATGCACTATCGAAGCAGAATATTAGAGTTTCTGTTCCAGCACAGTTCACGGTGGGGATAAGTAATAAACCGAATCTGATGTTGTCTGCTGCGGAGCGTTTGCTTGGATTAGAGCAGCCAGCGGTAAGGGCATTGGCACATGATATAATCATGGGGCAAATGCGATTGGTAATCGCCAATATGGACATTGAAGAATTGAATACGGATAGAGATAAGTTTGTAGATTCTGTGTACATGAATGTGGGTAATGAGCTGAATAAAATCGGTCTAGAACTGATCAATGTAAACGTAACCGACATACAAGATGAGTCTGGATATATTCAGGCACTGGGTAAGGAGGCTGCCGCCAAAGCGATCAACGATGCGAAGGTGAAAGTATCGAATGAGGAGCGGACCGGTGCCATAGGACAAGCGGAAGCGGTGCAGGATCAGAGGGTGAAAGTGGCCGATGCAAATCAACGCGCAGAAGTAGGGGAGGCCATCGCGAATCAACAGCAAAGAGTGAAAGTATCGGAGTCAAACTCGCTTGCAGAGATAGGAGAAGCTGAAGCATTGCGCAAGCAAAGAATAAGTATTGCCGAGGCAAACTCGAAAGCTGAAATCGGAGAGGCAGATGCAATTGCATTGTCAACCGAGGGAAAGAACATGGCGAGTATAAAAATTGCGGCATCGAATGCGCAGAAAGATGTAGAGGTGGCGGAAGCAGAAAGAAGGGCAACTGCTGCGACAAAAGTGGCGGCTGCAAAAGCGATGGAGGAAGCCTACATTGCAGAGAAAGAATCTGAGGATGCGAGAGCGAAAATGGAGCTCGCAAGAAAGCAAGCGGACGAGGTAGTAGAGGCGGATATAGAGAAGCAGAAAGCGATCATCGCTGCACAAGCCGAGGCAGAAAGACAGCGTGAAACGGCCAAGGGCCAAGCGGACGCAATCCTTAGTAAGTACATGGCGCAGGCAGAAGGTCAGGAGGCATTGTTGACCAAGCAAGCAGAAGGTTTTCAAAAATTGGTAGAGGCAGCAGGAGGGGATCCGCAGTCGGCGATTGGCTATCTGATGATCGATAAGTTGACGGAATTGGCGCAGATACAAACATCGGCAATTAAGGATTTGGAGATAGATAAAATTGTGGTTTATGACAATGGTTCTGGCCAAGGTGTAGGAAACTTTGTGCAAGGATTATACGGTATGATGCCGCAGTTGAATGATTTCTTAGCGCAAAGTGGTATGAGTTTGCCAGAAGCATTGGTAGGAATAAATGGAGAGAAGAAGGCGCAGAATGTGATCGCAGAATCGATCAAGCCGGTGGTGCAGAGAAGACCAGTACCGCCAGTACCACCTGTGCAACCAGCTCCACCTACGAAACCAAATCCTAATATAAAGGATGATCCTAAGGTGTAGTTGCAAAAATTTTATAAGTGCAAAAAAAAGCCCTCAATCAATGGTATGATTGGGGGCTTTTCTTATACGTGTTTTACAATCGAAATCCAACCTTCACGCCTCCCCATCCCGCAGGATCTACAGTCTTTATTTCTCTCGAAATATTTGCTCTGGAGTATTCTAGGAAGAGTGATTTGGTTTGCAGGATTATGCCATAATTGAGCTGTCCAACTATTCTGTTCACATCTGTCGCTGGAATAGTATATATACTTTCGTCTCCCAAGAGGTTGCCTTGCAAGGTGCCATCAAAGCCCACCAGTCTAACTAAAGGCTGAACATATCCATACAGCATAAATTTTCTAGAACTTTCAGAAGCGTATGGATTATTTATCAATCCAAAGGTGGTGTTGAATCCCATAAGGATATTCGTATAAAGATTACCAATTTCAGCGGAAGCGTTAGCTGCTAATGAAAAATTGTCATTGACGCGCACTAGCTCTTGCTCGTAAGCAACACCATAGTTTATGACCAGGTGATTTTCTATTTGATTTTGCCAGCCGAGTGGAACCCTGTCCCCCGTCAATTTATGGATACCGGTTTGTATTTCTTTTCCTTTTGCAGCAGGACCCATAATACCGAAACTGAAATGAGAGATGATTTTTTTCTTTGATTCTGCACTTGTCGAAATAGTAAAACTTCTAAGTATCGCAGCTGCCGCAAAGGGGCGATCTCCCTCTTGGATTTCTAGTCGCTCATATCTACTGGGAGTAAAACCAGTATGTTCAAAAACGATCCCAGCGCGTCGTTCGTCATAATTGAGATGGAAGAATATCTTATCCATCGGATTCTTTAAAAGGAATGGTGTCACCCATTCGAAGCTATATCCTTGGGTGTAGTTTTTGTCTTGTGCTGCAAAGTAATCGTTGTCGTAGTTTACTCGAAAATATTTATTGCTTTGCATCGCTCTAAAGGATGCGGTGTTGTCCATCTTCTGACCGTAGACACAAGTAGTAAATAATATGATTATAGATAGAATAAGTACTCTCATGACTAGATAAACGTAAATTTCTTCTAAGCAGTTTTTTGTAACTACAATACCCCCTTAGGAACAATCTTCCGAGTCCAAGCTTTGATTCTTTTCTTTCTGCTAACTTCTTTGTCAGGATTGTAATCTAAGGTCGTTTCCCAAGCATTTTCTTTTTGGAATTCGATTTCCATTCCGTGTAGTACGCCTTTGGTTAATTGCTCGGAGTGGGCAATGACAAAGCATTCTGTGTTTAAGTTGGCACTACGTGGGTCTAGGTTAAAAGTACCTATGACGGAGGTCTTGTCGTCAATGACCATAGATTTTGCATGCAATCCAAAAACAGGAATCTGTTCCAGATTTTGATGGAGCGCGCCCGTCATTAATTTTTTTCTAACTGGTGCATCGGGTTTAAATTCAAAGATCCGTACACCCGTTTCTAGAAGCTCTTTTCTGTCTGATTGATAGCCCGCAAAAGCCTCTAGATTGTCTGTGGATGCTAGACTGTTGGTTAATATTCTGATTTTAACGCCCCGTTTGACCGCTTCGGTAAAAAGGCCTCTGCTCAGTTCAGTGGTGACTAAATAAGGCGTTTGTATGTCTATACTTTCTTTTGCATTTTGAACGAGTTCTATTAGTTTGGAAGTGGTAATACCACCGCCGCCAAGTCCCTTAGTGTCTTCATTTTTGCCTGGTAGGTCAGAGATAAATTCTATAGAGTCGAGCCAAATAATTTTATCGGATTCTTTTATTTGGGTAAAAGCGGTTTGCAGATTTTCAATTCCTGTTCTTATTTCTGGCCAGAAATTATCAGGGTTGCAGCAGTATTGATGAAGTGGGGCAAACTTATTTTCATCATTCACCCGCTCAGGCATCTTGTCCGTCAAAGTAGCAATATCGACACTTAGATCGCTATTCCAAAATTGATCAAAGGAAGTTTGAACTTGATCATTAGGATCTCCAATTAAAAAAATATCTCGATCTCTAAAATTGTATTCATGATCATAGTCAAAGTATTCATCCGCAATATTTCTGCCTCCTGTAATAATTAACTGTTCATCTACGATACATGTCTTATTGTGCATACGTTGGTTAGCGCCTCGAAAGTCAGTAGCTAGTTTTTTGATTTTTCCAAAGATCCCCTTACCCAGATTCAAGCCAGGATTATAAATTTTGATACTAATATTTTCATGCGAGCTTAATACAAGCACATCATCAAATTCCGCATCGATAAGAATGTCATCTACTAACAGTCTTATCTTTACCCCACGGTCAGCAGCTCTTACTAGATAGTCACAAGCAATGAGACCAATATTATCCATGGAAAAGATAAAGTACTGAATATCGATTGTCTTCTCTGCGTGTTGCGTCAGCCATGCACGAAGCAGCATAGATCCACTTCCGTCTTCTAAAACATAAGCCCCCGTTTTGCCATTTTGTAACTCTGGTAAATTTGCGAGTTCTTCAGAAAGGGTTACGGATTGACAAGTGTGAATTTTAGCACAAAAATCATCGGTGTTTTCGGCACTCGATGATTCTTTGTTATCGGCACAGGATAGGCAAAATAAGAAAGGGAAGAGCATAAATATTCTGTAATTCAATTTGTTTTATTTGATATATCCGTAAGATCGGATAATTTCATTTAAAAATCTAGTGTCTCACTATCAACTACATCCATGTAGCGTTTCATTTTTTTAAGTATGACTTTGAAATGATGTGTTTCTTCTCTGGTTATAAACGTAATGGCTAAACCTTCTGCTTTTGCGCGGCCAGTCCGACCCACTCTATGTACAAAATCTTTGGGTGAGCGTGGCAATTCATAATTAATCACATAGGGCAGCTCAGTGATATCAATCCCTCTAGAGATCAGATCGGTGGCTACTAATACACGCAACTTTCCTGATTTGAATTTATCCATTGCCTCCGTCCGCTCCGCTTGGCTCCGCTTTCCATGAATAGGTAATGCTTGGATTCCGTTCTTACTTAGCTTAGCTGCTACTCTATCCGCCTTATGTCCAGAGGAAGTAAATACCAACACTTGCTGCATCCCATTCATGCGGATAAGGTATCTCAGTAATGGCCCTTTGCGTTCATCACTGACAAAGTAACCAGATAGATTAATCAAGTCTATCTCTTCTACCTTTTCTTCAATTTCTACGACTACGGGATCGGTCAGCAGAACTCGATTTATTCCCGATAACTTATCGCTTAGGGTTGCCGAGAACAACATATTTTGTCGCTTCTTTGGTAAGCGTTCAAATATTTCTTTCATCTCCTCTTGAAAGCCCATGTTTAGCATCTTATCCGCCTCATCTAAGACCAAGGTACCAACCTGTGAAAGATCGACTGCATTAGATCGCTCTAAGTCCAGTAATCGACCCGGTGTAGCGATTAAGATATCCACTCCAAAAATAGCTTTCATCTGAGGATTGATAGATACTCCTCCATAGATGGCCATCGACTTAATCGAATGAGGAAGATTATGAGACATATCTTTAAATACTTCGGCAACTTGAATAGCTAATTCTCGCGTTGGCGCAAGTATGAGCACTTTAGGCTGTCTATTGCGAGTCTCCCTAGTATTTGTCAAGAGCTGATGCAGTATAGGCAACACAAAACTAGCCGTCTTCCCAGATCCTGTTTTCGCGATTCCAAGCAAGTCTCTTCCTTTGATAATTAAAGGGATGGCTTGCTTCTGAATGGGGGTAGGATTCTCGTATCCTAAGCTTGCAATATTATCAAGTAGGGTAGGATGGAGATGAAGTTTTAGAAAGGACATTTTATTTAATTTTCAATGATCAATTTTCAATGACAATTTTTTAAAGTAGTAGTTATAATGATAGTGTAATAGTACAAATAATATTGAAAAAAGCGACTGGTGTTTAAGCTTGCTTTATTCTTATAATATACAGCATAGCTAGGGTTATTATAAAAAGCCATTCTCTACATTTACTTTTTTTATTGGACCTATGCCTTGATGTATGCAACTAAGACTATCAAGATATTTGGCGTAAGTGCACTCGATCAAGTATCGCTTGTTAGAAACTTGAGTTACTGATCTAAATTGAGCATCCAAGGAATTTTCATTGCTATATATAATCAGGTAGTCTCCCAGAAAAGTACTCGGCAGATCATCAATGCGCTCACTCCCAATGGGCATAGGGATATCAAAAAAGAGCTTGTTGCAACTGGTGAGCAATAGGGTGAACATGATGATATGTAGGAATAATATTTTATTCAATTTATTGCTGCTGTCGTCTTTTTTGATAGTTAAGTATATATAGGTGCTCTATAGAAAGATGTCCAAAAAGCTAGATATGGTGGATACGAAATACCTAATTGAACTTTCTAAAAACTTGCCAACTCCTGCTCCAAATTCTCCTTAGCCTTCATCTCAAATTTATTAAAAAAATAGTCCGTCTTAAATATTTGATTCATCGCTAGAAAGTGTTTGACCACTTTTTTTCGACCAGGATTATATATTAGTGAAGGATAGATGGCATACTCTTTACGTACTTGTTTTGTGTAGGTTTGGTAAGTATCCCAGTCCTGTCCAAGGATAGACAAGTCTGCATCCGTAAAATAATTAGTGTCGCTATTTTCTGAAAGTAAGTGTGTTTTTGTCGCAATTATTGTATCCTTACAAGCAGCGATCTTTGTAGGGTCAACACCAATGGAAGTCATCCGTTCTACAGCGACTAGCGCACTCTTTTCTTCATTAGTAGACTTTAGGGCGTTGTATATAATATCATGATAGAATAAGGAGAAGAGGGTTGCGTCCCACTCTTTAATTTTATCTCTAACTTCTTGTAATTGTTTGTGTAGATTTTCAAGGTGCTTTAAATTGTGATAATGTCTTTTGGGACCGTTATAGTGATTTATTACTTCAGTCCAGTAGTCTAGTAACACTGTTTTGTCCGCGGTAAAATTTAATACTAGATTTTCAAATGTTTCTTTTAGAGGCATAATTGAGCTTTATCGTCACCTTTACTTTATTCCTTCATTGATATCCACTATATGTTCTTTACCAGAACGAAATCCTATAAGATTGCCATCTGGATCTCTGAATTTGGCAATGGTACCCCAGTTGTATTCATGGTATTTGTATGGTATTGAATTTTCGTCTAAGTTTGCACAGGCATTTTTGACATCGTTTACATTGAGCCTAATGCAAGTTCTATCTCTTACTGGCACTGAAGTAGAAGTCCATTCTGTTTCATCGTCTACCTCCACCATCAAGTAGCTTCCATAAAAATCAAAACAGGTTAAAGTTTCCTTCTTGTAGAGTATTTTCAAACCAAGTATTTTGTGATAAAAAGCAACGCAATTATCGTAATTAAGTGTATATAGAATGAACCCCGTCTTAACAACTTCCATCATTTATCATTTATCATCACAATTCACAACTCTCTTCATTCTTCTTCTTCATCCAATTGTTCAACCAGATTCAGTACCCAATTTATAACTTTAGGGCTTAAGTATTTTGCGATACCAGCCTTGCGCTGTGCTGTTTTTAGAATTTTGGTGTTCTTATAACCTATGCCTCTTTCTTCCGCAAGATCTATGTATTCTTGCCAGTCATCCGCAGTATGCATATCAAATTGACCGCGCATGATATCGAGGTCAGTAGGGTCTTGTAAGTCGTATTCTGGCATTTAATTTTCCATATTATTGTAAAATAGATAATCTAAAGATAGGTAATTTTATCAGTTCGATCTTGACTTTGTTTTAGTATAATAAAGCGAATGTTTAACGAAAAAGAGTCATGATAGTAATTCGCTTTCATGACTCTTCTATTAAATATAATATGCTCAAAAGGGAGTTAGATGCTTTTATATTTCCCCTTTTATGGCCTCGGTCACATTGATAATATGATCTCCAACTTTTTCTAAGGAAGAGAAAACATTATTATAGATCATGGCTGTCTTAGAGCTATAATCTCCGTTTCCTATGCGTTTATTATTCTGTTCTCGAAGTTCATCACGCAATTTATTAATAGCTTTTTCTGCTTTTTCTGCAGGCTCTTTTGATACCTCACTGTAGCTTGGGTTATTCATGTTTTCCACCATGATTTCAAAGGCAACGTCTACCGTATCAATCATATTATTTAGATTTTCACGCTGCTCAGGTAGGAAATAGTCTTTATCTTCTATTTTAAGTTCTATCGTTTTCGAGATTTGGAAGTAGATATCACCTATTCTTTCAAGATCATTACTTATGTTTAAAAAAGATCTCAATTTTACGCTCGTTTTTGAGGTAATTTCTTGATTGTATAACTTGGTCATATATTCTGTTATTTCAATCTCCATTCTATCCGTTATCTTTTCGTATTTTCTTATCTTTTTCAACATTTTTTTCTGCTCCTTTGAATCTGTTGAATTAATTAAGGTTTTAGCATAGCTAGACATTTTAGCAGTGATTTCGCCAAAGTGAGCGACCTCTTTTTGTAGTTCTATGGTCGCCAACTCAGGAGTACGAATTCCTGCACCAATGAATCTTAGCTTTCCTTCATTGTCGTCATCGTCTTCATTTCCTTTTACAGACCAAGTAGCTAACCTTACTAGCCAGGGTACAAAAGGTAACATTATCAATACGTTTAGAAGATTGAAAATTGTATGAAACGCAGAAAGTTTATAAGTTTGCATGGTATTGTTTGCATCTACATTTCCATCAACGGTGACGTGTCCTTCAAATAGATGGTAGAAGTTATCTACAAAAATATTAATGAAGTCCATGATAAAAGGTAGTGCAATTACCATCCAAGTTACCCCTATGATATTGAAGGCAGAATGTATTCTGGCTGATCGCTTAGCCGTTACATTTCCTACTAATGAAGCTATTTCTGCAGTAATAGTAGTACCAATATTTTCTCCTAGTACCATCGCCGCTGCTACATCCAAAGGTAACCAACCCGTATAGACGAGTGTTAAAGTTACTGCCATCGCGGCACTCGACGATTGTACCATTACAGTCACTAAGGCACCTATTAATACAAAGAGTATTCTCGAAAATACACCGTAGCTATTCACATTTTGAATCCAAGCCAATAGATCTGTATTGGACTCTAGATCTGGCATGGACTCTTTCAATTCTGATAATCCAATAAATAAAATTGCAAATCCGATCAGAAATTGCCCCCAATATTTCCACTTGCCACTATTCGCTAAAAATAATGGGATACCAATCGCAAATAAGGGGTAGGAATATGCGCTTAATTTTATTTTAAAACCTAAAACGGAAATTATCCAAGCTGTAATAGTCGTGCCTATATTAGCGCCCATCATCACACCTGCAGATTCTACCAATGAAAGCAGTCCGGCGTTTACAAATGACACTGTCATTACTGTTGTGGCGGAGGACGACTGGACTAAAGCTGTGATTAAAAACCCTGTAAAGACTCCAAGAAAACGGTTCTTGGTCATGCTACGCAAGATATTTCTTAATTGTGAGCCAGCAGCACGCTGGATACCATCGCTCATAATTTTCATTCCATAAATGAAAAAGGCCAAAGCGCCTATGATCTGAACTATGTCCCAAAATCCGAAATCCATATAGTTGGTCTTTTGTGTTGTTAATGGTTCTTTAGTAAACCTTGACCAAACGCTATTGGCAAGAATTAATTATGAGATAATAATACAATAACAAGTATTACTAATTGGCTATGAGTAGCTTACGCATGCGCTTTTTTTCTTTTAAAATGCAAGATGCCTCTTTGAAGCTAATTGTCAAAGGTATGCTTCCTATATTAACCCTATGTTAATTTAAACTTATATAAAAAAAGAGATTGTAGATAAGTCGCCACGTTCATAGTAAACAAATTTCTTCTGCAATAAGAATTATACTTTGCGATAGAGATAGGAAGGGCACCGAAACTTTTCTTCGGTGGTCCCGATTTTTTCGTCGGGACGGGAGCGGACGCGCACCCCTGCATAGCTCGGACCTAGTCTTACAAAAGAAGCAAGGATTAGAGTGGGATGGGATTTTGTAAGACTCGGTATCGCCCTAATAAATAAAATTAACTGACTATCCGCTTTTGAGTACCAAACTCCAATTTGAATGATATATATGAAATCGACTATCTCAATGCCTGCCTTAGAGTCTAAAGTCAATAGTCTTTTAAAATAGACCAATAATTTGGTATGTCTAAGCTGTCCTGAAATGCATGTACCGTCTTTTTAACGGGGGTCAAGATTTTAATAGCGAGGGGATTTGAACCCCTCGCAGATTGTAACAGATTTTCAAGTCCTGTAAGCTTGTCCGCTTTTAATGCGGGGGACGAAATACACATCTTATCTTTATGTTAATTTTTACTTTAGCACCTAATAGCGGATAGTCAAATAAAATTATAATCTGATGCTTTTCATAGGACAAAAAAAAACAGCTGGCTCAAGGAAGAACCAGCTGCTTTAGTATGTTACAATATTGCTATTGCAAAATTCAAAATTACTTCACTACGATCTGTACATTATTGGCATCTGTTGCCGCTTTCGCCGCAGAACCGCTTGAAGACAACTGAGATGATTTTACGCCTAGTGTAGTCAACATCTGCTGTACAACCTTAGCTCTTGCCATTGCAATAGTTTTATTTTGCAAAGCATTTTTACCTGTATTGGAAAAAGCCTTTACTTCTACTTTTGCATTAGGATCTGCCTTCAATGCAGCAGCTAAAGCCATCACTTCATCCTTGTCATAATCTGTAATCTTATTACTCTTAGGATCGAATGTAATTTCTTTTAGTGTGTAAGCAGGTGCACTAGAACCACTCTTGAACATACCCGTGAATTTCTCTTTCACCTTCATTGCTCCAGCAGATAAAGCACCACCAGTTGCGTTAGCAGCATTGCCTATAGCATCACCAGTCTTGTCAGCAGCACCTGCTACTGCACTACCAGTCTTATTTGCTGCATTCTTAATTTTAGCGCCTAACTTATTGCTGCCGTCCTTAGCATCTTCAGCTATATTGTCAGCCGTATTCTTGGCATCATTAGCCATGTTTCCAGCTGCATTCCTTGCGTCATTAGCCATATTTCCAGCGGCATCCTTCATATTTCCAGCGGCATCACTTATCGCGTTACCAGTAGCATTGGCACCGTCTTTCATGGCACCAGCTGCATTATTTGCAGCATCACCAGCTGCATTCACAGTTTTAGTCGCAGCATCACCTACGGTGTTTGCACCTTCAACTATTCCGCTCTCTGCATCATTGGCTAAGTTGGCTACCTTGTCTGCACCACCACGGTTAAATAACCATGCACCCAATGCTACGATAGCGACCAAAGGCAATGCCCAGCGAATCCATGATCCGCCTGTCTTAGCGACATCTGTAGTGACATTCGCAGTTTCTCTTACCGTTTCTCTTGCTGCAGTAGCAGTTCTAGTAGTTGCCGCCCCAACAGTTTCCGTTACTGGGGTTCTCATATTGCTAAATCCAAGTATAGATCCCATACCAGCAGGCATAGCTGAAGCGACGTGGTCTTTCTGACCCATTAGCATCTTCATTAATCCACCTGCATTCAGGCCATTACTTTTTACTTGCTTGCCTATCATTCCCATTACGATAGGAGCCAATAGGTTCATTAGGCTAGAAGAAGAACTTCTTCTCATACCTGTTACCTTAGTCACAACATCTAGTACTGAGCCCAGCTTACTCCCTCCGAATAAGGAACTAGTCAAAAGACTGCCAGCATTCATAAAGTTACTTGTAGAGCTTCCACCACTAAAAACATTGCCGAGATTATCCAGGATACCACCATCAAAGTTTCCTTTAGTTATCATATCCATGATGCTACTAGCACCGGATTCAGTATTACCTTTATTGACAAGGCCGCCTAGTACAGTTGGCAATAGTGCGTTAATTCCTGAAGAAGTGTTCGCTGAACTTTCTCCTAAAAATTTGCTTGCTTGATCAACTACAGGACTGCCAATTTGATCCTGTAGCATTTTTAATAAATTAATAGACATAGATTTCCGATTTTGAATTTGAATTAATCAGTAATAAAATAATGTATAGGTAAAATTATTTTAGGTCGAGTACAATGGATTATAGATTCAGTTTTAAGCTTTTATAATTTTGTCATCCGCCAACCTTTTTAACGTATGTCCTATGAGAAAGTCGCCTTTAGATAGTATAAAGGTACGCAAATCTGTCGAGATATTTGTTCTAAGTATGCATAAATTGCTAAAAATTAGAGAGTTCTGACCAAATTTAATTGGGTGCAGCAGGCTTACTGCCCCAATACGTGGCAAGTAGAAACCCAGTTATCAGATGCCATATTCCCCACCAAGCCGCAATGATCGCCATCCCACCCAATCCATCAAAAAAATTGAAAATTAAGATCAAAGCAAGTCCCGTATTTTGGATGCCAGTCTCTATCGAGATCGCTCTTGCGGTATATTCTCCTACTTTTTGCCAGCGTGCGTAACCATATCCCATGAGTAGGGCTAGGGCATTATGAACCAGTACGATTAAGAACACCCAGTGTACGTACTGTCGCAAATCATCAAACTTCATGAAGATAGCCACCACTGCAAAACTGACAAATATGATCATCGCTAAAGCTTTTACTGTCTTGTTGATTTTAGAAGTAAACTTTGGTAAAAAGTGGTTGCTCAACATCCCTAATGCCAGTGGGATAAAGATGAGTAAGAAAATGACCTGTATCATTTGTACAGGCTCCACACTGATAGAGATCTCGCTATCCACAGGGATGAACTTTGTCCACATCCAGAAGGCCATCGGGGTCAGCACAATGGCGCAAACAGTAGTTATACTAGTCATCAAAATACTCAGAGCAGTATTAGCCTTCGCTAGGTGTACGGCATAGTTCGAAACATTGCCACCAGGACATGCCGATATGAGCATCATCCCTAACGCAATAGAGTCGGCAGGCCGAAAAATATACACGAGTACGATGGATAATAGCGGCAGCAGGAGCAGTTGAGAACTTAGCCCCACAAGCAATGCTTTGGGGCTTTCCAATACTTTCTTAAAATCAGAAATTTTGATATCCAATGCCACTGCAAACATCAAAAATGCGAGGCAGAAATTTAGGAGTACTAGTTGGTCTGTAGTAAACTCAAAGGAATGTAAATCAATTTCTTGCATTTGATTTCTTAGCGTTATTTGATCTCTTGAGGATGGAAGATAGCAAAGCTTTGTTTAATTTTGGATTTTATTGAATCTGTACGGAATCATATTATGAAGAAAACTTTCAAATGGGGGATCATAGGCCTAGGTAAAATAGCAGAATTATTTGCCTCCGATTTACCCTTCACAGAGCATGGCGTTTTGCACGCTGTAGCCTCGAGATCATTGGATAAGGCAAAAGCTTTTGCCAAAATGCACAATGCTCCTCATGCATATGGCAGCTATGAACAAATCCTCGCAGTTTCGGAGTTGGATGCTGTATATATAGCCACGCCACATAATTTACATTGCGAGAATACGAAAATGTGTCTGGAGGCGGGAATACCTGTCTTGTGTGAGAAACCATTCGCTATCAATAGTCAGCAGGTAGAGACTATGATTGACCTCGCCCGTGAAAAAAATATATTTTTAATGGAGGCCTTATGGACTCGTTTTCTACCTCATTATCAAGAAGTAAGAAAAATTGTAAACAGTGGCGTGTTGGGGCCAATCACGCACCTCAAAGCGGATTTTGGTTTTGAGGCCCATCCTAAAGCACACACTCGTTTATTCAAAAAAGACCTGGGCGGAGGCGCTTTATTGGACATCGGCATTTACCCGATATTCGCAGCTTTAGACCTATTAGGTAGTCCGAGTGATATCGCAGCGAAGGCTGTTTTTGGAGATACTGGAGTGGATTTGGAGACGGATATTAGACTTAGTTTTGGCAGTAGCTGTACCGCTTTATTGCAGTGTACTTTACTGGAGAAAACACCCACTCAATTGTTTATTACTGGTGAGCGTGGCGTGCTTGAAGTCAACAGTAGATTTCACGAACCCAGTAATTATGATTTAAGAATTAAAGATAAAGACAGAAAAACCTCAAATTTTAAGTATAATTGTAACGGTTATAAGTATGAAGCGGATGAAGTAGCACGTTGTATCCGCCTTGGTTATACAGAAAGCGACAACATGCCGCTAGATTTTAGCCTCAAGCTTATTACGCTCTTAGATCAAGTTCGCAGGAAGGCGGGCATTCATTATCTACAATATGATGTATAAAAATATAAATCGATTTTTTGTCCTCAGCTTTATTTGTCTGGCGGTAAGCTTTGGTGCTACTGCACAAAATTTACAGTTCAAAAAAATGCCCCTTTCTTTAGATAAGCAATTGACTAAGATCGCGTTTGGTTCTTGCAATAATCAAAAAAAGGAGCAGACTATTTGGCCATATATTGCAGCGGACAAACCTGACTTATGGATATGGGGTGGAGATATTATTTACGCAGATACAGAAGATATGCGTCTCAAGGCAGATGAATATCAAAAGCTAAAAGTGAACGCTGCATACCATAAATTTCTCGCACAAGTACCTGTGATTGGTATCTATGATGACCACGATTATGGGAAAAATGATGCCTGTAAGTCCTATCCCAAAAAGAAGGAAAGCAAAGGGCTACTCATGAGTTTCCTAGACGTAGACGCAGCGCGCCCCGTACACAAACGAGATGGTGCATATCAGTCTTACACTTTCGGTCCTGAGGGTAAAAAAGTAAAGATTATATTATTGGATACGCGTTATTTTCGAGACGAATTAGAAGCCAATCCGGAGAAAGGAAAGGCAAGATATTTACCAAATAGGCAAGGTGATGTACTCGGCTTTGAGCAATGGAAGTGGCTAGAAAAACAACTAACACTTTCGGATGCGGATGTTCATATTATTGTATCTAGTATTCAGATTCTGCCTCAGGAACACGACTTCGAGAAATGGGCAAACTTCCCAGCTGCGAGGCACAAGTTTTTGAAACTCATGTCTAAGACTAATCCCGCCAATCCTATTTTGCTGAGCGGAGATCGCCATATTGCGGAGATTTCTATGATCCAGTTGCCCAACCTTTCTGTCCCACTTTATGAGGTTACGAGCAGTGGCCTCACCCACACCTGGAACAAGCTCAAAGAGGAGCCCAATAAATATAGGGTAGGCGACTTAATGGCAAAGCTCAACTACGGAATATTAAAGATTGATTGGTCAGGCGACACCCCGAAGTTAACCGCCGTCATCAAAGGCGTAGAAAGTGAATTATTGCAGGAGTGTCAGATTGATTAGGCTATCTTATGGTATTAGTTTTTGGGCGCATGGATCTCGTCATCCGCTTGTATTCAGCAGCCTAGCTAGGTATTCAGAATGGTCGTCGCTAGTATTCTCCTGAGGGATCATCCTTCGCGTCTCCCTTCTTCATTACCTAGCTAGACTACTTCATATCGCTACTACCGAGAGCGCAAAGAAAAATTGTTAATTTGATTATTTTTTTGCTAAGACAGTCCAAAATAAGATCAAGATTCAAATCCAAGGAGTTGCCAATCCGTACCAATCAGCATAGATTTGTGGCATCCTTTCTACCACAAGCAGCATGAAAAGCAACTACCATAAGACAACAAATCAACGGATAAGCAAATCACCATTCCACCCGAACAAACAATCCAAAATGTAAAGAAGATTTCTATGGGAGAACCCACCAAAACCAAAACCTAAAACTATTGTTCCTAAATAGAATATAAAGTACTTTTGCAGTCTCAATTTTCAACAATGGAAAAAACAGACATACTCATCATTGGAGCAGGGCCATGTGGCCTATTTACCGTATTCGAAGCCGGTCTCGTCAAGCTCAAATGCCATCTAGTAGATTCCCTTCCTCAAACAGGTGGACAATTGTCAGAAATATACCCTAAGAAACCGATTTACGATATACCAGGATTTCCTAGTATCCTCGCAGGAGAACTGGTAGATAACCTGATGGAACAAATAAAACCCTTCAAACCAGGATTCACCTTAGGAGAAAGAGCAGAAAGCATCGAAAGACTAGAAGATGAGAGCTTTCTATTAACGACCAGCCGAGGAACAAAAATAAACGCACCTGTCATCTGCATCGCAGGAGGACTTGGCTGTTTCGAGCCCCGTAAACCACCTATCCCCAACCTTGCACAATATGAAGATAATGGTGTAGAGTACATTATCAAGGATCCAGAGTTTTATAGAGATAAGCGCGTAGTGATAGCAGGAGGAGGAGACTCTGCATTGGACTGGACGATCTTTCTTGCGGACGTAGCAAAGGAAGTAATGCTCATCCACCGTCGAGAGCGTTTTCGTGGTGCACTTGACTCGGTAGATAAAGTAATGGAACTGTCTGCTAGCGGGAAAATTACGCTTTTGACCAATGCTCAGGCAGTAGGACTTAAGGGAGATAACAAGTTAACAGATGTTGTCGTCAAGCATAAGGAAAAGGGAGAATTAACCCAATCTACGGATCACTTTATTCCGCTTTTTGGATTGTCTCCAAAGTTGGGACCTATCTCAGAATGGGGGCTCAATATAGACAAGAATGCTATTGAAGTAGATACTAGAGATTACAGTACCAATGTTCCGGGTGTTTATGCTATTGGCGATATCAATACCTATCCAGGAAAATTAAAACTTATCCTCTGCGGTTTCCACGAAGGAACGATCATGGTACAGTCTGCATTTAAGCGCATTAACCCTGATAAGAAATTGAGCTTTAAATATACGACAGTGAACGGGGTGGAGGGCTTTGAGTAGAGATAGATATTTTTTTTGAAAATAGCCTCTGTGTTTTTTTTGCTGCACCTAATGGAAGTAGAGTATTGATTTGATAATTATTTTAAATTATTGGCATTAAATTAATCACAAAAATTTTTAATTAGAGCGTTATGGATTGGATGATTGCGGTAATTATTGTAATGTCTATTTGCTATTCAGTAATGATAATCACTCAATTGGTATTTAGAAGAAATCGTAAAATAGCCAAGAAAAAAATTATACTTGAATGGGCAGATTTTTTTGGATGCCGAAAAATCTAATGACATCGATTTGATAAACTCACTGGGAGAAAAATTGATATGGAATAGATATATTAGCCAAGATCAAATTGATAAATTAAATGAATCACTTTCTAGGAGAGTAAGCGATCATCCTAAACTTGCAAATCTCTATGATATTTCGAAGCAAAGGCGATCATATTTAAGTGATGATGAAAGATTGGAGATATACGGAAAATAGGGAGATATAGTCTAGTCCTAGAAATAATATACAGAGCTTTCGTGTTATTTAAATGTACTCTTTTGTTTATTAATAAAAAGATCTAGATAATATTCTCTTATATGAAATACTCAAGCCTCATTATAATTTTCCTCCTCTTCAACATCAACACCCAAGCAAGCCCTCCAACAAAATCCAAAACCAATATCTACCTCCTTGCAGGTCAAGGCGCAGACGAACGTCTATTTCAAAAGCTAGAATTTTCTGAAGAATTTAATCCGATCTACATCGAATATATTACCCCTACTTTCGAGACCAGCCTTAAAGAGTATGCCTATACCCTATCGGAGCAAATAGATACGGATAAGCCTTTCATACTTCTTGGCGTTTCCTTAGGCGGGATGTTAGCCACAGAAATGTGTGACTTTATGCATCCAGAAAAAACAATCATTATAGCTAGTGCCAAGAAAACAGCAGAACTACCACGTAGTTTTAATTTTCAAAAGAAAGTACCATTGTATAAGTTAGCAGGAAAACGAAATGTGAAATGGGGCGCTCGATTTTTGCAACCCATTGTAGAGCCAGATCGTCGCAAAGAAAGCGAAATTTTCAAGCAAATGCTTATAGATAAAGACCCCTACTTTCTTCTAAAGACGATACCCATGATAATGCAGTGGGAGCGCACAGAATATGATAAAGACATCATTCATATTCATGGCTCTAATGACCATACTATTCCGATCAAGAATGTAAAATATGACTACTGCATCAAAGGCGGATCTCACATGATGACCTTAACACAGAGTGATAAGATCAATGCCATCCTGAAGCAACTACTTTCGTAACCTTGAGTTTATAATTTGTAATATCAAAAACCTAGTTGGTGCATTTACGTGGAGTGGATTCACCATTAATCTTTAACATTCTCTTCAATATTCCCATTTTCTACCAAACCCGACTTTTTTTCAATACTTTAGCAATGCTGTATTTTCAGTGATTGTTCAATAAGTGAAAATGAGAATAAGTTTTATCATAGTATTTGTAAGTGTTCTAATTGGGATGACTCAGGCACAATCTGTAGACGTAAGCCAACTAGAGAATCTCAAGATGAGAAATATCGGTCCTGCTGGAATGAGTGGAAGAGTTACCTGCATAGATGTTGATCTTTCGCATCCAGAAAATATTTTCATTGGCACCGCCTCAGGCGGTGTATGGCAATCCAAAAGCGCAGGCGTACGCTGGGAGCCAATCTTTGATGATGCACCTTTGCAGTCCATAGGTTCGCTAGCGATCAATCAGCAGAATCCAGCAGAAATATGGGTAGGAACTGGAGAAGGGAATCCTAGGAATTCACAAAACAGTGGTGAAGGAATATTCAAGACCGTGGACGGAGGTAAAACTTGGAAAAGAATGGGCCTCGAAAAAACGAGAGTAATCCATAGAATACACATCGACCCTAGCAATACTCAAATAGTATATGCAGGTGTGCAAGGACAAGCCTGGGGAAGTAATGCGGAAAGAGGTATATTTAAAACAACCGACGGAGGAGAGACTTGGAATAAGATACTATATGTAGACAAGAATACAGGTATTGCAGATCTAATAATGGATCCTAATAATCCCAATAAACTGATAGCAGCCATGTGGGAATTTGGTCGGAAACCGTGGACCTTTAAATCTGGTGGGCCAGGATCAGGAATGCACATAACCTATGATGGCGGTAAGACTTGGAAAAAGCTAAACCATAAAGACAACGGGATGCCAAAAGGAGAACTGGGTAGAATAGGAATGTCTTTCGCACCCAGTAAACCAAATATTTTATATGCGTTGATAGAAGCCAAAGAAAATGGATTGTATAAATCTGTGGACGGAGGAGAAAAGTGGAAGTTGGTTTCCAAAAAGAATATCGGAAATAGACCTTTCTACTATGCCGATATATTTGTAGACAGTGGTAACGAGAATCGTCTCTGGAACCTTTGGACGTACGTCTCCAAAAGTGAAGATGGAGGAAAAACCTTTGAAACAATTCTAGATTATGGAAAAGGAGTACACCCAGATCATCACGCTTTTTGGCAGCACCCGACTGACCCTAACTTCATGATAGAAGGCAACGATGGAGGCATTAATATCTCGCGCGACAATGGAGTCAACTGGCGGTTTGTAGAGAATATTCCAGTTGCGCAATTTTATCATATTAACTATGATATGGAAATTCCATACAATATAGGCGGCGGCATGCAAGACAATGGATCTTGGGTTGGGCCGAGTAGTATCTGGAAGCGCGGAGGTATTCGCAATACAGACTGGCGAGAAGTTATGTTTGGAGATGGATTTGATATGGTGTTTAAGCAAGACAATAGTAGATATCTCTGGTCCATGTCTCAAGGTGGTTACTTGGGATATGTGGATCGGGAAACTGGCTACACCCGCTCTGCAAAGCCGCTGCATCCAGAAGGCGTAGAATTGAGATTTAACTGGAATGCGGCTATTGCTCAAAATCCTTTTGACAAGGAGAGTATATATTTCGGCAGTCAGTTTGTACATAAAAGCATGGACGCGGGCAAGAGTTGGAAAGTTATCTCCCCTGATCTAACGACCAATGATAGTACTAAAATTAGAGCTGGATTCAATACTGGTGGACTAACTCCAGATGTGACCAGAGCTGAAAACCATGCTACTATATTAGCAATACTTCCATCACCGATAGATAAAGACGTAATCTGGGTAGGGACAGATGATGGCAAATTGCAGCTTACGAAAGACGGCGGAGACAACTGGACTGATCTTGCCAGCCGCATGCCTGGCGCACCAAAGAATTGCTGGATTCCTTATATCGAAGTTTCTCAAAAAAATGCAGGCGAAGCATTTGTTGTCGTCAATCATTATCGACAAAATGATTGGAAACCTTATCTATATCATACCACCAACTTTGGCCAAACCTTTACACGTATTGCAGGACCCGATCAAGTAAAAGGGCATACCTTATGTGTGGTGCAAGATCCTGTAGAAGAAAAACTCTTGATACTTGGTACGGACTACGGCTTATATTTTTCTATAGACAAAGGAAAAAATTGGAACAAATGGATGAAGGATTATCCTTCTGTATCTACGCGAGATCTTAAGATACACCCCAGAGATCATGATCTCATAGTAGGTAGTTTTGGAAGAGCGGCTTGGATATTTGATGATCTCTCTGTCCTAAGAAACTTAGCAAAAACGAAAGGTGATTTACTAAGAGAAGATTTTAAGGTAGTCTCTTCTACAGTCGGCTATCAGGCGAATATACGATCAGTAGATGGGGTGCGATTCACCGCAGATGCTAATTTTTTAGGAACCAATAAATCTGCTAATCCGATGGTTACGATGTGGGTGAAAGAAAAGAAGAAAGATGACGACAGAGAAAATCCTGGAAGTATTCAAAATAGTAAAAGAAAGAAAATAACTACAGAACTTGATGAGGATGAAATAAAGGAAAAGAAAAAGGATACTAAAAAGGTATTGGTAAATATAATAGATATGGAAGGAGATACCGTGCGAACTTTTTCTAAGGAGTTAAAAGAGGGCATGAACAGAATTCAATGGGGCATGAACAGAGACGGCGTAAGATTTCCATCTTGGAAAGAACCTAAGAAAGATGCAGACCCTCCAGGAAGAGGAGCACCTGTAGTGCCAGGCACTTACAAAATGGTATGTACGTATCAAGACTTCAAAGATTCTACTACTATCGAAGTTATGCTAGATCCGAGGTTGCCAATTACAGCTCGGCAAGTGGCCCAAAACGAAAAAATGGTCACTGAATTTTACGCAACTATTGTTACTGCCAAAGATGCATTTGACCGATTGAAGGAGGCGGACAAAACCATTAAACTGGTGAATCAGCAAATGGAAAATGCGCCTGATACAGTGCTAACTTCTATAAAAAGAATGGGCAAGACTTTACAAGATACGATTAAAGAAATGCAGCACATGTTTTTAGAACCTCAGGATGCAAAGGGAATATTAAGATTTGATGATAGAGTGATTTCATATTTATATCAAGCTCAACGCTATGTCTATAACGCACAAGGCGAGTCAAGCCAGATGGCAGATATCGCTAAGACTACCGCGGAAAATAAACTTGGTGCAGTACTTATATTAGTGAATGATTTTTTTGCTAAAGATTGGATTAAATATCAACAAGAAGTGGAACAGGTGCGACCGCCTTTATTTAAGAATTATGAGCCGATTAAACTAGAATAAACTACAATGAAATACATCTTTTGGACTAGTGCTGTGAAGGGGGAGTCTGTGCATAGCTTGGTGCGTGAGCATAAGACCGCAGCGTCAGCGAAGCCCGAGAACATAACGACCCATGACGTTTCGCAATTCCGAAAGCTTTCGGGATTGCGAAACGTCATGGGTAGGCCCCTAAAAAACAGCTCCTTTCTTATTTTGCTTTTTCGTATTTTTGCAAAAAAAAGTATCAATTGGGTAACGAGGATCGCAGAAAATTTTTACAACAATTAGTTAAAGGCAGTGCTATTATGGCGGCGTACCCGTGGCTTGCGGAGTATGAACATATGCTTAGCAATATTCAAGAGGATAAGGAGCATGGTGAAAAATTCTGGAAGAAAATTCGCAAGCAATATTCCGTAAGTAAAAAATACATTAACCTCAATAATGCTGGAGTAAACCCACAGCCCAAGGTAGTGCAAGAATCAGTTACCCACTATGAACGGCTCAGCAATGAGATGCCATCTTACTACATGTGGCAAGTCATAGAAAAAGATAATGACCTGATCAGATCTGCACTTGGAAAATTGATCGGATGCAGAGGAGATGATCTAGCACTAATGCGAAATACGACCGAGGCAATGGAAACGGTGGTGTTCGGACTACCACTCCATAAAGGGGATGAAGTAGTGCTCAGTAAGCACGATTATCCACACATGAAATTTGCTTGGAAGCAACGCGCACAGCGAGATGGAATAAAACTCAAATGGGTAGAAATGAATCTACCAAGTACGGATGCAGATTACATACTAGATCAATATGCAGCCCAGATAAATAAGGAAACTAAGGTAGTCTGTATCACGCATATTACAAATTGGAATGGGCAAGTGATGCCGCTGAAGCGCATAGCGGAAACTGCTAGAGACGCAGGTGCAGAAGTGCTCGTAGATGCTGCGCACACGGTAGGTCAGCGACCGCTAGACATAGACGACTTGGAGGTAGACTACCTAGCCAGCAGTCTACATAAGTGGTTGGGTGCACCATTCGGTACAGGAATATTATACGTAAAAAAGAAGCATAGATCAAAGCTTTATCCCTTATTGGCAGGGCCTAATCCGAGATCTAAACAAATGAGAAAGTTTGAGCATTCGGGTACTAAAAGTGTTGCTGCCGAGCGCGCTATTTTACCCGCAATCGTATTTCATAATGCTATTGGGACAGTAAAAAAAATGGCTAGGCTACAATATCTAAAAACATACATTGCAGATCAAATCAAGGATTTGCCAGGCATAAATATTCAAAGCCCACTTGATCAAGAATTTGGTAGCGCCATCTTGCTTTTTAGTATTGAAGGAATGGATAACGCAAACTTAATAAATTCTTTGTTTAAGGAATGGCAGATTCACTGCACTGTTAGTAATAATGAAATGCTTTCGGGAATAAGAATTTCTCCAAATATCTATACCCAATTAGCAGAATTAGATACTTTTGTAGAGGCGATAAAATCGTACCTCTAATTATCTTTAAAAAAGTCGATGCTTATGAAGTTTTATCTATATACAATGATAGCTGCCGCTGCTGTCTTACTGAGTTGTAATGATGCACCATCCTCTAAAAGTGAGACGCAGTCAAGTACTTCTAATACACCTGCAAAATTGTATAAAATTGCAGGGGAGACGATGGGGACTACTTATCATATTACCAGTGACCTTTCAAACCTCAGTAGTATAAAAGGCAGTATTGATAATCTGCTGGTAGAGATAAATCACGAGGTGTCTACTTATGAGGAGGACTCCTATATAAGTATGTTCAACAAAGCAAAGGAAAACGTGGTACTGCAAAATACACGTGTTTACGATAATGAGTATCACCACTTCAAGAAAAATTACGACGTAGCAAGAGAGGTGTATGATAAATCAAAAGGAGCTTTTGACCCTACTGTAATGCCACTGGTAAATTACTGGGGATTTGGCCCGAATAAGAAAAAACCAACGGAAGTAGATGAGCAGCAGTTGGAGGCCATACGCGCAGATGTGGGGTTTGTAAAAGTGGATAAACAGATGCTTACAGATGTGATGAAACAATATCTGGTAAAGGAAAGACCTGGGATACAACTGGATTTTTCTGCTTTGGCGAAAGGCTATGCGGTGGATCAAGTAGCGCTGTTGCTCGAAAAGGCAGGCTCCTTGAACTATATGGTGGAAATTGGTGGGGAGGTGAAGGTGAAAGGAACCAACGATAGGGGAGAATTTTGGATCATTGGTATCAATAGACCTGAAATGGATTCCGCGCTAAATTCTGTATTCAAAAAAATGAATCTTACAGATATAGCTATGGCATCCTCAGGCAATTATCGTAATTATTTTAAAATCGGCGAGAAAATATATAGCCATACTATGAATCCAAAGACGGGTTATCCAGAGCAAAATGAGATTTTGAGCGCTACCATTTTAGCAAAGGAATGCATCGTAGCGGATGCCTATGCCACAGCTTGCATGGTGATGGGTTTGCCGGAAGCTAGGAATCTAATAGATGGAGTGGATGGGGTAGAAGCATACTTTATTTACTCGAATGAAAAAGGGGAGCTAAGTGAGTTGTTAACTAACGGCGCTTCTTACTATATTGCGGACTAATATCGATATGTAAAGGCGAATATGGTTTCGCTACTAATCGAGTAAAGAAATTGAAATAATGAATTTTAATCTGAGTAAAGATATTATCTTCTTTGATGTAGAGTCTACAGGTCTAAATGTCGTACGAGATAGAATACTACAAATAGCCCTGATCAAATATATGCCTGGAATAGAGGAGCCAGAAGAGTTGTCTCTACTTATAAATCCGACCATCCCGATTCCCGCAGAATCTCAAGCTATTCATGGAATTTCCGATGAACGTGTAGCGAATGAGCCAACCTTTGCACAAGTAGCACAAAAAATATTTGACTTTATAGGAGATGGGGATGTTGCTGGATACAATTCTGCACGCTTTGATGTGCCTATATTGATGGAAGAGTTCAGTAGAGCAGGCTTAGAGTTTTCTATGGAAGGGAGGTCTAGTGTAGACGTGCAAAGAATATTTTACAAAATGGAACCGAGGACACTGCGCGCAGCATTGAGATTTTACTGTGGTGAGGAGTTAGTGGGGGCGCATGATGCACTTGCAGATGTACGTGCTACAGTGGACGTACTGAAAGGGCAATTGGATAAGTATAAAGGAGTAGATCTGATCGTAGATGAAGAAGAAACCATCAAGGCACCCATCATCAACGATATGAAAGTGTTGCATGAATTTACCTCTGATCTGAAAACTATAGATGCTACCCAGCGCCTGAAGTTTAATGCCGATGGGGTGATTGTGTTTAATTTTGGAAAGTATATAAACACCCCTGTAAAAGATGTACTTATAAAAGATAAAAATTACTACAACTGGATATTGAATAAGGACTTTTCCTCTCAAGTAAAGCAGATCATCAAGCGATTATATAACGAACATGTTGGGTAATAAAATGCAAAACGCATATCGATATTCGGGTTGTTTCTTATTTGGCATTCTGCTGTTTAATTTTTACAATTGTGCAGAGCCAGCAGAAGGCTGTATTCAGATTGCTGCCAGTAATTTTGATGTTAGTGCAGATATAGATTGCTGTAGAAAAGAGGGCGAATGCTGCTGCACTTTCCCGGCCATGTCTCTCAATTTTTTTTACAAATTGAATACAGGTGATACGCTAGCAAATCCAGCTACTAATTTTAAGATAGGAAGATACTATCCTTTAGAAAATTCTCTGGACAGTATAAGAATTGATTCTTTCCAACTCTTCGTGGCAAACACTAGACCGCTAAATTCTACTTTGGAAGATAGCTTGCAGGTCATAGAAAATATTCGCTTACTCAGTGCAGATGGGTTGGGCGGTACAGTGGAAGCGTCGTATCCTGATAATCTAGCTTTGATAGATTTCGAAAACTTTCGCTATACCTTGGGTACCTATCAAAGTACCCTAACCTATGATAAATTTAACTACAGCTTGGGTATTCCAGAATATCTAGCGCGCGTGGAGCCCAATGATGTATTAGATGCGCATCCATTGGGTGGTGAATACACTGTATTATATGTAGATGAGGATCGTAGATATATCTCTGGTCGAGTTGGTTTCCGCCTCAAACGTGCTCAAGAAGAGCGTTTTATAGTCCATGAGATCACCAATAGTACCCAGATCGAACAAGAACTAAGCCTACCAACTAGCATAGAGAAAGGGAGCGAACTCAGGATAGTTATGAGAATAAATACCTTAGATGTTTTTAAAGGCATTATATTTGATGTACCTAATGAAGATATTGGCTTGATAATCAATGATAATCTAATATCAAGTATATCCATTTTGGAATAGTAATAACGCTTAATCTATAAGACATTGTACCTTAGAATATTATTACCGATCGCGATTTTTACTTTGATTTTCACCTCATGTGTGGATGACGAGGTAGGTCCATTATTAGAGTTTACGGATATAGAATTGATCGTTAAAGGTCGATATGATGATGCTCCATTAGTCAAGAATAGACCATATGCATATAATAATGGAGCAAGATTAAAGTTTTCTGACTTCAACTTTTACATATCAGATTTGTCCACCACTGTGAATGCCGATGAGAGTTTTGCACTGGATGAGATTGAATATGTAGATCTTGCGCTTTTTCAAGGAGAGGAGACTGCCGAAGCTGGATTTAAGCTCAATGTCGGTCGAGCGCCGATTGGCGAGTACCGTGGTTTTAGTTTTGGAGTAGGAGTTACACCCGAACTTAACAGGACTGTACCAGATGACTATGGGGTCAATCACCCGCTGGCAGCAGAGAATAGGTATGACGCCAACCTGAATGGCTACAAGTTTTTGGTGATTGCTGGTGAAGTGGACTATAATAGTGACGGAACTTATGATGAAGAATTTGATTTTACCATCGGCTATGATCAAAATTTTAAAACGATCTCGTCAACCGAACAAATTATGCTTTTACCAGATACGACCAATAAACTTATCGTAGAGATTGACCTCATGAAAGTGTTGGACAATGGTATCCGTTCTATAGATTTCTCTACGCAGTTAAATACAAGTCATGATCCTTTGGACGATATTATGCTGCTGCTCAATAGTAATATGGCAGGTGCTATCTCCGTAAAGTAGTCTGCTTTAGACCTATATACTAGAGCTATACTTAAATTCTTGCGCTCAGCTAGTTCTCCCTCAGCCACCGTTTTGGTAGTCCAATTGTCATAATGGGATATTTAGCTTGTAGTGTCTTCTGAAAACACTTCCTTCTATATTTTGTTATTAACTTTATTACAATATAGTTCTGCTATTGGAGTTAAATTAATATAAATTAGAGATAGGTTTGAAGAAATTTTCTATAGTTTTCATAGTTTTTATACTGCTTTTGTCTTGCAAAGATGATGATATGACTGAAGGTAGCGGTACGTCACCATGTTTAGACCAGAATGGTGTGGAGTGTGTAGACTTAACGAATATAGAGTTCAGACCCAATAAAAAAGAATTAATTTTTCCACCTGGGTATCAACCAGCAGATCAACCTTTAGGCAATGAAATGACAGATGAGGGGGTTCTACTGGGCCGACATTTATTCTATGATCCCATACTTTCTGCGGACAGTACGATGTCCTGCAGCAGTTGCCATGGCATTACGGGGAATTTTACAGATAATCTAGCAGTGAGTCCTGGTATAGATGGTATTGCGGGTAAGCGGAGTGCGATGCCTTTAGTAGATTTGATATATGCAGAAAATATTAAAAGTGGCCTGTTTTGGGACGGTCGTACAGCTAATTTAGAAACACAAGCTCTACTCCCTATAGAAGATCCAATAGAGCTGCATGATACTTGGGAGAACGTGGAGGCCAAGTTGCAGCGACACGAAAACTATCCTAGGATGTTTAGAGAGGCATTCGGAATCCAGAATACTGGAGATATTACCAAAGACTTGGCGAGCAAAGCCATCGCCCAGTTTGAGAGAAGTTTAATCACCATGGGCAACTCAAAATTTGATAAAGTTAAATATCAGAACATTGGCTTCCTTTCTGAATCAGCACGTCGAGGGTTTTTGTTTTTCTTTGATGAGGATGATTCTGGAGGAGTGGCTCTACCAGACGCGGAATGTGCGCATTGTCACAGTGCGCCTTTATTTACGGATCATTCTTTTCGCAATAATGGGCTTACGTTTTTTACTGATGATTCGGCTCAAAATCTTGAAGACAAAGGTCGGTATGAATTTACCCAAGAGAAAGAGGATATCGGATTGTTCCGTGTGCCTACCTTACGCAATATCGAATTTTCTGCTCCTTACATGCACGATGGTAGATTTGAAACTTTAGAAGAAGTGCTAGATCATTATACCTGCGGCGTGCATCAGTCGCCAACCTTGGACGTATTGATGGTTACTCACTGTGACCCCGCCAATGAGGAAACATTTTTAGACGAGCAAGCCAAAAAAGATATCATTGAGTTTATGAAGTCGCTCTCGGATACTACCTTCTTTACCAATCCTGACTACCAGAGTCCATTTTAGTTTTTTAATAATTCCTCTTGACTCAGGTTAATTGCACTGCTTTTAAGTTTTGTTTTTTGGGCGTGCCCGCTGATACTTCAGTCGTCTTTCGCGAAACGCTACAGACGACTGAAGTATCAGGGTCAGGTCTTCCATGGCTGCGCTCCGCTCCGGTCCAAGAGGACTAGCGCAAATCCACCTTTCCTATCAGCCCGCTTTGCGCCACCATTCCACCCCTTCACGCATTCTACCATTTACGTTTTAAGATGGCGGTAAAGATTTTGAAAAGCGGTGCTCAAGGTCGAGGTATAAAATAGAGTTATACCCTTTAGTTATATGTTGCTCGGTGAGTGGTTATTTCTACCCTTGCGTACGAGTTAATTTTTCATAAAAGAAAATAAATTTTATGAAAAAATATCACATTAGATAATCTTACAATACCAAGACCATAACTACCCTTACTACTCATCTCTTGCAAGATGGCATTAATATTTCCTGTCACATTCCGACGTAAAGTAAGCTAAATATAAGCTGCAATTCCTGCTTTTTGTCTGAGTAATCAGAGATGATTGCATCCCCTCATGTAATATGCCAATCTCCCCGGTGGTATTAGCAACAAGCCCCCTGCTTGAAATACACTTTTTATCCCCCTCGAAAAGTGATGCTTAAAAATTTATAAACCGTATTACACATGAGAGTAGTCTCTACACTATTATTCGTATTCTTTTTCAGCTTGAGCACATTTGCTCAAACGCCAAACTCCCTGCAAGCATTAAGAAGCAGTGAAGTAATTAGTTTACAATTTAAAACACTTCCGAATGCTGCCAAAATAGCTGACTTAACGAAGCAAGGGATACAGCTCCAGCATTATTTAGGAAACAATACTTATCAGGCTACGGTAGCGAAGAGCGCAGATCTCAATGCAGCCATGCAAGATTTTGAAATTTCTAAAAGTGAACTACGCAGATCGCATGCAGGGATCATAGAAGATATTCAAGCTGGAAATATTCCTAACCATGCCAGTACGAACCAAGGTACTGTAGATATAGCGATTACCTTTAATACAAAGATGGATAAAGCTTTAATAAAGAATATAATAGCTGCCTATAATGCGCAAATGATACAAGCTTTTCCAGGCGGCCAGATCATAGTAATAAATGTGGCTAATGATAAAGTAGAAAAAATACTTAACGAACCATTTGTAGATAATGTAGAATTTAAGCAAGACAAAGTAAGTGTACTTAACTATGAAAATAAAAGTATCCAAGGAGCGCATTATGTACATGCAGCTTCTATTCCTGGGATGGAGCTAGATGGTAGTGGTGTAGTGATAGGTATTGGAGACGGAGGTAAGCTAGGAGAAAATATAGATTTTGATCAGGCTATTTTATCGGAAACAAATGATTATGCGCCTAATTTTGGTATTCATGGTAATCATGTTACGGGCACCATTGGCAGTAGAGGAATTTTAGATCCTAAGCAATCTGGATTTGCACCAGCAGCGGGATTATTAATAGAAATGTCTCAAAATATCATTTATAAAACACAAGAATATTACGAGGAGTACGGGATGGTGTTGACCAATAATAGTTACGGTAGTGGCCCGGATTGCGAGACCAATGGATCATACAATTACAGCAGTTATACACTTGATAAGCAATTGTATGATATGCCACATTTGATGCACGTATTCGCAGCTGGTAACTTTGGAAAAGCTACGTGCGGGGAGTTTCCGCAGGGATACAAAACCGTATTGAAATATTATGGTTCTGCAAAAAATGTACTTACAGTTGGTTCTGTAGATGAAAATTTAAGGCTGGCGGACAGTTCTAGCAGAGGGCCAGTCAAAGATGGCAGAATCAAGCCTGAAATATGTGGAGTAGGGGACAGCGTCTTGTCTAACGGCGGCAATAATGACTATGTATCCATGTCTGGTACAAGTATGGCGGCACCATCAGTCACTGGATCATTGGCGTTGATGTATCAAAAATACGAACAAGACAATGGACAAATAGCTAGAGGAGATTTGATGAAAGCGATCATCTGTAATACTGCTGATGATATAGGAGTAGCTGGCCCAGACTACCTGACTGGTTTTGGATTGGTAAATACTTATCGCGCTGTCAAAGCAATTGAAGAAGAAAGATATATTGTCGGTGCTCTAGAAAATAGTCAAAAGGCTAACTACGAATTAACCGTACCTGCAGGAGTAGAAGAAGCAAAGTTTCTTTTATACTGGAATGATAAAGAAGTGACTACTAATCCAGACATAGCATTAGTAAATAATCTGGATATTGAAATCATTGCACCAGATGGCGAAGTGATTTTACCATGGGTACTCAATCACAATTCGGCAGATGTAAACTTACCTGCTACGCGTAAAGTAGACGCACTTAATAATATAGAGCAAGTAACAATACAAAATCCTATTGCTGGCGAATACACTGTAGTCGTAAAAGGTACAGAAATTCCATTCGGGCCACAAGCATTCGCTTTTACTTATGAGATGAATGTAGAAGAGGTTATGCTTACCTATCCTGCTGGTAAAGAGAGCTTAATTCCAGATGAAAGGTATTCTATTACTTGGATGGCAAATCAATCCAATGAAAATACTTTCAAGCTCGAACTGTCTACGGATGGAGGAAATACTTGGGATCTTATCGTAGGGGAAATTCCTGCGGATCATAGAACATACAAGTGGCGTACGCCAGAGATGGTAACTCAAAATGCAAAAATAAGAGTGTCTATGAATGACACTTCATTGACGCACAGCAACGAAGCTGTTTTTCATATCCTTGGTAAGCCAAAATCACTCAGTTCTATTCCCGTCTGCAGTGAAACAATCAGATTAGAATGGGAAGAAGAAGATTTTGCGGACGAGTATGTAGTTTATATGTTGAAAAACGGAACAATGGAAATTGTAGGGCAAACTGCTCAAAAGCATTTTGATATTGAGTTCGATTTTGAGGAGAATAAGGATTACTGGTTCAGTGTAGCGAATAAAATGAACTTAGGAAATGTAGGAGAAAGAACTAATGCCATTGCAGTTCAAGCCAATTTTGCCATTGCCTGCGATAGAGACAACGACGGTAAATTAGTAGATACTAGAGGGATGATGAATGGCAGAGAATTTACGGACATCAGTCTGGATGAGAAAAGCTCTTTTGGAGTTATTGTTAAGAATAATGGTAACAATGAATTAGGGAATTATGACCTATCCATGCGGATCAATGAGGGAGGTGTACTGAAAGAAAAGTATACTGGCGCTCTAGAAAGTGGAGAGGAAAGAGAATATGAATTCAAAAACACTTTTGATTTTTCTCAGGTAGGTACTTATGCTATCGATACTTGGATGTCTCATCCATTAGATGATCTACACTACAATGACAGTATAGTAGGGCAGTTTGAGTTGAAGCAATTACCAAATGCGCCCGTTCGCTTACCGCTTGCGTTCGACTTTGAAGACACAGAAGATTTCTATCATCATGAATCACAGATCGGTTTGGCTAACCTTACGCACTTCGATTTCTTTAAAGGACAGCAAGTTGCGGAATCGTTTACAGAGTCAAATAGCAATACCAATTATCTAGTGTTGACAAACCACCAATCGCAAGAACAAGAATCAAGTGCCTATATAATGACCTTGAATATGACGGAATATGATATGAGTGCAGATATCAGCCTCAATTTTAGCAGTAAGGTAAAAAGCACAGATTTAGGAAAGTCTGCAGAGATTTGGTTAAGGGGTTCTGATAAAGATGCGTGGTTCAAGATCATGGATCTTCAAAATAGCGTGGATTGGCAGAAAAGCGGAAAAATCTCTATCAGAGAGCATCTATTGGCTCATTATCAAGTGATGAGTACTAGTACACAGGTTAAATTTGCGCTGGAAAGTGAAGGTACATTGGCTATTGATAACATAAAACTCCAGATGGAGGATTTAAATCCTGTGCTGGAAGCAAATGTTGAAACTATGGTAAATGTTTACCCAAATGTAGTCAGCAGCGACTTTTCTATAGCTATAGACAATGAAATCGACACCGAAGTTAGTATCGCAATTGTGAATGGAAATGGTCAAATAGTGCAAGAAATGAACGAAAATCTTGCTTTAGGGAAGAATATTTTCAATTATCAGGCAGGTTATAACCTTGCTCCAGGCATGTATTTTATTACAATTGAGTTTGGAGGTCACACTGAAGTAAAGAAGATAACAAAGATTACACAATAATAAATACCGAAAACACAACCAACTTTAAAGTAGGGAGCGAGCCGATTATTTCGGCTTCTCCCTTATTTTATAGGCATTTGTGACGATTATTATACCGATTTGCATCCTTTCGGCGGGCTATCAATGCTACTTTCCACTTTCATCAAATTAACTGACGATCTACTCCGATGATAACAAATTAGATAAAAATATATATTACAATACCTATTTTTTGTATTTATTTACAAGGATGATATCCCGTATACTTGTATTAACAAAACGAAAAATGGTTAACAAAAAATAGTTTTGGATATGTTCATGGGATTATAATTTGTTGGTAGTGAGTTGTCCCCATTTCGGGACAGCTTACTATTTCACAAAAAATATGAGACATTCCAAAAACCATATTTTTCCCTTCGGGGTTTTACAAATTCGGATATGTTCATGGGATTATAATTTGTTGTAGTGGGTCGTAACACATGTGTTACGACTTACTTTTTTGTACCTACCTCACTTTTTGCATAAAATCCTTTCTCTTCAGGCTTCTTTATTGATTGACATTTTTTGATAATCTGTTAAGTCCATAGTCGTCGCGGCGGCGTACAGCCAGAGCACGACAAGTGGAGCGCGTAGAGGCAAGAGGTGGAAGTGATATCCCGTCCCTTTTCGGCGGGATAATAACGGACGACTCGGTCACGCCTTTAGGTCGTGATGACCCCGAATAAAAAGAATCATATCAGCATTGCAAAATCTATCGAATTGAATCAAATCTTCGGGGGCTAAAAGATATACTCCATAGTCAAGGCAGATATATCAAAACTAATAGACATTTTCAATACTATCTAATTATTCCTAGCTGTAATGTTAGAAGAGATGAGCGCTGGGTACTTAAATGACCTAGCATGTGAGGATATTTGGTTCACTGCAACCGAAAATGAAAAACCAACGGCCCTAGCAAATTGCTTTTTTTTTTCTAATCCAAATATTTTACCGCAGTCATACAGCTATCCTTAGATAATTCTATCATGCGATAACCGATACGGTAAGATGCTACTTTGAAGTCAGTCTCTTCAGAATTTATCTGGCAATATGTAGAAGGTGTAATAGCAATGTTCAGATTTTGTAAATGGATCATTTTATCTGTATGAAAATGACCGCAAAATAGATATACATTCTTCTCGTAGCTATGAAATAACTTCTGAATACCATCGATGTCCTGAAGTGGATAATTCTCATCCATAAAACCAACATTGCATATAGCTGGTGGATAGTGAGTGAAGACAACTATATTTTTATCCGCTTGATGGAGTTGTCTTTTGAGCCACTTTTTTTGATTGTCAGAATGCTTAGCTTTACTACTGTCCAGGAACAAAGCGGTTGTCTTAGAAAGTTTTTTAGCAAAAAATATTTCATCATCTGCATTGCTATAATCTATTTCAAAGATGCGCATCATCATCTCCGTATCATCATGATTGCCCGGGATGGCGAGATATGGAATGTTTGTATTGTCCAATTTATCTTTGATCCAAATGTAGATTTCTTCGACACCTTTATCAAAACATAGATCTCCCGTGATTACAATATAGTCTGGTTTGGCGTATACGACTTCTCCTAAGACGAGTAGAAAATTTTCTCGCACATCTACGTTAAAAGTATCTTGCCCCTCTAGTCCAATATGTAAATCTGTAATTTGTGCAATCTTCATCTGTAGCGTATCTGATTTTCTATATTCAAATAAACAAACAATAATGGAGAATGATTAATAAGTGTGGAAGTTTCTAGGTTTTCTGTTTAATGGTTGTTTATGAGAAAAGCCCTAGCGCAAGCGCGCTAAGACTTCTCTTACTATTTACACTTGAAAATGCCGAAGTAGATTAAAGCTTACGATACTGTCATTTTCATGTATAGTAGCAGACATAGTTATAGTTTCATTGTTTTATCTATTTGTTTTAGTTTGAGCTAATAACTACTACTTTTTCCGTTTCAATTTTGCCTCCCATATGTATTTGTAGAAAATAAATTCCTGGGTTGTAGGCTGTCAAATCTAGTTTGATTATTCCTTTTTCTTGGTCATTATATTCCCTTAATAATTGCCCTAGTTCTGAGATTAATAAAATTTTATCTACGCCCTCGTTGATTTCTATATTCAAGATTTGTGTAGTTGGGTTTGGGAATATTTTATATTCGAATGCTTTTTCTTCTTCCCGTGGATCACGTTCTTGAGGGGCTGGGTTACCTCTTTCGGTGAGGTCTTGGGTTTCTTCTTTAGCAGGGATTTGTAGCTTTTTTTTCTTTTTAGATTTTTGGTTCCGGCATCTTTTTACTGACCATTCATTGCTAATATATGGAGCAGAATTTGGAATTATTTCTTTAGATGTAAATTTTCTACCCGAGCCAAATTCATCTGCCCTTAGGAGCGGGTAATAGCAATTTATGATTAGCAGCTCGCAATCCATACCCATACCTTGTTTAATATCTAGATCAGTATTATTCTTTCCAGACGTGATTTCTAGGCCTTCTATTCTAGTAGGTTGGTATCCAATATAAGATGGTTCTAGATCATATGTTCCTGGCTGAATATTTTCAAACCTGTATTTTCCATCAATATCGGTTTCTGTGCCGGTAATGAGAAGGCCATCCTTGTAAAGCGCAACATTAGCGAACATAACTGGTTTCTGCGTTTCTTCATCTTGCACTACACCATATATTGATGTATTGTGGGAGATGGCTAACGAAATATTTCTTAGCTTATTTAAAGTAATAGGATCTACATTATAGTCTAGGATATTTTTAACATTTGGCATGCTAGTATAAGAGCGACAGGATTGGGGAGCAAAAATAAATGTTGCAGGTGTCGATGGATTATTAACGGCGAAAATTATATCTCTTTCCGTTTGTGTTGCATATTGAGCATCTGTAGGTCCGAATGTCAAGCTTTCAAGATTGCTAGTCTGACAAAAAAGCAAATTACTAATTGTAAAAATTGCAAGAAATATCATATAAAATGTCCTATTCATAATGTTACTTTTTGATAGGACTAAGATAAGCGATAGCAAGCGCTTAAAAATGACTCTTTCAGCTATAAGTCAGTTTTCTGAATGCTGGGTATAGCCAAATTCGGGCTTGTGTCTATCAACCACTTTGTAGAAATCCCTTACTACTGCAATTTCCATTTACGGAATCTCTTGTTATCTTTATAGCAAATAAACAACGTATGATAAATAAGTCAATAAAACTGGTAAATTTTGTGGTATTCTTACTCTTTGCTCAAAGTTTGACAGCCACCGATGGTATGTGGATACCACTACTATTAGAGTCTCTCAATGAAGATGAGATGAAAAATATGGGCCTCAAGCTGACTGCCGAAGACATATATAGTGTCAATAAGAGTAGTCTCAAGGATGCGATAGTCCACTTTGGTGGATTTTGTACCGCTGAGGTTATTTCTACAAAAGGATTATTGCTGACAAATCATCACTGTGGTTATGGACAAATACAGTCCCATACGACTTTGGAAAATAATTATTTGCGAGACGGTTTTTGGGCAATGAAACCCAGCGAGGAGCTGGCGAATCCAGGTCTATTTGCACGATTTATTCTACGTATGGAGGACGTATCTGAAGATATGCTTGCTGGCGTGACGGATGATATGGACGCTAAGACAAGGCAATCTACAGTGGATAAAAATATGAATTTAGTCAGAGCCAAGTTTGAGCAAGACCTGCCTGCCTATGACGATATCGTGATTCGCCCTTTTTATCACGGCAATCAATATTTCATGTTTGTAACTCGTACTTTCAATGATGTACGTCTAGTAGGCACACCGCCAGAATCTGTAGGAAAGTATGGTTCAGATACAGACAACTGGGTATGGCCTAGACATACAGGCGATTTCTCTATGTTTAGAATATATGCTGGTCCGGATAATCTACCTGCAGAGTATAGCTTAGACAATAAGCCATATACACCTAAGCACTCGTTGCCGATCTCATTAGATGGAGTAGAGGAAGGAGATTTTACTATGGTATTTGGTTTTCCTGGAAGTACGAATCAGTACCTCCCAGCTACTGCAGTAAAGCAAATGGTAGAAGTATTGAATCCTGCTAAGATCAGTATTCGCGAAAAGGCATTGGGCATTATCGATAAGTACATGCGTATAGATCCGCAAGTAAAAATTCAGTACGCCTCTAAATTTGCAAGAGTTGCCAACTACTGGAAGAAATGGATAGGAGAAAATCAAGGGATTAAAAGTACAAGAGGAGTTGAAAAGAAGATCAAAATGCAGGAGGAGTTTATGACACGTGTTAATAAAAATCCTGTGTATAAAGAAAAGTATGGAACACTCTTGGCTGACTTCGAAAAGTTGTATGCCGACATTGAACCTTATGCACTCAGTCGAGATTATTTCAATGAAGTAGTTTTTAGAAATATTGAAATTATGCGTGCAGCTAATCTTGCAGGGCGTTTGGTTTCTTCTTTAGAGGACAACGGAGTAGAAGGATATGAAAGTATGAAGGAAAGATTGAAAGCCGGATACTTCGACGGATTCTATAAAAATTATCGCCCAGAAATTGATCAAGAGGTTTTCGCTGCTTTGTTAGAGATGTATCAAAAGGACGCGCCTTTCAAAGGTTTAGTATCTCCAATGAATAAGATGTTGGGTGTGAAAGATAGAGGCGGGGACTTCGATGCGTTCGCTAATAAATTATACAGTGGTTCATTCTTGACAAAGCAATCTGAGTTTGAAAAAGTAATGGCTATGAGCCCAAAAGAAGTAGTAGCGGCAATCGAAAAAGATCCTATTTATCAATTCTCCAAACAGATGGACGCTGCTTATTCCGACATTGTAGAAGGAAAGTACAATGCCTATAATGATCAGATCAAGGAAAAGCAAAGAGTATACATGAAAGCACTGATGGAAGTTTTTCCTAAAAAGAGAATGTATCCAGATGCCAATAGTACCATGCGTATTTCTTACGGTAAAGTCAATGGATATCAGCCTCGCGATGCGGTATATTATAAGCCCGTGACGTATCTGGATGGAGCGATGGCAAAATATAAGCCAGGAGATTACGAGTTTGATATGCCAGCTAAGCTGATTGATCTGTATGAGAAAAAAGATTATGGTCAGTATGCAGATAACGGCAAAATGCCTATTTGTTTTATTGGTTCAAATCATACTACGGGAGGAAATTCTGGTAGCCCAGCTATTGATGCAAATGGTAATTTGATTGGATTAAATTTTGATCGAGCTTGGGAAGGTACCATGAGTGACTTTAATTATGACCCTTCTATCTGTAGAAACATCATGGTGGATGCAAGATATATTTTATTCATTGTGGACAAGTATGCTGGGGCAACGCATTTGATTTACGAAATGAATTTGGTCAATCCAAAAAGAATGGTTGATCCAACGCCACCAATTATTGACAAGAGTAAGAAGAGCAAAGGAAAGAAGAAGCTCAAATCTGCAAAACAATAGGAATATTAAATGTGTGTGTGCAAAGAAAAATGGCACATAGAGAGCCAACGTTATTAATTTATAAAGAATAATTGAGTCTACTCTGAAAACTGATGAAAATGAAAAATATCGCCAAAAGAAACATTTAGGTTTTGAGAGTTTTCGGAGTGGACTCATAACATAACTCATAAGTATGAAATTTTTGCTTCCTTTTTACTTGGCGATTTTTATGGTTTCTCTTTTAGATGCACAAGACGTACCGAGTAAAAACAAACTCTCGCCTTGCGGCACTGTTGCTGAAAAATCTGAATGGTTAGGGAATTTTCAAAAAAGAGTCCCAAGCCAAAAAAAGATCGTTCCAGATAGTCAGATTTTGTATGTGCCACTAAGTGTCCATCTAGTTAGTCGTGATGACGGTTTTGGTGGCTTTGCTGAAGCAGATGCATTGAAAGCCTTATGCACATTAAATGAAGATTTCGAACCGAGTAATATTCAATTCTACTTGGAAGGTGGATTTCAGTACTTGCCAGATTCTGAATTGTTTAGTCATCAGACTGTGACGGATGGTGGGCTAAAGATGTTGGAATACAATATTGATAATAGTTTCAATTGCTATTTAGTATCTTCCGCTGCGGGTAATTGTGGTTATAATCTACCTTACGCTGGAGTCGCTAATGCCTTTGCTTGTTTAGGGCCAGATGATCATACTTGGGCGCACGAAATGGGGCACGGTTTTACTTTACCACATCCTTTTTTAGGGTGGGAAGGTGGTGTGAGTGTCAATAATATGGTACCGCATAACTACGGTAACCCAGCCCCTGATTCTGTGTTCTATGATTATTCTGATTTTCAAGATACCCTGTATTTAGGCGCTGAAAGAATAATTACCGGCACTCAAGTTGAAAAGCTTGATGGGTCAAACTGCCTAGATGCAGCGGATGGATTTTGTGATACCGCTCCAGATTATTTGAGTGGGAGATGGGCATGCAACGATGACCTTATTAGTCCTACGGTACAGACTGATCCTAATGGGCAAAAATTTCAATCCGACGCAAGTCTCATTATGTCTTATGCATTGGATAACTGTTCTAGTAGATTTTCAGGTGATCAGATAGAGGCGATGCGTGCCAACATAGCGGAGGAATTTCCAATGTGGCTAAGTACAGTGCCTCCTACTGCACCCATTACCGATGAGTTTGTTTATACTGGTCCGATCGGTGGGGAGTTGGTGCAATTTGATGACGTGACCTTAGCATGGGAATCATTGGGTACGGATGTAATGTACAAAGTGGAGATGAGCTTATTTAGTGATTTCTCTTTTACAAATTATAAAGATATAGTTGGGGAAAACGCTATTACGCTAAATACTTTACAGAATAACAAAAATTATTATTGGAGGGTGTTGGCATTCAATTCTAATTCTTTTTGTGTTGAGGTATCTCCAACCCAAACTTTTGAGACGGGTGACTTAGTAGCCGTGCATGATCTTGCTCATTTGGGGGAACTACAAGTTTATCCAAATCCTCTACAGCAAGGCAGTAAGATTCGAGTCTCTTGGACTACGCCACTTGATACACCATTAGATGTGAAAATTATGGATATACACGGAAGGGAAATTGTGACGCAGCAGCGTAATCTTGGAATCGGGAGTACACACCTAGCTTTGGAATTAGATGAGCCTGCAGGAATATATATTTTGAGTCTGATTTCTGAAGATGGTGGCATGCACTCTGTAAAGTTGGTGGTAGAGTAGATATGTGTTCCATTCCACAAATAAGTTTGTCCAATCAATTAGATAGATAGTCTGCGGACTAGTGATGTGAAGGGGTAGTCCCCGCCTAGCTCGGCGGCAAGGCAAAGGACCATAGCGACAGCGAAGCCCGAGAACGTAACGACCCTCGCTTGCTTTAGCTTGTGGCGTATGGCTGACGAGGGTAGGCCCCAAATTGCCAAAATCACACAATTATTAACCGTACTATTGTATCGCATGTGCCCGTATATGGTGTCCTCATGTGTCCAAGCGCCCTGCCAATCTGCATCCGAACAATTTGTTAAATGCGATAAAAGTCGAATAATACTTTGCAGATATCAATAAAATGCCTAATTTAATAGCATCAAATCATAATCCTTCAATATAATGTTTGTGTTGTCTAGCTTTTCGATAGCGCACTTTTCATAACCATCTAAAATTGATCGATTTATGAGTTACCAAACCAAAGACATTCGTAATGTCGTTCTCCTGGGGCACGCTGGCAGTGGGAAAACGACCTTCGCTGAAACCATGCTGTTTGAGTCAAACGGAATAAGTAGGCGGGGGTCGATCGAAGAAAAAAATACCATTTCTGATTTTACAAACATTGAAATAGAGCGGGGCAATTCTATTTTTTCTACACTGATGAATGTGCAATGGAAAGATTCTAAAATAAATATTATTGACACCCCTGGCTACGATGATTTTGTCGGGGAGATTGTTTCTAGCCTCAAAGTAGCGGATACTGCGGTGATGCTGCTCAACGCAAAAAGCGGAGTAGAAGTAGGCTCCGAAATCATCTGGGAATATGTAAATGAATACCAGACGCCCGCCATCATCGTGATCAATAAGATCGATAATAGTAAATCAGATTTTGCAACGACACTTGAGCAAGCAAAGAACAGATTCGGACCGAAAGTGCTCCCTGTACAATACCCAATTAATGAAGGACAAAATTTTAATAGCATAGTCGATGCGCTGCGGATGACTATGTATGTATTTCCAGAAGACGGTGGTAAACCATCCAAGCAAGACATCCCAGCATCTGAAATACAACGAGCTCAAGAGATGCACAACCAACTAGTGGAAGCGGCGGCTGAAAATGATGAAACGCTGATGGAAAAGTTTTTTGATGCCGGCTCACTCAATGAAGAAGAGCTTGCTGCTGGTCTAAGAATTGCGCTGGTAAAGCAACAAGTTTTTCCAGTCTTTTGCTGCAGTGCTACACTCAATATGGGTAGCGGTCGCATAATGGGATTTATCAATGACATCTGTCCGTCGCCTGCTGATCGACCACCGACGAAATTAGTAGGAGGAGGAGAGCTAGTATGCGATGCCGCTGATGAGGCTACGGTATTTATTCACAAGACACTCTCTGAGCCTCGGATAGGAAATGTGACTTACTTCAAAGTTTGTAGCGGAAAAATAAAGCATGGCGACGAGCTATATAATGCTGATACTCGGAATGTTGAACGCATAAGCCAACTATATACTGCAAACGGAAAAAACAGAACTGCTGTCCAAGAACTTTGGGCAGGGGATATTGGTGTAACCTTAAAAATAAAAGAGGCCAAAACGAACCAGACGCTCAACACAAAAGGAAGATCGCATAAAATATTGCCGATGGAGTTTCCAAATTCTCGCATCCGTGTTGCGGTCAATCCGCCCACTAAGCAAGACATGGAAAAGTTGATGAAAGCGCTATACCAGATAGCGGAAGAAGACCCTACTTTAATCATAGATCAAAACACAGAACTCAAGCAAACGCTGCTGCACGGACAAGGTCAACTGCATCTGGACATTACGAAATACCGTATCGAAAAAGTAAATAATATCCTGATGGAATTTGAGCGACCGCGCATTTCTTATCGTGAAACTATAACTCGTCCAGCCAAAGCAAACTACCGTCATAAAAAGCAGTCCGGCGGTTCTGGACAGTTTGCGGAAGTACATATGCGGATAGAGCCGTGGTTTGAAGGCATAGCTGATCCGGCTGGTTTAACGGTGCGTAAGCGAACGCTAGAGGAACTTCCATGGGGTGGGCAATTTGAATTTTTGTGGTGTATCGTCGGCGGCTCTATTGATGCGAAATACATCAATGCGATAAAAAAAGGCATCCTACAAAAGATGGAAGAAGGGCCACTTACTGGTTCCTATTGTCAAAATATTCGAGTCTGTATATTTGATGGTAAAATGCATGCCGTGGACAGCAATGATATGGCATTTATGATGGCCGCTTCCGCCGTATTTAAAAGTGCATTTCAGCTAGCAGGTCCCCAAATATTAGAGCCTATTTTCGAGCTGGAAATACTCTGTAGCGATGATGTGATGGGCGATGTGATGGGTGACCTGCAGACACGCCGCGCCATGATTATGGGTATGACTGCCGAAGGGCACTATCAAAAAATAATTGCTAAAGTCCCGCTCAAGGAATTGTATCGTTACTCCTCCACCCTGCGATCATTGACTCAAGGTAGGGCAAAGTTTAATCGAAAATTTGTAGAATATATGCCAGTCACGCCCGACCTGCAACATGTGCTGAGTAGTACTTATAGCTCGGTTTTACAAGAAGCGTAGCGCTAGCAAGATCAGTAAAAAGTAATGCTATCCTAAACTGAATTCAGGTATTTTCGTGAGAAAGTGCCTGTTTTTTTTGCACTGATCCCTCCCTATGAGCGAACCGAAAAGGGGGCACTCATAGGGAGGGCCATGCGTATTGCGGCCCTACGGGCTGGCTCCTGTGGTCGCCACTTTTGCTAATTGCACCGTACAGCGTCGAGAATATTTTATGCTGATTATTGTTCCTTGTATACTGAATCCGTACATTGACCGCTGAATGAAAAGTATCCTCATTATACAAACTGCTTTTATAGGCGATGTGATCTTAGCAACTGCGCTGATAGAAAAGTTACATAGCTTTTATCCAGAAGTAAAAATCGATTTCCTGCTTCGTAAGGGTAATGAGTCTTTGCTCAAAGAGCATCCCTATTTGCGTGCAGTATTGGTGTGGGATAAGAAGGAATCCAAGCATACTAACTTATTCAAAATATGGAGAAAAATTCGAAGAAATAACTATGATGCAGTAGTCAATCTTCAGCGGTTTTTATCTTCTGGACTGTTGACGGCTTTGTCTGGAGCAAGTAAAAGAATCGGTTTTGATAAGAATCCAATGTCTGGATTTTTTACCCAGCGCTACCAGCATGAAATTAGCACCGCAGAGGATTCGCCACATGAAGTCAGTCGAAATCTGAAATTAATAGAATCTATCACGGACCATATATTTGTTGGTCCAAAGCTCTATCCTTCCATGAGTGATTTTGCATTGGTGCGAACTAGCTCAGATTATATTACCATATCACCAACCTCCGTTTGGTTTACCAAGCAGTGGCCAGCGGAGAAGTGGATGGAGTTCATAGATACTGTGCCTAAAAGTATAAAAGTTAGCCTTTTAGGTGCACCGACCGACCAAGCGGCTTGCAAGCAAATTTCAGAAGGATGTAGTCATCCAAATATCGAAGTCAAAGCAGGAGATTTAAGCTTGCTACAGTCCGCAGCGCTCATGAAAGGCGCACTGATGAACTATGTCAATGACTCTGCGCCGCTGCATCTTTGTAGCGCAATGAATGCCCCCGTAACTGCCGTATTCTTAAGCACTGTTCCCGCTTTTGGATTTACCCCACTATCAGATGTAAGTCGGGTAGTTGAGACCACTAATCCACTGGATTGTAGACCCTGTGGCTTACACGGAAAGGCGGCATGTCCCTTAGGTCATTTTAAGTGTGCTGAGATCAAGCTTGAGTATCCGCAACACCGCATCAACTAGTTAACTTAAGTCCACAACTATTAAGCTTACGGAGGTGTTTATCCAACAAAATATTTGCTCATGAAGAATCTAAAAAGACTCAAGAAGGTATTGCCTGCATTTAAAGTCAATATGGGTGGTATCATACTAGATCAAGCACTCCCCACAACGGATGTAGATATGATCGATCCTTTTCTACTCGTGCATCATCTAGAACATAAGTTTGAGCAAAATACACAGCAATCACAAGCTGGCGTACCTCCACATCCACACCGTGGTTTTGCACCCGTTTCGTTTGTATTCAAAGGAGGTGTTCATCATAGAGATTCTACTAATATAAGTTCGGTAGTATATCCAGGAGGGACACAATGGATGCATGCTGGTAAAGGAATTGTTCACAGCGAACGCCCAGCCAAAGAAGTTGCTGAAGCAGGCGAGTCTTGGGAGTTGATTCAGTTTTGGGTCAATGCTCCAGCTAAGCATAAGATGTCGGAGCCTGTTTATACTGGCCTTCAAAAAGACGATACACCCACAGCTTGTACAAGCGATGGAAACGTAGAAGTTGGCGTGGTAGCAGGGCAGTTTCAAGACCTGAAGGGTCCTATTGATACTTTTACGCCGATCATGGCACTTCGACTTACTTTTTCGGTAGATGGAGAGGTAGAAATTCCTGTACCAGAAAACTTTAACGGATTCGTCTATTTATTGGATGGGTCTTTGACGTATAATGATGAGACTCAATTAGTGTCAAAAGATCTCGCCTGGTTTTCTAACGAAGGAGAAGTTGTGAAACTAAAAGCAACTGAAAATACGAGAGCTATCTTATTAGCAGGAGAACCCATCAATGAGCCTGTTGCAACCTACGGTCCATTCGTGATGAATGAGCAGGCTGAGGTCATGCAAGCCATGCGTGATTACCAAGTGGGTAATATGGGAAGCCTTACAGAAGTATTTGAATAGCGGATGTCTAAATAAATATCAATATCATGGAGCGTAGAAAATTTGTAAAATACACAGGAATAGTGGGATTAGCAGCCGGCTTATTTCCAGTGCAAGCTATTGCTGCAGCCCCAGCAAAATTTTCTGCGGTTCTAGTAGAATTTCCTCAGGCGCTAACGCAGATTAGACATGGCGCTTTGAACCTGCCGTTTGCTTCAGGTATTAAAAAAGAAATGCCTTTTGACTGGATACTGGATGTTCACCAAAATATATTTTTGCACAATGGATTTCAACGCAATCTTGATCAGGATCTTGATATTGTGTCTATTGCCCTTGAAGTAGAGAATGGTTTTGAGGCCCTGCAGCTTGCGCTGCAAAAAGAGGAACTTCATCTGGTCTGGAAAGAGTCAAGTGTAAATATAAAATTATCCGACACGCTTGAGCAGTTGAGTATCTCTGATGATGAATATATCTTTTATGGTTCGTGCATAGGGGCAAACAACTCAAATGACTTTTTACCGCTACAAGATCGACAATATTTCATTCAGGTCCTCTCAGGAAAGGTGAAGTATGATGATCTAGTGCTGACTCGAGAAAACGGACTTGGAGTTCAGCAGATTTCTTCGGCTAAAAGTTTTGTTGCACTGGAAGAGGAAGCTACTTTTTTGGTAATGGAGAGGGTCTTGTAGGAACCTAAAATTTCCCTATTAAATTAATTTGATTCTGCTATAATATATCTACTTTTGATCGATTTTTTTATAATAGTATGACTAGATGATCAAACAACTTTACAAGTTTCTAAACCCAAAGTTTCAAAATCTTTTTTTGGAGTATCCTGTAGATTTAAAACCTAGATATGGCCATGGAGCGTCTGCGCACCAAGGCTTACTAAATGTGATAGAAACCAATACTAATAAATACAGAGACTTTATTACACTAGCATTAGCATTGAAAGAAGAGCTCTGGACTATCGAAGATCAAAAGAAGGAAACGGAGCAAAAAGAACCTACATGGAATAATGGATTTTTGCCAGGCTTGGATATTATTAGTCTATACACTTCTATCGTAAAATTTAAGTCAAATAAATTCGTTGAAATTGGTTCTGGAAATTCAACAAAAGTAGTTTATAAAGCTAAAAAGGAATATGGACTAAAAACTAAAATTATTTCCATTGATCCTATGCCACGTGCAGAAATTGATAATCTGGCAGATAAGATAATTAGAAAGCCATTTGAAGATATTGATTTTGACATTGTAGATTTACTAGAAGAAGGTGATATTCTCTTTGTTGATAATTCGCATAGAATATTGCCTAATTCTGATGCCATGGTATTCTTTATGGAGATATTGCCTCGCTTGAAGAAAGGAGTCATTGTACACATCCACGATATTTATTTGCCCTATGATTATCCACAGTTTATGTGCGATAGATTCTATTCTGAGCAGTACGGTTTGGCAATGTACATTTTAGCTAATCCAGATAAATATCAAACATTATTTCCATGTTATTATGTCTCAGAAAATAAAGCATTGGCAAAGATGATAGAGCCGATATGGGAGCATGAAAATTTAATTGGAGTAGAAAGACATGGAGCATCTTATTGGATTCAAATCGCACAGTAGTATTCTACACAATCAAACCCATATTTCGAATCTCGCCCAATCTCTCATTATCCAACTTCAAAATCACCATGTACATTTCAGGATTTATACTCAGGTGTAAAGATTCCTCTCCTTTACCTGATTCAATTAAGAGTTGATTTAAAGAATGGAGTAGATCAAGATCAAACAATTCTCGCTCAAGTTTTATATCCCATTTTTGCTCACTTAGTTCCAAGCCCAATTTTTTGATCTGTCCAGACTCCTCAGATACTATATTCTTTATTCCAAATATATTCCCAAAGTGCGCATCTATTCCTTTGATCAAATCTACATAAGCGTCTACTTCCTCAAAGTCTTCTGGGTCACGAAAATCGGAAACGTACATTTGCTGCGGGCTAAATATATTATGGTAGGATAGTCTGGCATCATAAACAAGTTTTCCACCTACGATTTTTGAGGATTTAAAGAGGGAGGCAATTCCATGTGTGAGGAGTAGGGGGGCTGCTTCTTCTGTAAGTATATAGACTTTATCTCCCTTGAAAGATAGAAAACGATGAAAAGCAGTGGAAGCTACTTCCGCAAATATGGTTTGATCGCTTTGGGTATAGTTTTCTACAAGATTAAACTTGCCCCAATAGTGCGCATAGACTTGAACAGGAAATTCAGCTTCGGAATTAATTTTTTGAATAAAATCTTGTGCGTTCAATTTGCTTGATTTAGTCCACAATTTAACACAAAAAACTGGTTAGTTAAAGCCGCCAAGTAGCACCGCTCACTTTCAGTAAGTAAAAAATACCTATCTTATCCCACCTTACAAATTGTATACTATTTGGCCATGAGAACATACAAAGAAATTATTAATGAACACTATGTTGCTGAAAAAAAATCAGCACTCAGCCTGATCGGCATCGCCATCCTGATGATGGTGATTGCAGGAATTATTTATCTCACGGTTAAAGCCGGCGTTACCTACGGCATCATCTACGGTCTCTTGCCGCTCAGCATTATTCAAATACTAGCTGGAATCTTTGTTTTTATCAAAGCAAATCTCCGACAAAAAATAATAATAAAAAAAATAGAAGGGCAACCCAATTTCAAAATAGAAACGGAATTAAAAAGAACCAGCGCAGAAGTGAAACGTCTACGGGTTACACGCAAAATTCAAGAAACTGCTTTTGTGATAGCCCTATTCGTTATCTGCTTAGGCATGGCTAAGTTAGTCAATCCTATCGGAATGGGTCTCGCTATGGCATTGCTATTGCAAGCAGGCGTGATGATCGCTTTCGACCTATTTGCCGTGCGTAGAGCAGAAGAATATCTCAGAAGAATAAATAAATTGGCTAGCAAGAATTAATTGATCCCCTTCAGTTTTACGTTCTCTTTCATTTGCAACTTACCATTTCGGATATACTCGATACTAACCAATTCGCCAGGGCGATAGCGCGCTACTTGTTCCTGTAGTTCAGGAGTAGACTCCGTGATTTTACCATTGACACTTACTATAATATCTCCTTTTTTGAGACCCGCATCTTCGGCACTACTCTTCGAGTTTACGCCATTGATCAGAACACCAGAAACATCTTTGAGGCTATATTGGGTAGCTATTTTTTCATCCACATCCGTGATCAATACGCCTAAGATAGCACGCTGAACTTCGCCAAACTCTTGCAAATCATTGATTACTTTTTCTACCAGTTTTGCAGGTATAGCGAAAGAGTATCCTTCATAAGATCCCGTTTCTGTCAGGATAGCAGCATTGATCCCTACCAATTTGCCAGCAGAATTTACGAGTGCGCCCCCGCTGTTACCAGGGTTGACCACTGCATCGGTTTGGATAAAACTCTCCACCGAATATTCCTGCTGCGAAAGAATATTTATATTTCTTGCTTTAGCACTTACGATACCGAGCGTCACGGTAGAAGTTAAGTTAAATGGATTACCGACAGCGAGCACCCATTCGCCAACTTGCACTGCATCCGAATCCCCAAACTCTACTGTCGGGAGATTTTTGGCCTCTATTTTTAGCAGCGCCAAGTCCGTAGTAGGATCCTTACCGATAATTTTGGCTTTATAGGTTCGCTTATCATTGGTGGTCACTTCTATTTTATCCGTTCCTTGGATGACGTGATGGTTGGTAATGATATAGCCATCCTTACTCACGATTACGCCCGATCCACTGCCGCCTTTAAACTCTCCTCTGTTAGCGATGATCGCCACTATGGCAGGTGTCACTTCTGCAGACGTTTTGACAAAGTCTGTCGGGAGCAACGCAGGTTTTATATTTACTTTATTCTTGACAAAGTTTGCCACATGGCTCGGCGCTTGTTTAGATACCAAATCCGCGCTTAGTTGTTTAAACAATAGGAATGTTATGGCAGTGCTCACGGCAGCCGTCGTTATTATCGTCGCGAAGACTATCCATCCTATCTTTTTCATGTTTAATTATTTTGCGACTGTGAAACCGTCACTACAGAACGGCTGTAAGCTTAAAAAAAGTACTTGTCAGGTAATCATTGCCAATAGTATTCCAAATATTTATTTGCTAGGCTTAAGATCCTGATTTACTATTTTTAACACCATTACTGCCGCTTTCGTTGTGGAAAAGACATCTTTGATTTCACTTTTCATAATATCCATGAGCAGATCATAGTCTCCAAATATCTGCGTGCTCATTGTGTTGGTTAGAACTTGTAATTCAGGATTGGTGTTCAGCTTTTCTATAAATGCAGAAATAGGACTGATATAGTCCGCATCTAGTGGGTACATACTTATTTCGATCGATGCCTTCATATCTTTTTTGGCGATAAAGATAGGACTTTTATTCCTGGAGAGGGGAGCGCTGGGTTTAGGTTCCCGCCCATGCTGCGCGGGCGCCGCGTTATCGCTATATTCCGTTTTTTGCTATCCCAAAAAAAACGGAATGCCGCTTCTACCGCTGGTTCCTAGCGCGCTCCGCTTTGCTGTGCTTATGCTGTTAGCCTAGGCGCTAAAAAGAGAAGCCAGTCTCAGAAATTATTTTAGTTAATAAGAACTTAGAATCTAAAATAATTTATGGTTGTACTTATATTATTGTGTTTTATTTAGGTTTTTTTCAATACTTTTGAATGACTTGTCGACAACGAAATTCCAGTATGCTACTTCATTCTTATTGAAGTATAGGTAAACGGGGTCCGAAAAACTTAAACCATTTTTATCAATATTATGGTCGAAATCGTTTATTATTTTGATCTTAGGGTTTAAAGCTAGCAATTTTTTTGTAAGAACTTTATCTTTTTTTGTAAATACAACTAGAAAATCTTTATTTGATTTTTTTAGTATTTTAAAAATAAAATTTATTGGTTTAGCGCTACAAGCTCCGCATACATTATTTGGAATAAGAAAAACATGGTTGTTTTCCAGATTCTGTATATTGTGAAATGTTGATAGATAAGTTATAAGTTCTGAACGCCTATCAAAAACTTCACTACAAGTGGAAAAGGTTGAAAATATCAGGATCAATAGAAATAATTTCATTTTTATTTTATGTTAAATTGAAAAATATCGTACTGCATATATTGGTGGGATTCTGTATCATTCAAGTATTTCTTGATGTATAGTCCATTAGGTGTAACGAATGATTTATGAATGTTATAATAGTATTTATCAAGTTTGATTTCATCTATAAGTGAAAAGTTTTTATCAAAAACCATAATATAGCTCTCTTTATCACCATAAACATTATAGGTGCCGTCTTTATTTTTAAGTGGTATAGCAGGTCTAAAGAACCTATAAACTAAATCTCTGTATGGATCTAGGAGAATTTCGGAGTACCCATTTACCTGTTGGAGATGTCTTATTTTTTCAGTATTATTATATTTATATTTTTTACTTAGCTCAGGATTTACTGTAGTATGATGGATGCTTTTACCTCCGAATATTTCTAATTTACTATTATTTCTATTATATTTATAAATGTTAGGATCAGCGAAAAAACTATAATAACTAAAATTATTTGCTGTGGCTCTTGATTTAATATTAGCAAAACCAAAATAATTATTATAGTATAATCCTGGAAATCCAATATTGTAGTTGGTTGCTTTGCCATCACCAAGGTTGATAATGGACTCGATTGGTTGTTTATAGTATTTTGGATTATGCGGGTTATATCTAGTACTGTATGTTTCGATTAGAATACCATCATTGATTTTATCATACTTTATTGGAAAATGATCAAGATTTCTGTAGAAATAATGTTCGTCCCTAGAAGATTGAGATTCATTTATAGAAATTGATTTAATAAAGGAAGAAGAGTCAATTAAAAGAAGAGCTTCATCTTGAGCTATGAAGATAGAATCGAAATTGTGAAAAAGTATGCTACTTACGGGACCAAGGCTTGGTTTTATGACAGTGGAATCTAAATGATCTAAGTAACAGATTCTATGCTGGTTTTCTAAATTATAAATTTCAATAAATCCATTTGCCGAATTTTGAGCTAGTATATAGCTGGAATCATTTTTAGTATATGCACTAAAATTATTACTGATATTCGAAATATATTTTTCTTCTGAAAAGTCTATATTTTTTACATTAAGCTCAAGTTTCTTTAGACTATATTTAGTTTTTAACTCTGAGTATTCTTGTTTTAAAGGACTACATTTAAAACACATAACTACAATCAATATAAACGAAAGCTGCTTCATTGGTTCATTGGTTAAAAACTGTACCAAAGAGATGTAAAAATCCCTAAGGTACAGATTAGATTTACTAATAGTTTTTTATAAATCGTCGGGATGAATAAACCAGTCAATTTCATACATATGAAGCATAAAATCGTAATTATCTTCATAATTGACTTCGTGCCAATTTGACAATTCTTCAACAGAAAAATAATCGTCAGCTCCCAATGAACCAATTGCGGTACAGCCTTGAGAATTCTGACAACTACCTTGACTTCCTCTTACGCAGGCTACACCTGCTTGTCTCGGATCATCATCTGTTGTGCATGCTTTAGCAACGTAACCTTTTGCTCTCGTTTCTATGGTGCTATGCAATTCTTGGTTTTTTAATTGATGTGGAAATGTCTCTTTTTCGCAAGAAGTGAAAAATAATAGACCTAGAAAAACAAAAAGCACCTGATTTAAGAACTGGGGGGGGGGCAATAAAAACTTTCCTAAGTATAAAATTTTATAGATTAAAAAATGATTAAATCGGTTTTGAAAATACTAAAGGCCAGCAATCAACAATGCTGAATGAGCCAAAAAGTAAATTTATTTTTCTTTAAAACTAGTGAAAGGGTGTGCTGGTCGCTTCTAATCTTTTATCTGGTTAAACACCATTTCGTTAGCTTGATAAGCTAAAAGTAGATAAAATATTTGGTTAAATATTTATTTGGCGAAATATTTATTAACTAACTAATGAATCCACTCTGAAAACTGACGAATTGCATAAGATGGAATATTTTGGATGTGATCGCCTGGTACTTAGTAATATTGATTCCGCAGTACCGCGGAATCAATATAGGAAGGGGGCGACTGCTAACTAGTAGTCGCATGCAAGATTTTCATTGATGCCTGATTATCAGTTAATTGAGGAAATAAAAAATATCGCCAAAAGAAACATTTTTGGTTTTGTGAGTGTTCGGAGTGGACTCACTAATGAAACTATTTAACTACAAACCGGAAGGCAAAAGCCTAAGCTGTTAATGGACAAGAGGTGGTAGCGGTATCGCGAAAATTTTCTTTCGCAGTAGTAACGGACGACTCGGTGCCGAAGCCGATAGGCACGGTATGGCCCCAAATAATTAGACAATCTTAGCGCCCAATTACCCCACTCTTCTTTCCCCAATCAAAGAATCCAAAAATAGATACCCCAAAATAAATAATCGCTTGGAAAGCGTACATCTTGAGTCCACGATCGTAATATAGCCAGATGGAGGCTCCATTGATGACGACCCAAAATATCCAGCTGGAAAATATTTTATGAGCCTCCATGTAAGAGGCGAGAAAGCTAAATATGGTAGTCGTACTGTCGATGAAACTTCGCTCTGCATCCGTCTGTGTCTTAAAAAAGAGACCAAGTAGAAAACTTAAAATAGAACCAATAATGATCAGCGGAATGTGCTTCATCCATGACCAGGTAGTGACTGCAAGGTCTCCCTGGTTTCGATTGTTCCAGACGTACCAGCCGTAAAATCCGATGAGGACATAATAAATATAGAGCACGGCCTCTGAGTAAAGTTTGAATTGATAAAAGAGATAAATACTCATGAGTGAGGATACTATCCCAAAGGGCCAGCACCATTTGTTTTCCCGGATGAGGAGGAGAAGGAAAGTTAGGCTGAGTATCACGGAGCCTAGTTCTATATATTCAAGTGTAGTAAGTGGGTTCATTTGACATCAAAGGTAAGGACTGTGTTTACTTAATCAAAAAAAGATAATGGCTTGTTTGATTAGAAAAATTACGCTATGTAAAAAAATAGGGAACCACATAGAGCACATAGAATATGCATAATGAACATAGTAAAAAAAGCGTAAGAACAGCTATGTTTTCTATGACCTGCCTATGAATCTGTATGCCTTGAAAATGTACGAATTTTCTTCTTCGGACTAGGGGTAGTAGTCAGCCTCAGCTCCGCTGAGGAGTCCGCAGGACCGACCGGCAGGGAGTGGCGGATGGCCCGCCGCTAGACTTTTACCTTTTTTAAAAAGGTGAAAGTCTAGCGGAGTCCCCAAATAAATAAACTATAATTATTTCTTGAAAGCGCGCTTGAGTAAATCTTCTTGCTGTGCCTCATGAACCTTTTTGAAACCTGTCGCAGGAGAGGCAGAAGCCTTACGTGAGATTACATTCATATCAGGATATTGCATGTAGATAAACTGCCATGCACCCATATTTTCTGGCTCCTCTTGTACCCAATATCGATCTGCATTTTTGTACTTCTTCATGAGCTTATCGATCATCTTTTTAGGAAACGGATAGAGCTGCTCGACACGCACAATGGCAGTCGTTTTATTTTTGAGTTCTAGCTTGCGCTCCAGTAGATCGTAGTAAATCTTACCTGTACACAAAATCATTCGTGTAACATTTTTGGCAGTGCGCGCAGTGAAGTCAGGATCGTCATAGTACTCATAAAAAGTGTTCTCAGGGCTATCTTCAAATGCCTCTATGGGAGATACGCAAAGCGAATGTCTGAGTAGTGACTTGGGTGCCATATTGATCAATGGCTTGCGATATGGAAGTGCCAGCTGGCGCCTCATCGCATGAAAAAAGTTGGCTGGTGTAGAGATGTTTGTGACGATGATATTGAAGTCCGCTGCCAGCTGCAACCAACGCTCAAAACGCGAGCTAGAGTGCTCAGGTCCTTGCCCCTCGTACCCATGAGGGAGCAACATAACGAGACCACTCATGCGTCTCCATTTACTTTCGCCAGCCGAGATAAACTGATCCACCATCGACTGTGCACCGTTGTAGAAATCTCCGAACTGCGCTTCCCAAACCACCAAGGAATTGGGCGACGCTAAAGAATAACCATACTCAAAACCGAGTACCGCAAACTCCGAAAGTAGGGAGTTGAATATTCTATATTGACCTTGTTTCTTTTGCATATCGTTGATCCGATTGTACTCTTCACCCGTTTCAGGATTAGAGAATACGGCATGTCGATGGGAGAAAGTTCCACGCTTGACATCTTGCCCACTCATACGCACATCGTTGTTGTCGAGTAGGATAGAAGCATATGCAGACAGCTCCGCTAGCGACCAATCAAATACACCTTCATCTAATAACTTCTGCGCACCCTTGAGCAGACGCTGTACTTTGCCGATCGTCTTTACCTCCTCAGGGATAGTCATCAGATGCTTAATGATTTTATTGAGACGACTGCGCTTGATGCCGGTAGGAGGGGAGTCCGTAAATGCTTTGGAGCTATCTACAAATTTTAGTTTCTTCCACGCCAATTCAGGATCTTGGTATACATATGGTAGTGGTTTTTCCTTTACCTTATCCAATTTTTTCTGCAAATCATTCCAAAAACCATCCTCCATTTTCTTTGCTTCCGCTTCCGTGATGTCACCACGCTCAAGCATTTTACGTAAGTAAATTTCTCTTGGGTTGGGATGATTTTTTATTTTTTGATACATCAATGGCTGCGTAAATTTTGGGTCGTCGCCCTCGTTGTGCCCGTGCTTACGATAGCAAACCATATCGATAAATACGTCGTTGTTAAATTTCTGTCGGTACTGCGTTGCTAACTCCACCGCCCATACGACCGCCTCTGCATCGTCTCCATTGACATGGAAAACGGGTGCTTGAACTAAGCTCGCTGCCGCTGTACAATAAGTGGAGGATCTGGCGTCATCAAAGTCGGTCGTGAAACCAATCTGATTGTTGATCACAAAGTGCATAGTGCCACCAGTATAATACCCTTCTAGCTGCGACATTTGCACTGTCTCATATACTACGCCTTGACCAGCAACCGCTGCATCACCATGTATGAGGATAGGCAATATTTTGTCATAGTCAGATCCATAAAGTAAATCTGCCTTCGCACGTGCGAATCCCTCTACCACAGGGCCAACTGCTTCTAGGTGAGATGGATTTGGGGCGAGTTTGAGGTGTATTTTTTTTCCTGTTGCCGTTTTAGTTTGAGAAGAGTATCCAAGATGATACTTCACATCTCCATCCCCAAAACTATGGTTAGGTATAGCGGTACCTTCAAACTCGTTGAAGATATGCTCGTAGGTTTTCTGCATGATATTGGCGAGTACATTCAAGCGCCCTCTATGAGCCATGCCGATAACTACTTCTTTTACGCCTTGGTCTGCGCCCGTATTGATGATTGCATCGAGTGCTGCAATAGTGGTTTCTCCTCCTTCGAGTGAAAATCGCTTTTGACCGACATATTTTTTATCTAGAAAATTTTCGAACCCTACAGCGCCGTTGAGCTTTTCTAGAATGCGTTTCTTTTGATCTAGAGAGTATCCGTAATCCTTCGTTTTACGTTTTTCTATTTGATCGCGGAGCCAAACTCTCTTTTCACGATTCTCTATATGTGAACATTCAAATCCAATATTCCCAGCATATATATCTACCAGTTTGTCGAGTATTTGCTGGAGCGTCCCATTTTCGAGACCGATCTCTTTTCCTGCGTTAAACGTCTTATTGAGATCCTCTTCGCTCAGGCTATAGTCTGCCAGATCTAAATGAGGTGCTCTGTCTCTCCGCTGGCGAATCGGGTTGGTTGTCGAAAGCAGATGCCCTCTATCTCTATATCCATGGATAATGGACATTACACCAAACTCCTTTGCTAGGTCGCCCGTAACTCCAGCACTAGCAGAACCATTGCCGTTGGATGGCGCAGCATATTCAAATCCCTTAAAAAAGGTAGCCCAAGAGCTGTCTACAGAGGCCGGATCTTGGGTGTACTTTTCGTACATCGTTTCTATAAAACTAGGGTGCGCATTGGCAATAAAAGAGAAATCACTCATAATTGAATTGTATTAGTATAATATATACGGCTTCGGACTAGCATTGTTTGGGCGAAAATAGCCTAAAATTGAGGTAATATATAGAGGAATAGGCATTTTTTAAGGTATATTTATCATATCCATTATTTCTGAGGGCTAAGCAGTACCACATTTGAGAAAAAAGGCTTACATTTGCAATCCAAAATTAAAAAAAGACTTAAAATTAACTGATAGTTATGGCACAGCATAAATCATCTAAGAAGAGAATCAGACAAGACGCTAAGATCAGAATGCGTAACCGTTATTACAAGAAAGCGGCTCGTACAGCTATTGCAAAGCTTAGAGAGATGACAGACGCAGGCGAAGCTAAGAAGTACCTGCCAAAGGTAGTTTCTATGGTAGATCGTTTGGCTAAGAAGAATACATGGCACAAGAACAAAGCGTCTAACTTAAAAAGTAAGTTGACTGTCTTTGTAAACAAGATGGCTTAATATTATATAGCCTTTCTTTAAGGGTTGGAGACGTGTAGTGCCATTGTGCATTACACGTCTTTTTTTGTGTTTTAAGACAAGATTGCTTAATTTGTAGAAAAGAATAGATGCAGAATATTCCATCATTAACGGTTGCAGAATACATCCAGCAAGAGATCGATTCGGATACAAAATATGAGTATCATGATGGCAAAATTTATGCTCTTGCAGGTGGCACAATGAACCACTCGACTTTGAGTGTAAATGCCACAGTGGAGACAGAAAACAAGTTGAGAGCAAAAAGTTCTAGTTGTCGAACCTTCAATAGTGACTTCAGACTCAATATCTCCAAGTCGAATAGTTATGTATACCCAGACCTCATGGTTGTCTGCGGTGAAATCGAGCATCCAAAGGAGACAGAAAATGCGGCTATGAATCCAATTTTAATAGTTGAAGTTCTATCTAAGTCTACTGCAGAATATGATCGGGGAGATAAGTTTTATTTATACAGCAAGATACCAACCTTTAAAGAATATGTTTTGATCGACCAGTACAAGCATGTAGTGGACGTTCAGTATAGAGTGGACAGCAGTAGTCTATGGAAATTTACGCGCTATGAAGGATTAGATAAAATGATAAAGCTAGAGTCTATTGGTGTCGAAATTTCTATGGATGATTTATATTATAATACGGTGAACATTCCTACAGTTTAGTTGCGTGCTTATAGCCATTAATTGGGCGCTAAATTCCCGTCATCCGCTTGTATTCAGCAGCCTAGCTGGGTATTCAGGATAGTCGTCGCTAGTATTCTCCCGAGGGGCCGGGCTCATCCGTCGCGTCTCCTTCCTTCATTCTCCATCTAGACTACTTCATATCGCTTCTACCGGGAGCGCAAAAAAAATGTAATTTATATTTGGAGGGAGCTACTGCTAGCTAGCAGTAGCATGCAATATCTCTCAGTGATGCCTGTAGCATTAGTGGATTGAGAAAATGAAAATCGACAAAAGAAACATTTTTGGTTTTGTGCGTTTTCGGAGCGGACTCATACTTAAAAATTCCTACCTTTACTACGAACAAGCATTCGTATAAAAGAAAAAGATGGCGCCAAAATTTAATACCCTTACTGTAAAGGAAATAAGACAAGAAACAGAAGATTGTGTTTCTGTATCATTCGCAGTACCAGAAACGCTACAGGCGGACTATGCCTTTATACAGGGACAATACCTTACGCTGAGGGAAACCATCGAAGGAGAAGATATACGTAGATCTTATTCTATCTGTTCCGGGATAGAAGAGTCAGACCTGAGAGTAGCCATCAAAAAAGTGTACGATGGGAAATTTTCTACCTATGCTAATGAGTCCCTTAAGGTAGGAGATCAGATGCAAGTGATGACTCCAACAGGAAAGTTCTATACGCAGCTCAATCCAAAACAAGCAAAAAACTATGTGCTGTTTGCCGCAGGTTCTGGGATCACTCCGATGTTGTCTATCTTGAAATCGGTGCTAGCAAGAGAGCCCGAAAGCACGCTTACCCTTTTTTACGGAAACAAGACAACCGACAGTGTCATTTTTAAAGAAGAAATAGAGGCCCTCAAAAATAAAAATCTTACACGGTTAAAAGTACACTATATTATGAGTAGAGAGATGCTTCAAAGTGATCTCTTTTGTGGACGCATCGATCAAGCAAAGTGTGATCAGCTGCTCAATTTATTAGTACGGAAAGATCAGGTCGACGAATACTTTATCTGTGGGCCGTATCAGATGACCCAAGATGTCAGAGCAAGTTTGGAAGCCAACGATATAGAAAAAGAGAAAATACACTTTGAGTTATTTACTACTGAGCCCATAGGAGGGGAGCAGAAGAAAAAGGCAACCAAACCTGTCCAGGAGATTAACTCAAAAATAAAAGTTATCCTAGATGGTCATGAGCATAATTTCAATATTTATAAATCCGATGAAACGGTTCTGGATATTGCTTTGAAGAATGGTGCTGATTTACCTTTCGCCTGTAAAGGGGGAGTTTGTGCTACTTGTAAAGGAAAACTAGAACATGGCAAGGTAGATATGATTGTCAACTATGGATTAGAGCAAGATGAAATTGATGCTGGTTATGTATTGACTTGTCAAGCAGTACCGACTACGGACGAGGTCACGGTAAACTTTGATGCTTAGTTTTAAATGAAAAAGCCAAACAAAAAAGAGACGATTTTATTGGCTGCAGCTAAGCTGTTTCGTGACCGTGGTTATCAGGCTACTTCTATGCGCGACCTCGCAGAGGCTGTCGATCTTAAGGCATCTAGCTTATACAATCACATCGGTTCCAAGGAAGAAATTTTGAGTGAGATCTGTCTCCAGAATGCAGATCGATTTTCCTCTGGGATGGAAGGGATTACAAAAATGCAAGAAGGACCATTACTTAAGATCAAAGCGTTGATCAAACTGCACATCGAGATCGCCATTACAGATTATACTTCTATTACTTCCTTCAACGATGAATGGCGCCACCTCAGCGAGCCTGCGCTCAGCGAATTTACAGGTAAAAGAAAGTTATACGAACAGCAGTTTAAAGAAATCATCAAAGCTGGAATAGAGCAAGATCTGATTAAGGCTGTTGATCCACAGATTTGTTTGAATACGATCTTGAGCAGTACCCGCTGGGTATATGATTACAAAGCGAAGGCGGATATTGAAAAGAACACGAATTCTATTATTGGAATTTTATTAGATGGCATAAGTGTGTAGAATGAACTGGGAATGCTTTCTACATATATCAATGCTACTTACTGGAGTCAAGAATTAAATTAATATAGTCCCTTTGTTGCCTTCGGTGTTAAACGAACGAGTTAGAACTGTTGATTTTTTGTACTCAATCCAATCTCAAAATCATACCGATCCATTCTCTGAATACCACTAAAATTGAATCGCGCATCTTGTTTGAAGGACGAGATAATCTTACAACCCAGCACATCGTCATCCCCCAGCAGGTTCTGCATGCTTTTCCAAGATCTGGACTTGTAAGCATCAAATAAGGTCTGATAATGAACCCTAACCACAGGTTCTATTTCTTCTATACTTTTATCCGAATCTATTTCTAGTAGAAATATCAGAATATTATTTATTTTTTCTAAAGAATCCTGCTCAAATATGAAAGTCTTATTGATGTGTAAACTATCCATGACAAAGTATTCTGAAATCAAGGGTGCCTCAAGAGCCTTGCCCTCAGCGTAGGAATACATCAACAGTAGTAGTTCATCATTCTTGGTAGAAAAACGAGACATATCTTCGCTGAGATCAATAGCTTTTATAGAAATAGAACTAACTTGATTTGCTACATCTGAATTTATGACTTCAGCAGAGGCAGTGATTTTCTGTGGAGTCTTGCAGCCCAAGAAAAGCAGTGTAGAAAGTAAAATATAGAAGCGATCCAAATTCATCTAAGTAACAATTAATTCAAAGATAAATAATAACCACAAATAAAAATGGAATTGAAAAAAAGCGATTAATGACTTTACTTATTTAGGCGAGAAAATCATGTAAATTTGCTTAATTTCGCCCCTCATAAATATGAATAAAAAGCTAGCTAAAATACTCCCCAAAATAATCGGTACGTACTTCAATCTACAGTCCTATATTTTACCGAAGCGCACTGCTAAAATGGCCATAAAACTATTTTGTTCCCCCAGAGCAGGGCGGATTAGGCCAAAAGATACTGCTTTCCTTGATACTGCTGATCGAGAAGATAGCTTCAATACGAAGTATGGTACTATTGAGTATTATCAATGGAATGCCAGCGGAAGCAAAACTATTTTATTGCTACATGGTTGGGAGTCTAATGCTGCGCGCTGGCGCAACATTGTGAAATCACTTGTAGCAGAAGGGTATCACATAGTTGCTATAGATGCACCTGCACACGGATCCTCAAGTAATCGTCAGTTTGATATGATACAATATATAGAGGCGATTAATGCAGCCGTAAAGAAATTTGAACCCCAAGTATTGGTAGGGCATTCGGTTGGAGGTGCTTCTATTGGATTTTACTTATCGGAGTATGAATATCCGTCATTTGAAAAATTAATCTTACTGGGTACGCCAACGGAGCTTACGCAAATGGTAAACACCTATGCGCTAGCGCTTGGTTTGTCAAAGCGGATGAATGATTTAATTGACAAACAATTTGTAAAAGAATTTTCCATGCCGATCAATTCTATCTCGGCATCAAGAATGGTGGGTAACATAGAGATTTCAACACTTATTATTCATGACCAAGATGATCCAGTGATAAGTATCAACGATGCTGCTGAGTACCACGCTTTATTGCCTAATTCAGAACTATTTATCACGCATAAACTCGGCCATGGTTTGCAGCACAAAAGTGTTTTTCAGAAAGTGATTTCTTTCTTAAAGGAATAGGTATTGGTAAGATTTATTTTAGTCCTATAGTTTTGCTGTCCTTATCACCCAGTCTTTTTCTGCCAGCTGCACTGCATTGTCAATGCGCTTTTTGATCTGTACTTTTGACTTTACCGAGAGCGGAAATTTTTTCATCATCAATCTTGTAATCTTTATCAAGTTTAGATTGGCAATTTTATGGTAGCCAATGTTTTTTTGCCGAAGTACATATGATTGAAAACTGTCTAAATGAGAATCTAGTGCGGACCATTCTTCTAGCTCGTAGTATATTTGTAAAAGCATTCTTCTAGAATCTACCTTTAGCGTGACCGATGTTGATATATGCGCCAACGATATGTATGACCAAGTAATGTACGCCAGTGATACGATGATAAGTGTGCTGCATGCATCGCCCTATTTGGATAGCTTTGCCATTGTGAATATCCATTTATTGAACGTTGATTCTACAGTTCAGTATTTCAATGTAGAATCCGGTACTTCTGTCAATAACACCCTTATTACTGCGGACACGACTATATTTGAGGACTATACCAATTTCCTTGGCTGCGATAGTATTTTGGTTAAAAACTACTTAGTAGAAAACCCCAATGCAGTATCCCTAGTGAATAAAGATTACTGGGACGTGTTTCCAAACCCTACTAAGGGAAGCTTGACTATCACGACAAACCAGTCTTTTACAAATGATATTTATAAGATGAGCGTAATCAATATCATTGGACAAACCGTCTATCACCAAGATCATAGAATAACCCCAAATAAGACTGTATCCTTAGATCTCAAAAATTTATCCGCTGGGACGTATTTGCTAAACATTTCGTCCAAGCATGGAATGATTACGGAGAAGATTGTTATTAACCCGTAGGATTTTACAGAGCGTTAAAATGATGAGGGGCCTTCCCCACAGCAAAAAGAGTGACCTAAAAAAAGGTCGCTCTTTTTGCTGTGGGGTCGCTATGTTCCGTGACTCGGCGTTCGCCTCGGTCCCTCGGCTTCACTAAGTATAGCTAGAGGATTAGCGCGAATATGCGCTCCTCCTCTAGCTATACTTAGCTTGCTCGGGACTGCCGCTATCGCGTCACCACTGCACAGCGCTAGTCCATAAAATATCAGGATTAAGTGCAACTATCCACTGAGTGGTGAAATATTTAATTCCGTGGGTGGCAACCCGAGATGTAGTAATCCAAATTGCTAACATGAATTCCCCCCGTTTTCAGAATTAAGTATTTAAGAAAAGTGTGCCATTAATAATAGAAATTTTTCATTAAGAATATTTATATGATAAAGTGAAGATATTCCTACATCAATTCAAAAGATTATAAACAATCAAGCTGCCTATGAAAAATAGCATAATAGCCACATTGACAATTGGTATTGCTGCCAAAAAACTATCGAATCTTGAAGGTTTAAATTCAGGTCTTTTTCTATTGCGATAAAATATAATCGAATTAATAAATCCTGCAATAGGTAAAACCACTGCAATTACTAGTATAGATATCCCAAGAACAAGAGATCCAAGACTGCTATTTATCATTACTACCAGCGAAACTATACATAAAAAGAATACTAAATTAAAAATAGAAATTATTCTGCCAAAAGTACTCATGCTTGAAGGTAGTGAAATACCAACAACGTTTCTTGTCTCACTACAAAATTTATAAGCTGCGGAATTTTAGTCATTAATGATTGTGGGCAAATGAGGGTAGTGAATTGAATATGACAGTAAGAGAATTATTTTGAGAGATCTAAAAGTAGCAACTTTTCAAATTAAATATAGCCCATTTTTAAGGATGTAAATAATTTCAAAATCTAGTTAATCTATTAATCCTTGCTTTGACTTCCTGAGGGCATGAAATAAACATATAATTGCTGAGATGAGAAATAGTGAAGGAGTTATTAATTTGGGTAGCAGGTTTCCATATGAATAGAACCTTTTCCAAACTAACTCGTAGCTAAGGAAAATAAATAGACCACCTTGAACGAAAGCGCTAATGATAGTCCATAATTTGATTGGATGAAATGAATGGTCTATTCTTTTAATTGTTTCTTGTATTATTCGATCAGAATCTAATAGCTGATCTTGTTCCTTTTTTACTATTTCCAATGATCTAAATCTCCTGAAGTCTCTGATAAACAAAAAAGTTGGAGGAATACTAAAAATGAAAGTGCAAAAGAATACTACAATAAATTCTGTATCCCAATTTTGAAATGGATAAGTATATGAATTGAATACTTCTTGAATAAAGCCCCAAATAGTAAATAGAAAAAATATTACATTGAGGGTAATCCCTACCATTCTGCTACCTTTTATCATCGCGATATTTATTAGAGGGATATTTTGCTAGAGTATTTGTCTAGTTCGGAGAGTATAAGTATGATAAGTATAGTAATTAGTTTCAAAGGTGGCTTTGAAGTAAAACGTAGCTGGTGTAAGAATATTTCTCTTCTAATCTACGAATCCTCAAAATCTGCTTTCGAATAACTATGATTGCGTTCATGAAAATAGCTGCCACCAGGTTTTTTGTCAAAGTGAAAAAGTTTACGTCCTTCAGAACCTTTTGAGAAAAGAGATTTTGGGAGCAATACTATAATATAGTATATACTAGAAATAAGCGTTAACAAAGGATTATTTAATTTCATGATTTATTATTTAGAAACAGGAAGACTTAGTTTGTTGACGGATACCTTAGAGCCATTTTTTGTATTTCCCGTTTTCGAGAAAACATAATTATTGAGCACCAAGTAATCCATATTGGTTTTCATGAAGCAGTTATAGGCATCCTCTGGCGTACAGACAATAGGCTCTCCTCGGACATTGAAGCTGGTGTTGATAACTATACCGTATCCTGTTTTTTCTTTGATCGACTCTATTAGGGAATAGTATTTAGGGTTGGACTGCGGAGTTACCGTTTGAACTCGTGCAGAAAAATTAACGTGCGTAATAGCCTGTATTTCTGATCTGTTGATATCTAATTTCTTTCTCCAATGCAGTTGATCATAATCGTCTGGCAAAGGACGCATCATGCTTTTTTGGACATCGGTTACCAATAGCATATACGGGGATTCTGTTTCTATATTGAAGAACTTTTGATTGTCTTCCTTTAAAACAGATGGTGCAAACGGTCTGAAGCCTTCTCTAAATTTTATTTTTAAATTTATCTTGCGCTGCATGTCAAGACTGGTTGCATCTCCAAGAATAGATCTATTGCCTAATGCTCTTGGTCCAAACTCCATACGTCCTTGAAACCAACCGATAACATTTTCATCTGCGATCAGATCCGCTACAGCGTCGCATAGTTCTTTATCTGTATGATAATGACTGTAGCTGTTTTCATGTTTGTCGATAACAGTCTGAATATCTTCATCAGTAAATTCAGGTCCTAAGTAAACATTTTCCTGTTTGCGATTGGTAGGGAAGGGCTGATCAAAATACATATAGTGTGCTGCATACGCTGCACCCAATGATCCACCTGCATCTCCAGATGCGGGCTGAATAAATATATTTTCAAACATTTTTGATTTGAGGAGTTTCCCGTTCGCTACGCAGTTCAAAGCAACTCCTCCGGATAAGCAAATATTCTTGCTGCCAGTAAGACGTTTTGCCTCGGCTGCCATCTTGAGAACGGCCTCTTCTGTGATCAGCTGGATGGCTAATGCCATGTTGCAGTGTATCTGGTCAAGGGTAGAGTCTTCTTTCCGCATCGGCATTCCGAATAACGTCTCCCATTTTTGTACTTGTATTTTACCGCCACTGGCAGTTGCATACTGAAAGAAATCTTGGTTGAGCCAGATAGATCCATCCGCCGCAATGTCGATTAATTTATCCTTAGCAATTGCTATAAAGCGATTTACTTCATCAGAATCTACGATACCGTATGGTGCAAGACCCATAACTTTGTACTCCCCATTATTAATTTTAAATCCTAAAAACTGCGTAAATGCAGAATATAGAATACCCAGAGAGTGCGGCCACCTAAGTTCTTTAAGAATTTTTATTTGCTTCCCTTGACCATAACAGATGGATGCGCTGGCATACTCTCCAACTCCATCTATCGTTAATATCGCGGAGTCGTCAAATCCAGATGGGTAGTAAGTACCAGCAGCATGAGAAAGATGATGCTCCGTGAAAAGTATCTTTAGTTTTGCCTCCTCAAATGACTCAATACTTTTGAGGTGTTTTCTAATTTTGTTTTTGAAAAAATGTTTCCATTTAAAAAGGATAGGAAAGTGTCCAAGGAACGATTTAAAACCTTGCGGGGCAAAATATTGATAAGACTCCATATAGCGATCATATCGGAGACCTGGTTTTTCGTAGTAAACTACGGCATCCAACTGATCTATGGTTAAGCCACTTTCTGCCAAGCAATACGCAATGGCGTTTACGGGAAACTCGTCATCATGCTTGATACGGGTAAAACGCTCTTCCTGGGCAGCTGCTATAACTTTACCATTGATGGTCAGGGCTGCGGCGGAATCGTGATAAAGTCCAGAAATACCTAATATGTTCATGCGGTTATCTTATGATTAACAGCGAAAGCACTCCAAATACGGACTTGCTTGCATATAATACCTTAAGCGTATTCAAATATCATGCGAATTTGTCTAAGGTATAATCCATTGGTCTTTAAAAGGTCTATAAATGTATACTTTCTTGTAATTAATGTACGAATATGTACCTTGTATTAGCTGACAAACGATAAATTTTAACAAAATAATTACCTTAGTATGCTGATTTGTAGTGCATTCGGTCAATTTTTCTCGATACGAACAATTGTTCGTATTTAGTGTTATCTTTGGGAGAGGTTTTCAGGCCAGTGGTGTCAGGTGGGGTAATATCAAAAATCAATATCAATTGACAATTCATAATTCTCTTAAAGCATGAGGGATAGAAGTGGTATGATGAAGATGTATACGTGATGAAGCTCGCTGGATAGTGGATGAGGTACGAATACGCTAGGAAGGGTTAGCTGAATACGAATACAGCTGAAAGAATATAAACGGATAGCCCGACCCGCAGGGACATGCCCAAAAAAATAATATTGTTGAAATTAAAAAATATAGGATTATGGAAAAGAATCTCGAAGAAATATTTCAAGCTAAAATAGATAACGAGCAAAAAATAGAGCCGAAGGATTGGATGCCCGACGCCTATCGTAAAACGCTGATCAGACAAATCTCGCAGCATGCACATTCTGAAATAGTAGGGATGTTGCCAGAAGGAAATTGGATCACTCGTGCGCCAACTTTACGTCGAAAAGTGGCTCTCATGGCTAAAGTACAGGATGAGGCGGGTCATGGTTTATATCTATACAGTGCGGCTGAAACTTTGGGTATCGATAGAGATACGATGTTTGAACAGTTGAATTCTGGGAAGGCTAAATACTCTAGTATATTTAATTATCCTACATTAAGTTGGGCAGATATAGGAAGTGTAGGATGGCTAGTAGATGGTGCGGCGATTATGAATCAGGTGCCACTATGCAGATGTTCTTACGGACCATATGCGCGTGCGATGGTGAGAGTTTGTAAAGAAGAAAGTTTTCACCAGCGTCAAGGTTTTGAGATATTGCTGAACTTAAGTAAGGGTTCGGATGCGCAAAAAGAAATGCTGCAAGAATCGGTAAATAGATGGTGGTGGCCAGCGATGATGATGTTCGGCCCATCGGATGGAGACTCACCAAATACGCAGCAAAGTATGAAGTGGAAAATCAAACGATTTACCAATGATGAGTTGCGACAAAAGTTTGTAGATGTGGCGTATGAGCAGGCGAAAGTACTGAATGTAACTTTGCCTGATCCAGATATAAAATGGAATGAGGAACGTGGACATTATGACTTCGGTGAAATCGACTGGGATGAATTTTGGAATGTGGTGAAAGGAAATGGCCCTTGTAATAAAGAGCGACTTGAAGCTAGAAATAAGGCATGGGATGAAGGTGCTTGGGTGAGAGAAGCGGCAGTAGCGCACGCAGAAAAAAGAGCAAATAGAAAATCAAAAAAAGTAGCATAGTATGAAAAAATGGCCTCTATGGGAAATATTTATCCGCAGCAAAAACGGACTGAGTCATAAACATGTTGGTAGTCTTCATGCCAGCGACGAGCAGATGGCAATGCAAAATGCACGCGATGTGTATACCCGCCGCAGCGAAGGAATCAGCATTTGGGTGGTGGAGTCAAAACACATCTCCGCAAGTGATCCCGATGAAGGGGAGTCGCTTTTTGATCCTGCTAATGATAAGGTATATCGTCATCCAACTTTCTACAATCTTCCTGACGAACTTAAACACATGTAATGGATAAGCATTTATATAATTTTGTTTTGCACCTCGGCGATAATGCGCTGATACTTGGACATCGTCTTTCAGAGATTTGTGGACATGGGCCAGCGCTGGAGCAGGACATGGCAGTGACCAATATTGCGCTTGACTTAGTAGGTCAATCTAGAAATTTATTTCAGTTGGCTGCTCAGTTAAAAGGTGGAGACGCTACTGAAGACTCACTCGCATACTTGCGTGATGCAACGGGATATAAAAATGTATTGCTCGCTGAGCAGAAAAACGGAGACTTCGCAAAAACGATTGTACGACAGTTTTTTTACGATGCTTTTAATTATCATTGTTATCAACGACTGCTGCAATCTAAACATAAAGATATAGCTGCTATTGCAGATAAGGCAATTAAGGAAATAACCTATCACTTAAAGTGGAGCTCCGAATGGGTCATACGATTGGGGGATGGAACAGAAGAAAGTCTTCGTAGGATCAATGACGCTATTGAAGATCTGTGGCCATACACTGGGGAGATGTTCAAGTTTGCAGATTATGAAGTTGCCTGTAATGAGTCGGGCGTCTTTCCAAACATACAGGGAATCAAGGCGGACTGGGATGAGGAGGTGTCTTCTGTATTTGGATTAGCTGGACTAGAAGTTCCTAAAGATACTTGGATGCACGATGGCGGAAAGCGTGGAGTGCACTCTGAACATTTGGGTTTTTTACTCGCGGAAATGCAGTTTTTGCAACGGGCATATCCTGGACAAGAATGGTAATATGATCGAGATAATTAATAAACAAGATATACTTGATATTTTAGAAACGGTACTTGATCCAGAAGTACCCGTGCTGTCTATCGTAGACTTAGGTGTGGTGCGCGATGTGGTCATTGATGATGGTGCAATAGAAGTAATAATCACGCCTACCTATACTGGATGTCCAGCGATGGATATGATAGAGGTAGGCATAAAGTCGACTTTACAAGAGCGAGGTTTTGAGAAAATAAAAATAACTACAGTGCTTTCACCAGCTTGGACGACAGACTGGTTGTCCGAATCGGGGAAACAAAAACTAATGGACTACGGAATAGCACCGCCTCAAGGGGGTTCTAAAAGTAAGCGTGCGCTTTTTTCGGAAGAGACGGGTATTATTTGTCCTCAGTGCAAATCTACCAACACAGAAATGATCAGCCAATTTGGCTCCACAGCATGTAAGGCGCAGTATAAATGTTCGGACTGCGAAGAGCCGTTCGATTATTTTAAATGTCATTAGTATCTCTTAGTAATTGACTCAAAAAGCAGCCCTGCTTTTTGTACTTTTGAGTATTGTTTACCAATTCAATATTTATGGAATTAATTAATTTTTCTTCGGAAAACGGAGTAGCGACTATTCAGTTTAATAGACCTAAAGTTTATAACAGTTTTAATCGTGCGATGGCACTAGAGGTGCAGGAAGCGCTCGATCAATGTGCTGCGGATGATACTATAAGATGTATATGTCTTACTGGTTCTGGAAAAGCATTTAGCGCAGGTCAAGATTTGCAGGAAATAGTAGATCCTAATGGTATAGAGTTGGATAAAATATTGTTGGAACATTTCAATCCGATCATCGAAAGGATTGTAAAAATAGAGAAGCCAATAGTGGCAGCTATAAATGGTGTGGCGGCAGGAGCAGGTGCAAATATTGCACTGGCTTGCGATATCACTATTGCTAAATTTTCTGCCACTTTCATTCAAGCTTTTTCTAAGATCGGATTGATACCAGATAGTGCAGGTACTTATTTCTTGCCGCGAATAATAGGTCGAAGTAAAGCCTCGGCATTGATGATGCTAGGCGACAAAGTGACTGCTGAAGAAGCGGAAAATATGGGCATGATTTATAAGGTAGTCAACGATGAAATGTTTGATGAAGTGATTGGCAAAACTTGTACAAAGCTAGCGCAGATGCCTACTTATGGCTTGGGCTTGACCAAGCGTGCCTTGCGAGAAAGCTTTGAAAATGACGTGCATCAGCAGTTAGTGCTAGAAGAAAAACTGCAATCCATGGCTGGCAAATCGGATGATTATAGTGAAGGGGTAAATGCATTTTTAGAAAAAAGAAAACCTGTTTTTAAAGGTTGTTAAAAATAGTAGAAGAAATGAAAGTAGGGATTATAGGAAGCGGTTCTATGGGGACAGGTATTGCACAGGTAGCAGCTACCGCAGGACATGAGGTGTACCTGTGTGACACCAATGCAGCAGCTTTACAAAAGGCAAAAGAAAAATTATTAAAAATTTTAAACCGCTTAGTTGAAAAGGGTAGGCTAGATGATCCTACGGCGAAAGCTATTTTTGGGAGAGTTTATTTTATGCCAGACTTCTCCAATTTTGGAGATGCAAATTTGGTGATTGAGGCGATTATAGAATCCTTAGAAATAAAGCAATCTGTATTTGAGGCATTAGAAAAAATCGTAACAAAGGATTGCATCTTGGCATCTAATACTTCTTCGCTTTCGATAGCGAGTATTGCAGGGGCATGTGCGCATCCAAATAGGGTGGTAGGGATTCACTTTTTTAATCCAGCACCGCTAATGAAATTGGTAGAGATCATACCTGCTATTCAAACAGATGTAAAAGTTTTGGAAAAGAGTAAGGCTATTATTGATGGTTGGGGTAAGCTTACAGTAATCGCAAAGGATACGCCTGGTTTTATTGTGAACCGCGTGGCTCGTCCATTTTATGGAGAAGCACTACGAATACTCGAAGAAGGGGTAGCTACTGTAGCCACTATTGACTGGGCGATGACAGACATCGCGGGGTTCAAAATGGGGCCATTTACTTTGATGGACTATATTGGAAATGATATCAACTATACCGTTACAGAGACAGTCTTCAAATCCTTTTATTATGATCCTAGATACCGTCCATCATTTACACAACAAAGACTTTCTCAAGCTGGGTACCTTGGAAGGAAAACGGGAAAGGGATATTACAATTATGGAGAAGGTGCAGAAAATCCTGGCTCTATAAAAGACGAAAAAACGGGACAAGCTATTGCAGATCGTATTGTGATTATGTTAATTAATGAAGCTGCCGATGCTTTATTTTTAAATATCGCGACTAGAGAGGATATTGATTTGGCCATGACCAAGGGGGTAAACTATCCTAAAGGTTTGTTGAAATGGGCAGATGATATAGGTATTGCAAATTGTGTCAATCAGCTAGACGAACTGTATGATTTGTATAGAGAAGACAGATATAGATGTAGTCCGCTTTTAAGAAAAATGGCAAAAAATAGTGAATCATTTTACGCATGAAACCAGCTATTTCTTTCTACTCCATAATTCTTCTTTTTACGCTGGTCTTGTCGCTGAATGCGCAGGAGATACAGCAATTAGCGGATATGCCAGAGCGCGTAAGTAATCAAGCTGTTACTGCTGTTTCTGTAGATGGAAAAGACTATGTATACAGCTTTTCGGGGATTGACGATACCAAATTATATACTGGTATTCACAAGCGGGCATTCAAGTATGATGTACAAGCAAATAGCTGGGAAATCATTGCTCCATTACCAACTGGTAATGGTAGAATAGCCGCTAGTGCAAGTACTGTCAAAGGTAAAATTTACGTCATTGGAGGCTATGAAGTTTTTGAAGATGAGTCGGAGATTTCTGTGGATCTAGTTCATGTATATGATCCAAAGACAGATCAGTATTTAACGGATGCTACTCCCATTCCAGTGCCCATAGACGACCATGTACAAGTCGTATGGCGAGATAGTTTGATCTATGTAGTTACGGGTTGGAGCAATACGACTAATGTACCTGATGTACAAATATATAATCCAAGTAACAATGTATGGCAAGCAGGAACTCCAGTTCCTGCTAATAATACCTACGAAGTTTTTGGCTCTTCGGGAAGCATAATAGGGGATACGATTTACTACGCAGGTGGCGCTAAGATCAGCGGCGGTGCTTTTGGTTTTTCTAATGTCCTACGCAAAGGGGTGATCAATCCTAATGATCCAACAGATATTACTTGGTCGCACCAAACTTCTTTCTCCGCTGTCGGCTATCGGATGGGGGCGGCTGTCTGGCAAGAAAAACGACCGATCTGGATAGGTGGATCTAAAGATGCGTATAACTATGATGGCATTGGCTATAGCAGCGGCTTAGGTATAGAGCCATACGAAAGAATCTTAGAATTAAAAACAGATAATAACCAATTAGACGTAACGCCAATCACACTTCCAATAATGGATATCAGAGAGGTAGCACAACTGGATAGAAATACCATTATTGTTTGTGGAGGTATGTCAAATGGTCAGGATGTTTCGGCGGCTGCTTATAGGGTGGACTTAAGTCTAGTGAATACTTTAGATCAAAGCAATAATAACATGGTGGAACTGTTTCCCAATCCTACAAAATCAAGATTGTTTCTAGATACAAAACCGCAAGTTTTCTACACCATTTTTAATGGACTTGGTCAGCAAGTGAAAGCTGGATATTATCTTGAATCTGGTATCAAAGTAGAGGAGTTGGTCCCCGGTAACTATCAACTGGTTATAGAAACGGACAAGGTTTTTATTACGAAAAATTTCGTCAAGCAGTAAATAATTGGTGTTACTTCGGCAGGTAGCTAATGATCTCATTAATACCATCTTTGAATACTTTTCCTACGTCTAAGTTTATATCGTTATAAAGCGTAATGTGACTGTCTTTTCCTTTAGCATATTTCTTAATGTGTATGAAGTTAACTATATAAGATTTATGAATTCTGATAAATGTAGTCTCTCGAAACAGTTCTAAAATAGACTTCATACTAAGATTGGCAAGTACATTTTTTCCATCTATTAAAAATATAGAGACTTGCCTTCCCTTGGCCTCTATATAAAGAATTTCGCTTGTATTGAGCTTTAGTATTCCACTTACAGATGGTAAGGTCGTCATACCCGTCTCCTTATTGAAGGATAAGCTTTTATTATCTTTTATAAGAAAATTATTTTGTTCAAAAAGTATCTCCTCCTTAACTTTTTCAACTGCTTTGACAAGATCATCGATATCGATGGGTTTCAATAAATATCCTGAAGCACCTGCTATTAACGCTTGTTGTGCATATTCTTCGTACGCGGTAGTGAATATAATTTTGAAGTTTAACTCATCAAAATAATCAATTAAACTAAATCCAGAATAATTAGGCATTCGCACATCTAAAAATACTAAATCTGGATTTTCTTTATTGATGATCTTTACACCAGAAAGAACATCTTCTGCAGTAGCTATAACTTCAATGCCATCTGTATAATTTTCAATTAAATTCTGTAACGTTCTTCTGGCAGTAGGTTCATCGTCTACTACAATTGCTCTTATGGTCATTTAAGAAAGTTTGATTGTTCGTAATAAGATTTCAACTTTCGTTCCAGAGGGGTTTCCTTTTAAATCATAAATATCCTTAAAAGTAACCTTATTTTTGTTTTGATTTATCTTATTTAATAAATCGATCCTTTTCTGATTGATAAGTGTACCTTTGGAGGCATAGTTCTCTTCATTACGCATTTTTATTTTTCTGGATTTTTTTCTGCCTACCCCATTATCCTCAATCTCAACCTTTAATCCAGTTTCGTGTGAAAAAACTTTTACCACAAGTAGTTTTCGTCCTTTTACTGGCTTTAATCCGTGGTTGATTGCATTTTCCAAGTAGGGCTGGAGAATCATAGTAGGAATTTCACATTTTTTAGGATCTATTTTGGGATCTATTTCAAAATGGTATTCTAGGGTGTTGTCAAAACGCATAGATTCTATGGATACATATAATTCCAAAGCTTCAATTTCTTTCTCCAAGGATGTATATTCCTTATCGCTAGCATTAAGGATATAACGCATCAGTTTGCTAAAATTGGAAATATATTTATTTGCTGACCTTTTATCATCCCGTAGTATATAGTCTTGCACGGAGTTTAGCGAATTAAAAATAAAATGAGGATTCAATTGAGCACGTAGAGCCGTCATTTGCGATAATTCGAACTGTCTACTTCTTTCTTGACTTTTGTAAAATAAAGTAAAACATAAAAACGAAATACTAAATCCGGCTAGCACCATCAAGATTTTACTTATGGTATGTTCTGTAAACCTTTCAGGAATTATAAATTCAATAGTCTTCATTTCGGACCATCTAGAATTCATACTTTTGGCATTAACCATAAACTTATAATCACCAGCGCCCAGTGTTGGGTATTGTGCTGTATTTTGGTCCGTAGTTATCCAGTCAGAATCAACACCCGCAAGACGATATTTATATATGATAGATCCCGGCTGATTATAAAGTATTCCACCAAAAGAAATTTTCACATTCCGTTGATCCTCACTTAACTCATATTTTTGTTGAATTAATGTATCTCTTTCATTGATTCGTATATTATCGATTTTTATTATCGGTGTCTCGTTGTTAAATTTTATATTGGTATCAAAAACAGAAATACCTTTAGTAGTAGCAGCATACAGTTTACCTTCCGAAATAGAAATTCTATTTATTTCATCAGAAGAAAGTCCGTCAGATCTATTGAGTGTTTTGCTAATATAGTAGTTGTTAACATTTGTGATTTGACTAACTCCACCTGTAGTTGCAACCCACATTTTATTTTGATATCTTTTTATATCATGGATATACATTGATGCCAATTCAGTAAGATGATGCTTTAAAGTGTCATTAGCCAAAATGTAAATACCATTACCGTGCGTTCCAACCCAGATAGTCGAGTCTGGACCCGCAGCAATTGATTTTACATCACTTTTTATAATGGAAGGAAGAATTTTAGAATGGTGCAGTCCATTTTTATGAGACCTGTAAAGTCCTTTAATAGTTCCTATATATGCTTCCTCTTCTGAGATTGGTAAATTGCTATAGGATCGAATAGTAGGGAGTACTTCTTGGGCTTTTGCATCACCTATAAAGCCAGTATAATTTTTGAGGCCTCCATTTATCCAAATTCTATCGTTTAATGAAGTGGCTGATTTATAAAATCCATTTTCCCATATATTTTTTGACTTAAGTTTATTTAGATCCAATAAATTTATTCCATTACTTGAGCATACTAGTACACAAGAATCACTATGAATATTTATAGTATATATTAGGTTTTTTTGGTCTTCTAAAATTTCTCGATAGACTTCTTTTTCATTCTTGTCAAGCACGACAACTTCTCCTTTATCCGTTCCGTATATAAGATAATTTTCGTGCTTCAGAATGGAGGTGACATTTCGAGCATTTTTATCTTTGAAAATTTTAATGTAGGTTTCACTTAGTTTTTTAATTCCTTCATCCAGAGTAACAAGCCAAATATTTTCTTGATTGTCAATTGTTACAGAAGCGCCATTTACATTTTTAAAGTAAGAAGTAAGCTTACTGCTATCCGAGACAGGATCGCTTATTCGATGAAAACCAGTAGCCGTAGACATCCATAAGTTTTTATATTTATCTTTTGCAATGCATTGAACCCCTTTATCAAACAAGTGCTGGTGCTCTTCTAAAATACGATGAAAATCACCATTACGTAAATCAAAATAATAAAATTTATTCCTATGTATAAATATGTTTAAATGTTTATTGTAGTTAATTTGATCTACGAAAAATCTGTATAAATCGAAGGGGCCGAATTCGTATCGAATTCCATTTTGCACATAAAATAAACTATCATTTTGGATACTGACTAGACTGGAATCTCTAAATAAGTTGAACTCCTTTAATGTTTCTAATTGTTCAGCCCTACCACGCGCAATGTGTAAAATTTCGAGGCTGTTTGCATCAAGACAAATGGCATGGCTACCGTGTAGTTGAGTAATCCAGATATGGCCTAAATGATCATCGCAAATATTGGTAATATTGTCGTTATTGATTTCATCAATATCTCGAAGTCTGCTTATTTTGCCATTTTCTAAATAATATAGCTCTCCAGATAGTTCATTGAACCACACCCTGCCTTTTGAGTCTTTGTATACATTATAGATTTCCTTATTTGCCAACTCTGGAAAAATACCAGTTTGAAACTGTAAGCCATCAAAAGTGCAAAGGGCCGATTCCGTACTTATCCACATAAATCCTGCATCATCCTGAACCGCATTGTAGCAATAATCACTTGGAAGTCCACCTTCTTTCGAGAAACTATCGATCGTATATTCTTGTGTATTGGCTACTTGAGGAAGCAATAAAAGTAAAATAAGAATATACCAGATTGTTAATTTCACAGTATAAAATTACGAATTCTTGGGAGGCAAATTACAAAGTGAGCTTAAATGTGCAGATAAATATTTAAAATACTCAATATCAATATATTACGATATAAAACAAATCAGAATAAAATCCCTTTTATCTACCAAAGAGTACCTAATTTTATTGCAAGAATTTGTATTTTTGTGCTATGAGTGAAGATAAAAAACCTAAAAAAAATACGGATTATAGCGCAGATAATATTCAGGCCTTAGAAGGACTGGAAGCGGTAAGGATGCGACCTGGTATGTATATCGGGAGTACCGATACCAAAGGATTGCATCATCTTGTTTGGGAAGTAGTCGATAACTCTATCGATGAGCATTTAGCTGGTCATTGTTCGGAGATTACCATGACTATCCAAAAAGATAACTCCATTAAAGTTACCGATGACGGTAGAGGTATTCCAGTAGGGATGCACGAAAAATTACAGAAGTCTGCTTTAGAAGTGGTAATGACTGTTCTTCATGCCGGGGGTAAATTTGATAAGGACACTTACAAGGTTTCAGGTGGTCTACATGGTGTTGGGGTTTCGTGTGTGAATGCACTTTCAGAACTTTTAATAGCGGAAGTTCATAGAGATGGCAAGATGTATACCCAATCCTACTCGGAAGGTATACCGCAGACTGAAGTAAAGGAAATAGGCACGACAGATAAGACAGGTACAACGATTACATTTACGCCCGATAAAACGATTTTCGAGACCTTAGAATATAAGTTTGACGTACTAGCTACTCGTTGCCGTGAATTATCTTTTTTGAATAAGGGGCTCAAGTTGTTTTTAATAGATGAGCGCACGATGGTTGATGGGGAATTCAAAAAAGCTGAATTTCTATCTGAAGGCGGACTCAAAGAGTTTGTCCTTTTTATGGACGAAGGAAAAACTAAAATTATCACTGAGCCTATTCACGTCATGGGCAAAGAAGATAATGTAGAAGTAGAAGTAGCGTTGATTTATAATAATTCCTACTCAGAATCTATCAAGTCATTTGTAAATAATATCAACACGCGTGAGGGGGGAACACACGTTAGTGGATTCCGTAGAGCAGTTACCAGAGAGTTTGATAAGTATGGTAAGGACAATGGAATGTTCAATAAGCTGAAGGATATCAAGATATCCAGCGATGATTTCAAAGAAGGATTGACTGCTGTAGTTTCCGTAAAAGTACCAGAGCCACAGTTCAAAGGCCAGACCAAAGGAGAACTGGGGAACTCTGAAGTAACAGGTATCGTATCCCGTGCAGTTGGAGAAGCACTTAAAGATTTTCTAGAGGAAAATCCCATCATGGCCAAGCGCATCGTCAATAAAGTAATCCTTGCTGCGACCGCTAGAAATGCAGCCCGTAAGGCACGCGAGATGGTGCAGCGAAAGAATGTTCTTGCAGGTGGCGGACTACCAGGTAAGCTTTCAGATTGTTCGTCCAAAGATCCTCAAGAGTGCGAAATATTTCTTGTAGAGGGAGATTCTGCAGGCGGGACAGCAAAGCAGGGGAGAGACAGAGTTTTTCAGGCCATCCTTCCATTAAGAGGTAAGATTCTCAACGTAGAAAAAGCCATGGAGCACAAGATCTACGAGAATGAAGAAATAAAAAGTATGTTCACCGCCTTAGGTGTGAGCATCGAAGAAAAAGATGGAGAGCGTGTTCTCAATCTAGACAAACTTCGTTACCACAAGGTAGTCATCATGTGTGATGCCGATGTTGATGGTAGCCACATTGTTACCCTGATTTTGACTTTCTTATTTAGATATATGAAGCCGCTTGTAGAGCAAGGTTATGTCTATGTTGCTGCTCCACCACTGTACTTGATTAGAAAAGGTAAGCAGTCGGTTTATTGTTGGAACGAAGAGGAACGCCAAAATGCAATTGCTACCTACTCCAACGGAGAGAATGATACTTCAGTAAAAATCCAGCGTTACAAGGGTCTTGGAGAGATGAATGCAATCCAACTTTGGGAGACGACTATGGATCCTGATGCTAGGACTTTACGTCAAGTGACTATTGATGACGCTGTTGAGGCAGACCGTGTTTTTTCTATGCTCATGGGCGACGAAGTACCGCCTAGGCGCGCATTCATTGAAGAGAATGCAAAGTATGCTAACGTTGATGTTTAAGTAGATAATTTTACCTGCTAAGCAATATTCATATGGGTTTGGGGCCTACCCCTCGGCCTGCACAGCTGCCTAAGCGCGCAGGCTCAGCCAACCGCCTTTCACCAGAGGGGTCGTTATGCTATCAGGCTTCGCGTTCGCTACGGTCTATGATTTATCCGACCTCAGGGTCGGATAAATCATAGACTAAACCTTTCGCAGCACTAGTCCATTTTGATCTAGCTCATGTTTTGTTTATTCTCGGTTTTCTATAATTATTCTGCATTCTATAAAAGCAAATTCTAGAATTAAGAATTATCCAACCATTTATGGTCTGCGAATCTCTACGTCATCCGCGCGCTTCGCCGTCGCAAGAGCTAATAGTACAAGCCTCCTAAAAGTGGAATGTCCTGGAAGGGCAAAAGATCAAAGCGATGAGTTTCAGTCTAGGCTCGTACAGTGCGAACCCCAACATCGAATGCAGAATTCCTGAAAGAATGAAAGATAAAATAGAGGATTTTTATTTAAGAGATTGGCCAGACCTCAAGGGGGCCCCCTCGATTATTCGGTTATAAAAATAGTCGGGAATGAAATTCCTATAGGGAAAATTGAACTTGACTTTGTAACCGTATGACGGCATATCTTTTTTTACTTCTTAACAAACATTTATTGTACAGACCGCCCTTTCCATTCAAAACGCCGCTTAAAAAATGACAAAGTACCAATGTAAGCAATATAGAAAACGTGAATAAAGAAACTCACGACTAAATGATCAAGCAGTTTACGCCTTCCAAAAAAGGAAGCAGCGGAAGACAAAAGCGTATAATCCGCAAGAAATTTTAGTAAAACGACTAAGATCCAAACTAAAGTCAATTTAGAATAACCAATAATAAAAAAGAACGGTAGCGTAAGGATAGCGATACTCAACAGATACGCAATCCCTAATTCCACCTTCAAAAACCAATCATTACTATTACTATTCTTGGTTGCCCAGCGCAGTCGTTGTTGCACAAAAGTACTCCAGGTGGGCGCCGCCTGCGTCAAAACAGTAGCATTTTTATTCTTAATAAAGTACAGCTCCTTAGGAGCTTGCTTGGCAACTTTATTCATCAACATCACATCATCACCAGACGCTCGTTCTGAAATATCTGTATAGCCGCCCACTTGTTGAAAAAGAGCCTTACTATATCCGAGATTAGCACCATTACATAATAAACTTTTAGTACGCTTAATGTTGGCACCAGTGATGAGCATCATACCCATAAAATCTAAAGCTTGGAAGTTCACAATGGCAAGAGGGGTAGAAATGAAATTGACGGGTGCTGCAATAAATGATTTTTTTTCCACTTCAAATACATAAGCAAAGTATTCTAGCCAACGCGAGGGCACAATACAATCTCCATCCGTAGTGATGATGAGTTCTCCATTAGCAATTTCATTAGCTTGCGCAAGCCCGAATTTTTTATACGAATTAAAGTTTGCCGGAAGATCGAAATCTGCGAGAGAAATAACTTTAATATTTTCACAGACAATATTTTTTACTACTTCTATACTTTTATCATCAGAGTGGTCATCAATGACGATTATCTCAAGCAGATCGGTAGGGTAGTTGTTGGCAAGTATACTTTTAAGAAGACCAGCAATGCGTTTTTCCTCATTGCGTATTGGAATGATTACTGTGATAGCCGTGGAAGGCTTAAAGGTGTCTGGTAGACTAGTTCTCGGAACACTGCTCCAATGATAAATATATAATAAGATAAGCCCCAGATACAAAAGTGCAAGACCAATAGAAAAAACGCCTAATATCGATTCTAGCAACAGTAGTCTATTTATTTTTCGTTTCCAAACAGATTATCGTAGGCATTATCTTTATCTAAGGTATTTAGATTTTCATCGATCTCTGGAAGGTCAAGCTCCTCTGGTAAACTGAAATCCTCAACGATGTCCGTATCTTCAAAGATAGTTTCGCTTTCTAATTCTTCAAATTCTGTAAATTCTTCCTTTTGTTGTCCGAACGGCCCTCCTGCTGTACTAGTAAATTTTTTCTTCAGCATCGCCTTCCCAAAAAGAAAAGCACTAACAAAGCTAAATCCAAAAAAGGTCATCGCTGCAGCACCTAATCCATAATACCATTTTGTTTTAAAAAGATTGGCAATCCATTTAAGATATCCAGTTACCACCTTATGATCCATAATTAGGGTCAGTATTAATAGTACAGGCGCGAGCCACAACAGTAATTTGAATATGCCGCTTATTAAGTAGAAAGCTACAATCAAAAAAAGGATCAATCCAATAATACCTATAATGGGGTTTGAATTACGTTTATTTTTAAGAATCATTTTACTGCTTTTATTAGAATAAGCTTAAGGTATACCTAATTGTTCTAAACTCAGACCGAAGATAAGCCTCTTTTAGCTTAAGGCTAGGAAAATATCGACAAATTAACATCTGCATCCGCTATTCAGCGCTTATTGTACCAATTACATTTTAAGATATCGATATCAAAAGATTACCGTCGATCTAAAGAGTAATTGGTCTTAGAGCTTATCCTACTTCTATAAATTGCATTTCATAGAGTGATTTATAATGCCCTTCCTTTTTAGCGATAAGCGCTTGGTGGGAGCCAAATTCCACAATTCTACCTTGATCCAGCACCATTATCTTATCTGCATGCTTGATCGTACTCAATCTATGTGCAATGATAATAGAAGTACGTTTATCGATCAATTTTTCAATAGCATACTGAATCACACCCTCCGTTTCTGGATCAATAGAACTAGTGGCTTCATCCAAAATTAAAATATCTGGCTGGAATACTAATGCTCTTACAAAAGAAATTAATTGCCTTTGCCCCATGGATAAAGTTGCTCCTCGCTCCATCACTTCATAATCGTAGCCTCCAGGAAGTTTCTCAATAAATTCATGCGCACCAATCATTTTGGAAGCCTTTATTACTTGCGCTCTGCTTATGCTAGGATTCTTGAGATTAATATTTTCTAGTACACTGCCGCTAAATAGAAATACATCTTGCAATACAATACTAATACGACTGCGTAAACTTTCTAAGGTCATATCTTTGATGTCGACCTTACCTATTTTAATCGCTCCTTGATTCAATTCATAGAAACGATTCAAAATATTAATAATCGTACTTTTTCCAGATCCAGTGCTTCCGACTATTGCTAAAGTTTCTCCTTCTTTTACTGTGAAACTAATGTCCCGTAGCACAAAATCTTTATCATTATAGGCAAAGTGCACATTTTCAAATTTAATGTCGCCTTTTAGCTTAGTAACTTCTATAGTACCAGTATCAGAAATGTGATCCTTGTTGTCTAATAGGTTAAAGACTCTTCCTGCTGCTACCAATCCCATTTGCAATGTGTTAACTTTATCCGCCAGCAAACGAATAGGTCTAAAAAGCAAGCTCAAAAATAATGGAAAAGCAATCAATGCCCCTAAGGAAACGTCCCCTGCAATCACTCCCTTAGCGCCCCACCAAACCATGAGGCCTAAAGCAACAGCCGAAATAATTTCAACTACTGGAAAAAAAACGGCATAATAGAATATAGAGTTGAGATTGGCCTGTGTATATTCATGATTGATATCCTTGAAGATGCCCATTTGCTTTTTTTCCGCATTAAATATTTGAACGATCTTCATTCCAGTTATACGTTCTTGTAGGAATGCATTCATCTTTTGGATCTGCGTGCGCACTATCTGATAGCTTGCCTTTACCTTCTCTTTGAAGATATAAGAGGCTAAGACTAAAAATGGAGCTGTGGATAAACAAATGAGGGTTAGTTTCCAACTTGTTACGGTCATGATGACTAGTACAGCTACTAGAGTAAGCAAATCGGCAATAATGGTAATAACCCCTTGAGTAAAAATAGAATTGATAGTCTCAATGTCGTTGATTGTTCTCGTAGTAGAAGTACCAATAGGAGTCTGATCAAAGTACCGCAGCTTGAGACTAGTAATATGATTAAATACTGAAATTCTTAGATCTCGAATCACAGATTGACCCAACCAATTGGAGAAGTAAATAAACAAATACCGCAGGAGTACATTAAATAACAATACTACTAAAATAATCCCAACCATGAAGATCATTCCATCTATATCCGACTTGAAGATATACTCATCCACCATCACTTTTATCAGATAAGGTCTGATGACGGTAACAGGCGCTAATATCACAGCTAGAGAGGCACAAAAGATCAAAATACCTTTATATGGCATAGCTAGGCTAAGTACCCTTTTAAATATATCTAAATCAAATTGTTTCTTCTGTTCCATGCAACTATTGAACAACCCTAAAGCTACTATGTTTTTAGAATTTGCTAAGGTACAAACATCATTACATATCATAGTTAGTACCTAGTACCTAGCACCCAGCACCTAGCACCCAGCACCTAGCACCCAGCACCTAGTACCTAGCACCCAGCACCTAGCACCCAGCACCTAGCACCCAGCACCTAGCACCCAGCACCTAGCACCCAGCACCTAGCACCCAGCACCTAGTACCTAGTACCTAGTACCTAGTACCTAGCACCTAGCACCTAGTACCTAGCACCTAGTACCTAGCACCAAGCACCTAGCACCTAAAAATACCTACATCATATTTTCATCTGCAAAGCTATAGAATTCCTTGCCTGCAACGATTACATGGTCAAGCACACTGATATCTAATAATTTACCGGAAGCACAGATCTTTTTGGTGATGGCGATGTCCGCCTGTGATGGCCTATTGTTACCCGATGGATGATTGTGTACCAGTATAATAGAGGAAGCAAGCTGAGCGAGGGCATGTTTGAAGATAATCTTATTATCCACCACGGTGCCTGCTACACCACCCTTACTTATCATTATTCTTTGCTCTACCATATTGGCACGATTTAGCAACAAAATCCAGAACTCTTCATGAGCAAGATCAGCAAGATTTCCCTGCATCAGGTCATAGACGTCTTTACTACAGTTTATTTTTGGTTTGTCTAGTATGTCAGCGCTTTGTCGACGTCGCCCCAGCTCTAGGGCAGCTGTTAGGGTAATAGACTTTACCTGCCCCATTCCTTTGAATTTTTGCAAAGTAGAGAGATCCACCTTCCCAAGTAAATGCAGATTATTCTCCACAGAAGACAGTATCCTTTTACTGAGGTCTAGAGCAGTTTCCTCACGAGATCCACTTCCAAGAATAATAGCCAGCAACTCTGCATCGCTAAGATTTTGTTTGCCTTGCAGGAGCATTTTCTCGCGGGGTCTATCTGCCTCTGCCCATTGTTTGATAGGGATACTGGTACTGTATTGATTCATAGTGCGCATACTTGTATAGTATAGACGCTCCGTTTGGACGGAATCCACAAATAATTTTTATTATTTCTATTTTTTTTTTGAAAATGTAGCTGAGATATTTACTTAAACCAGTGTAAGCTCGTTTAGAGGAATTCTATGAAGTAGAAAAAGGCTGCACCCGTCAAGAGTGCAGCCTTTTTAATTCTAATCACATATTTCATATTTACGGCCTATTGTTTCACAAACTTCTGTGATATATTCAAATTCCTTCCTTGAATATTCAAAATGTAAATTCCATTATTGAGCTGCTTCGTAGAAAAATTAACAAACTGATCACCAGTATTGAAAAACTCTTGATCGCGAATTTTTCTTATAAAACGCCCATTAATATCTAGAATATTTATGTCAATAGCTTTGCCCTGCGATAAGCTAAACTTGGCAACCGTAAAATCGTCTACAGGATTTGGACTCAACGGTTCAATATAATCTCCACCAACTACTATACCTGAATTGGTAGAAGTAATTTCGTCCTCAAAGACGATATTTTCATCGCCCGCTTGGTACTCCACAAAATTGAGCGGCAGGTAATACATTTCATCTTCGGTGCCTTCTCCCCAGGTTACAAATTGTGGCGGATTACTCGGATTATTAGGGTTACTTGCAGTATTGTCATAACTAGCAATGGCATGAATTTTTGCACCAGCCTTAGCAGTTATATATTTTCTAAAAGAGTATCCACCTTGCCAGTTAAAATCCCATTTGTTGATGCGGATTAGATTTTCAATCTTTCCGTCAGCATGTTCTAGATACACTTCCCAGTGTTGTCCCAATAGGTGCATATGTGGTGACAGTCCCATAAAGGAAACATCCTTAGATACATTCCAAATTCCATGAAACTCCCTTTTTTGATTAGCAGGAATAAAGAAATCAGCATTGATTACTTCTTGGAATGGCACCATGATGTGCGTTTCCACTTCTCTTTCAATAAGCTCTTGTTCATCAGCAAAAAAGATATTGATTTTTGACTGATCATATTCATCTACAGACCAAGGTGCATAATGCAACTGGATAACTACGTCTGCTCCAGCCTGTAATACTTGTCCCACACCATCTGGATACAATAATGGTTTCTGTCCAGGAACATACCCGGGATATTGTTTTTGGCTAAGAATAGAATCATCATTACCATCCAAAAAGCTTCCAAAGCCATCAAATCCATACTCTGGGGTAGCATCATCTTTTGCTGCAGCGACTCCAGTAACATCTTCAAAGATTAGAGCATGGTGAACAATCTTTGTATTATCTGGGCGGAACTCTACCGCTTTAACTATTTTATCTTCAGTCAATCCAGATGGGATGACAAAGTATCTATAATTATCTTGTCCATTGCCTCGATGCAGAAAAGGTTCGGCCATTTCTAATACCAAATCTGGAGTTCCTAGGACTGAACCATCTGGAAATTCAGGAAAAGCTGGTTCATCCGCTTGATTTCCTCGCGGCATACCACCATCTACCCATGCAGCGATGTCGGCAATCTCTATATCACTAAGGTAGTTTTCTGCCTGTAATCTAGAGTATATAGGATCTGGTTGCCAAGGGGGCATATACTTCGATTGAGTCACGCTCTTAATAGTAGTGGCCCAATCTTTTACTTCTTCGTAATTGGTAAGAGACATGGGACCTATCTCTCCAGCTCGGTGGCAAGAGGAGCAATTTTTATAAATGATTTTCGCAATGTCATTGGCGTAAGTAACATCTTGGGCATCCGCCGCGAAACCGCCGCCGACCATTGCAGCAAATATGAGTAGATATTTCATGTTGATAGGTTTATTCAACTTCTTTATAATTAATGAAACAACCGATTGCTTCTGTTTCTTTATTCTCAATCTTGTGATTTGCTAGTATATTTTTCAGCACTTCATTTAAATCTCGCTGCGTGATAACTCTTCGTCTATTCCCTACTTCAAAATAAGAATTGTCAATCCGCCCTCTGTATAAAATTTCTTTATTCACTTCATCGTAAACAACTACTTCTGGAGCGACTGTGGCTCCTAATAATTTGGAACGTTTTTTTTCATAATCAGAAACACAATCAAAAGGGATCTGGTAGTCCTTCTTAAAAGAGCGTATATTTTCTTCATTAGAAGCAAAGTTGGGAAAGTAGGCTGTGAAAGAAAATCGTTCGGATTGGTAAGTATTATATACAGCTTTAATTTCTGTTGTCATATTAATACTGATCTTACATTCGTCCAATAGGAAAAAATTAACCGAAATGTTTTCAGCATAATTTTGCGCCTTCAGCCCGATAGTAAAGCAGAAAAGCACCGATACAAGTAGAATAGTTTTATGCATGAAAGATAATTTTACCTAGTAAAGATAACAAATTACCTAAGAAGGTGGTCAAAGTCACATGATGCAAAGAAACATGTTGATTTACCTTAATATCTTCAAATATTATGCCCAAGAAGCACTGTTAGAACTATCCATTAGAAGTAATTTTTCTGAATTCTCCTTTAGCCACTAACTAAAGTTTAGCAAGCGCTCGTTCCAAATCTTCGATTAAATCGTCTACATCTTCAATCCCAACACTTAGTCTAATTAAAGAATCTGTTAACTTGATTTTAGCTCTATCTTCTTTTGGTATAGAAGCGTGGGTCATAGTCGCAGGATGTCCAATCAAGGATTCTACTCCCCCCAAGGATTCTGCTAAGGTGAATATTTTAGTATTAGAAAGTACTTTCTTAGCTTCTGAAAAAGTATTTATCTTCAGATCAAAAGAAACCATCGCACCGAAATCATTCATTTGGGATTTTGCAATCTTGTGACCTGGGTGTGTTTTGAATCCTGGGTAATATACATTTGCTATTTTGGGATGACTTTGTAAGTATTTAGCGATACGTTTCGCATTTCTACAAGCGCGATCAACTCTGATGTGCAAGGTCTTGATTCCTCTCAAAGTCAAAAAACAATCTTGTGGTCCAGGAATTGCGCCACTGGCGTTTTGGATAAATTTCAACCTTTCACCAAGTTTTGCTTTCTTGGTAACCACTGCGCCCAACACTACATCAGAGTGACCATTGATATACTTTGTAGCAGAATGTAGTACAAGATCAGCACCTAAGTCTAATGGGTTCTGTAAATATGGAGAGGCAAAAGTATTGTCTACACAGACCAGAATACTCTTTCGGACACTATTTACCTTTGTCGTTATTTTTTTAATATCTATCAGGTTAAGCATCGGATTGGTAGGTGTCTCTATCCAAATCAATTTTGTATCCGCCGTAATGTGATCCACTATAGTATTAGCATCACTCATATCGACATACTTACTTTTGATACCAAATTGTGCATAGATCTTAGTAAGTAACCTGTAAGAACCTCCATACAAGTCATTGCATGAAATTACCTCGTCTCCAGATTGTAGCAACTTAATAATAGCATCCATTGCTGCCATGCCTGATCCAAAGCAAGCAGCATTTTTTCCATTTTCGAGGCTTGCAAGATTTGCTTCTAGTACACTTCTGGTTGGGTTTTGTGATCGAGCGTAGGCAAATCCTTTATGATTTCCTGGCGACTTTTGCTCGTAAGTAGAGGTTTGATATATGGGAGTCATTACCGCTCCTGTTGTAGGATCTGATTTGATCCCAGCATGTAATACTTTTGTTCCGAACTTCATTTAGATGACATTATTATCATTTGATTAATTTTTTTTAAGACCTAGGCACACTCAAGAGGCTAACACCTCAAAACCTAACATCTCCTTCAAGAAATATTACTTCCTTTCTAGGCCAAAAAAAAGAGGCAGTCCCTTGCAGGAATGCCTCTGTTTTTTTCTGATGGTAAAATTTAATTTACGCTTCCAGTAAGCTCTTTACCTGGCTTAAACTTTACAACAGTTTTAGCAGGTATGTTGATAGATTCTCCTGTTTGAGGATTTCTTCCAACTCGTGCGTTTCTTTGTGCGACAGAGAAGGTACCAAAACCTACTAATGAGGCTCTGTTTCCACCCTGCAAAGCTTCGCTTATTGCATTAAGAGTAGCTTCTAAGGCTTCACCAGCCTGCGCTTTTGAGAGATTAGCTTCTTCAGCTATTTTACCTATTAAATCTCCTTTGTTCATGTCCTTTTATTTTTTAATTAATATACAAAGTCTCGACAATTTAGGGGCATTTGCCGCATATTCAAAGGATTACGGGCTTTATATATAGATTTTCTTTAAAATGAAGTGAATTTGCGCCTTATATACTCTAAAATATACTTTTTGGACTTATTTTCGTTTAATATAAACTAGTAAACAACCCGTTTTTATTCACTTTTATACTTGATATACACATGCGTAAGTCTTATTTAACCCTTTTTTTATGCGCCTTTTTGGGCTTGTTTATGCTCACCAATTCATCTTGTAGCCCTAAAACGGGTTGCCCAGTGAATCAAAATGCGCACGTGAAACCCAATAAAAAAGGAGTTCTTCCAACTAAAGGTGGCCGATCCAGCGTCCTTCCTCCTGGAATGAAAAAGAAGAAGAAAAGAAACTAGAATGTATTTTACTTTTTTGATCATGCGTCATTTTTAACTTCAGCGTTTATTCAACTAGAATAGGGTACATTTTATTAGCGTGTTTTTATGTCAACTATAGATCTTAAACACAAACTTTTAGAGCGACTAAAATCAATTGGAAATGCTTATTTCATGAAAGAGTTTTTAGGGCCACCCTTTATAATTATTCAATAGCTAAATTTAATGGCGTTAACCCTAAATTGAAAGAATGAATACGCCTTATAACAAACTATAGGAGATGGGCTATCGCCTCAGCCACTTCATTTCGCCAATATATCCGTCCCATCCAATTCCAAACATCCCTCCGCGTGAGTGATAGAAGTGATGCGACCGAAGGAAGCAGACGCCAGTAAAACGGTGATGGCAATCACCGTTTTACTGGTGGCCGTAGTGTCAACGAAGTCACGCATAGCACGACCTGAAGGGACACGCCCAAAAAATAAATTAGAAATTATTGTTTGTAAATAGTTCGTAGCTTGTCGCCAATAATATTAAAAGCTACCACGCATAAAAAAATCATCAACCCAGGAAATACCGCTAGCCACCATGCACTAGGTTTCTGTCTAGCCTGCGCAAGCATCTTGCCCCAGGACATAATTTCTTGAGATATACCAATACCTAAAAATGAAATAGTGGACTCTAATAAAATAGCTCCTGCAATACCAAAAGCGATAGTGATATATACGGGCGTAAGGGCATTGGGTAAAGCATGATTCCATAGAATACTCCAGTCATCGCTGCCGGCAGATTTGGCTGCTCGAACATAATCCATAGACCTAATCTGAAGGAGTTCTGCGCGCACGAACTTGGCAATACCAGTCCACTTGATAAAAGCAATGATGAAGACCACAATCCAGATAGAACGCACCTCAAACATGCCAGCCAATACCATCAAGACGAGCAGGGCTGGGAGGGAGTTGACTATCTCCACCATGCGCATCAGTAGGATGTCCATCGGTATAGTTTGCTTGCACGGAATTGAAAAGAGCTTGTCTAAAAATAGACCTAAGAAAAGGAACAATGCAAAAGTGAAAATTCCAATCCCCAGACTGCCTGCAAATAAAAGTAAAGTCATAAATAGACCAGAGCTACTAACAGCCCATAGCTGATAAAATAGATGGGTATAAAAGCCACCAAGAAGCAATCCGAGTAGCATAAAAATAATGCTCAACCAAGAAAGATGAAAATAATTGTCTCCGAAATAACCTGCAATACTTCCGACCAGTAGACCGATAAATACGGCGAGCAGCATAGAAAATATCCCAACTATAAGGGCGACCCTAGTACCCTCTACGATACCAGCGGCCATGTCTTTACCGAGAATACCAGTACCTAAAATATGTTTAAAACGATTGTTCTTCTTTGCTCCAGTGAAAGGAGCTTGATAAGCGTTTTCTAAGTCAAGACTTGATCCAGAAAATGGAATTAGCGGCCAGAGTGATTGCTCATAAGTAAGGTCATGCCAGTCAGTTCCTAAATCTGGATGTTGCCTATCACTAAAACCAAGCTGGTGAGCATACTCGTTAAATACTGGGTAATATTTTTGACCCAAAACTTTGCAGTAAATGGGTTTGTCGTTGGCAATAAAATCTCCTGCAAGTGCGACCAAGAGTAGCAAGCCAATAAAGTATACGCTAAGTGTTGAAGACCTAGATGTGCGTAGCTTTTGCCACGCTGTAGATGTGTTTTGTATTTGCTGCGCAGACATCAAGATGCCGTATTTTTAGTGTACGATATACGTGGATCAGCGCGCAAATAGAGTAGGTCTGCAAATAGATTTCCTAATAAGGTAAGTAGGGTAGCCAGCATCATTATCGTAAAGACCAGGTTCCAATCTTGCTGAAGTATTCCATTGAATGCAAGACGACCCATACCAGGAATACTGAATATGATCTCGACCACTACGGATCCCGCAATAGTAGCAGGAAGGATGTTGGAAAATAAAGTGATCAATGGAAGGAGAGAATTACGAAATCCGTGTTTCCATAAAATTTGTCTTCGACCCAATCCTTTCGCTTCTGCGGTCTTAATAAAATCTTTGCGCATGGTCTCTTGCATGGTCGATCGCACTTGGCGAATGATGAAAGCGAGTGCAAGGTAAGTGACACAAAAAATAGGCAGGACAAGATGGTAGCCTATCTCTAAAAAACGGCTAAGCGATGAAGTACTCTCACCTCTGCCCAGTCCACCTGAAGGAAACCAATGTAGCCATTCGTTGGAAGTCAAAAAAGTGATACATAAAGTGGCTACCCAAAAACTAGGTAGCGCATAGAGCATCATACTCATTAAAGAAACAAAACGATCAAGTTTGCCGCCCACCTTATCTGCGGAGTAAACACCCAACGGAATGCTGATCAAATACGCTAGCAGAATAGAAATTACATTGATCCATAAAGTCCAAGATAATGCTTCCCAGATTCTGCTTTTGACAGGTCGGCGATCAAAATCAGATATACCAAAATCTCCTTGCACAAAATTCTTGATCCAATGATGATATTGATTACGGCTTCCATGCCACAGTATTTTGGGTATGAACATGCTCAGCTGAAAACCACTTCTATAGCCTTCGAAAAGACTTGTAGTATGGGATAATAGATTTTGTTTTAGGGTGATTATTTCTGTACGATTTTCAAAATCGATTATCTGCAAGAGCTTAGCAAATGAGCGTATCTGGTTCAGCTCATCGCTATATTTTACTTTTTGAATTTCACTTTTTAGATTAACGTATTGTGCGCCATCAGGCGAGTTTAAGAAAGACTGTAGCTGACCTAGGTTGTCTATATACTGCCAGACTATACTTGGGCAGTTGGAGGAATATACTAGCTGCTTGTACCACTTTCGCATCCGACGACCAGACAACTGATACATGTCTTTCGATAAGCGATAAGGAACTATGCTGAGATAAAATGGAGGTTTGTCGAGATGGTATTCGCTGGCTATAGCTTGTCGTCGAGCCATAAAACTGGCATAGCTTTCATATCTATCATCAGGTTCGTCTACAGCCATATACTTATCCACTGGATCACCAGGTGCGAGTCGGCTCAATGCAAATAAAACCAGTGATACTGCGATGAAGGTTAATACAAAGTAGCCCAACCGCAAAAGAATGTACCTGAACATCAGATGGATATAATTTATTTCAAGGTAAGAAATTCTTCAAACAATCCGGGCCTATTGGGAGAGACCACTACATTATCAAATTTCTTATTGATTAGAAACAGCGTTTCGGAATTGTATAAAAAGATGACAGGCTGTTCTTCAGCGATCAATGCATGTAGACGATGATAAAGCTTTGTTCGCTTTTCTGCATCTTCACACATGACGCGCAATTCATCGATCATAGTGTCTGTTTCATTGGTTCCAAACCGAGCATAATTAATGCCATTAGGAGGAAAACTTGCCGTATGCCACCTCCCTTTAGGATCATAAAGGCCGGGAGAAAAACTGGTCGCTTGCAGTACAATATCGAAGTCGCCTGCTTTTTGATTTTGTTTATAAACCTTATTATCTTGAGGTCGGAGCTGAATGTCAAAGCCCGCTTTTCGTGCAGAATTTTTAAGCAATTCGCCTACTATTGGCCCCGTAATACTTTTAGAAGACATCACGAACTCTAGACTTAGGTTTGTCTTAGTGCCATCGATCTTTTTATCCAGCACACCGTCTTTGTCCGAGTCAGACCAACCACTTTTTTCTAATAATTTTTTTGCCTCGGCAGGATTATATCCAGTAGCAGGTACATCCTTATTGTATTCATTGGTGCCTGGCATAAAGGGGCCTGTAACGGGTTTGCCATATCCGTCCCTAGCATTTTTAATGATCGATATTTCATCGCAAGCAAAAGCAAGTGCTTTGCGTACATTCTTGTCTGCAAGTAAGCCTGCTTTAGTATTTAAGGTCAACCAAACGGTTTGAAAAGCCGACGAGGTTTTTGCTTGCAAATTTTCTTTTGATTTATTTTCATTAAATAGTGCGGAAGGGATATTGACCAATGCATCCAACTCTCCATTGATTAGCTGTGTAACTGCAGTAGTGTTATCTGGTATTATCTGGAACTGAATTTTTTCCGCTCGGCTGGTAAATATATTTTGCTTGATGCTATTTCCCCACCAGTTTTTATTTTTTTTCAAGGTTATGGATTGTCCCGTTTTCCAATTTTCTAAGGTGTACGCATTTGCGGTGACAAATTTAGAAGTGTCTCTTACATACTCAGGATCCATGATTCTTTTTCCTACTGCCGCGAGTGCTGGAATTTTGTCCACTGTTGCTGCTATTTTTTCACTGGATTTGAAATCTTTAAATGGGATTTTGCGCATCGTTTTTTCTGGATCGTATATGTGCTCTGGATAAATAAACATCTCACATATAGACGACTCCAGTGTGATGTGACATTCATCGGATATAAAAGCAATTGCGTGTTCATTGTCTGCATCTAGTTCGATATCATTGACTAAATCGGCGATCACATTGTAGCGCGTTTTGACTTTGGGATGCATCAGCATCTTATAGCTAAATAGGATATCCTGCACAGTTAGCGGAGTGCCGTCAGACCATTTTGCATTTGGGTTTATATCAAAACTCAAGCGCTGTTTTCCGTTTTCTAAGGTGGTGATTTTGGCTCTATTATTTGCCAGCTGTGGCACTATCTCTAGGTTGGTCGGGTCTACATTGAGCAAGCTTACATATAGATGTCTGTACACTTGCCGAGCTGCTCCAGTACGAGCTAATATAGGTGACAAGCCATCAGGCTCCGCATTCAAACGCATCTGCAATAAACTAGGAGCCTGACCAACAGTATTGCTGTTAACAGTGGCTGGTTCTGTCCTACACGAAAATATCATTATGCAAATAATCCAAACGCAAAGCAACCGAGTCATAATCCTATGTGTTTTCAAAATATCCACTAATTTAATAAAACTTGACGTAGGCTTAAGCAATTTACTAGTTATTGTGTTATACTAACATGGCAACAATACTTATCGCAGGCGGAACAGGCTTAATTGGCAAGGAAACCACAGCTTTGCTTCTACAAAATAATCATCAAGTAAGACACCTCAGCCGCAGCCCCAAGGCGGATGCTAAGGTGCCCTCTTATGCTTGGGATATCTCTAAAATGTATATCGATCCAGCTGCTCTTGAAGGTGTCGATTATGTGATAAACATGGCAGGAGCAGGTATTGCAGATCAGCGCTGGACGGACGCTCGCAAGAAGGCTATTATTGATAGTCGTGTGCAGGGCAATCTTTTGTTTAAGCAGTATATTGAAGAAGGAAAACTTAAGCTTAAAAAATTTATTTCCAGTGCTGCCATCGGCATATATGGCGATCGTGGCGAGGAGATTCTGACTGAAAAAAGCGATGCAGGCACGGATGGTTTCTTAGTGAAAAGCTGCACCCTCTGGGAGGATTCCGTGCGGGAAATTGGCGAGAAAAATGTGCCCGTTGCATACGTGCGCATAGGCATAGTGATGTCCACCGAGGGTGGCGCACTTGCGAAGATGCTACTTCCCGCCAAGGTTGGATTGGGTTCTTATTTTGGGGATGGATCACAGATTTATTCTTGGATACATATCCGTGATATTGCACGTATTTTTGTCTGGTTGGTGGAGCAGCCATCCGCCGTGGGTGTTTACAATGGTACGGCACCGTATCCTGTCAGCAATAAGCATTTGACGGAGGTCATGATGGAGGTCAAAAAGGGCCCAGGTATTTCAGCACCGGTACCATCTTTCGTATTAGGGTTGATGCTCGGCGAGATGAAGGAGGCCGTTCTGACGGGTTCTCATGTGATGCCTAAAAGACTGGAGGAAGAAGGTTTTAGTTTCGATTTTAGGAAGATTGATACAGCAATGAAAGATCTTATTTTAGGATAGCATTATGATTATTTGGGGCCTACCCCTTGCTTGCCCTACTGCCATGCGCAGAGGGGTCGTTACGTTCTCGGGCTGCGCTGTCGCTTCGGTCTTTTTCCTTTCCGCCATGCGCTGCACTAAAAAGACTCCCCCTTCACATCACTAGTCCAAGAAGAAGATAGTTGTTGGCATTTTGCAATTCTTGAAATTGAAATACTAGAGGTATTGAGCATAACAGTACTTGATCACTTTGTCTTGACCAGTACTACAGAGGTTTCGCCCCGCATAAGGCTGAGCAGTCTAAAATAAGATTTAACGTCAAAATCCAATATAAATCCAATCCGCTTTTTTGATCGGCAATATCTTTGCTTGGCATACTCAGAAGTAAGAGAAGATAACCGCAGAGCAGCCTATCCCGACTTTCGGGAATTCGATATTTTTAGCCGTGGGTGTGACCGACTGATGCGAAGCAGTCAAGATCCAGTGGATCTTGATAAGAAGGAATCTATAGCAAAGCAGCTGCGGTAAATATAATGCTTAAATTGTTGCTCTACGAGGGATTTCTATTTGAAATTCCAATAGTTATTTGGCGACAAATCGCCTAGAAGTATTACCTTGTTTTTGGAGCAAAGATTAGAAAAATGGAGCAATGCAAACCATTAAATTATGCTTATCTCCTAATGGTTTTGCGGGATATCCTTCTTATGAATATCCCTAAATTTAGAAAGAAGTAATTTAACTTTAGTGATACATGACATTTTTGTAAAAAGATATGAGCTGGGCTTTTTTTAGTAGTTAAGAGGTTTTAAATTTTCACGTAACCGAAAGGTGAAGCTCGACAAGCGGTAGCGCGTAAGAGATCAGAGATAGCAGTGGCATCCCGAGGCAGCTGAGCCTTGAAGGGGGAGCTTAGCCGAGGGATATAACGTATAGCTCGGCGCCGACGCAGTACGGTGGAGCCCCAAACCCAGAAAATCTATTTGAATACTTCAATCTCCTTGTTCTTTACCACCAAGTCAGTGAACTTTCCTTTGAAGCGAGTAGCCTTGACAATATGATTGTCTATCCAGTGATAATTGCCACCACGTGGTTTGCCAAAAAGGATACCATGATATTTGAAGTTATGTTTATTCAACCACATCTCGGTGACCTGGCGGTGCTCCTCAGTGCGTGAAGTAAAGAAAGTAATAATGTGACCCTCTTCGTGCCATTTATTGAGCATTTTGAGCGCATCCTGGTAAGGTAGGCAAGTGCCCATCCGCTCAGGCTCCTCATTGGGTATGTCGTCGCAGATAGTGCCATCTATATCTATCATGAAATTTTTGACACTTTCATCAAGGATCGGACTTACTTTATCTCCTTTTTCATTGAGGGTTTCTTGGAGGCTATGGTTGTCTTTTAATTTATCCATGTTGTAGGATTTAGGTTAAAATAGGACTTAATGTACAAAGTACAATAAATGCAGGTTTATAGTTCATAAAAAATGGGATAAAAGCTAATAAAATATCAGAATTCTACATAATCACCAGGGTCTATAGATTTTCCTTGATGCCAGATTTCGAAATGCAGATGTGGCCCATCTGTGAGTTCTCCACTATTGCCAATAATTGCAATAGCTTCGCCCGCTCTTACTCTATCGCCTACTTTTTTGAGTAGCGTGCTGTTGTGCTTATAAAAGGTGATGAGATTGTTGTCATGTTGAATTCCAATGGTATTACCTGCATCCATAGTCCAGTCTGCTTGGATAACGAAGCCATCGATACTTGCTTTGATAGGGGTATTTTTGGGGGCTAATATGTCGATACCATAGTGCTTTTTAGCGGGCTCATAAGCAGCACTAATCGGCCCTGTAAGTGGCGGGAGGAAGTAAATCCGCTCTAGGGGAACATCTTGATTCCTACTTGAACTTTTGGCCAATATGGCTTTTTGCTGGACTTGGTCGGTAAAAGCGATTTCTTGTCTTATCTCATCATCTTCTTTTACTTTTTCAATAGTACCAGCAGAAACTACTTCGGTGACGAACTGTTCTGCTTTGATGTCTTCTGCGGTTTGTGTGCTGTCTAGCAGCATTTTCATGAAGTTGGTGGTATAGGTTTCGTTGGCTTGGATTCGAGTTTCCATCTCCTGTAAGGCCATGGATAGCTCTCTGATTTTTTTGGGGTGAGAAAGGTCTCCATACCCTGGTATCAATCCTTTGATAGGAGTAAGTATGATCAAAGCACTAATCAAAGCGATCAAGGTCAAAAGCCCAAAAAATAGGCTCAAATAGAACTGTAAAAGAGAAAACTTGACCGTTCCTTTTTCTTCAAAATTGGGATTCTTTTGCAGGATAATCCGATAAGATTGAGACATCTTGTCTTTAAGGTTGACGGACTTTGACTTATCTGCCTGCATTTTGGATATTTTCCTTAGATAAATTAAAATATTCTTTGCTAAAACTAGTTTAGTAAGGAAGCGCTATTGCCTTTGAAATGAGAGGCAAAACACTGCAACATAACAAGGCTATAAAAGTATATTAAATAGCTGAATTAGCTCAATTATGCTGCGTTTTTGCGTAATTTTATTGATTTTTTCTCACAAATCTGAATTTTGAAGAAAATTAACCTCTTACTGGCAATATTAGTTTTTGCCTTTATCCTTTCTTGCAAGACTACCAAAAGTAGAACCGAAGAGCTTTCTGGTATAAATAAGTTTTATCATAACCTTACTGCTGAATTTAACGGATTCTTCAACGCAGACGTGCTGCTGATGAACAGTGTAAAGTCTCTGGAGCAAGCCCACCAAGATAATTACAACAAGATACTTCCCATGTTTGAATACATTGAGGTAGAACCCATCCAAGCAGTAAATAAAGATCTTGATTTAGCCATAGAAAAAGTTTCCATCGTAGCGACATTACATCGCCAGTCTGACTGGACGGATGATTGTTATTTATTATTAGGAAAAGCACAGTACTTGAAGCAGGATTTTGAGTCTGCTGAAGAAACGCTAGAGTATACTTTGAAAGAATTTAGCCCATCTGCTTTGGCTCAGCGTGCAAGAGCAGCAGCAAGGAAAAAAGGTTCTAAAGGAAAGAAAGTACAGGCGAAAAAATCACCAAGTCAAAAAGCAGCAGAACAAGAAAAAGAAGATTATAGAGAGGAAGTAAAATTGAATAAAAAGCAACAAATAAAGCAACGTAAAAAAACCAATAAAGCAATTAAGAAGAAAAAGCTTAAAGAGCGTAAGGAAAGAGAAAAGGCCAGGAAGAGAAGAAAGAAAGGCAAGAAACCAAAAAAGAAAAAGGAAGAGACTGAAGAAACGAAAGAGGCGGAGAAGCCGATAGAAGACCCAGTAAAGAAAATCATTAAAGAGCCTAAAGAAAAGGAAAAAAAGAAGGCAAAAGAAAAAGAAGAAAACAAACCAGAAAATTTATTCAAAACGGAAAAGTTAGCCTATGATGGAATTCAACTTTGGCTAGCACGAACGTATATAGAGAGAGAAAATTATACGTTAGCAGAACGCTACCTACAAAATATAGAGGGAGAAGGCATCAATAAAGATGTTGCCAATCAAGTAGATGCGGTAAAGGCCCATTTATTTATACGACAAAAAAGATATGATAAAGCAATTCCGTTCTTGGAGCTAGCCATAGAAAAGGAACCCAATAAAGAGTATAGAGCTAGGTATAGCTTTATCAGGGCGCAGATAGCGAATATGAATAATGACAATGCGGTAGCAGCCCAGTTTTATGAAAAGGCAATCAAACTAAGCAACAATTATGAAATGGAGTTTAGTGCTAGGCTAGCTATGTTGAAAAGTGCTTATGCATCCAAATCTAAGACCTTAGCCGTCACGACTAAAGAGCTAGAGCGTATGCTTAAAGATGATAAGAATGTGGAGTACATCGATCAAGTATATTTTACTTTAGCGGAGCTTAATCTTGAAAGTGGAGACAAAATAGCGGCGATAGAAAACTTTAGAAAATCCCTCAATACTGCATCCCGTAATAAGGCTCAAAGAGCAGAAACTTATCTAAAGCTGGCAGAACTTTATTTTGAAGAGGAGACGTACGTAGATGCAAAATTATTTTACGATAGTACACTTCAGGTCATTGAGAAGTCGGACGAAAGATATGATTCTATCAAGGGCTATGCGGATAACTTGGCGGACATCGCAGAGAATATTAAGATCATTATTTTGCAAGATAGCCTGCTGAGCATTAGTGGTATGAGCAGTGAGGAACGCGAGGTACTGGCCTTACAGATATTTGAAGACAAGGAGGAGCAAAGAAAGAAGGCTTTAGCTGCAAAGAACAACAAACCTGTGAACCCTAAATTTAGTTCTCGTAACGATCGCCAAAGATCAAATCTACAAAGCCCGAATGGTAGACCAGTCGGTGGTTCTAGTCAGCCTACCAATACACAGTTCATAATGTATAATGAAAAAAATAGAAAGAAGGGAGCGAAAGATTTTGTGAAAGAGTGGGGGGATAGAACGCTTGAAGACAACTGGAGAAGATCGAATCGTCAAAAAATAGAAGACCTTAATAGAGAAGAGTTTGTGGCAGCGGAAGTGCAAACAAATCTATCAGAAGAAGATGTCAATAAGATCCTAAAAGATGTGCCAGTCGAAGAAGAACAGGTGAATGCGGCCAACAAGAAAATTGAAGATGCTTATTTTGAACTAGGCAGGTTGTTTAGAGATAGACTTCAGCGGGACGATAAAAGTATTGAGTCATTGGAGGATGAATTGTTAGAGAGGTATCCAGATACAGAGCACCAATTGGATGCCTGGTATTATTTGTATCTGGCCTATACCAAAGAGGGCAACAAGATTCAGGCAAAGAAATATTTCGACCTGATTGTTGAAAATTTCCCAAACACCACTTATGCTCGTGTTTTGACAGACCCTAATTACCTAGAAGCTGCCAAAAAGGAAGGAGATAAGTTAGGTCTTTATTACAAGGCAACTTACGCAGAGTTTCAGAATAAAAAATATGAAAAGGTGATCAAGGATGTAGATCAAGTAGATGAAAAGTTTGGTGCTGGTAATATAATGATGGCCAAGTTTGCACTCCTAAAAGCTATGAGTATCGGCAACACCAAAGGAAAAACGGATTATATAAATCAACTTAAAGAGGTGATAGCCAAATATCCTAACAGTCAGGAAGAAAAACGCGCGAGAGAAATATTAAGACTGCTTGGAGATAAATCTGTAGCCGTACAACCAAAAACGGATATGGCTGGTGGTAGCGGAAAGAATGGAAAGTTTAAAATTGAGCCTGATGCATTACATTATATAGCCGTAGTGATCACCAATAAAAACGATGAGAAGATTACGGATGCTAAGAATGCTTTAGCCAACTTTAACAAGGAGAATTTCAGAAATGATAATTTGAGGCTATCGAATATATTTCTTAATAATGATACCAATAAGCCTATCATAGTCATCAGGAAGTTTAAGAATCAGAAAGCGGCAATGGGATATATTAAAGCGGCTAACGATGCTGGAAATGACTACTTGACAAAAAAGATGGATTATGTAGTGTATCCTTTAACCCAATCAAATTATCGTGAAGTACTAAGAAATAAGTCTTTTGACGGATACGCTGAGTTTTTTCAAGAAAACTACTAAAAATCGAGGGTAAAATATAAAAGTAATTTAATAAATTATGAAAGAGGCTGGTTCGTCAATAGAGGAATCAGCCTCTTTTAATTTTTACGATATTTTCGAATCTTTTTATAAGTTTTTGTCGGAATTCAGTTACCTGATACTCAATTTCCTGTCTTAAGGATGACATATAAAGAGAATAATAATAAGATCTGGTCTTTGTAATTGTGTTGTTTTGATTCATAAAGCCTTATAAACCCTCATCTTTACTGAAGATGTTAATAAAAGCGCAAAAGTATACCCTCTTTTAGGTAATTTATATATCCATGAATAGAATAATTTTTGTTATTTTTGCCTTAGACCTCAAATAACAACACTTTTACCGTAATAACACTTTTGACCACACCATTTCCTAGACAAGGCTCTCTCTACACGTGCTAGGTTTTATTATACAACATTTACATATTATTTTATAAAGTTTAATTTCTAAAACAAATTATAATTATGAAGCGGATATTACTTTCCTGTTTTTCATTTTTTTTACTTTTCTCATTGCAGGCTCAGCAGATCAATTTTACTGCTAATGATATAGTCAATCCTTACACAGACGTTTTTCGACCGGGTACCAACTTAGGATACCAAGATGACAGTGCTTTGTATCAGGATGAAGATCTTGCTAACATTGCAGCGGGTAACCCATCTGCAGGTGTACTTGGAGCAGGTGCTAAGGCAATAAGACCTTCATTACCCAGCGTCTTTGTTGATAACTGGGGTTTGGACATCCGTAGACCGACTTTTTCACATTATGATGATTTAGGTTTAAAGGATTTGACATGCTTTGTTGGATATCCAGCAGAATGGCAAAGAGACATGAATACTTATAATGGTTGTGGAGCACAATCTACTATGTTTGCTAACCTGTATGAGCCAATTTGGGATGGTGGTGCCAATGGTACACCTTATAACGATGATAACTATTATGCTGCTTATCTATATGAGGTAGTATCAAATTATACTCAGTATGTAAAGTTCTGGGAAATTTGGAATGAACCAGGTTTTGATTTGACAGGAAATAGAGCATGGAGACCACCAGGGGATCCAGTAGGAAACTGGTGGGATAGAGATCCAGATCCATGTGAGTATATCTTGCGTGCCCCCATTGAAAATTATGTAAGAACCTTACGGATTTCATATGAAATTGTCAAGAGTATATCTCCTGATGACTACGTAGCAATCGCTGGAGTAGGATCTGAATCATTTTTGGATGCCATCCTGAGAAATACGGATGAGCCAACTGAAGGTAAAGTTACCGCAGAATACCCATTTGGTGGAGGTGCATACTTCGATGTAATGGGTTTTCACTCTTACCCTGATATTGATGGTACCGTTAGATACTGGGAACCTAGTATCGGTGGTTTTGTTTATTCTAGACACTCTGATGGTGCAGCTAATGGAATCTCCGTTAGACAAGACCTATATCAAGCTGTACTTGATAACTATGGATACGACGGTACTACTTACCCGAAGAAGGAATGGATAATAACAGAAATAAATGTTCCTCGTAAGCCTTTTAAAGAGGACAGTATGGGTGATCTAGACTTGCAGATTAACTACATGGCTAAAGCAGTAGTGCGCGCTATGAAGGACGATGTTCGTCAAATGCACATCTACAGTATTTTTGAAGAAGAGACAGAAGCAAACGCAACTGAAGAGTTTCATTTATTGGGACTTTATAAGAACCTAGACTTTAACGGACCATATGAAGATCTCCAGATCAATGATCAAGGAATAGCGTACAAGTCGGCTTCCGATGCTTTATTTGGTACGAGATACGATGCTGCTAAAACAGCTTCCTTGAACCTACCTGCCTCTATGGATGGAGGTGCATTTTTAGACCCACAGGGCAATTATGTATATTGTCTATGGGCAAAAACTACTATCGATAGATCTGAGCAAGCTTCAGCATCTTACTCTTTTCCTAGTAGTTTCAATCTGAACTCCGTATATAAGAGAGAATGGAATTTTGCTTACACTGGAGAGCAGGAACAGGTGTCCTCTAACAATATCAGTTTCGATGCGACTCCTGTATTCTTTACAGAAAATGCTTCTTTAGCAACTCCTCTAGTTCCATTTTTTAGTGCTAATGAAACAGAAGGTTGTAACCCATTGACTATTTCATTTACAGATAGTACAGTGCCGACTGCTACATCTTGGTTATGGACTTTCGAGGGAGGAACTCCAGCGACAAGTACGCAAGCTAACCCAGTAGTTACCTATGCTGACGCAGGTGTTTATAGTGTTAAACTAGAAGTTGCTAATGCAGACCAAACTGGAGAATTAATCAAGACGGATTATATTACGATCGATGCATCTGCAACATCTTCTTTTGTAATACAGCAATTGAGTCAAACGACAGTTGCCTTGAATAACCAATCCTCCAATGCGCTTAGTTATTCTTGGAGCTTTGGTGATGGAGGTGTGAGTCAAGATCAGTCTCCTTTCCATACCTATGCAGCGTCTGGTAGTTATACTATATGTTTGACTGCGAGTAGTGCTTGTGGATCTGACAATACTTGCCAGCAGGTAGAAATAGGTGGAGTAGGACCAACAGGTTCTGCACCAGTAGCTAATTTTGATGCAGATGTTGTTGACGGATGTGGACCATTGACAGTTCAATTCTCAGATATGTCTACAAATAGTCCTTCTACATGGAATTGGACATTTGAAGGTGGAGAGCCTGCGAGTTCTTCTATGAAAAATCCAATAGTTACTTTTGCTGATGCAGGTGAATTTAGTGTACTACTTACTGTCAGCAATATAGAGGGACAAGATCAAGAAACTAAACTTAATTATATAGCTGTAGAAGCGGCACCAGCTCCTAACTTTGTTATAGAAGTGGATGGAGGAAATGTAGTTCTAACAAATACATCTTCTAATCTAGTGGATAATAGCTATGACTGGAGTTTTGGAGATAATACTACTAGTAGTAGTTTAGTAAGTCCTTCTCATACCTACAGTACAAGTGGACAGTATGTGATAACACTTACGGCTACCAACGGCTGCGGTTCTGTCACTTACTCTGAAGCTGTAAATATTGACATTGATAGCTCTTCTGCTGCCCCAGCTGCGGCGTTTACATCGTCTGTGGATAACGGTTGTGGTCCATTGACTATTGAGTTTGCGGATGCATCTACAAATAGTCCTTCTACTTGGAACTGGACATTTGAAGGTGGTACACCTGCGACTTCTACAGAGCAAAATCCGACTGTAATATTTGAAGATGCGGGTAATTATACCGTTATCTTAGAAGCTGCGAACAGCGTAGGAGCTGATATGGATATTCAGTTATCTTATATTAGTGTAATTGCAGAACCAGATGTAGACTTTGAATCAGGTTCAAATGGACTTGAAGTTGATTTTAATAATAAGACAACATACGGCGAAACGTACGCATGGAATTTTGGCGATACCAATACTAGTGTTGAATTAAACCCAACTCATATTTATGCGGAGGCAGGAACTTATACTGTTACCCTTACTTCTACAAATGATTGTGGGACTGTGGTGAAAACAAGTACTATTGTAGTTTCGGAATCGTTGGCTCCGCAGGCAGATTTTTCATCTACTGCAAATGAAGGTTGTGCTCCACTTACGGTAACATTTAGTGATTTATCGACGAATGTACCGAGCAATTGGTTATGGTCTTTTGATGGTGGTGATATTTCTACCTCTTCAGATCAGAATCCTACTGTTACTTTTGCAAACCCAGGAAACTATACCGTGATCCTGCAAGCAGGAAATGAAGTGGGAAGTAACTCGAAAGTAGTTACTGCTTATGTGAATGTGTATAACGAGCCTGTTGCAGGATTTAGCACTCAATCCATAAGTGAATCTGTAGTATTTACCAATTCGTCAACTGATGCGACAGAATATAGCTGGGACTTCGGTGATGGTAATGTATCTGATGAAGAGAATCCAACGCATACATTTGCTACAAACGGAACTTACACAGTTTCATTGACGGCTACAAATCCTTGTGGATCGGCAACTATTACAGAAGATATTGAAGTGGATGGTTTAGCTGCACCAAGTGCTGCGTTTAGTGCAAATGTTACGGAAGGCTGTGCTCCACTAGAAGTACAATATACTGATGAGTCGGTAAATGCGCCAACTTCTTGGACTTGGTTGTTCGAAGGCGGTGAACCTAGTACTTCAAATGAGAAAAACCCAATAGTTACGTACAACGTGGCTGGTACTTATGCAGTAACTTTGTCTGTCTCTAACTCGATTGGAAACAATGTAGTTAATATGTCAGAAGTAATTATTATCAATGCTGCACCTACAGCTGCATTTTCAGCAAATGAAACAGCAGGTTTTGTAGTGTTGAATAATACTTCGGTAAGAGCAGATAGCTACAGCTGGGATTTTGGTGATGGAGAAACGAGTGATCAAGAAAGTCCTGTTCACGACTATGCAACTGCAGGAGATTATATTATTACCTTGACGACTACCAATGAATGTGGCACTGCTACAGAGACTTTCACAGTAAATGTAGAAGGGGTAAATGCTATCCAAGATATAGATGGAATCACAAACTTCAATCTTTATCCTAATCCTACTACAGGTAAGTTCTTACTTACTTTAGAGGGGGAAGGTATGGAAGATATAAATGTTACTATTCTTAATGTCCTAGGTCAAGCTTTAGCGTTTCAAAATTTAGATTTCACTTCTGGGTATTTAAATCAAGAATTTGATTTGACAAACTTAGTCAATGGAGTTTACTTAGTAAGACTTCAAGCTGGTAATCAGGCGGAGTATCATAAGATAGTGATAGAGAAATAATATCTTAGATATATTTTTACTAAAGAGGCTTTAGATACATTCTAAAGCCTCTTTTTTTTATGGTGTATTACCGACTTCGTTTTGCTATACTGAGAGCGCCTTATACCATATATAGTTTTAAATAGCATACCAGATATTAGAATTGAACGAATGATGCGAAGCATTCTAGATCTAGTAGGCCTAGATAAGAAGAGCACTGTTTGCAAGCTTGCAACAGCTAGAAGATGCTATTAAAAAAGCGCAATGATAGCCTGCGCTATTATGTCTCGACGTACTACAGGATTAAAGAAGAGCTTGATTATTTAAATCAAAATATATGCATCATTTAAATGTCAAATGGTATTATCAACTATTTCACTAAGGAGATAGAGAAAAACGATGTTTAATAGCGTATTAGTTTTACCTTCGGATTTTTTAAAATCAAGATTAATACATTGACCAACAAAGTTGTCGATAAAGCCCCTTTTGTATCACCTACTGTGTTAAGTATTATCTTACTTGTTATACTTAGTTTGATATGGGGAAGCTCTTTTATACTCATCAAAAAAAGTCTAATCGCTTTCTCTCCTTTACAAGTTTTTGGCTGTAGGATAGGTATAGCTGGTTTAGCATTCTTTCCATTTTTTCTGCGGGAGATAAAAAAACTCCAACGTAAGGATCTACCATATTTCATAGTTGTAGGTATTTTTGGGAGTGGCTTGCCTGCATTGCTATATGCCATAGGTCAACAATATGTAAGTAGCTCCATTGCTGGGTTATTGAATTCTCTAACGCCTCTATTTACCTTATTAATAGGAATTATTTTTTTTTCGACAAAAGTAGAGAATAGAAAAATTGTCGCGGTGTTTATAGGTTTATTGGGCGCTTTGTTACTTGTTTTTTTTGGGCAGCCAGTAGGTGCAGATAACAATTATTTTTATGCTTTCCTTTTGGTTTTAGCAGCGGGTTGTTATGCTTTAAGTCTCAATACGGTAGGGAAATTTTTATATACTTATGGTGCGCTCACCATTAGCTCTATAGCTTTTGGCTTAGTTACTATTCCTGCTTTGATAATTTTGTTTTGCACCAATTTTATCGAAGTACTTCAAACCAGTGAAGATGCCTATTCTTCATTTGCTGCCGTTAGTGCGTTGTCATTAATAGGTACCTTTGCTGCAAATATTTTATTTTATAAATTGGTGCAAATTACGAATCCTTTATTTTCCAGTATGGTAAGCTATAGTATTCCCATAGTAGCGATAGGCTGGGGGATAGTGGATGGCGAAATAATCACGATATATCATTTTATTGGTTTTGTGTTAATTTTGTTTGGTGTCTATTTAAGTAAATCTAAAAAGAAGAAAGTTTAATGTCTCAGAAGAATCCTCATTTATATATAGGGCCGAGTGATATTCATGATCGTGGTGTATTCTGCGCAAAGGATATCAGCAAAGGTGAAATTATTGAAATATGCCCAGTGTTGGTAGTCTCTGCTGAAGATGCAGAGAAACTGGACGAAACCGTTTTATTTAATTACGTTTTCATTTGGGGCGATGACGACGACAAAGGCGCTATTGTTTTTGGTTATGGTTCGTTATATAACCACGCGTACAAACCAAATGCAGAGTATGCTGCGGACTATGAAGATGATACTTTCACGGTTAGTGCCATGAAGAAGATCCCAGCGGGAAGTGAGATTTTGATCAACTATAATGGCAATCCGAAAAGTCAAAAGAAGGTGTGGTTCGATAAGTAGCAGGCGTGGCGTATAGCCTAAGCAAGTCAAGGACGAGGGATCGTAGCGGTATACCGGAGGTACGGAGGTGTAGTAGTGGAGAGCCCGGTGCCGGCGTAGCTACGGTACGGCCCCAAATAGAAACAAACATTCTTATTGATAGAAAAATTAAGTGTCTAATACCAGCTACTGTACATCTTATAGTTATCGGCTATGCGCTTGATGGTACGATCGAATGTCTCTACGGTCATTTTCTTTACCTTGCGTGCGGGAATACCAGCGTAGATATATCCAGACTCCAAAACGGAATTTTCGAGGACGACTGCCCCTGCAGCGACTAAACAATTTTGTGGTACAATAGCATGATCCATGACGATGGCGCCCATACCGATAAGTACGTTGTCGTGAATGGTGCAGCCGTGTACAATCGCGCGATGGCCAATACTTACATTGCTGCCGATACTGGTGGGCGCAGTGCGATAAGTGCAATGTATAATAGCGCCATCTTGTATATTGGTGTTGTCGCCGATCCTGATCTTATGGACATCGCCTCTGACCACAGCGTTGAACCAAAAACTGCAGTTGTCCCCACAAACTACATCGCCAATAAGTGTAGCATTATCTGCTAAAAAACAATCCTTGCCTAAGGTTGGCGTTTTGTCTCGAACGGTTTTTATCAATGCCATGGACGTCTACTTGGAAATACTTAGAGGAGTAAGTTTGTAGCCTTCTTTACGTAGCAATGTCAGTACACCTTGCTCGCCACCTAAGTGACCTGCACCAACAGCAAAAAAAGTAGGTTTCTCTGCCATCTGGACTTTCATTATCGGAATCCAGTTTCTATTTCGTTGGTTCAAAAGAATATCTTCAAACTGCTCTAGTCCCGATGACTCACTCTGCAGCAGTTCCTGAAGTGCTTGGAGATCCTGGCTTTTATATAGATTAATCATACCTGCCATTTGATCTTCCATGTTGTTCAGGGAATCTTTCTCCGCTACTATTGCATCTACTAACATGTCGGCTTGCGCCTTGTACGGAATACTGTCAAAAACGCTCATTTGGTAATCCGCCGTCTCTAAGCCAGCGGTTTCCATTTCTTTTTCTTTAGCTAAACTCATAAATTCCATTTCATAAGAAGACATTCCACCTAGGGGGCCTTCACTTTCATCACCATCTGCTAATTCTTCTTCTTCATTACCACCTAATAGATTGCCTCCCATGAAATCAAAATCTTCAGAAACCATCATACTTAGAAACATGGGCTTTATTTTGTCCAACATCATCTGAGGAAGAGGGAGCGATCCATTCGCAAAATGATCTTTCACCATCTGATATTCTTCTTCAGTCAATAGCTTCGGTAAAGTGACGCCGTCTTTCATGAAAATATTCATCATCATGGACATTTGTGCACCCATATTATTTTCTAGGCCAGCCATATCTATTTCTAGGGTAAGGCGTTCACATTGGGCCAGCGTTTCTTTTGTATTGATCGGCCAAAAGAAATCTTCTTTGGGAATCATATGGATGGTACCGAAAAGGTAAGAAGGCTGTTTGAGTTTTTTGCCTTCTATTTTCCAGAGTAAGGATTTTGCGCTGAGATTATTTTTTTGATCAAGCTTTTGCTTGGTTTTTTTCGTGCTAGATGGTACATCGACCTGCGCGAACGCTGCGATGTGCACAATAGTAAGCAGTATTATCAGGAACTGTTTCATTATTATTGTTTGATACAAAATAAGAACGTAAAATGAACGCTAATCGTTTATGGTTCAGCAGAGAAGTGGAAAAAATGGAGATTTAGGCTTTTAGATTGCCATCATGGTCATATTTTGCAATATGGTTTCCTACGATAGTGCCGATAATGTCCTTTAAGAAAGCATTTTGGAGCTTAGCTATGCGCTTAAGTTTATCGAGTTTCTTTTTCTCAAATATAAACGTAACTCGTTTCTTAGTAGAAGTGTAATCGAAACTCGCATCACCGGTGCGTTGAATAAGTGCATCCAAGCCTACGACTGGAAGTCTTTTGCCTCGTTTATTGGCTCTTTGCGTTCTGTTGGCTGACTGATCATATTGTGGATCTCTAACAGGATCAGTAAGGGAAGCTTCAAAAAGGGTGTCGAGATCAGATGTAAAATTCTTAGATGACTTAGATCGCTTCGCTCTAACTTTCAGGCCTTTTTTCGAAGTTTCTTTATCTTTTTTTGAGGTACGTTCTAATAATGGACTGTTCTCTGGTAGGGAAGGTTCCGCAATTGCAGGGCCTCCAAACAAACTCTCTAATCCGTCCTTAAATTTCTTTTTACTCACAATCTATCTTATCAGAATATTATTAAATTGGTTTCTCTTAAACGGTTGTCGTTCTGCTTCGCTGCACTGGCATTGGTGCTGCTTCCACTCTTTCGATGATTTCCTTGCTTAAGCTTAGATAATCCTTAGCCCCATTACTCGATTTGTTGTACTTAAATATATCGCTTCTCTGAGCGGGTGCTTCAGCGAGTGCAACATTATCTCTGATCAGCGTTTTGAATACTTTCTCTCCAAAATATTTTTTGATGGTCTCAACAACATCTCTGTTAAGTACTTTTCTTTTATCGTACATAGTAGCAATTACACCGCCTATCTCTAGTCTCTTATTCAGTCGGAATCTTACCTTGTCTATTACTTGCTTTATTTTTGTAAGTCCTTGTAATGCTAGAAATTCTGTCTGCAAGGGGATGTACACGTAATCACTTGACGTCAGTGCATTAAGTGTAAGTAATCCAAGTGAAGGTGGACAATCGATAATGATGAAGTCGTAAACGTCGACTAAAGGATCAAAAAGTTCTCGCAGGATAAATTCACGCCCTGCCTCATTGATCAATTCCATTTCAGCGCCCGATAAGTCAAGGGTAGATGTGATAACATCTAAGCCTTCCTTTACCGTAAAAGGTACGAGTTCTGACTCTCCTCTTACTGCTTCGTAAATGGTATATTTTTGTCTAGGGATACCTAGAGATAATGTTAAATTTGCTTGAGGATCCAGATCAATAAGTAAAACTTTTTTACCTAATTCTACCAATCCAGCCCCGATATTGATGGTACTCGTAGTTTTCCCTACTCCGCCTTTATGGTTGAGCAATGATATGATTTTTCCCATAGATTTATTATATTTCAAACTCGATTTTAATAAAGCATAATATTAAAGAAAATTACCATAAAATAAGAATATACGTATTGCTATTATTAAACTTTATTATTCCTCATAGCCCCAGTATCAAAGAATATATATGTCAGGATCCATTTGTCTTAACGTTAATAATGATCTAAAATTAGTCTCCCCAAAAATGGAAATGACCGATTCAATCTTCGAATTAATTGACGAGAATAGAGCATACCTCGATAAGCATATAAGTTTTGCTTACAATAAAAATACGACTGAATCTATCGCTGCATTTTTGAGAGAGATTATCAACTTCAACTATGGAGGACAAAAGTTTAATCTGATCATAGAGTATAAACGCCAGATAGCAGGAGTCATCGGTTTACACAGAATATATCCACAGGATGCCAGAGCCGAAATTGGCTATTGGATCGGAGAGTCTTTTCAAAAAAACGGTATCATGACGCTAGCTATGCCCGTTTTTTTGCACTATGCTTTTGAGGCATTGGCCGTAAACAGGGTAGAGTTGATAACCCTCACGGATCATCACCGTAGCGCCGCTTTGGCCGAGCGCACTGGTTTTTATCGAGAAGGCATCTTACGAGCGTACTTCTTCATGCACGAAAAATTTAATGATGCTTACATATATAGTCAGCTCAAAACTGAATTCTTAGCGCAAAAAGCCTAAGGTTAAATGGTATTGCTGGCTGGTTCATAATGCAAAATAAGCCAGTTGTTTAAAAAACATCATGTCTATTTCTATCTTTTCCAAGCAGTTAAACACCGACTGCAACGAAATATTTGTTTTAAAAATTATTTAATGACATTAATTGTTTTATATTTGTGCTAATCTTTATAGAGCCCTCGCTTATCTACCTGTTGTAGTGAATAGAAAATATTGTATTTTTTATTCGGTCAATTATTGTGTGAAGTGAGGTATCTTAATTTTTAAAATCGGAGAAATGATACAAGAGGACAGGATAGAACTGAATGATAGATTTATTAATGTGTTCGCCATGCTCGAGAGTAAAGGAGAGATTATTAAGAATGATAGAAATGGAAGGGGAGTAGGTGATCTCGCAGAGAAAATATTAGGCAACAAAGCGTATGGTCATATCGTGCGCGCTTTTCTCAAAGGAGATAATAAACGGGTGATCGATTATGGACAAGCTAAAAAGTTGTGCGATCTCTATAATATAAATGAAGATTACATGTTGCGTGGTCAAGGGGAACCATTTGGGATGTCGCTAGATAGTATGAGACAAACCCAAGGTGGATCTAATTTGCTGAAAGGTAATATCTTGTTTACAAGCAAAGCAGCTTTTGCAGGATCGGCGGTAGATGTTGGGCAGTCAGAAGAGTTAGAATATTTTTCTGTACCTGGCTTAGCGGGCAATGGTTTGGTGGCATTTCCCATTGATGGTAATAGTATGGAACCCGTAATATTGGACAAAGATATTGTAATCTGCAGAGAGATTTCAAATTTCAATGAAATCCGTGACAACGATATTTACGCTGTCAAGCACGATGGTAATCTTTGGGTAAAATATGTCAAGAAGATAAAGGACGGTCAAGGAAGAATTATCAAGTTGAACTTAATATCTGCAAACTACTTGGAGCACGATCCATTCGAATTGGATGTCAACCCTTATACTAAGTTGTACAAAGTAAATAGTAGGATCAATCAGATTCAGCGCTAATTATTTTCGGGTTTAAGAATTATAATTATTTGGGGCCATCCACAGACAAAGAAAGAGGGCGTTTGAAAAAACGCCCTCTTTCTTTGTCTGTGGTCGCTATGTTCCGTAGCGTGGCGTTCGCCGTGGTCCTGCGGACTGCGCCTGAAGAGGGCGCCCTACTCACAGCGCTTGTCCGAAGAAAAGTTTTTAAAGAGGATTAATATTCTTATTATTTATCTTTCTTTAGAGAACGTTAGCTGTATACATTGAATAACTACATTAGTTATACATTATAAAATATAAAAAAATATGCCCATTAAAGAGGAGTCTGGATCAATCAGAAGAAACACTCGAAGACTTCTACAAGAGTGGGAAGGTGCTTTACAATTGAGTTCTGGTAGACTGTTGAAATTAATAGATTGGATAAATAAGAATTTTATGGAGACTGAATTAATGCTTCAACCTCTCATCAAAGACTAGCATTCAAGATAAAAACGATGAAAGTTTAAATTGGATAATAATAATAATAATAATAATTTCTAGCCACGGAATAGACGAATACCATTTTGAATTCAAAATTCTAAAAAATAAATGCCCATGAAAAGATGCTTGCATAAAAGTAAAAGCAATTGCCTTGAAGAATCAATTTATCTAATCAAATCAATGAACGAATCAGAAGGATGGAAAGGGAATAATGAATTGATGAAATTAATAACGAAATACGGTGTTCAAAACTATAGAAGATGATTAAATCTGCTCGTACTATAGAAAGAAGACACATTTAATATACGCTGACTAATTGGTGTCCTCAATACTCACTCAAAAACGCCTCACAAGCCTCATCTAACATAGAAAAAACCTTCTCAAATCCATCATCGTCCCAATATGGATCTGGCACAGATTGGTTGCGGGTAACATCCAATTGATTCATGATTAGACTCACTTTATTCTTATCTTCCTCCGAAGTAGCAAGATGTATAATATTTTGATAGTTTTCGCTATCCATGGCAAAAATCATATCAAAGTTATTAAAATCTTCAGCAGTGAATTGTCTACCTCTTTGTTGGTTGATATCTATACCATGCTTCTTCGCAACGGCTATTGATCTAATGTCTGGAGCGGAGCCAATGTGCCATGAACCTGTACCCGCAGAATCTACTTTCCAATCAAGTTTCTTGCGGATAACTTTATCCCGCAGAATACCTTCAGCCAAGGGAGAACGGCAAATATTCCCAAGACAGACCATTAATATTCTCATTATGAATGATTTTAAAGGTTAAATGTACTAGAAGTAGCTATTACTTTTAAGATTAAATGCTATTATTGCATCAATAAACAATCTACATAGAAAGCTGTTCTAGACCAAACTAGGCAGCTTTTTTTTATGGCTACTATAAAAATAGTGTAAACTCAGGTACACAATTACCCGATGAGCATACGAGCTGAAATATTTTCACCACTAATATTTTGTACACTTTCTTTCCGATCTCCTTTTTTATCTTAATTAATGTTAATTGTTAATCTTTTAATCTTTCTGAAAAGTTAAAGCAATATGATATTTGATTAATTAGTTGAATATTAGAGCATTAATTACATCTAAATCTAACACCTTATGAAAAAGTTCTTCTTTCTAGCGCTAGCCGTTACAATTTGCACAACTACTCAAGCCCAAAATTTCTTGGGAATGAAAATTAAAAAATATGGTATTTCTGCCTCCAATGATCAAGATAGAGTTACGGGCCTTGATGCACAATATTTTAATAATCTTTCTAAAACGGAATTTAGTCCAGCGTTTATGGAAGGTGATTTTCCTAAAGAAGCCATAAGTTCTATGACTTGTGAAAATCCAACCTTTAGGGCAGAAGTGACCGTTATGCCTTCCTTGAAATCTACCAATCTCCAGTTGAATTTAGGAACGTCGTTAATGTTAAATAGAGTCGACGCTACGGAATACAGTTTCTGGGGTAGCGGGTATGACTCTAATGTTAATAATATAGAATTTAATTCTTACAGTAACGAAGCAGCATTGGACGCAAGTCTGGTATATCATCAGAAATTATTGTTCTTGCATTTTTACGGAGGACTAGGAACAAATTTGGGATATACATTTGCTGGTAATATGCAAGTTACAGGAACTTATGCAAATGAGGACGAGGTCGTATATGATGGATCAGATGGAGGAAGTTATTCCACTACGGAGTACGTATCGTTCAGTGAGAACCACCAAATGAAAAATAGCCTTCACCAAAGAGCTTTTCTCCAAGGTGGTGTTTCCGTAATATTCTTCAAGCGATTAGAGTTTGGTTTAGAGGCAAGGAGAGGCATTGGCTATAGATACAATGCAGGAAATCCTGCTAAGTTTACAAATCTTATCGCTGGTGGATTAAACTTGAGGTGGAATTTGAAATAAATATATAAGCCTTCACCCTAGGGGGACTTAACGGTACGATAGTACTGTTTAGTCCCCTTTTTGTTTATATTTGAGCACATTCACTTAACAGAATTCTTATGGCAGCTATATCCAAAAAAACACTCAAATTTCTCAAAGATCTTGCTGCTAATAACTACAAAGAATGGTTTGAAGAAAATCGGGATCGTTATGAAGTAGCATATGAAGAAATGTACACTTTTGGAGAGGCTTTGCAAGACGAAATGTCAAAACATGATGACGTAATTCCCTTGAGTCGAAAGAAAATAATTAAGCGTATCTATCGAGATGTTCGATTCTCAAAAAATAAAACGCCTTACAAAGATCATATTATGGGTGGGCTCAATAGAGATACAGTTTGGAAGAGAGGAGGTTATGCCTTTCGTGTCAAGCCAGGAAATACCATTGTGGCCGGTGGTTTCTGGGCTCCAGAAAAAGAAGACCTCAAACTGATTAGATCACATCTTGCGCAAGAGCCAGCACGTCTCAGAAAAATAGTAGCGTCCAAAAAATTTAAAACTAATTTTGGAGAATTAGAGGGCGCACAACTAAAGAAAGCACCCCAAGGGTATGATGTAGCGCATAATGCAATAGATTTACTCAGATACAAACAGTTCTTGGCAACTAGAACTTTTTCGGATAAGGAAGTTACCGATAAAAATTTCTTAAAGGAAACGGTTAAAACTTACCGAGCCCTCCGCCCATTTTTTGACTATATGAGTGAAATCCTTACGCACGATTTAAATGGATTGCCAATTAAGTAGAAATCGATACTTGAGGTAAGGCTTCATTAATCTTGTACACATCTATTCCAAATCTATCTAGAATAGTTTGAAAGTGAGCTAGCTCAGAAACGCTATATTTATTTATCCACTTATTCAACTGTTCCTGCTTATCCTGACGAAGGTCCTTTTTGAAGTCGCTATGGCTAGGCTTATTTAGGTTATTCCAAATATGTTTTGGAGGCTCTATAGACCATTCTGAAAATATCTTTTTTAATGAGTTTTCAGGATTGAGCAACATGTCTTCATATTGAATTGTAATCCATTCATCAGCAGGATGATTCAGTGTATAATGATTATTTATACACCATCTAGCTAATAGCTGATCAATCATAGGACTTTTTTCAGAAAATAAATCTTTGTGTTTATCGTAAAGGTCGAGATTGTATCCACTAGGTTTCCAGCGATGGTCCATATTGATTTGTGCATCTCTTTTATACAAATTTTCTAAAGTGGATGACGCTACAGCTAAAGGATGCCTAAGTATGTAAATAGGTGTATACTTAAATTTGTAGTTCTCCACTATCCACGGTAAAATAGGTGTAGCCATTACACATTTAAAAATAAGCTTATCGGCGACTAGAAGTTTGTGGCAAGGAGTTCTTTCAAGTTGGTAAGAGTCAAACTTATTGGCATTGATAATTTTATCAATACCCGATTTACCATCTTCCCATTCTTGGTCTGCAAAAAAATGATCTCCCCAAGAGTAATCATCTAGCGCTCCATAGTGACTATGGAATGGTTCAAATATAGCTGCGGTTCCTGGTAAGTTGCTGAGGACTTCCATCAGCCAAGTACTCCCGCCTCTAGGTTCTGAGAATATAAATATACTTTTGTTTGCCTCTATATTTTTGGCTCGTAATATGGGCATTAGGAGGTGCCATTTGACTCTATTTGAATAATATTTCAGCGAATTCATGTAAATGCATTGTTATGCCTAGTAAACTAATAGGTCTAGTGCAATAACTTATCCAATTGGAATATTAACTTGATTATGGCTTAGTTTGGGCAAATAACCACTCTAGGGTAATGGGATCTTTATAGACATTATCCCAAATATCATGACCTAAGCTTGGATACTCTTGATAGCTAAAGGGGGCTTTCAAGCTTTCTAATTTTGCAGCAATATTTCTAGATAAGGATACTGGAACTACAGCGTCCTCCGCTCCATGAAATATTTTCAGGGGAACGGACTTGTATTTAGCCGCTTGTTTTGGATCACCTCCTCCACAAATTGCAATAGCAGCAGCTATTTTTTCTGGATGTCGAGCTAACATAGTGTAGGTACCAAAACCACCCATGCTAAGTCCATTTAAATAGACTCTTTTCTCATTTACCGTATAGTTGGCAATAATATTTTCAAGTAGCTTTTCTGCTTTAAGTCCAGAAGCGGTGGGACGATCAGAGCTACCTATATTCCATTTTTGATCGCTTCTATCGACGTTAGCCCAGTAATCGTTTACGGGACACTGTGGAAAAACTAGAATAGCAGGATACTTTTTAAGATTTTCGGTTGAGGTAAGGATCGGAGCAACGTGTTTAAGTTGTGCACGATTGTCAAGCCCTCTTTCTCCTGCGCCATGCAGAAACATGATTAAAGGGTATTCCTGCCTGCCATCATAATCCTCCGGGAAGAGAATATTATATGGCAGTTGACCATATCCTTTTAGTTCAAAGACATCTTGGACAAACTCGCCTCTAACTGGAGGGATATTCAAATCTTGGCTACAAGATAAGGTCAACAAACTTAGTATTAAATATATTTGTAAACGTCGAATGATTATTAGTTTTGTTTATAAATTTAGGCATTCGAAGTGTTTTTACCAAGCATGCTTTAATTTTAAAAGACCGAAAGTTACGAGGAATTAGTTCTGTTACACTATTTGGTATATAAATATAAAGTTTACTCTATGCAGAATGATACAAATGATATAATTATTGCTTTATCAACTCCTCCTGGTTTGGGGGCTATAGGAGTAATAAGATTGACAGGAAAAGGAGCTATTGATTTAGTGAATACCCATTTTCATGGAGTGGATCTAACTAGCAAGCTTGGCAATACGGTTCACTTTGGTAAAATAAAAGCGGAGAACGGCTATGTTCTAGATGAATGTCTAGCTACTATTTTTAGAGCTCCAAAAAGTTATACGCGTCAGGATGTTGTCGAGATTTCTTGTCATGGCTCACCCTATATCATCAGAGCTATCATAAATTTATATATTAAAGCTGGGGCTCGTCAAGCAGGCCCTGGAGAGTTTACCTTACGTGCATTTCTTTCTGGTCAAATGGATCTAGCACAGGCCGAAGCGGTAGCCGACTTGATCGCATCAGATTCGGCAGGATCTCATTCCTTAGCTATCAAACAAATGCGCGGTGGTTTCTCAGATGAAATTAAGCATCTCCGTCAAGAACTCATCGACTTTGCAAGCCTGATAGAATTGGAGTTAGACTTTGGGGAAGAAGATGTAGAATTTGCAGACAGGGATAAATTAAAAAATTTAGTAAATAAAATTCAATCGGTAATCAAAAAACTATTGGACTCTTTTTTATTAGGAAATGTGATCAAACAAGGTGTGGCGACTGTGATAGCAGGTAGGCCCAATGCGGGGAAGTCGACACTGCTCAATGCATTGCTTAACGATGATCGAGCTATTGTATCTGAAATTGCAGGTACGACAAGGGATACCATAGAAGAGCATTTAAACATCAGAGGCGTTCAATTTAGACTAATTGATACTGCCGGTATCAGAACTGCTCAAAATAAAATTGAGCAAATGGGCATCGAAAAAACGATGGCAGAAATGGAAAGTGCTACGGTAGTTATTTATGTTTTTGATGTGCTCAGCTCTTCACCTAACGATCTTCACCAAGATGTCAATAGATTTCTGGCTGCAAGTAGTGAACTTACAGCAGAAAGTAAAAAGATATTTGTAGCTAACAAAATGGATTTAGATCCATATACAAAACCAGAAGACTATTTCTTGGATGGCTTAATCGATAAAGAGAATCTAATTCCTGTTTCAGCATTGAACAAAATGAATATTGAGTATCTCAAGGACAGCCTTTATCAATTGGTTATTGGGGCATCTGATTTGGGAGATCAAAGTATTGTCAGTAACATTAGACATCAAGATGCACTTGGGCAAGCAAGTGCTTCGCTAGATACAGTATATCGAGGTTTATCAACTCCTGGTGTAACAGGTGATCTTATTGCATTAGACATCCGACAAGCACTTTATCATTTAGGACTGATAACAGGAGAGGTGTCTACGGATGATTTGTTGGAGTCTATATTTACTAGGTTTTGTATCGGAAAGTAACTGTTTTTATTACTATCAGAAATCAACAAAAAAAGAGAACTTAAATGAATTATGAATAGGTAAATTTCTTTACGCGATGTCTCCTGGATTCTTTGGAGTTAACTAAAAAGTATTGAGGAAGATATACTGTTTCATTTGGATTTCCCTCAATTTAACAATCCTAGCATTTGACACTATCAATTCACAAGAACACTTAAGCCTCTAATTTTCTTTTTTGTGAATATTGCGATTCATTAATAATAATGTATCGAATAAAATGCCTTTTGGGCTTGTAAAGAAGCAAATTTATTAGCTCTTTTATCATTATAATTATTTTACGTATTCAAATTTGTAATGAAAAGGGCATAAACATGGATTAACTCATTCGTCTCTCCAAATATCAGGAAATAGATAAAAGTCTTTACGCCTGACTGCCGACAAATAATTATGGATATTGACAATTGCTCATTTAGGGCTTATTGCCTAAAATATTTAAGCAATATTATTGTTTAGATTGCGTCTAAATAAGTACATTTGGGTTCACAGAGGATCAACTATGCATTATTCTATTTTGGAAAAAACGGAAGGTACTTTATCTCATTTTAAGGATGATTTCATCGCACAACGTATGATGTCCATGGGTGTGTTACCGGGTTCGAAAATCAAATTAATCAGAGCAAATCCAAGAATAGGAGCGTATTATATTTTGGCTAGCAATCGGCATTTTGCAATGAGAGAGGAGGAGGCCAAATCGTTGATTATAGTATAAATATATGTCCCCAAAAATAAAGCTTGCACTTTGCGGCAACCCCAATAGTGGCAAATCATCCTTGTTTAATAAAATTACAGGTCAGCGGCAGAAGGTAGCGAACTATCCTGGCGTTACGGTTGATTTGAAATATTCGAAACTCCAGCTTAAAAATCATCAAATCCAATTGCTGGATTTACCAGGGACTTATAGTTTTTATCCTAGTACACACGATGAGCTTATTGTGTCAAAAGTATTGGCCAATCCACAAGATGAATATTTTCCGCAAGGCATAATCTACATCTGCGATAGCACAAAAATTGATAAACAACTATTACTCTTATCTCAAATATTAGAGCTTAATATTCCTTGTATTCTTGCGTTAAATATGAGTGACTTGCTCGAACAGGACAATATTCAACTGGATGAAAAAATTCTTGCAAAAGATCTTGACCTCAAAGTCATTAAGGTCAGTACCAAGACTGGGCTCGGCATAAAGCAGCTTGTGCAGTCAATGGATGATATGTGTACTCATCCTCAAAATTACATTTCTAAGGCATCATTTTTTACCCCTCAAAAAGATTTAAAAGAGACCGCCTGTTTCATTCAAAAGAAAACTGGTTTTGAAAATGAGTACCAAAATATTTTGGTAGCACACCATCATCAGTCATACTATTTTATCAGCGCCGCCGACCGTATCAACATAGGTCAAGAGCTTGATCAAAAGAAATTTAATTCCTTGGATTATCAGGTTAAAGAAACGATGAATCGCTTTGATGCTTTTCAGCCCGTCATAAGGAATGCGGTCGTAAATGATCCAAATCATATCAACCTATCGGCACAAATAGATCGTTATTTAACGCATCCCATTTTCGGCGTGGTGGTGTTTTTGTTGATTATGCTATTCATTTTCCAGTCTATATTTGCTTGGTCTACGATTCCCATGGATTGGATCGAAGGGTTGTTTGCAGCGGCAGGAACCCTAATGCAAAATACTTTGCCTGCTTCGATGTTTACCTCTCTCTTGACGGAAGGGATTTTAGCAGGATTGGGTGGTGTGCTGATTTTTATCCCACAGATCGCAGTGCTCTTTTTTCTGATTTCCATTTTGGAGCAGTCTGGGTATATGGCCAGGGTAGTATACTTGTTTGACAGATTTATGCAGCGATTTGGGATGAATGGAAAAAGTCTGGTGGCAATGGTTTCGAGTACTGCCTGCGCAATACCTGCGGTCATGTCTACCCGGACCATTCCTAACTGGAAGGAACGTATCATTACCATTATGGTTTCTCCCTTGATTAGTTGTAGCGCGCGTATTCCTGTATATATTATATTGATTGCATTAGTGATACCAACTACAAAGGTGCTAGGGTTTCTTAATTTACAAGGCTTAGTTTTTTTTGGACTATATGGTTTAGGGATATTGGCTGCTCTACTTTCTGCACTCGTATTTAAGTATGTTTTGAAGAGTGATGAACGTAGTTTTCTTATGTTGGAGTTGCCAGACTATAAGATGCCTTCAATACATAATGTGCTCATTGTAGTAAAAGATAAGGTATTCACATTTGTCTGGGAGGCGGGTCGTATTATCATGCTCATTTCTATTGTCTTATGGGTTCTTAGCAGTTTTGGGCCTACTCAGAAAATGGCCGAAGCAGTTCTAATTACCGAAAAAATATCTGCTGAAGAGAATTTATCAGAAGAGGCTACTGCAGATTTATTAGCTTCAAAAAAACTAGAAAATTCATACGCGGGACATCTTGGTAAATTTATTGAACCTGTGATAGAGCCACTCGGGTTTGATTGGAAAATAGGGATTGCATTGATCACTTCATTTGCTGCTCGTGAAGTATTTGTAGGCACTATGGCGACCATCTATAATGTAGGTAGTACAGAGAATGATTTTGAGATACGCATGCAGATGGATGCCGAAGTCAATCCTAATACGGGACAGAAAACATTTACCTTTGCGGTGTCTATGAGTTTGCTTATTTTCTACGTTTTTGCAATGCAATGCATGAGTACGCTCGCCGTCGTTAAGAAGGAAACAGACTCGTGGAAGTGGCCCATTATTCAATTCGTTTTCATGACGCTGATGGCTTATTTTGGTAGCCTACTTACCTACCAGATATTGAGTTAGATTAGGGCGTTAATTTCTTTTTAGGTTTTGTAATGATTGATTTTTGGGGTCTACGTGGTGACTTCTCCTCCAGAAAGCTTTCTAGAGGAGAAGTGACCACGTCGTTATGTTTCGTGACTCGGTATGCACCTCGGTCCTAGCGCCTGCTTGCAGCAGTCTGCGGGGACTACCTCCTTCGTCGGCACCACTGCACAGCACTAGCCCAAGACGATATTAAGCGTAAAATTATAATATTGATTTCCATTTATCAGATTCTGAAAACGCTTTTATCATTTGATTCCTTTTTGTAAGAAACTTGGTCATATATTTTTTGAGGATTAAAAAGTTAAATAAATGTCCGATGATCCAAAAAGGGGAGGAGAATTCAAACTTGTCTATCATCAAAGTTCCCGAGTCTGTTTTTTGAAAAAGGTGTTCATGATGAAGACTTTTAAAAGCCCCTTTTTGCATTTGGTCTATAAATCGAAAGGGCCGCTCGTAATCTGTAATTTTAGAAGTGAGGGTCTGCGTAATTCCAAAATGCTTGGCTCTCCAAGTAACCGTTTCTCCGAGTTCTATCAGACCAGAAGTTCTGCCAGCAATAGCTTGCTCATTTGTCTTGCTGGTAGATTTAGTATGCAGATCTATACTTCTAGCTAGATCAAATACGAGATGTATATCAGCGTTTATTTTTGTCTCTAAGTGAATTAATGGCATCTAATTTTATTGTTGGGTTCAATCCGAAAACTTACAAAATCTAGAATAATTATTCCGTCGATATTTTTTTTTCAATTAACTGATGCTTAGGCATCACTGAAAATTTTGCATACTACTGCTAGCTAGCAGAAGTTCCTTTCCTATATTGATTCTGCGATACCGCGGAATAAATATAAC
>ENA-ORXT01000140-ORXT01000140.1-marine-metagenome-genome-assembly--contig:-NODE-140-length-121930-cov-18.741164_pt1 | contig 121930 bp, 111 predicted proteins | sample MGYA00237868_ERZ511482 | MGnify/ENA metagenome assembly ERZ511482 | reverse complement strand
GCTGGTCCGAATGATCCGTGTGTTCCCCAGGGTGATGCTGCTTGGACGCAGCAGGCCACCAACGATTGTGATGGTGATGGCACCACCGTTGGTGACGGCGACGGCAACGACGCTGACAGTTGTGTAGATCCGGCAGATCCTGCCCCGGCCACCAACGATTGTGATGGTGATGGCACCACCGTTGGTGACGGTGATCAGGACGATGGCGATGTGTGTGTTGATGCGTCGGGCACGATTGATTCGTGTTCTGATTCTGATGGTGACGGTGTCACCGACGATGTTGACGCTGGTCCGAATGATCCGTGTGTTCCCCAGGGTGATGCTGCTTGGACGCAGCAGGCCACCAACGATTGTGATGGTGACGGCACCACCGTTGGTGACGGCGATCGCGACGATGGCGATGTGTGTGTTGATGCGTCGGGCACGATTGATTCGTGTTCTGATTCTGATGGTGACGGCGTCACCGACGACGTTGACGCTGATCCGAACGATCCCTGCGTTGACCCCGCTCAATTGGCGTGGTTTGCACCACCGGCAAATGACTGCGACGACGATGGGGTGACCGCTCAGGACGGCGACCTCAATGACAACGACGCCTGCGTCGATGCGGCTGGCAGCGCTTGTTTCCGCATTGATGGTCGGGTCTGGTTTGATCAGGACCGTGGCGCCGATCAGGACCCCGGTGAGGTCGACTTGTCCGGCATTCGCCTCGTTCTCATCGACACGGCGTCTGGCCAGGCAATCGATGAGGCATTCACCGCAAGTCCGTACCAGTTCAACGACGTGGCACGAGGCACGTATCGGATCGAGCTCGATGCGTCGACGTTGCCCGCCGGTGTCGGAATCACATTCGAAGAAGACGGAAGTCGGAACGAAAGTCTGACGGTATCGATCGTGAACAGCGACGTGCTGTCCCAGGACTTCGGTTACGCCACCACGCAGGTCTGTGGCCAGCTGGTGTCGGGCTCCACGACTGCACCGGCAGGTACCGCTTTGACCGTGGTTGACTCCGCTGGAAACAGCTTCGTCACGACCACTGATGCTGGCGGCCAGTACTGCGTCGAAGGCACACTCGACAACCCGTTGATGGCAGGCACTGCATCGGTGTCGGCCAGCTTCGGTGGGTCTCAGGTCACCGACACGGTGGGCCTGATCGCCGGGACGTCGGCGGTACGTAACTTGCGTGTGACTCCTGTCGCCGCTGCTACTCCAGCGCCGACGGCCACACCACTGCCTACACCGACGGCAACACCACTGCCAACACCAACGGCCACACCACTGCCAACACCAACGGCAACACCACTGCCAATACCGACGGCAACGCCACTGCCCACACCACAGCCAACACCGAGGGCAGCGTTGGCCTTCACCGGCTCAAGCTCCGGCACCTTGTTGCCGGTTGGGTGTCTGCTTCTCGCCAGCGGCGCTGCCTTTGTGGCGCTGGGCGCTCGGCGCCGCAGCGCGACGGACCGAACCGACTGACCCGGTGAGCACACTCGGGTCATCCCGAGGTTGACGAACGGTGGCCGATGCGCTCAGGCGCATCGGCCACCGTCGCGCCCGAGCTGATTGGTCGGTTGATGCTGTAGTCGATGCGGCAGTCTTCGATGAGAACTTGGGCTTCAGGCAGTGAATCGAATTGCCCGCGGTGGTGGCATCGTGACGGCCACCAGCTTCTTCAGCGTCGCACGTTCTGCTTCGGGGTGCGGACCTGAATCAGGTGGTCACCTCACCACCGTGGCGGATTCATGCGTTGGTGGTCGGGAGCTGACGGAGATAGCGGAGAAACAGCAGGCCGTCCCCCGACCACACCCTCACCAGTTCAAACTCAATGGGGGAAATGGTCGAGCCTGCGTGCGGACCACCCGCAATGCGACCACCCGCGCCCGCCACTGCCAGCGGCGCCAGGCTCAGGTGGACCTCATCCACCAGCCCTGCGGCCAGAAACGACGTATTGAGCGTTGGCCCACCTTCCAGCATGATGCGCCGCATACCTCGCTGCCGAAGATCCGAAACAACGGCGGCGGGTGAGACCCATCCATCCGGTCCGGGCGGCAGAGCTATGACCTCCGCCCCCATCGCCGCCACCGATTCCCGGGTGCCGATGGGGGTGGTGGTGCTTGTGTGGATTACGGGTGGCTGGGCGGGATCGCCGAACATTCGGGCGCCGGCGACAAAGGGCAGCGACGTTGACATGATCACCAGCCGGGCACGGTTCGTGCGTCCAGCCGTGCGGCGGACCGCAACCTCTTCCGGTCGCAGGGCGAGCGGCGGACCATAGTCTTCGGCCATGGCGGTGGTACCGGCAACAACAATGGCGTCGGCGCTGGCGCGCAGGGCGCCGAAGACGGCTTTGTCGGCCGGTCTTCCCAATCCACCGGACAATCCTTCAAGCACCGCCGCGCCGTCCAGTGACGAGATCATGACCATGGTGACCCACGGTCGGCCGTCGGCGTGGGATCGGTCTTCGGCGGCAATTGCCGCCCGGACATCGTCCACTTTGATTTCGATACGCCCAGCCGGGGCATAACCTTCGGGAGGAGTTTGCGGCCACAATCGCTGCATGGCGCCGACCGTAGTCGGGCTGCTCACCAGACCCGGGTGCGTTGTCCCAGTTTGTTCCCCAGCCACGACGGTGTTTTCCCCAAGAAGAATCCAGTTTTCCCTCTGGTAATCCACAGGGGTTTGTCCCTAGGTTGAACCACCGGTAAGCACGTCGCAGCGTGGGAGTCGCCGGACGTTGGAATGCGTTCAGACCGTGGTGGGTCAGACGAATCCTTCAGGTGCCGCCCCAAGGTTGCACGATGTAGTGCGCCTTGGAGAGGAGCCTGCAACCTGGTCCCGCCTGCGGTGTGCTTGCCACTTTTTTTGCCATAGACAGCCGCAGACACAAGCCGGTACACCGGCGTTGGCGGTAGCGTTGAAGCCCCCGGCGAACTCAGTCGTCTGGGCGGGAACGGCGCAACACCGGGAGGATTTGCAGCACATGACGTTGGCATCGGAACAGACCACCATTGGTCTCAGCCGCTACTTCACCGAATTTGGCGTGCATCCTGATGACGAAATTGTTTGGGAGCGCCGGGACGCCCGCATTGTCAACTGGGCCGACGGATCGATTGCCTTCGAACAGCGCAACGTGGAGTTTCCCGCCGATTGGTCAGTGCTTGGGTCCAACATCGTCACCCAGAAGTATTTCCGTGGCCAGCTGGGCACCGAGGGTCGCGAATGGTCGCTCCGTCAGGTCATCGACCGGGTGGTCGACACCATCGCCGGTTGGGGCGACGCCGATGGCTATTTCGCGGACTCGCATGAATCCGCCACTTTCCGCAGCGAACTCACCTACCTGTTGCTGCACCAACACGCCGCATTCAACTCGCCGGTGTGGTTCAACATTGGGGTGGCTGAGGTCCCCCAGCAGTCCTCGGCGTGCTTCATTCTGTCGGTCGACGACTCGATGGACTCGATCCTCAACTGGTACACCGAAGAGGGCAAGATCTTCAAAGGAGGATCCGGCGCGGGGGTGAACCTGAGCCGCATCCGGTCTCGCAAAGAACAGATGAAGGGCGGCGGATCTCCCAGCGGGCCCGTCAGTTTCATGCGGGGGGCTGACGCCTCGGCCGGGACCATCAAGTCCGGTGGCAAGACCCGGCGGGCCGCCAAGATGGTTGTGCTTGACGCGGACCATCCCGACATCGTCGACTTCATCACCTGCAAGGCGCGGGAGGAACGCAAGGCCCGAGCACTGGCCGATGCCGGCTTCGACATGAGCCTGGACGGTGCGGACATGCACTCGATCCAGTATCAGAACGCCAACAATTCAGTCCGACTGACCGATGACTTCATGCGAGCAGTCATGGACGATGCGGACTGGGATCTCATTGGTCGCACCACCGGCGAGGTCATCGAGACGGTCAAAGCTCGCGCGCTTCTCCAGCAGATTTCGCAAGCGGCATGGGAAGTTGCCGACCCCGGTGTGCAGTTCACCACCACCATCAACGACTGGCACACGTCGCCATCGGGTGGAGCCATCAACGCCAGCAACCCGTGCAGCGAATACCTGCACATCGACAACAGCGCCTGCAACCTGGCCAGTATCAATCTGCTGAAGTACCTGGGCGACGACGGCGTCTTCGACGTGGAAGGTTTCCGGGCCACGGTTCGGATCCTGATCGTGGCGCAGGAGATTCTGGTTGGTCACAGCAGCTATCCCACCGACGCCATTGGCCACAACACCCGGCGTTACCGCCAGTTGGGTCTGGGCTACACCAATCTTGGCGCGTTGCTGATGGCCGAAGGTCTGCCCTATGACTCGGCCGACGGTCGGGCCAAGGCCGCGGTCCTCACCGCTCTGATGACCGGCGAGGCGTACCGGACTTCGGCCCAGATGGCCAGTCGCATGGGCCCCTACGAGGCGTTTGACCAGGACCGCCCGGCGATTCTGGCGGTCCTTGATCGGCACCGGGCCGCGCTCGGCAAAGTTGACACCGGACGCGTCGAAGGTGAACTGGTGGGCGCCGCCCGCGAAGCCTGGTCCGACGCCACCGAGATGGCCGCGGTCAGTGGGGTACGCAACGCGCAGGCCACCGTCCTGGCACCCACGGGAACCATCAGTTTCATGATGGACGCCGACACCACCGGCGTTGAACCCGACTTCGCCCTGGTCAAGCACAAGCAATTGGTGGGCGGCGGTTCGCTGGCCATCGTCAATCGCACGGTGGGTCGAGCCCTGCGCCGCCTCGGCTACCCGCAGAGCCAGATCGACGACATCGATGAGTACCTGACAACCCACAGCACCATTGCGGGCGCCCCACATCTGCTGGCCGATCATCGGGCCGTTTTCGCCTGTTCGGTGGGCGAAGGAGCCATCTCTGCTTCGGGTCATGTGGCCATGATGGGTGCGGTCCAACCGTTCCTCAGCGGTGGTATCTCCAAGACCGTCAATTTGCCGGAGACGGCAACGGTTGAAGACATCGAACAACTGCTGCTCGACGCGTGGATGTTGGGAGTCAAAGCCATCGCGGTGTACCGCGACAACTGCAAGCTCGGTCAGCCTCTGTCGTCGGGGGAAGCAACCACCCACACCGCAGAGACGGCTGCGGGCGCACCGGCGGCCATGGCTGAGGCCGTTGATGGCGGCACCGGCCGGCAACCGGTTCGGGAGAAGCTGCCGCGCTCCCGACGCTCTCGGACCTTCGAGTTCCGGGTTGCGGACTGCAAAGGATTTGTGACGGTTGGAGAATACGACGACGGACGTCCGGGCGAAGTGTTCTTTCGAGTCTCCAAACAAGGTTCAACGTTGTCCGGCATCATGGATGCGTTCGCCATCTCGCTGAGTCACGGACTGCAGTACGGGGTGCCGCTCAAGGCCTTTGTGAAGGCGTTCGTCGGCATGCGGTTTGAGCCGATGGGCATCACCGATGACCCCGACCTCCGTATCGCCAACAGTCTTATCGACTACCTGTTCCGGCGGTTGGCGCTGGAGTATCTCCCGCCTGAGGAGCGCGAGATTCTCAACATCTACTCGAGCGACGAACGCATTCAGCCCACGCTGCCTGGCGTCGCCGAGTCGGTCACGGTCACCAGCAATGGCGGTGAACTGCAACCGGACCCACCGTCGTCGGCGCTCCGTGCCGCTGCCCCATCGCTGTCGCTGGTCGAATCTGGGGACCAGCCCTCGCTGATGCACGCTTCACAGGCCAACGCTCATCAAAGTGGCCACGTCGCGGCGGGGCCCACATCAGATGCCAACGCACCAATGTGCATGCAGTGCGGAACCGTGATGGTTCGCGCCGGCTCGTGCTACGTGTGCACCGGATGCGGCAACACCAGCGGCTGTTCCTGACCGGCCCGCTCCCGAGGGCGGCAGTGACCACCGCTGCCACCCGGCAACCGCCCCGCAAGGTTGACCGCAAATTTGGTGCTCGCGTGTCACACTGGGGGCATGAGCAACCCGGGCGTGCCGAACCCCTCGGACCAAACGCCCGCTGGGCCCTCACCGTCTCCGGGGATGTCCGCCGACAATCTGGCCGCCAGTCTTTCCCCGCTGCCCAACCCCATGCCGCCCTGGCTGCGCCGGGCCATGGTGTGGTTCTTCCTCGGGATCGTTGGACTCTTTGTCCTGCGGTACCTGTTCGAACGTCTTTCGTCGTTGTTGATTGTGCTGCTGGCATCGCTGTTCCTGGCCTTCGCCATCGAACCAGCGGTGAACTGGCTGGAGCGTCGGGGTATTCGACGCGGCGTTGGGACCGCCGCAGTTTTCCTCGTCCTGATCTTTGCCACCGGCTTCTTTGCGCTGAGCATCGGCGCCGTGCTGGCTCGTCAGATCAACGATCTGGTGAACGACGCGCCAGCGCTCATTTCGTCGCTTGAAGGTTGGCTGCAACGCAACGTCAGCGCCGACATCGACCTGTCCGATGCCAGCAACGATTTTGTCGAAGCCGGTGGTATTGGTGAACAGCTGACGGGTTTGGCCACCGACATCGTGGGCTTCGGGTCCACCGCGGTTGGATTGCTGTTCAACCTCTTCACGCTGGTCTTGTTCACGTTCTATCTGGCTGCGGAAGGCCCCAGGTTTCGTCGGGCGGTGTGTGCCATCTTCCCGCCTCACCGGCAACGGACGATCAACAAGGTCTGGGACCTGGCGGTGGAGAAGACCGGCGGGTACATCCTGTCCCGGTCGATCCTGGCGTTTCTGTCTGCGCTGGTGCATTGGGTGATCTTTGTGCTGCTGGGCGTCCCCTTCCCAGTGCCAATGGCGTTGTGGATGGGCGTTGTCTCGCAGTTCATCCCCGTGGTTGGTAGCTACCTGGCCGGTGCGTTGCCCATTGTCATTGCTCTGCTTGACAGCCCGATCAAAGGACTGTGGGTTCTGCTGGCCGTCCTCATTTACCAGCAGGTGGAGAACTATGCGTTCGGCCCTCGCATCACGGCCCAGACCATGCAAATTCACCCGGCGGTGGCCTTTGGTGCGGTGATAGCCGGATCAGCCCTGCTGGGCCCGGTTGGCGCGCTGCTGGCGTTACCGGCATCGGCCACCATTCAAGGATTCTTGTCGACGTACCTCAACTACTACGAAATTGATCCGAGTATTTCGCGTGTGCTTGACGAGGCGGAAGTTGTTGGAGAAGGCAACGGCATGCACGATGAGGGCGATGCCTGATCGGACCCTTCTGTGCAGGTCGTCCCTGCAATGACAGATTTTCGCCACCAGGTGCACGCGCGCCTGAAGTTTCTCTACTCGGACGCCATGACCGACGCGCTGGTCGATGCGACGCTGCAGGCCATTGGTCTTGACCCCGGCCGAAGCGACGTGGCGGAACCTGCGCCGCCGCCATTCTCTGAGGACGAGGTGATGCTGATCACCTATGGCGACTCGTTGGTCGGCTCCGAATGCCTGGCCGAATCATCGCTTGCCACGCTGGCGGCGTTCGTCGAGGAACACCTGCACGAAGCGGTCTCGACCGTGCACGTTCTGCCGTTTTTCCCGTCCAGCAGTGACGGCGGGTTTGCGGTGGTCGATTACAAGGCGGTGGAGCCAACGCTTGGAACTTGGAGCGATATTGAGTCGCTCTCGGCGGGCGGAACACGCCGGTCTGCCGGGCTGATGGTGGACTTGATTGTCAACCACGGGTCGTCCGAAAGTGAGTGGTTCCAGCAGTTCCTGGCCAACGAGGAGCCCGGTCGGGGGTACTACAAGACCATTCCCCCCGGTGCCGATATCAGTCAGGTCGTTCGGCCCCGGACCCATGACCTCGCGCAGAAGTTTGACACCCCTGGTGGCCAACAGCAGCTCTGGTGCACGTTCAGTCGGGATCAGATCGACTTCGACTTTTCCAACCCCGATGTCTTGTTGGAGTTCCTTACCATCGTTGATCACTATCTGCGCCACGGTGCTACCCGGCTACGGCTCGACGCGGTGGGGTATGTCTGGAAGGAGTTCGGATCCCCGAGCATCCATCTGCCGCAAACCCACGAGCTGGTCAAGCTGTTGCGCACGCTTCTCTCCCGGCGCGCGCCTGAAGTTCTGCTGGTGACCGAAACCAACGTTCCGCACGACCAGAACATCTCCTATTTCGGCGATCAGGATGAGGCCCAGGTTGTCTACAACTTCAGTCTCGTGCCACTTGCGTTGCACAGCGTTCTGGCCGGCGATGCCCAACCGCTGACCGACTGGGCCTCATCGATAGCCGCGCTTCCACCGGGCACGGCGTTCCTCAACTTTCTGGCCAGCCATGATGGTCTGGGAATGCGTCCGGCCGAAGGGTTGCTGAGCGAGCGACAGATCGGTGAGCTGGTGTACAAAGCCGTGGAGGCGGGTGGTGATTTTTCTTCCTACACCGCGGCGGACGGCGAACGTCCATACGAGCTGAATGTCTCGCTCGCCGACCTGCTCCTGGGCAAGGATCGCGCGGCGGTCACCGACCTGGACATCGACCGTTATCTGGGCGCCCACGCCATCATCCTGGCGTTCAAAGGGATCCCGGCGATCTACATCCATTCGCTGTTGGCGACCCCGGGGGATCACGCGGCGGTGGTTCAGAGCGGCCACAAGCGGGACGTCAATCGGCCTCGGCTCGACGCCGAAGCCATCGCTGCTGCCCTTGCCGATCCGCAGTCGGTCTCGGCCCGAGTGGTTGAACGTCTCTGCCATCTCATCGGTGTGCGCCGCCGCCACCGCGCCTTCAGTCCCGACTCGCCCCAGCAGACGCTGGAGATTGGGTCTGTTGTCTTTGCACTTCGGCGGGGCACCGGCGACGACGCGGTGCTCGTACTGCAGAATGTGACCGACAAGCACCTACGCGTTGACGTGTCGGTCGAGGCGCACAATCAGGGCGCCGCCGCGTGGCGCGATCTTTTGGTGGGACGGCCGGAAGACCCATCGAATTTTCCGGCCGATTCGGTGCTGCTGAGCCCCTATCAGGCGCGCTGGTTGGTGGCCACCTCGGCCAGCTGATCAGACCGGCGATTCACCGCAGGTTGAGCAGGCGCAGCAGCGATGGCGCCGGCTCATCACGGCCTTCGCTCAGAAGTGCCGCTCGCTCGATGTTGATCCGGTCGTAGTGGCGCCCCGACCACTCGGTCCAAGGCCCGTCCGCCAGTGCCCCCGGGTCACCTTCCGCGGCCACGCATGCCCGAAGGTACGCCTGAAGGTCCTGAATCTGTTCGGCACCGCCCACCGAGCCGTGGCCCGGCACAAAGACATCACCCCAGGCCACCAAGGTGTCCAACGAATCTGCCCAGCCGGCCGGGTCTCCAGTGCCGGCCATTGGGGTCACGCCGAAACTGGCGGCGGCCCCGGCGAAGACGATGCGCTCCTCGGGCATCTGAACAATCAGGTTCTGATCGATCTCGCCATGCAACGGTGCGGCAACCACGGTGGGGCTCAGCCAGGCGCCTTCCACAATGGTGTGGGTCACCGGCCGAGTGCCGGCCTCCAACAGGTCGCCAAGCGGCGCCTCATGATCGGGGTACATGGCCATCGCACTCGCCACATTCACCGGTTGGTCCATATGGGCGCTGATTTGAGCGGAACCATAAATGGCCGGTAGCGCAAAGACCGAAGAACCGCCAACATGGGGCAGGTGGCTGCTCGAATACACCAGCCGCCGGATCGGCAGGCCCAGCGGTTCGACAGCCGCGGCCAACGGCTGGGCCTGGGTCGGCGTCAGCAACGAATCGACGATGGTCAGGCCGTCGTCATCGGCGATCACGCCCGCGTTTGGCGCCCCGGGGCCGGGGGTGTCAGCCAGCCACGCCCATGAGCGTTCGGTCATCTGGTGGAGGGTCATATTTTCACTCTGGGAATGGACTTCGGCCTGAATGGGTATGAAATGTCGCTCAATGTTGCCTAATGTCGCCCGGATCATCAACGAAGCGCAAAGTTCGGCGGTGGCTTTACATCAGGTTTAGCCACATGATGGTCCCGTGGTGGAGTTGCTGACCGCGGGTGGAATTCCACCATCTTCCGAGGGCAGTGACGTTACCCCAGCCAACTGGATGCGCCGCCCTCGATCGGGTGGAAATCAGGCGGCACCCGATCATCGGTCAAGAAACTCTTGATCGCCATACAGCTGCAACCCCCAGCGTTTCGGGAGCGTGCTGCTCAGACGACCGGCGACCGAGGTCGCATCGGCTGAGCACTCCGCCCGAGAGGACACAGACCATGAACCGCACTTCTCCTGTTGCCCACCGTCGCCCGCGGCGCCTGCGCGCCCGGCAGTCCCTGCTGCGGGCGATATCGGTCCTCGTGGCCTTGTCGCTGCTGGCGATCTCCTGCGGTGGCGGCGAAACGGCTGCTGACGGTGGCGCCGATGCGGCACCGTTGCCCACCGTGGACGGTGTGGCGCTGCAGGCAACGGCGGAGGCCGAAGCCATAGCGGCAATCCCCGATGATTTGCAGACCGCCGAAGAACTTGAACGAGCGCTGGCCGCCGCGCCAACCGCAACGGCGATCCCGGAAGTCTCGCCCGACCTGTTCGCCACGCCTGTTCCGACGCCAACGCCGGAGCCACCAGATGACCCATGGGAAGTCTTCGTTCTCACCGCCAAGGATGAGGCCAAGTTCAACATCCCGGTCTTCGATGGGCCCGATGGCGAGGCCAGCGACCAAACCTTCACCTACAAGGACAACACGGTGGTTCCGTATCCGCTTGAGACCAAGACGTACTTCGGTAACAAGCTGGTCCTGATGGTGACCGAAGGAAAGCCGGGCGACGACTTTGTCCAGGTGATGCTGCCCACCCGTCCCAACGGTTCATTGGGTTGGGTTCAGACCGCACTGTTTGACTGGAGCTCGCACAACTTCCGCATCGACATTGACGTCAGCGCGGCCACCGTTGAGGTGTACGAAGGTGAAGAGCTGATCCTCTCCAGCGGCGCCATTATGGGCCAGGACACTGACCGCGGCGGTTCCAAGAACACTCGCACGCCAGCGGTGGAGGCGTACGTTGACGAAAAGGTCGAGGGGTTCAACGCCGCCTACGGACCAACGATCCTCAGCATCGCCGCCTTCAGTAACGACATCAAGGAGTTCTCCGGTGGCCTGCCGAAGCTGGCGCTGCACGGAACCGATGTGCCAGACAAGGTTGGCGAATACATCTCCAATGGCTGTATCCGGGTGCCCAACGACATCATCACCCAGATTTCTGAGACTGTTCCGGTTGGCACCCAGGTCCGTATCTTCAACTGATTCGGCATTCGGGGAGCCGGGGACACGATCATGAGACTGACTTTGGCTGCGCTGGCCAGCATTCCGAGCCCGGGTTCGGACCACATTGGACCGTTCCGGTTCTACGGGATGCTGATTGCTCTTGGCGCGCTGGCGGCGGTCCTGTTGGCGTCCCGTCGAATGCGGCCGCGGGGTTTCCACCCCGACGTCGCCAGCGAACTCTCCATTCCCGCCCTGGTGGGCGGCATCATTGGCGCCCGGATGTACCACGTGGTCACCGACAATGCGTGGGGTCGATTCTGGGCCATCTGGGAGGGCGGTTTGGGCATTCCCGGCGGCATTGTGGGCGGCACGCTCAGCGTCTTCATCTGGGCCCGCATCAAGGGATATCCAGTTACGCCTCTGTTCGACATTCTCGCCCCGACGCTTCCACTGGCTCAGGCCATTGGTCGATGGGGAAACTGGTTCAATCAGGAACTTTATGGCAAGCCAACAACTCTGCCATGGGGGCTGGAAATCGATGGCCAGACCGAGACCTTCCACCCCACGTTCCTCTACGAATCGTTGTGGAACATTGGACTGGTCATCTTCATGCTCTGGCTGGACAAGAAACGGGTCCTTCGACCCGGCCGACTGTTCCTGGTTTACACCTCCGGGTACGCGCTGGGTCGCCTCTGGGTTGAAGCCATTCGTATCGATACCGCCACGCTCATTGGCGGCGTGCGGATCAACATCTGGGTGATGGGCTTTGTGCTGGTTGCCTCGCTCATTGGGCTGGCAACGTCAGGGCGCCGAGCTGAGGGCGAAAACGACGATGGCTCCATTGATCCGGTGCCGGTTGCGGCCAAGGCGTAGCAGTCCCTCCAAAGCCCGGAGGGCAACAGAGCCGGGTTGGTAGGGTCGGACCGTGAGCTTTGTGACCGGCCGAAACCCCTACGAGACCCGCGTGGTGCGCACGATTGCCTTCATCGATCTCTCTGGTTTCACCTCGCACAACGATGAACATGGTGACGTTGAGTCATCGAAGCTCCTGTCCCAATTCCGGTCGCTGGTCCGCGAAATCTGTGCCCTGCGAGGCGTTCGGATAGCCAAATGGCTGGGCGACGGCGCCATGCTGGTGGCGGTCGAACCCGAAGAACTGGCCGAAACGCTCACCGACCTTGAGCGCTACACCGCGGGCGACGACTGGCAACTCAAGTTGCGCGCCGGCGTCTCCACCGGTCCCGTCATCCTGTTTGAAGGCGACGACTACATCGGCCGGGCCGTCAATTTGGCGTCTCGGCTCTGTGACCTTGCGCCTCCCGGTCGAGCCTTTGCCGACGAGGCGTTTCCTTCGGTGCTGATGGTGAACACCCGGGTCTCCAAGGTCGGCGAGTTTGAGATCAAAGGGTTCGAAGAACCGGTGCAGGTCGTGGAGCTTGTCTCGCGGTGACCAGTAGCTCGCCGATTCCCGAGTTGACCGAGTTCGCCCACGCAGTTTTGGCGGTGGTGACCGGGATCGAGGCCGGCGACATCTCCACCTACGGCGAAGTGGCAGCCGAGGCGGGCAAGCCGGGCGCCGCCCGGGCCGTGGGCGGCATTCTCCGGCGCCACGGTGACGGGCACCCGTGGTGGCGGGTGGTGGCGGCAAATGGTCGACTGGTACCGGGGGGAGAAGCCCGACACGCAAAGGCGCTTCGGGCCGAAGGTGTCCCGGTGAGCAATGGGCGAGTGGTCATGGGGCAGGGCCCTGCGGCCGGGTAGCCTCTCTGAAGTGGTTGCGCCGCAACCAGTCGTCAACTCACCTCGCCGGCCGCTCCAGGCCATCGCCGATACCGCTCCGACGACGAATCCTCCACAGAAGTTGAACCCCACTCATGCCCAAGAAATTCGCTGACCTCGGACTGTCGTCAGAGATCATTGACGCCCTGTCTGAACAAGGCATCACCGAACCGTTTCCAATCCAGGAACTGGCCATCGAAGATGCGCTGGCCGGAAAGGACGTTTGCGGCAAAGCAAAGACGGGTTCTGGCAAGACGTTTGCGTTCGGTCTCCCCATCATTGACCGCATGCCCAAGGCCAAACCAGGCCGGCCCGTCGCGCTGGCCCTTGTTCCCACCCGGGAACTGGCGCTGCAGATCCACGATGAGCTGGCCCCGCTGGCCAAGCGGATTGATCGCAACGTGTTGGCGGTCTATGGCGGCTCCAACATCGAGACCCAGATCAAGGCCATCAAGAACGGCGTGGACATGATTGCGGCCACACCGGGGCGTCTCATCGACCTCATCGAACGCAAAGAAGTCAGCCTCGAAGACATCGAACACGTGGCCGTTGATGAAGCCGACCGCATGGCCGACATGGGATTCATGCCGCAGGTCGAGTGGATTCTGCGCCATGTCCCCGGCAACCACCAGACGCTGCTGTTCTCCGCCACCCTCGACGGCGCAGTCAACAAGTTGATCACCCGCTACCAGCACGAACCGTCGATGTTTGAGGTCGAGTCCGAGACCGTGACCGTCGATGAAATGGTGCACCGGTTCATCAAGGTCCACGAGATGGACAAGGTCAAAGTGGCAGCGAACCTGGTCGACAATTCCAATCGCACCCTGATTTTTCTGCGCACCAAATTCGGCTGCGACCGGCTGGTGCAGAAATTGGACAAGGAGGGCATTCGGTCCGAAGCCATCCACGGCGACCTCCGCCAGTCAGCACGGGAGAAGGCGCTCAGTCGTTTCAGCGAGGGCGATCTCCAGGCGTTGGTGGCCACCGATGTGGCGGCTCGCGGCATCCACGTGGACGACGTGGACGTGGTGATTCACTATGACCCGCCCCAGGACCACAAGGCGTACCTGCACCGGTCGGGCCGTACCGCTCGTGCCGGTCAGAAGGGCATGGCGGTGTCGCTGATGCTCTACAACCAGGAGATGGAAATCAAGCTGCTGATGAAGCGCCTGGATCTCACGCAACCGTTGGTGGAGATGTTCTCCAACGATCCTCGGTTGGAAGATCTTCGTGCTTGGGATCCCCACGAGGGATAGTCGCGGTGGGCTCGGCAGGGTCGACAGGCTCGGGGTCGGCAGGGTCGGCGGTGGGCGGCGCTGACCACGCTCGTGCGGCTGAGGTGACGGACCTCGCCCATCAGATGGCAGCGCAATGTCTGGCTGCGGAGACGCCGCTGCACTGTGTTGCTGCGCTCTTTGATGAGGCATGGGCCCGGTTGGGCAAAGATGTTGACGCCGCAATTGTTGCGCCGCGATTGACTGGCTATCGGCCTGACCCGGATGCCGCGTCGGTGGCCTTGGCATCCAAGGTCGATGTCGGCCTCCTGACCCCGGACTGCCTTGGCGAGGTCTACCAGTGGCTATTGGGGGCTGAAGTTCGGCACGATGCCGGGGTGCACTACACCTCGCCGTGGTTGGCGGAGGGCCTGGTCTCGGCCGCGGTGAGCCAATGGGAACCGCCGCCCGAATTGCGGGTCCTTGACCCGACCGTTGGTGGCGGCGTCTTTCTGCTGGCGGCGGCTCGGTGGATGTTGGCTGCCGGTATCGACGGCGGGGACCGGTCACAGATCGTTTCCCGTTTGACGGGACGAGATCTTGACCCCGGGGCGGTGGCTGTGGCCGAAGCGGCGCTGGGGTTGTGGCAGGCCGAGGACGATGGAGTCTGGCAGCCGGGGTCGGCTGTGGCCTCGGGTTCGGATCTGGCCATTGGCGATGCCGTGGTGGATGAACTGCCTACTGCGGACCTCATTGTTGGGAATCCGCCGTTCCTCAACCAACTGGGTGCCCGAACGGCGCGGTCTGCAGACCACCGGGCGGTGGCGCGGGAGCGATTCGGGGTCACGGTTGGTCCCTATGGCGACACGGCGGCGCTGATTCTGCTGGCCGCAGTCAACGCGCTGTCGGACAAGGGGCGGCTGTGTCTGGTCCAACCGCTGTCGATTCTGGCGTCGCGGGACGTGGGGGGGATTCGTGAGCGTTTGGGTTCACGACTGGTTGGTATGTGGACCACCGGGGAACCGGTGTTCGACGCCGCAGTGCACGTGTGTGCGCCAGTTGTTGCGGGCGAACATCTCGTTGGGAAACACGCAGGCGCTCTCCAGCGGTGGTTCGGCCCAACGGTGACCAGGGAGCTACCGGCCCCGCAGCCAGCCACCGGTTCGTGGGGGGCCACGGTCTCGGACTTGTTTGGTGTGCCAGAAGTGCAGCCGTTTGACGCCTCGGCCCGGACCGTTGCCGATCTGGCGTCGGCCACTGCGGGGTTTCGCGACCAGTTCTACGGCTTCGTTCCTTTTGTGGCCGAGCTTGGTGACGGGACCGAAGCCGACGGCTGGGCGCGGCTGCTGACCACCGGCATGATCGACCCGCTGCACAACCGATGGGGAAAGCACGAGTTTCGGTTTGCCAAGAAGTTGTGGACGCGGCCCGGCGTTGACCTCCAGGCGCTGGCTGCCGGCGACCCGAGTCTCAGCTCGTGGGCCGCGCAGCGTCGAGTGCCAAAGGTTCTGGTGGCAACCCAGACCCGGGTCATCGAAGTGGTCGTTGACTCAGCCGGCGAGATGATCCCCGCCACGCCCGTGATCTCGGTGGAGCCGGTCTTGTCGAACGCGGGCACCGGAGACCATTCCGCGGTCGTTTGGCGCCTGGCGGCGGTGCTGAGCGCCCCTGCGATCACGGCCCGTGCGATGAGTCAACACTTTGGCGCCGCGCGGTCGCTCAGTGCGTTGAAGTTGGCGGCGTCCCAGGTGCAAGACCTGCCATTGCCTGGCGACCAGGCGGCGTGGGACCGCGGCGCGGCGCTGGCCCGGACGGCCCACGAGGCCGGGTCAGTGGGTGATGCGGCGGGGTGGCGGGCGGCGATGATGGGTCTCGGCGAGGAGATGAACCACGCCTATGGTGAGCCCGGGCGTGTCTTCGATTGGTGGCAGGAGCGGCTCCCGGGTTTTCGGTAGCGGATTGGTCCGAGAGCGGGGTCCAGGAGCGAGGGTCCAGGAGCGAGGGTCCAGGAGCGAGGGTCCAGGAGCGAGGGTCCGACAGTGGGGTTCGAGAGTGGGGTCCGAAACGGGGCGGCGGAAACAGTTCCGTCAAGCCTGCGGTCTCCATTACCCTGTTGGCCAGCGGGAACCCCACCACTGCCCGCTCACGGTCCGTCGAGGTCCCACATCCAATGAACCCCACCGACTCAACCGAGCCCACCAACCCAACCGACTCCCATCCGCTTTCCCATCCCCGGAACTGGTCGAGGAACCTGCCCGCCTCGGGTGCGCTTTTTCCCGGTGATCCGGTTGGTGATCGGAAGTTCTTCGACAACGCAGTCGATCGCCCTCTGGCGCTGGAGGGCGGAGGTATTCTCACCGAGCTCACCGTTGCGTTCGAGACGTGGGGGGAGCTGTCACCGACGGCCGACAACGCCATTCTCATTTGTCACGCGCTCACCGGCGATTCTCATGCCAGCGGAGCCAAGAAGCCCGGTCACCCAGAAGTGGGCTGGTGGCGGGATCTGATTGGTCCGGGTCGGGCTATCGACACCGACCGGTATTTCGTGGTCTGCTCCAACGTTCTGGGCGGCTGTCAGGGAACCACCGGCCCCGCGTCGACCAATCCCGAAACTGGTAAACCGTGGGGTCCGGAGTTTCCTGTGGTCTCCATTCGCGACATGGTGCGGGTGCAGAAGCGCCTGGCCGACCACCTCGGGGTGGAACAGTGGCTGAGCGTGGTTGGCGGATCAATGGGCGCCATGCAGGTGCTGGAGTGGGCAGCCATGTACCCCGAGCGAATGCGGTCCATTGCCCCCATCGCCTCAACCTTGGCGGCCAGTCCATGGCAGATTGGCTGGTCTGCGGTGGGGCGGACCGTGGTGGCGCTCGATCCTCGATGGCGCGGCGGCTGGTACTACGACGCTGCTCTCAGTGAGGGTCCGCACATTGGGTTGGCGCTGGCTCGCGCGGTTTCCATGATCACCTACCGCAGCGATGTGCTGTTTGAAGAACGCTTTGGGCGCAACCTGGTGGACCCGGCGGCGGTGTTTGGCCAATGGGATCGGTATCAGGTGGAGAGCTACCTGGACTACCAGGGCGAGAAGTTGGTTCGCCGCTTTGACGCCAACAGCTACCTCACGCTCAACCGAGCCATGGACCTGCATGACGTGGGTCGCGGGCGCGGCAGCATGGCCAAGGCAGTGGCGCGTATTGCGGTGCCTGCGCTGGTCCTGTCCATCGAATCTGATTCCTTGTACCACCCGCGTCTGCAGCGGGAGATGCACGCAACTTTTCTGGATGCCGGCGTGGAGAGCGAGTTCCACAGCATCGCGAGCCGAGAGGGTCACGACGGGTTCCTGTTGGAGGACGAATTGGTTGGCGCTCATCTGCACGACTACCTGCTCCGAGTGGAAAAGGGCTGGTTCTCTGCCTGAGATCCTGGAGATCGAGTACTACCGCCGCTCGGCGGAGTCGGTTCTTGGTCGCAAGATTGTGGCGGTCGCTGCGCCCGACGACTGGTTTCTCAAAGGCGTATCGGCAACAGATGTCTGCGCCGCGCTGGTGGGTACGTCGTTCGTTTCGTTCCGTCGCCGGGGCAAGTTGATGCTCTGTGACACCGCCGCCGGTCCGGTTCTGGGGCTTCGGTATGGCATGACGGGTCGGGTGATTGTCGACGGCGGCGCGCCGATTGAGAAACTGGAGTACGGACCGGGCCGAAATGACCCGGCGTGGATTCGACTTGCTGTCTCGTTTGGCGAAGGCCGCTTGGAGATCTCCGATCCCCGCCGGTTGGGTGGGGTGTCACTGGACCCGGACGAAGATGCCCTTGGTCCTGATGCGTGGTCGATCTCCGAACAAGAGTTGCATGAGGCGCTTGGGACAGGCGCCCGTCGACGGTCCACAATGGCGTTGAAGGCCCGGCTGTTGGATCAGAAGCGCTTGGCGGGGCTGGGAAACCTGTTGTCCGATGAGATTCTGTGGCGGACCGGTCTTGCTCCGGAACGGCCGGCGGCGGAACTGAGTGGTGATGACGTGGCGTTGTTGGCCGACGCCATCGTTTCGACCTTGGACGAGTTGTCGGCCCGAGGCGGTTCGCACACCGGCGATTTGCAGGAGGAACGCAACCCCGATGGCCGGTGTCCACGGGACGGAGCAGAACTCCGGCGGGCCGAGGTTGGCGGCCGCACCACGTGGTGGTGTCCGGAGCACCAGGTCTGAGCCGGCCTGGTGAGGGGCCACCCAGTAGGCTTTCGGCGTGCTGAATCTGGACCTGGGCATGGGGGCGATCGTGCTGCTGCTGCTGCTTTGCAGTTTGTTGAGTGCGATGGTGGGGGTCTTCTGGATCCGTTTCAGTCGCGTGGCCGCGGTGCGAGACCATTCGGTCAGTGAGGCACTGCGAACCAGGCAGCGGGTCCGACCGCCGCTCCTCACCGACGGAGAGATTCCGGAAGAGCCGGGGGCGATTCTCAAAGAGCAGAAGCGGTTGGTCAACCGGATTCGTCGGCGGGTGCGAGGACGCTGAGCTCCACCCCCTAATCTGCAGGGGTCTATTTGGCCGACTGGTCCACTCTGGCCGGCGTGAACTCCTGGAGCACTGGTGAAACTCAGCACAGCAATCTCGTTCAATGGCGACCCGGTCAAGCTGGCCAGGCAGGTCCAGGATCTGGAAGCGGCCGGAATCGACCTGGTCTACATTCCGGAGATTTACGGCTTCGATGTGGTGTCGGTGCTTGGCTATGTGGCGGCCAGGACCGAACGGGTCGAGCTGATGACCGGCATCATCAATGTCTATTCCCGGTCGGCTGCGTTGATTGCGCAGACGGCGGCCACCGTTGATGCGCTGTCCGATGGTCGGTTCACGTTGGGCCTGGGTACGTCCGGCGCGCAGGTGGTTGAAGGTTGGCACGGTCGGCCTTTCAAGAAGCCGTTGGGCACGACGCGGGACGTGGTCGACATTTGCCGCAAGGTCTGGGCCGGAGACAAGGTCGAGCATGAGGGCAAAGCCATCACGTTGCCCCTGCCGGCTGATCAGGGCACGGGCCTGGGCAAGCCGTTGAAGTTCATGGATCGTATGAAGCGCCAGGACATTCCGATTGTGATTGCGTCGATCGGTCCGAAGAACGTGGAGATGACGGCGGAGATTGCTGACGGTTGGCAGCCGATCCACTTTGTGCCGGATCGGTTTGAACTGGTTTGGGGGGAGGCGCTGGCGGCTGGCAAAGCCAAGCGATCTGCTGAGCTGGGACCGATGGAGATCATTGGCGGCGGCATCGTGGCCATGGGTGAGGGCGAGCACGTGCAAGGGGCGCTGGACGCGGCCCGAGGGCTGATTTCGTTCTATGTGGGTGGTATGGGCGCAAAGACGAAAAACTATTACAACGACCTCTTCAAGCGGTATGGCTGGGTTGAGGAAGCGGAGAAGATCCAGGATCTGTTCCTTGGGGGCGAGCGGGCCGAAGCCGCGGCGGCGGTTCCTGACGAGTATCTGACGCTGGCCAACCTCATTGGTCCCGAGAGCGCGATTCGGGAGCGACTGGCCGTCTACAAGAGCGTGGGTGTCACGCACCTGAGCGTGAACGCCATGGGTCCGGATCCGTTGGAGACGATTTCGGCGGTCAAGGCGTTGGCGGAGTAGCGCCGTCTGTGCTGCTGCAACTTCCACCCTCGGGCAGAAAAAGCTAGCGGGTCTCGTCGTTGCGTTGGGGCTTGTGGTTGCCAGGTCGTTGGAGGCGAGAACCTCGACGGGCGAAGATGGCGGCGCCAACGGCAGCGACGGTCAATCCGGCTCGGCCGAGGCGCCGCATACCGCGTCCTTCGCCCACCGGAATCACGCCGGTGACCACGCCCAGAATCAACAGTCCGGCAACGACGGCAAGAATGGCCCATCGCGTCTTTTCCGAGATCTGATTGCGCGACGACACGGGTGAATTCTACCGCTGGTGCGGGAAGCGACGGCGGCGCCGGGCAACCGGCTTTCACTCCCGTTGCGGGCGGTCTTGCGGCTTTCGGTTCTCGGTCCGGCTTGCGGGTCGACCGTTGGGCGGAAGCTCGTTGGCGGTTGCGGGTCGCGTCAACCAGACCGAACTGGCTGCATCCCAGAACACGGTCTCCCTGGCGTCATGAACCCTCCGATGGCAACTGCCACAGAGCAGGACGAGCTGATCGATATCGGTTGTGCCTTGGCCCGGGGAGTGCCAGGGCCATTGGTGGTGGGCGTGACACAGGTGGGCGGCTGCACCGCACAGAACGCAGCCCCGGTCCCTGACCATGAGCGCCAAAAACTGCCCGGCGCTGGCATGTCTTCGTCTTCGGCCGAGCCAGAGCGGTTGCCCGTTGGTGCCGAAGAGCAATCCAACCAGATTGCCGTGGTTCAGGTACTTGGCCAGTACCGCATCGGCAATCGGCCCGGTGCCAATCTGTTCGGCAAACGCCTCGGGGCACGCTCCGGTCAGCTTGTCCAACGTCACCGTGACAACCACCGTTGGGCGCGACAGGCCGGAGGCGGCCTTCCGATTTTCGGATCGGGTTTCCGGACTGGAGGTGAGCCGCTCGATGATTGCATCGAACAGGCGCTGATCATGGGTCCGCGAATGCTGGCCCGCCGGAAGGTCCCGTCCGCCGTCAGCCCGATACATTCGGTCGGCGTGGGCGAGCGCTTCGTTCCATAGGGTGTCCACGGATGCGTGATCGCCGAGCAGCGTTATGGCAGCCATGTCATCGGCGGTGTCGAACCGCCGAGCACTCCGAAGCCGCCGCTGCCGAGCGTGCCGGTCGTTGACCGAGCGGGCGTTTTCTCGACCATGCAACCAGTCCCGCGCAATCTTGCGACCCTGGTCCGGTCCCGCCTTGCCGACCCGGCGAATCAACAGGTCATCAGTGAGCGCCTCGTCGTCAGACTTGGCCGCCGCGTCGGCCAGGACGTCAAGGGTCTCGCTGCTCAGATCCCCCGCAGCAAGCTTGTCGCCAAGGCCCGGATTGGCGGCAACCGCTTTGGCCCGCCGGGCTCTCCGGGCCTGATCACGTCGTGACGAACCGCGGCGCTTTGCCAACCGCCCGGCCCGCTTGGCATCACCGTCCGCGGCCACGACTCGAGCCAACGCAACCGACTCCACCGCATCCAACTGGTCCCGGAACCGTCCACACATCGCCACCACCGTGCTGACCGGCAAATCCGCAAGCGCAGCCGTGATGAGGTGCATCGCCGTATCAAGCTCGTGGGCTCGCAAGCCCTGGTCCGCAACTGCCATACCAAAGACAATAAGGAACCCATCTGACAGTTTCGCTACCACTCAATCCATAACAATGTCTTTGGGCAATCTCATGTCGCATGGATCGACGCCAACAGGTCGAGCCGGTCGACATCCGGGAGGTCACCCAGGCGGCCAGGATCCACAGGTGTGCCCCACTACGAGCACGAAGGCCACCCGTCCCAGCGCACAGTTGAAGGCCAGGTAAATGTCCTCGGAGAGCCGGGAGACGGATCGAGGCAGGAGCCATCCAGTGTGCACGCGCAGGGAGGCGCCAATCCGGATGCCGAGTCCCGAAACGAGCACACGAGCAAGCGAGTACCGATTCGAGGCGAACCATTCGCAGGATGGATTGCGGTCGGTATGCAGTCCTGACGAGCACCGAAAACGCAAACACCCCGGAACCGTTGAGATTCCGGGGTGTTCGAGATTACTGCGTTGGAGCGGACGACGAGATTTGAACCCGCGACCCTCACCTTGGCAAGGTGATGCTCTACCAGCTGAGCTACGTCCGCAGCGGCTGAGAAGTGTACCGACTTCCTCGGTGGTCGCAACCACCGATCACCGGCGTCAACTACTCAGGTCTCGTCCAGCGAGATCAGCACGGCGGTATCGGTCCCTGAGCCTTTGCCGATCATCTTTGCGGCTTTGCCCATCATCGTGATCATGGTGAACTGCACGCCGTACTTCTTCTTGACCAGCGCACTCATGCGGTCGAATTCGGACCCTTGGCTGGTTTCGGCCGTGCCGCTCACCGCCTGGGTGCCCGCCTTCACATTCCCCTTCGAATCGCTGGGCTGCAGCATCACGTGCGAATTATTGCGGAGCCGCTTGACCTTCCAGCTCGACGACGCGGTGGTGAAGCCAACTTTGCCGTTGCCGGCGTCCACGATCCAGACCGGGAGCGACTTTGCCTCGCCGTTCTTACGGTAGGTGGTGAATGCAACGTATTTTTCATCATGAATCGCCATGGCCACAGGCTAGATCGCTGGCAGAACCTCAGCGGAATGGGTTCCCAGCATGATGCGCTACCGGAGTTCTCCACGAATGAAGACCAGACGTTGGACGACCGTGACGCCAACAATGGCCGCCCAGATCCAAAGAAGCAGCGTCGCCTGATCCCGCCACGCCAGAATCACCACGTAGGCCAGAATCGTTTCGGTCCCTTCGGCCAGGCCGGCAGGAAAGTGCAGGCTTCGACCGTCGCCTTGAACTTTGCGGGCTGCAGCAAGGCTCGACCACGCCAGAAATGCTGAGCCCGACAGGTAGTAGGCGAGAAACACCACCAGCGCGGCCATGCGGGCATCAGGTTCGGCCAGGCCGATGGCCACCAGCAGCCCGCCGTACACCGCAAAGTCCGCCATGATGTCGAAAAACCCACCGATGTCCGAAGCGCGGACGGCCTCGGGTCTGCTTCGTGCGGTCGGGCCGTCCAGACCATCGGCCAGCCGGTTGAGCAGCCACAGACCCAGACCGACAAACCAGTTGCCGCTGGCGACCGCTGCACACGCGCCCACGCCCAACGCCAAACCCGCGACGGTCAGGCCGTCGGCGGTGACCCCAAACGAGTCGAGCTTTGCCCCAACGGTCCGCAATGGCCCGTCGAGGACTCGCCGTATCGACGCGTCCAGCATCAGCGAGTGGTCTCTTGGCGCCGAGCCTGCATGCGCCTGGCCGCAAACCCGCTGCCAACCACCATCGCCACAAAGACGCTGGCGGCGGCGATGAACGCGGGACTGTTGGGCTCGTTGGCTCGGGAGGCCGCGAAGGTGCTGACCGCTACCGCGGGCATGATGCCAACAACGGTGGCGACGGCGTATCGACTCAGTCGAACCGAGGTCAGACCAATGGCGTAGTTGACGGCGTTGAACGGAAAGATCGGCATCAGCCGCAAGATCAGGACCGAGACGAAATCGTTCTTCTCAAACCAGTGGTCGACGCGTTGAAATCGTTTGCCCAGGAGTCGGGAGGCGGCGTCCTGGCCCAACACGCGTCCCACCAGGAACGCGAGGATGGCGCCGATGCTGGCGCCGACGGTGGCGGCCAGGAAGCCCTGGGGGAATCCGAATACTGCCCCGGCAATCAGCGTGTTGATGGTTCCGGGGACCATGAACACCACGGTCACCGCATACACCGCGATGAAGGCGGGCATACCCCAGGTGCTGTCGGCGGCGGTTTCAATCCAGTCACCGACCTGGCCGGGTCCAACGATGGCCACGGCGATTGCGGCGCCAACCACGAAAAGGACCAGAAGGCCCAGTCGCAAAAAGGCGCCCCGGCGGTCGTCGTTGGTGTGCTCCAGCGTGGCCGGGGTCGGGCTCGTCGATGACATGGATCAGTGAACCCGGACGACCAGTAAATGCTTCCCGTCGTTGGGATCAGACGTTGGGTTCAGACGATGGAGTCCACCGGCTTGGCCAGCAGGGTCCGGACCCGTTGTTCGAAGTGTTCCAACGGCTCGGTGGGGTAGTCGGGGTCGAAGCAGTTCTGATCCCAGTTGGTGACAAAGTCCACGCAGTCCTGGTACCACTCGTGGTCTTTGTGGATGTCCCGCGCATTCTTGTCCTGGTCGTAGTGGTGCATCCAGTAGTAGCCCTGAAACAGGCCGTGATGCTTCAGGATCCAGTGGTTCTTCTCGGAGATGTAGGGGCGAAGCATGGCGGCAGCCACCTGCGAGTGGTTGAGCGGGCTGATGACATCGCCGATGTCGTGCAGCAGCGCACACACCACGGTCTCGTCGTCGGCGCCGTCGCGTTCAGCCCGAGTCGCCGACTGCAACGAATGGTCCAGCCGACTGATCTGATAGGGCGAGTCGCCAGCCATCGATCGCATCCAGTCGAGCATGCGGTCCGCCAGGCCGGCTGCGTTGTGTTGATCGTGTTCAAACACCAGGTCGTATTCTTCGCGCGTGCCGTCCTCCATGGCGATGAAGTCCACGGTCGCTGATGGGGTGGCTTGGGGGCTCATGATCGCTCTTCTTTCTGCGCGGCGAGCTCTCGCTCCAGCACAAACAGGTGATTGCGAATGTTGTCGTGTTCGAAGTATGCGTCCTGCAAATGCCGTCTGCCCGTTGGCTTGAATCCATCCCGCGCGTGCAACACCCGGTGCGACGCAACCAGGAGCACGTGGCCACCTTCGAGCCGGAAGCGGGCCTGATTGCGGCGGTCGACAATCTTCTGCGAAAGGTGGTGGTAGGCCCGGTAGAAGTCCGCAACGGTGGCGCCTGTGGGGTCCATGGGTTGCATGACCTGGTTGGAGTAGCGCAGCCGACTGACATCTCCTGCCGCGTTCAGCTCAACCATGGTTTCCACGGCGTAGGTCTCGGTCGTGTCGTCCCACATGCGGAACGGGAGCGCGGTGGTGGTCAGTGCGGCGAACAAGGCGGGCTCTTCGGCGCGCATTTCGGCCAGAACGCCAAAGCCGTCCACGATCACTGACAGGCCGTCGTCGACCTCGTTGGCCAACATGTGCAGCGCCTGTACCGACGGCGGCCAGGACATGCCCGCAAAGTCATTGTGTGGCGGCAGCGGGAGGTTGGTGTGCGCAACGTTGTAGCCACTGACATCGACCTCAACGTTGTGCACCCGCGCAAAGGACATCTCCCGCATGGGTCCCAGGCGCGGCGCAAAGTCCTCCAACGAGTTGGGCTCGGTTGGCGCGTCGGTGAGCACCAGGACGCCGGTGCTGAGAAACTCGCGTAGCGCCCGCACGGCCACGTCGGCCGAACTGAAGAAATCGGCGAAGTCGGCACGAATCGGCGAGAACTCTGATGACCAGTACCGCACCGCGGGTGCCGGGCGGCCGTCAATCGCGTGCGCAATCAGTGTGGCCGTCATTGTGGTGATGTGGCCGTCGGGCCACGTCACCGTCAGGGTGTCGTCCTGGAGGGTCGCGGTGGTTGGGGCGAGGTCCACCGGCACCGAGGTGAGGTGGAACTTCTTCTCGCCGGTCTGCACCACCCGGCACTCATCGCATGGGCAGTTGTCGCGGAGCCAGAGGTGGGGCAGGGACACCGGCGCATCCCGGTTGAGCGCCGGCCAGCGAAGTTCAACGCGGTCCGGGCCGATGGATGCCGAGGCTGCGGTCCGGCCCGACGGGTGCACTGCGGTGGAACCGACCGCATCAGAGGTGGTGGTCATCTGAATTGACTTCCCCTTGCTGTAAAAATCCGCCCGTGTATGCCGCCCATGACCGTCCGAAGATGGCCGCCCAAAGATGGCCCGTCAGAAGGTTGCCAGATCCTATCTGTCGGCGTCGCCGCCAGGAAAGCATGGGTCACACATTGAATTCGAGTGACCGGACTCCCGGCGGCGGCATCTTTGGGATCACCGCCTGGATTGGCTTGGGCGATTGCGACTGGGAGGGCTGCGCGCCATCGACCGGCGGCTTCAGCCTGCGCCGGACCCGTGATACGACTGTCGGCCGGTCCGACCCCCGATCTCCGTTGAGCGTTCGGTAGAACCCACGCGACAAACACCGGTTGCCGATCGTCCGGCTAAAGCGACCGCCATCGCGGTCCGATGCAGTACTGCACGCAATCACTGCGTAACATTGCATAACACCACGACGACGAAGGACTCCACTATGGGCATCTTTGACAAAGCAAACGAGATGAAGGACAAGGCCGCGGGCATGGCTGATCAGGCCAAAGATCTGGCCAGCAAGGTTCCTGGCGGCGAAGGCATTGCCGCCAAGATCGACGAGGTGACCGACAAGGTTCCCGGGATGTCCAGCGAAGGTGAAGGTGCCGAGGGCGAAGCACCTGAGGCTCCTGCGGCTGAATAATGCTCTGGTCGCTCCATGCGGCCGAGAAGTGAATTGACGAACCGGGTTGCTGCGTACGCGGCGCCCGGTTCTGTCGTTTTCGGTGCTTGGGGCTGTTACCGCGACTGGGCGGTGGCGCGGGCCTTGAGGCCCAACAACTGACGCCGGACCATGAGCCCATCGCCCAGCAGCAACGCCCGGGCGGCCGCCGCCCCGCCCGGCCCGTCTATACGGATGCGGACCCGGCTGACCAATCGGGTGGCAGTATCGGGGGTGCGGACGTCCACCGGGTTCAGGCGATACGCCAGCGTGAACCCAATCCTCCCCGGTTCCTGCCCTGGTGCGGCCAGGTCCAGAACGTAGCTGGTCGGCGGCTCCACAACGGCGGCGGTGAAGGACAATGGGCCGGCAGGAACCGGCTCGCCGGCCGCGGAAACCGCCCATTCCGGATGGATCCCGGTTGCGCTTCTGCGGCCCAGATTGTCCAGCAGGTCGTAGCTGTACCAGCCGGCCCGGCCCAACCCCATCTGCGCCAGAAAGGCGAAGATGCGCTCCGGTGCCGCGTTGATGGTGATGGCCCGCGTGCCCACTTCCTGAGCCGTTTCAATCAGGTCATCCCCGGGCATGGTCGCGTTGATCTCGTCGGGGCTGGCTCCCCAGTGTCGAAGATCAATCATCGAAAAACAGTGCCACGCAAGAAACTGTGCCACGCGACAGGCCGGGCGGACGGGTCCAGTGGCATGCTTCGGTCAATGAGTTCCGCAGCACCCATGTCGCTACCCTGCCCGGCTCCGGGAGTGGACTCGGCGCTTCGATTTGTGACCGACCATCTTGTGGGCTACGTCTGCGACGATTTTGCGTCCTCCCAACGATTTCGCGGTGGCCAGGAAGCAGCCGAGTTGGCGCTGCAGCGATTTGACGTGACCGGGTATGCGGCGCGCCGCAACGAGGTCTACCCGCAGGAGCGGCGGGGTGCTTCACAACTGTCGCCCTACATTCGACACGGTCTGCTTCCGCTCCGGCGGGTTTGGGATCACGTGGCTGGGGGACCGCCCAAAGACGTGCGCAAGTTTCGGGACGAACTGTTGTGGCAGGAGTTTGCCCGCCACTGGTACGCCCGGCACGGGCGACACAGCGGCGTTGGTTTGCGTCGGGAGCAAGCGGCCGCTCTCGCCGCCGAGGCTGAGCACGGCTGGGATCGAACGATGGCATGCATCAACGTTTCGGTCAACGAACTTGAACGCGATGGTTGGTTGGTCAACCAAACGCGGATGTGGCTGGCGAGTCATTGGAGTGTCCGGCAATCTCTCGATTGGCGGGCGGGCGAAGACTACTTCTTTGCGCATCTGCTGGATGGTTCACGGGCCGCCAATCGGCTTGGTTGGCAATGGACCTCCGGAGTTGGTTCGGCGAAGCCCTACGGGTTCAGCCGGTGGCAGGTGGAGAAGCGAGCGCCGGGATTGTGCGACGGGTGCGTCCACCGCGATGCGTGCCCCATCCAGGAGTGGCCCCAGGATGCGGAGTTCGAGCTGGTGTCCGGGCTTGCAGAATCCGCGTCGCTGGTTGGACCGCTGGTTTGCACCACCTTCGAAGATCCCGAAGCCGTGTGGCTCACCGCGGAATCGTTGGGCACGGATGATCCGGCACTGGCCGCAAATCCTGAGTTGCCGGCGGTCTTCGTCTTCGACACACCGTTGCTCCGGACCCTTCGACTGTCATCGAAGCGACTGGTCTTCCTGGTTGAATCTCTGGCCGAACTCGGTGCCACGCGCCCGGTTGAACTGCATGCCGGCGACCCGAAAACGGTGCTGCAGGGGCGGGCGCTTGCAGTAACCCACGCTCCGGTTCCCGGGTTCGCCCAACGGGCGTCGAAGCTGCGGTTGGCGAGTACCCATCCGTGGCCGTGGCTTGTATCGCCGACCAGTGGATCGGTTCGTTCGTTCAGCGCCTGGCGTAAGTCGGTTGGTGCATGATTCCCGGGTATCCACGCCCGGACTGATCACGATCGGTCTTATCGTCAATTCATGGCTGACCCGACCACTGATCCCACTGACCTCGCTGACACTTCGCCAACGCGACTGATTCTGATTCGGCACGGCGAGTCGCAGGTGACGGTGGGTCAAATTGTTGGCGGTCCCAAGGCGTGCACCGGTCTTTCTGACCTTGGCCGCCAGCAGGCGCAGCGGTTGCGGGATCGATTTGCGGCTGGTCATGAGCCGGCCATCGATGACCTCTGGTCCTCCACCATGCCGCGAGCGGTGGAGACGGCCCAGATCATCAATGAGACCCTGGGGCTGGAGCACCATCAGGAGAAGGAACTGGAGGAGTGGCGGCCCGGTGACGCCGACGGTATGACCTGGGATGAGGCGCGGGCGACGTGGCCGGCGGCGGACGGCTTGTCCGGCAACCCTTTTGTTGCCTGGGCGCCGGGTGCCGAAAGCCGACAGGACTTCCATCTGCGCGCTGGCCAGGCGCTGGACGCTTTCCTCCGGGACCATGAAGGCCGCAGCGTCATCCTGGTGTGTCACGGGGGAGTCATCGATGTGGCGTTCCGCTTGCTGACGCGCCAGCGGACCGCTGGCGACTTCCACCTCTGGACGCTCAACACGTCGCTGACTGAGTTCATTCGCAAACCAGGCGATGACGGTCTGTGGCAACTCAGCCGCTACAACGACACCGCACATCTGGCGGGGCTTCCCGACGCAACATGATTGCGGATCTGGCATTCCCCGCATGGGAATGGTTGCAACGCCGGGCCGTGATGGGGTCCGAGTCGAGGCGGGCAAAGCGGTTTGGATCCTTTGGGTCGAAGTCGGTGCTCTGCTTCCCGACCATGGCGCTCTACAACGAGCACGCCATCCATATTGGCGAAGGCACCGCGATAGGTCCGTGGTGCTCCCTGTCGGTGGGTATGGCGCCCGGCCAGGAACTGATCAGCGGTCGTATGTTGGTGATTGGCGACCGGTGCCTGATTGGACGCGGCAGTTCGATTGCGGCGCACTTCGAGATCGTGATTGGCGACGGTGTCTTCTTTGGTCCGAATGTGTTTGTGACCGATCAGAACCACGACAATGTGGACAAAGCCGTGCCCATTGGCAAGCAGCATCGGCCGGAGAAACCCGTGAGCATCGGCGCCAACTCGTGGTTGGGGACCGGGGTTGTGGTCACCCCGGGAGTGAGCATTGGTGAGCGGTGCATGATTGGCGCCAACTCCGTGGTCACCCGGGACATCCCCGATGATTCGGTCGCCGCCGGCGCTCCGGCCCGGGTCGTGGGCGGCTGAAGATCAGCCGCCCAGGAGGAGCCCGCCCCACCGCACTGCATATTCGCCATTGTCCGCCATTGACGCCACCGCCACCAGGGTGATCAGAACGGCCAACTTGGTCAACTGCTGCACGGCGCCCAGCACGTCGCCGGAGATGCCGCCGATCTTTCGATTCGCCAATTGAAGAACCATCACCATGACCAGCCCGGCCACGATGCTGGCGACGAGCGCCCATACCCCGGCCACAACGGCGGCGATCCCCACCGCTCCCAACACCGACGCCCCAACTGCTGAGCGCGGCAAGCCGTTCAGGTAGTCGACGCCCAAGCCGCTGGCTTTGGCTGGTCGGCCAACGATCATCGCCAGCCCGGACATCGCCCGACTCAAGGTGTGCCCGGCGATGACTGCCGCAGCGCCACTCCCGGCGGCCACTGCGGACAGCGCCGCAACCTCGGTCACAATCGCCAGGGTGAGCGCGGTCACGCCATAGGTGCCCAGACGTGAGTCCTTGAGAATCTCCAGTCGCTGGTCAACCGTCCAACCGCCACCAAACGCATCGGCCATGTCGGCCAGGCCATCGTGATGGAAGGCCCCGGTGATCAGGGCCAGCGCCGCAATGGCGAGTACCGCGGCAAGAAGCGCGGGGAGGATCTGCAACAAGCTGGCGTACACCAGCGCTTGCATGGTCCCGAGCGCGAGCCCCACCACCATGAACCAGGGCACCGCTCGGCTCATGGCTGGGTCATCCTGGACCGGGTCATCCTGGTCCGGGTCGCGGTGCAACGGAACGCGGGTCAGGAACGACGCCGCCAGCCGAAGGTTTGTGATCACTGGTTGGGGTCGCCGAAGAACTCCGGGAAGGTGGCAACGTTGGTGACCGCAGCACACGCCATGCGAAGGAACGGGATGGCGGCCGCCGCGCCGCTTCCTTCGCCCAGGCGGAAGTCCCACTGCAGAAGTGGCGGTTTCCCCATGTGCGCCAGCGCCCATTGGTGGCCGGGTTCAGCGGACCGATGACCGGCGATCATGTTGTCGGTCAGCGCCGGGTCGCTCTGGTGAAGCACCAGCGCGGCGGCGGTGGCGATATAGCCGTCCAACACCATGGGTATCGACTGCACGCGGGCTTCGAACATGGCGCCGGTCATCGCCGCTATTTCGCGTCCGCCCAGCTGGCGCAGGACCTCCATTGGTGAGACCCCCGTGGCGCCGCTCGCTGAAGTGGTCCGGTCGACGGCAGCCGAGACGACGCGCGTTTTGTGTTTGAGCGCGGCGTCGCCCACACCGGTTCCTCGACCGACGAAGGACCCAATGGGCGGCGGCGTTGGCGTGCCCTGAGCGAAGGCCGCGGTCATGGCGGCGGCGGCGGTGGTATTGCCAATGCCCATTTCACCAACGACCAGAAGTCGCAGATCCTCCGCCCGGCCCGCGGTGCGTACTGCATGACGTCCGGCCGCAAACGCGGTCTGACACTCGGCCGGAGACATCGCTGGTTGCACGCGAAGGTTGGCGGTCGGCTTTCCCACGCCCACGTCGATGGCTTCCACCCGAGCACCTACCGAGGTGGCCAGCGCGTTGATTGTGGCAACCCCTTGTTCGAAGGCGGCCAGCATCGATGCCGTCACGTCGGCAGGGAACGCGCTGACGCCTTCGGTGACCACTCCGTGGTCGCCGGCGAAGATCAGAATCGCTGGCGTGCCGACCGTGGGCGAGGCGGTGCGTTGCCATCCAGCCAACCACACCGCCAGATCATCCAGCCGGGCCAGAGCTCCCGGTGGGCGAAGAATGTTGTCGGCTCGTTCCCGAACCAGGTCGGCTGCGTGGGCGTCGGCCGGAGGTACTTGCGTGTCAACGAGTTCCCGCTGGAGGGTCGCAATGATGGATGGGTCGTCACTCATGATGATCCTGGTTCCACATGGTAAGCGGAAGCGTTGCACCGGCAATTACCAGGAGGGATTCCTGGGCATGCCCGACCAACAATCGGTTGGCGCGGCCGTGGGTGTCACGCCAAGTGCGGCCGAGGTCGGTGGCCGGGACGACTCCCATGCCCACCTCGTTGCTGATCACGATCGAAGGCATCGGCCGCCGGGAGAGAGCGGCACCAAGCTGGCCGGCATGGTCGAGCACTGCGGAGTCGTCGCAGCCCGAAAGGGTGAGGTTGGACGTCAGCATTGTGATGCAATCGATGACGATGATCCCCTCACCGATGGCGCCCGCGTCTGAGGCGCTGAAGTGCGGGGCCTCCACGGTGGACCAGGCGGTTGGACGATCCTCACGATGGCGTGCGATTCGAGCCTCCATGTCCTGGTCGCCGGCAACGGCGGTGGCAACGAAGGTCACCGGCGCGTTCAGGTCCCGGGCAGCAGCACTCGCCATGCGCAGGGCCAGGTCGCTCTTGCCGCTTCGGGCGCCACCCAGAAGAAGCGTGAGGCCCGCGGCCGGGACTGGCGGGAACGATGCCGGCACTAGTAGTCGATGCCCTTCTTGGCGACGATGCCAGTGTCAAAGGCGTGACGGACTTTACGCATCTCGGTCACGGTGTCGGCGACGGCCTGCAACTCCTCAGACGCGTCCCGGCCGGTGATGACCAGGCTGGTGGCTGCGGGGCGATTCTTGATGGTGGCGATCACGTCGTCGGAGTCGATCCAGCCCCAGTTCATGAGATAGGTCAACTCGTCAAGAACAATGAGGGGGTGGTTGCCGCTGTTGATCAGCGCCTTGGCCTGCTGCCACCCCTTGTTGGCCAGGGCTTTGTCGTGATCAATGTTGTCCGAGTCCCAAGTGAAACCTTCCCCTTCGGCAAACCATTCGACGCCCAGCTGGCGGCCCATCTTTTCTTCGCCGACTTTCCAGTCGCCGGACTTGATGAACTGCACCACGGCCACTCGCCATCCCATGGCCAGGCCGCGAAGCATGACGCCGAAGGCGGCGCTGGATTTGCCTTTGCCGTCGCCGGTGTTGACCACGACCAGTGACTCGGCGCGTTGCATACCTTCGGGAATCGGGTTCTGTTCCAGCGGCTGGGTCTCGGTGGAGCCTTCATTGGTCGTCATGGGCAGGTCTTTCTTCGTGGGAGATGGTTACGGGGCGGCCGGGGCGCGTGCGGGGATCACGAGGATGGTTCCGTCGGCCTGGGTCAGAATGCGGACCGAAGCCCGGTAGTGGGCGTTGATGCGATTTTCGGTCAGGACCTCAGTGGCGGTGCCGGTGGCCATCAGCTCGCCGCAGCTGAGCAGCGCCAACCGGTCGGCGTATTGGCCGGCCAGGCTGAGATCGTGCATGGTCGAGATCAAGGTGAGCTGATGGTCTGACCGAAGTTCATCCAGCAGGTTCAACAGGTCCTGCTGGTGGCCAATATCGAGTGCGGTGGTCGGTTCATCCAAGAGGAGAACAGGTGCCTCCTGGGCCAGGGCGCGGGCAATGATGATCCGCTGACGTTCGCCGCCGGACAGGGTGTCAAGCTCGCGGCTGGCCAGGCGGCCAACATCCAATTGGTCCAGAACCTTGTGCACGACCGCCATGTCCGCCCGAGACTCCTTGCCCAGCGGTGCGATCCATGGGTTACGGCCAAGCAGCACGTAGTCCACGGCCCGAATACCGGGCGGGACCACCTGGTTCTGGGGGACAAAGGCCACGGTTTGGGCGCGGGTCCGGGCCGGTACGTCGTCCAACGACCGCCCGCCAACCGCGACCGATCCCGTGAACGGCGTGAGGCCGGCCACCGCTCGCAACATGGTGCTCTTGCCCGCGCCGTTGGGACCAATGATGCACAGCCACTCGCCCGCGTTGACGGTGATGTTCACGTTGCGGAGCAGCGACGCGCCATCAATGCTCACCCCAAGGTTTTCGATCTCGACTGCCACGCCGGTGGTCATGACAGGGCCCGAGACATTGATGAACTTCGCATGATCAGGATGAAGAACGGCGCGCCGAAAAACGCAGTAACCACGCCGATGGGCAGCTCGGCTGGAGACATCAATGTTCGCGCCAGAACGTCACAGGCGGTGAGGTAGATGCCGCCCAGGAAGAACGACAGCGGGACCACAACTCGATTGGATGCACCGAAGATCATCCGAATGGTGTGGGGGACGATCAGGCCAACAAAGGCGATCAGGCCACTGACCGCAACGGCCGCGGCGGTCGCCAGCGACGCCACCACGATAAGGAGCAGCCGAGTCTGGGTCACCTTGAGACCCAGTGACGTGGCTTCGTCGTCGCCGACCGCCAGCACATCCATGAGTCGAGCGGTGGCCGTCAGCACAACGGCGCAGGCCAACGCCACCGGCAACAAGGTCAGCGCTTCGTCCCACCCGCGGGTGGTCAGGCTGCCCAGGATCCACAGGTACACGCGCGAGATTGTGTCGTCATCAAGTTGCTGGACGTAGGTCTGCAGGGCGGTGAAGAAACTGGCGACGGCGACACCGGCCAGGATCAGCGTCACGCTGTTGGGGGTACGCAACCGCCGCCCGCTCTTGCGCCCGCCGACCGCACCAACGGCCCACGTCAACCCGACCGCGGCCAACGCACCAAGAAAGGCGGCTACCCGGGTGAGGTCAAAGGCGCCCACGCCGTCGCCGGTGCCCGACACAAAGACCAACGTGGCGCCAAACCCGGCGCCGGCCGCAATGCCCAACAGGTACGGATCGGCCAGCGGGTTGCGGAACACCCCTTGATATGCGGCGCCCGAGACCGCCAGCGAACCGCCAACCAGCAGGCCCAGCACCACCCGCGGGAAGCGCAGGTTCCACACAACAGATTTCTGCACATCGGTCAGCCCCGAGTCAAAGGTCCCGGGAAGCAACCGATCGGCCACCTCGGTGAGCGCCGCACCTGCGCCGATCGATGCCGGGCCAATGGTCAGCGCCACTGTCGTGGTTATGAGCGCGGCCAGCACCGCACCCGCCAGCCAGACGGGGCGGAGGCGGGCGGGCGGTGCGGCGGTGCTCATGGCAGTACGGAAGTGGATGCGATCCGGTGTGGGGTGGGGGTCTCAGCCGGCGGGTACGAGCGATGCGGCGTTGGCGGCGTCGCGAAGGGTGCCCAGCAGTTCGACCACGCGTGGACCCCAACGGCTGGCGACGTCTTCATCCAGCACGACGATGTTGCCGTTCTGCACTGCAGAGATGGCATCCCAGCCCGGCCGTTCGGCCACGATTTCTGGCGTTTGGCCACAGCAGTTGGCATCAGCCAGGAAGATGATGTCGGGATTGGCCGTCACCAGAAACTCTTCGGAGAGCTGGGGGTAGCCGAAGCTGGCACCGTCGGGGTCCGCAGCGTCAGCAACGTTTTGCAAGCCCACGGTGCTGTACATCTCGCCGATGAAGGTGGCCGAGGTCACCGAGTACAGCGTGTCATCCAGCTCGTGGAAGAACGTCATGGGCGTACCGTCGGTGGGTTCAAGCGAGGCCACGATCTCGTCGATATCGGCTCGCATGGACGCGATCAGGGCGGCAGCTTCGTCAGCGTGGCCGGTTTCAAGACCGAGTTCTGCAATTTGGTCGTAGACGTCGTCAATGGTGACCGCTGCACCCTGCACGATCACCGGCGCACCAAGCACGTCGATGCCTTCGATGGGGGCGCTGGCGACAATCAGGTCGGGGGCGAACTCGGCGATTGCCTCGACGTTGGGCGTGTAGCCGGAAAGGCCGGCAACGGTTGGCGCATCGGCCGGGTAGTTCGAGAACTCGTCAACCGCGGTGACCTGAGGGCCGGCGCCGATGGCGAAGAGGATCTCGGTGGCGCTGGGCGACAGCGACACGATGCTCGACACGGTCTTCGAGGCGTCGGCAACCATGGCCTCGCCGTCGGTTGTGGCGTCGGTATCCATGGCCTCGCCGTCGGTTGTGGCGTCGGCATCCATGGCCTCGCCGTCGGCCATTGCCTCATCGGTTATGGCGTCGTCGGCCGCCACATCGGTCATAGCGACGTCGATGACCGGATCGTCGCTGCCGCAGGCAGCAGCAAAGACAAATACGCTGGCAAGCAGCAGCAAGAGCAGACGTTTCATGGGGTGATTCTCCTGAATGGCCGTGGGACGGTCGATCAACGACAGGAGGCCCATCGTCGAACCAACCCCGTTCCTCGAGGGTGTATGGGTTCGACTCATCGCGGAACGCGACCGGGCTTGTCTCATGCGCCAATGGCGGCTGAGCTTTACCGTTGCGGGACAGCGTCGGAATACACCGAACTTCGGACCCGTGATGAGTACCGAGAGCATAACGGTCAAGCAATATTTGCGGCGAAATTGCGTGGCGAGCCAGGTTGGTCCAGTACCTTCACACGATGGCCAAAGCGACAGCTGCATACCAACTCAACCTGCATGTGCGACTGCGCAACGTGCCCGGGGTCCTCGGTGACTTCGCCAGCGCCATTGGCGACGCTGGCGGCAACATCGCCATGGTCGAAGGGTTCGAGGCAAAGGGCGCGGCTATAGAACGGACCATCTGCGTCAACTGCCGCAACGAAGATCACCAGAAGAAGGTGATCGCCGCAGTTGAAGCGCTGGACCACGTAGACCTGCTGGAGTGCTTCGACAGCACGTTCCGCATGCACGAAGGCGGCAAGATCGAGACCGAGGCGTTGGCGTCGGTGGGCGACGCGGACGACCTCTCGATGGCCTACACCCCGGGCGTGGCCCGGGTGTGCATGGCCATCCATGAGAAGCCCGACGTCTCGTTCACCCACACCATTCGAAAGAACACGGTGGGCATTGTTTCTGATGGCACCGCGGTGCTTGGCCTTGGCGATATTGGCCCGGCCGCAGCTATGCCGGTGATGGAAGGCAAGGCCCTTCTGTTCAAGGAGTTCGCCGGGGTGGATGCGTTTCCCATTTGTGTGGACACCAAAGACCCGGAAGAAATCATCCAACTGGTCAAGAATCTGGCGCCAACGTTTGGCGGTATCAACTTGGAAGACATCGCCGCGCCCAACTGCTTCATCATCGAGGAGCGGCTCAAGGAAGAACTCGACATTCCCATCTTTCATGATGATCAGCACGGCACGGCGGTGGTCACGCTGGCGGCGCTGATGAATTCGCTCAAGCTGGTGGACAAGAAGATGGAAGACCTCACGGTGGTGATCTCCGGCATTGGCGCGGCAGGGGTGGCTATTGGCAAAATTCTGCTCAACGCCGGCGTGGGTCAGGTGATTGGCACCGACCGCCAGGGCGCCATCTTCGAAGGCCGGGACAATCTCAACTTCGCCAAGGAATGGTTTGCGGCCAATACCAACGCGGAGCGGCTCGATGGTTCGGTCCACGATGTTCTTCGGGGCGCTGATGTGTTTGTGGGAGTGAGCGCGCCGGGTCTGATTGATGCCAGCGACATTCGCAACATGGCGGCCAAGCCGTTGGTCTTTGCCATGGCCAACCCGGATCCGGAGATCACGCCCGAAGATGCCGACGGTCTGGCCGCAGTTATGGCGACGGGTCGGTCGGACTATCCCAACCAGATCAACAACGTGTTGGCGTTCCCCGGGATTTTCCGCGGTGCCTTTGACGTTTGCGCGACCGACATCACCGAAAACATGAAGCTTGCGGCGGCCAAAGCCATTGCCGAAGTGGTAACCGACGATGAACTGGCCGCGGACTATGTGATTCCCTCGGTCTTCAACAAGACGGTTGTGGAGCACGTGGCGCCCGCCGTCTCGGCGGCGGCCATCGCCGACGGAGTGGTTCGAAGCTGATACCCAGCCGCGTTCGCTCCCTTGGTGTCAGACCTCAGGGAGAGCGGCCACCGAATCAGCGGCATCGGGACCCCAGGTGCCCTTGTCGTAGGCCAGCACCCGGGGCGCATGATCCAGAATCGGTTCAACGATTCGCCAAGAGGCTTCGACCCCATCCTGATGGGCAAAGTTGCGCGGGTCGCCGTCAATGGCATCGCCGATCAACCGCTCGTACGGGTCGGGCCCGCTGCCGCCCAGCGCTTCGCCGTAGTCAAGGTCAAGGTCAACGGGTTCGCTCACCAGTTGATCGCCCGGGGCTTTGGCCTGAAGGGTCAGGGTGATGCGATTGTCAGGCTTCATGCGGAAGCGAAGCACGCTGGGTTGGGCTCGCGGTGGCTGGGTGTTGTTGCCATCTGTTGACGCCGGTCTTCCGCCAAAGAGCGTGGTTGGCGGTGCGGTGAATTCGATGACGGCTTCGGTCAAGGTCTCGGCCATTGCCTTGCCGGCTCGGATGCAGAACGGCACGCCCTCCCAGCGCCACGAGTCGATGTACAACTGCAGCGCAACGAAGGTCTCGGTGTTTGAATCGGCGGCAACGCCCTCTTCGTCCAGGTACCCGCGGTACTGCCCCCGAACCGTGGTTGCCGGGTCCGCAGGGCGAATTGACTGCAGGACCTTGACCTTCTCGGATCGAAGCGCAGCGGCGTCCTCGTTGATGGGCGGTTCCATGGCCAGGAGCGCCACCATCTCCAGCAGGTGGTTCTGAACAACGTCCCGCACCGCACCGACGTCGTCATAGAACGCACCCCGACCATGGATGTCGAAAGACTCGGCCATGGTGATGGTTACCCGGGCAATGTGTTGGCGGTTCCAGACCGCCTCCAGGATCGCATTGGCAAACCGAAAGACCAGCAGATTCTGGATGCTGTCTTTACCGAGGAAGTGGTCGATGCGGTAGATCGACTCCTCGGGAAAGTGGCGATGCAGGATGTCGTTGAGTTCCCTGGCGGTCGCCAGGTCCCGCCCGAATGGCTTTTCCACAATGATGCGTCCGCGGTTCAACCCGGCCGACGCCAACCCGGTGGCCACGTCATCAAATAGCGAGGGCGGCAGAGCCAGAAAGGCAACGGGGGTGGAGTCGGCGCTCACCCGATCGCCCAGAGCGGCGAACGTCGCCGGATCGGTGTACTGACCCCGCACGTAGGTGATCCGTGAGCACAGGTCGTCCACGGCGGTGGTGTCGGGACGGTCACCCAATGCATCGCGGACCCGGTGCCGAATGCTCTCGTCGTCGTGGTCGGAGCGGGCCACGCCGATCACGGTTGGGCGAACGCCATCAACGGTGAGTTCATACAGGGCCGGGAAGAGCTTCTTGCGCGCCAGGTCGCCGGTAATGCCAAACAGGATCAGCGTGGTTGACGTCATATCTGTGGTTGACGTCACATCTGTGGATGACGTCACGTTTGAGACAAGGTCCATCGCACCAGCATGACGCAGAAAACCGGGGTTGAGGCGATCACACCTCAACCCCGGCCAGGCGAGTGCTAGTTGTGGCGGTAGAAATTCACCTCCGACGGGCCTTGTCCGGGCTTGTTGTCACACTTGTAGTTCCCGGGAACCCTGATGTACATCTCATTGATGCAGTTGGCGATGGCCTCCTGCCCCAGGGCATTGGGGTGCATCGACTCTCGCTTGTGGCCCTGCGTAAGTCCCCAGCCGATGAACCGAGCCCATTCGGCGTTGGCGCCTGTTCCGTAGTCGGTGTTGGGCGAGCAGATTTCCCTGCCCTCCAGAAGGTCTCCGAGATCCAGGAACTCGGCGTCGTTTGAAACGGCGACCTGACGCATGCTGGACCCCAGAAGTGGAGTAACCACGTCACGAGCCCACGCCGCGTCCTCATCCCAGAAGGGGCACCCCCTTTTGGTTCGGAGTTGATTCTCGTCACTGAAGCGGTTGTCCCGGCCAATCGGAGATGGATTGCCCTGGACCACCAACCGGTAGTCATCGTTGCCGGCATCCTGCATGGCACTGTGGATGTTCTGAATCGTCAAGGCGAGTTTCTCCATTCCGTCTTCCAGAATCGATTCGAGCGCCACATTCTGAGCCGCATTGCACGTGGGCCTTCCGTAGACGAAAGCTTCACCGCAAGCCGAGATCATCGGCTCGAAGTTGAGGTCGTTGCCACCGATGGACAGCACGATCATTGTGACGTCGCCAGTCCGATTCAATTCCCGAAGTCGAGTGACCTGGGCGCTGCCATCCTTGAGCTGGTTGGGTGCGGTCAGCGGGACGTCGTCTCGCACATCAGCGGTGACGGCGCCGGAGCAGGCCAGGTTGACTCGCTGGTCGACGCTGCTTGTCACATGGATGTCTCCCACGTCGGACCGGTGGCAGTTGTTGCCGTTGTCGTCATAGGTATCGCCATAGACCAGGGTCGGGTCGTAGCCGAACCCGGTCCAGGCCCGGTCGGTGCCTTCACGGCCGAGCCTCCAGTTCAGCGAGTTGCCGTTCCAGCGCCCGCCTTCGCCGGAGGCGAAGCTGTCGCCCAGGATCACCAGGGTGGTGGGGGCTTTGACGAAGGCAATCTGCTGGGTCGAAGGTTGGTTGTTCACCGTGACCGTTGCGGTCATGTCGGCCGACTCGGCGTTGTCGTACAGCCAGATGTCAACGACACAATCGATTGCCAGTCCGCCCGCAGGAACGTTGATGGAGGCTGGTCCGCGGTTGCCACCGCATTCCATCCGACTCGAATCGATATAGAGCTCGTTTCCGGCGGTGATCGAGAAGTCGTTGGGGAAGGTCAGGTTCACATCGCTGGACCCGGTGTTGGCGATCTTCAATCCAATGGTGTTGTAGTCGTGTTGACGAATTGGATTTTCTTCGGTCAGGGAACCGTCGAAGCCGTGCACCGTGACTCCGGTGATCTGCACGCCTCCAGCCACGCTCGGCATCGTCCACTTCTTGGTGACCTGAGCGACGCTGTTGGCGTTGGCCGCCAGCGTGACCTGCTGGCCGGACTGGTAGGCGGCCGCAGAGAACTTCACCGTGCAGGTGGTTGATTCCCCGCCAGCCAGGGTGGTCTTGGGACAGACCAATGACTGGAGTGGACTGGAGGTCACCTTCAGGCCGGTCAGGGCGTCCTGTCCAACGTTGACGATGTCGGCTGACAGTTGGTGGGTCACACCCGCAGTGCCGGCCACCGGCGTGGTCTTCACGGTTCCAATCTGGAGTTTCGCGGGGTTGGTGGAGGGAGTAACGCCGTAGATGACGTAGCCGGTGACGTCTTTGGTCAGTGTTCCTTCGGCCGCCTGCAAGGTGACATTGGACGCCAACAGCGTGGCGACCCCGTTCTGCAGGTCGGGCAAGAACGATGATTGGCATTGGCCCGTGCCGTTGTTGGCAATGTCGGTGATCTTGCACAGGCCATTGCGCGAGTCATCGCCCAGATTGCCGTTCACCCGCATCTGCACATCGGTGAGGGCATGGCCGGAGTTGTTTCTGATGCGCCACGTGACCGAGACGAGTTGATCCACGCTGACGGGGTTGCTGGCGGTGCCCACACTGCCGTTCACCGTGGTGCCATTGATTTCCATGGTGACAGACAATGCCTGAGTGTTGACGCCCCGGTTGGTGAAGTACCAGTCGCTGGATGTGGAGTACGCGGTCTGGGGGTTGCCATCGGGAACCGTGTAGGCACCAGCTACGTCGATCTTGTGTGAGGCGGCGCCATCGTTGAGGGCCGAAACCGTGCCGGAGCAGGTCTGGGTGGCGCCAACGGCCAGCGTGTCCCCAGCACAGTTCAGCGTGACGTTGTCGCCCGCGGTAGCGGTCCAGTCGTCAAGGGCCGTGGTTCCGTTGTTGGTAAGGGACACGTTGATGGAGTGGGTACCCGGGCCGACGTTGGGGCCGGGTGACGCTGCGGTCGGGCTCGCGGGAGTGGACGCACCCTGCTCAATCAACTGAATTGACACCGCAACGTCGGGCGATCCGTTGACAAATCGGCCGCAGTCGTCGATATCAAAGTTGCCCGGGGTGTCCACCAGTGCGTCAATGCACTTCTGGTGCGTGGTGACGCCCATCAGCGAGAAGACCGTGGTCAGGTCGTCGGGCTTGTTGACTTTCTCCTTCTTGAGTTGTGCCGCCATGCGAGCTCGACGCCCGGCACCGTTGTCCAGGCAGGCCCGGTACCAGGTGTTGGCCGACAAGTCCACGGCGTCGGTTCCGTTTCCGGCGGTGACCTTTCCGGTGGACAGATTCACGCGGGAGCCTTTGGCTCCGCCGAACAACAGCGTCCAATTCCTGCTGTCGGTGGAGAGACAGGAACCAACCTGGCCGCGGCCCCCTCCCGAACCGAGGCGGCAGTCAACGCTGCTGACCACGTTGGTCTCCACGAGTTGGCCGTTGGTGTCGCGCGGTCGGACGATGACCCAGCTCCCACCCACCTTCTGGTAGGTCACGGTGGTGTAAGCGGTGCTGGTGCGATAGGTGTTATGGCCCTCGGGGTAGCCGTTGTTCTTGCAGTATGTGTCCAACGCCAGCGCTGCGACGCCCGGCGCGTAGCGCTCAGTGCCAATGGGCGTGCCATTGTGGCTGGGGCCGGTGAATCGTCCTTCGTTGGGGGGTGCTTCAACGACCACCAGGGGTCGGGCACCCACCGGCGAGCATTTGCTGTTGAACAGGGGGACGGGCTTGGTGGGCACTTCGAAGAGCTCACCGTTCTTGGGGACTTTGCCTTCCCAGAGTCGTTTCCACCGGTTGACAAGAGGCGGTAGGCGCCACTCCAGAAACGCATAGAGCGACATCTTCAACACGGTTGTTTCTATGTTCCCGGCCCAGCAGACCTGGACCACCGGGTCGAAGTTTGCGAAGTTGTAGCCGTTGGTGAGGTGCTTGGTGTTGCCCTTGTCCATGATCTGGACCGAAAGGCCGATGGGGATCTGGATACTGAACAGGGTTCCGGACAGCTCGATGCCGCCCCGCAGCAGCGGCATGCCGACGGCGGCGCCGACCGATCCTTTGAGTTCGCCACCAATGCCCAGCGAGAATGCGATCTGGCCAATCTCGGTGGCCGGGCGGCCTTCGTAGTCGATCGGCCAGACTCCGCCGTTGTTCTTCTTGACGTCCGGGTCGTACCACGTCGTGGTGCGCAGCAGCGCATCACAGAAGTCCGCGGAGACGGACCACGGTGCGATCAGCCCGGCCGAGATCTGGGCGATCACCGACACGGTGACGGGTCCGACCTGGAAGGACTTGTCAAAGGGCTTCGGGGTCCATTGGAGGAGCGGTTCCCCGTCCTTGTTCTTGACGTGGTCGGTGAGAAGATCACCACTCGCCCCGATGCCACACTTGACGGCTTTGCGCTCGTCTATCAGGCTCTTGTCGAACGCACCAAAGCGGAAGACGAACTCGCGCTCGATTTGGCCAAAGGCGCCGAAGTTGTCATCAGGAACCTCGTCGGTGAGGTCCAGGCCGCTGTACAGGGCGAAGTCGAAGACCTTGGTGGTCTTGTCTTTGTAGGTCACATCCAGGCCGGCGGTGCCACCGATCCAAACACCGTTCGGGCCACCTTCGAAGCGGCCGAGCTTGGCGTGCATGTCAGCGCTGGCGAAGTCGGTTCCGGCGGAGTAGCTCCAGTCGATGCCGCCGTCATCAAAGAGGTCTTTCAACGTCGGCTCGTCGGGAAGCAGTCGGGCGTTGGTCTGAGTTTGGGCCAGAACGTTGCTGCCCGCATTGTTTGCGGCGGTCTCGAGTGCTGCACGCTCGCCTGGAGTCGCGGAGGCCGCCTGGCTGGAGATCCAGCTGTCAAACTGCGCGTGTCCGTAGTTGGCCTGATCCACCAGAGCGCCCCAGACCAGCATTGGCGTATTGACCGCTGCGGTGATGGTGGCATCGTTCTGATTGCTCTCATTGATGGTGAACGTGCGAGCGGCTTCCACCAGAACGCTGGTTGGCTTCGGCACCATGGCGGCGCTCATCAGTGCGCCGACGCGGACCGCCCGGTCAAGGTTGGCGTTGCCGATCATGGAAGCGAGCGCCGCCTCGGCCTGGGGCTCATGCGACGCGGCAGCGAGCGCGGCGGCAACCCCTGCCGCGCCCGCTGGGGTGGACGATCCGGCGGCGGTGACCAGTTCATTGGCTCGCTGCGGCGCAGCGTCGGCGGCCAGTACCATGAGGTTCAGCGTTTCGTGGTGCTCGGGTGCCTGCCGGAACTGGTCCAGAGCCTGATCCATCAGGTCATCCGCACCCTCGTCTTTGATCTGCTCGTCGTAGTCGGCCGATGTCGCAGCGTCCAGCGTTTCCGACACCAGACCACCGTTGTTGATGGTGTTGAGTGAGGCGTCGATGAACTGCTGGTCCGCGTTGTAGACACCTTCGACCTCAGCGGACAAAGACGATTCGGCTTTGGTCGAAAGCGATGATGTTCGGATGCGGTCGCGGTTGTCCGCAGGCATCGCCCAGTCGTCGGTCGGCTGCTCATCGATGTTGGTGTAGGTCTCGGTGGCGCTGATCGAGGCGATGGTCCCCGTCTGATTCACCAGAATCTTGGAGTTCTGGCTGCGGGTTTCGGATGGACCAGTGGCCGCATTCACGACTTGCCGGCTTACAACGATGCCGGCCTGGGCCCCAGCCGAGGTGCGCAGCTGATACTGGTTTGACTGCGTCCCCTGGAGAGTCTGCTCCTGGACCGTGTAGTCCGATCCTCCGCCAAGGCGAAAGAGGAACTCTTCCAAAAGTTCGGCGCTCATCTTCACGTGGACGGCGCTGTCGTTGGGGGAGCGGCGTATCTCGCTGACGTTGCCGTCGGCATTGCGTTTCACGTAGAGCGGCGGGAGAGCGTTGAAGCGTTCCTCGGTGTCCGGTGCAGGAAATGACAGATCGGACAGGTTGACGTTGTTGAAGTTTTGGTTGGAGTCGCTGTTCTCGAAGGTCTGCACCACGCCTTCAAGCACCTGGAAGCGCAACCATTGACTGCGGTCGGCGTTCGAGCCGGTCGTCCCGCCTCCGGTGGTACCTCCACCGGTGCTGAGGGAGGTGCAGTAGCTGACCAGGTTGACGTTGGCGTTCGTGTAGACGAAGACGTTTTTGACGGTGGTCCAGGTCTTGGTGAGCAGGATGCGGTTGCCTTGGGTGGTGTAGTCGACCTTTCCGTTGCCTTCGCCTCCGTAGACGTAGACGGTGGTGGTGACTGCGGCTGAGGTGTCGAGGTCGATGGCGGCGACGTTGGTTGAGCCGTCGAGGTCGATGCGGATGCGGTCGCCGCTGTTGTTCTGGTCAGTTGCTGCCACGCAGGTTTCCGATGCCGCGGGCGCACCGCTGGCGGTTGTCCCATCGGTGCTGGTGCCATCCAATGAGGTGATGGCGGAGATCTCGATCAACGCGCTGGTTCGAGAACGGACCAGGTCGGCCTCTCGTTGGAACCGCGGAATCTCGTTGTTCTGATCTTCGGCGGTGTTGGGGTTGCCCTGTTCATCCCGGAACGCGGTGTTCGCCTCGACCTCGAGGTCATAGACGATCGACTCCCCCAGGGGAAACGAGGTCTCGGTCAGCACTGCGGTTTGGGAACTGGGTTGGTCACCCACGTCCGCGAGGCCGGGGAGGTCAGAGTCGATTCTGCCACCTGAGAGGCTGGTAGCTCTCTGGTTGTCTTCAACCGCCATTGCCGCTGCATTCGCCGGTATTGGCTGCACGACCGTCGCAAGCAAGGCAAAGATAACCATCAGGATCGCGGCAACTCGGGCGCGCGACATCAAGGGCGTTGTCAACATGGGGAATGTTCCTTCCGATCGCAACTCCGCTCCGGAGCTGGGTCTTCGTTGGTGGTGACGTCGCAGAAGCGTTCGGCCACCGCACCGAGAAGTGAAAGTTAGTTCATATTAAATTGAAGTCAAGGTTCATTCTTGTCCGGGCCGGATTGCGTGCCGAAAACGACAAAGGACCGCCATCACTGGCGGTCCATCCGGATGCGGTCGGTTGGCCGGAACGCCGGCGTTCAGACCGGAGAACGCTTTGCCGTCAGGCGAAACTCGACATGTGTGGCGAAGCCACGAAACGGTTGCGATGTTTTGCCGTCCGGCGAAACTCGACATGTGTGGCGAAGCCACGAAACGGTTGCGATGTTTTGCCGTCAGGTGAAACTCGACATTTGTGGCGAAGCCACAAAACGTGGAGCTAGGGAGAATTGAACTCCCGACCTCTTGTATGCCATACAAGCGCTCTACCAACTGAGCTATAGCCCCGGAGCGGACAAGACTAGCGGCCTTCAGCACCGAGCCCTACGCGTATGGGATCGAAAGTTGGTGGGGGCCGCAGGACTGGTGATCCTTGGTCGTCACTTGTTCATCGCCTATAACAAGAGCCGTGAATGAGTCCCCGGATCGCTCCGCCGATCAGCCCCCGGATATGCCTGAGAGCCAGCCGGAGCAAACCCGTGACATCAGCGCGGCCAGCGCCGCTCTGTCGGCAAACTCGGATCCAACTGTTGACGGGGTGGACCTGTCCGCCCTGGGCATCCCGCTCATCGGCGCCGGGGTCGTGGCCGGACTGGTTGGACTTGTCCTCGGTTTCACCGTGGATACCGGCGACCTCGGTTTCTACGCCCGACCGGGTCTGCTTCTGAGCCTCACTGCGGTCTTCATGATTACGGCCGGGGTGCTCTATCGCCTGAAGTCCTTCGGCCTGGTTCGGATCGTCACCGCGATTGGCGCGGCCGGCATGTTGGCGCTGGGCGCCGTGCTGGTGTTCCGGGCGATCATCATCGAATTGTCCGGCGCCAGCGCCACCAATGCGGGAACGCAGGCTCTGGCGCTGCTGGTGGTTGCGCCCATCTGCACCATTCCCGCGTTCGCCCTCCTGCCGCCGCTGAAACTGCTGGACCAGCGAGCGGACGGCACTCCCGAGTCCTGGGTGGGCATGGCGGCGGCCGCCCTCAAAGGCCTGGCCATCATCTTCACGATCTTCGGTTTGCTCTGCGCAGTGCTCGGTCTGGCTGACTGGGCCCGCGGCGTCAGCCCAACGGAAGATCCGTACCTGTTCTTCGCCGGTTGTTTCGCCGTCCTCGTCGGGTTGCTCAACTTCGGTCTGGGTCGCTTCGTCGAGGGGGATCCGCCGGCCGCCAACGACGGTGACCACTGGCCGGAGCCCATCGAGGTATAGAGGCTTCGTCCAGCTGCGGTGGTATTCCTCGGTGTGGGGGCTCCAGTTCTCTAGGCTTGAGTGCTTATGGCCAACGACTCCCAAACCGAACCCGCCGACCCGGCCGCATATGACACCCAGGCCGTTGAGGCCAAGTGGCAGGCGTACTGGCGGGACAACGGTGTGTATGAGATTGACAACGACGATCCTCGCGACTCGTTCTATGTACTTTCCATGTACCCATACCCCTCCGGGGCCGCCCACATGGGCCACGTTCGCAACTACACCTTCGGTGACCTGCTGGTTCGGTACAACACCATGCTCGGCAAAGGCGTGCTGTCGCCCATTGGCTTTGACAGCTTTGGACTGCCCGCCGAGAACGCGGCCATCAAGAATAAGGTCCATCCTCGGATCTACACCGAAGAGCGCATTGTTGAGCTGACGTCGTCGTTGGAACGAATTGGCGCGGTCTATGACCACCGTCGTCTGGTCAAGAGTCACGATCCCGAATACATGCGCTGGACCCAGTGGATCTTCCTCAAGTTCTACGAAGCAGGTCTGGTCTACAAGGCCGAGTCGCCGGTGAACTGGTGTCCCGGCTGCAACACCGTGCTCGCCAACGAGCAGGTGGTCGACGGTCTCTGTGAACGCAGCGACGACCCGGTTGAACAGCGCAACATGAGCCAGTGGATGTACAAGATCACCGCCTACGCGCAGGAACTGCTGGACGACCTGGACACGATCGACTGGCCCGAGCGGGTCAAGACGATGCAGCGCAATTGGATCGGCCGGTCCGAAGGTGCACAGTTCTCCCTGCCAATCGCCGACGCCGATGGAAAGGCCCGCACCGATGTTGATGGCGTGGAGGTGTACACCACCCGCCCCGACACCAGCTTTGGTATGACCTTCGCGGTGATGTCACCCGAGCATCCGCGGGTTGACGAGTTGACCACCGACAGTCAACGCAACGCCGTCAACGCATTCCGCGAAGAGGTCAGCGCCAAGTCCGACATTCAACGCCAGTCATCCGAGACCGCCATGGACAAGCGCGGAGTTTTCACCGGCACCAATGTGGTCAATCCCTTCACTGGCAGGACGATTCCGCTGTACCTGGCCGACTACGTCCTCATCACCTACGGCACCGGCGCCATCATGGCGGTGCCCGGTCAGGACCAGCGCGACTGGGACTTTGCCAAGGCCTATGACCTGGACATCATTCGTACGGTGCAACCGCCGGCTGACTTTGACGGCGAGGCGTTCACCGAAGATGGTCCGGCCATCAACTCGGCGTGGTTGAACGGCTTGGAGGTTGCCGAAGCCAAAGCCAAAGCGACCGAATGGTTGGAGTCCGAAGGTCGGGGCGCGCGGCAGGTCAACTTCCGGATCCGGGATTGGTTGCTGGGCCGCCAGCGGTTCTGGGGTTGCCCGATTCCCATTATTCACTGCGAATCGTGTGGCGAGATTCCGGTACCCGAGTCCGACCTGCCCATCGTGCAACCCGACGATGTGGAGTTCACGCCTTCAGGCGAATCACCTTTGCGCAGCCACGCCGGCTTCCTGCACGTTGCGTGTCCGGGGTGCGGCCAACCCGCCACCCGGGACACCGACACGATGGACACCTTCGTGGACTCCAGCTGGTACTTCCTGCGCTTCGCCGACTACGACAACCACGACGCGCCATTCAGCAAAGAGGCGATCGATCGGTGGCTGCCGGTTGATCAATACATCGGTGGGGTGGAGCACGCAATCCTGCACCTCCTCTATGCCCGCTTCTTTGTCAAGGCGTTGAGCGATCTGGGTTACGTCTCAAAGGACTTTCGGGAGCCGTTTGCGCGGCTGTTCACCCAGGGCATGGTTCGCTTGGGCGGATCGAAGATGTCCAAATCCAAAGGCAATCTGGTGGCGCCCGAAGAGATTCTTGATGCGCAGGGTGCCGACGCGCTGCGGCTGGCGCACCTGCAGGTCAAACCACCCCAGGACGATGTGGACTGGGAAGACATGAACATCGACGGGTGTTCCCGTTTCCTCAGTCGCGTTCGCCGCGTCAGTGACCCGTCAACCGACCTGGTCAAGACCGTCCGATCCGGTGACATGACCGACGCCGACCGGATCATCGATGCGGCCACCCACGTGTTGATCGACAAGGTCACCGCCTCCTACAACAAGTGGTCCTACAACACCGGCGTTGCCGCGTGCATGGCCTATACCAACGATCTGTACAAGTACGTCCAGGACGACGCCGGGGTGCATGACCAGACGTTCGCGTTCTGCGCAGACACACTGCTCAAGGTGATGTGTCCCATGGTGCCGCACCTGACCGCGGAGATGTGGTCGCAACGCCACGGCGAGGATGCGCACATTCACGCCGAAGAGTGGCCGGCAGCTGACGAATCCAAGCTGGTGGCTGACACCATTGAGATGGTGGTCCAAATCAATGGCAAGGTCCGTGACCGCATGCCCGTTGCCGCTGACATCAGCGAAGACGATGCTGCGGCGGCCGCGTTGGCCCTGCCAAAGATCGCCGAACAGTTGGGCGGGGTTGCGCCCCGCAAGGTGATTGCCCGCCCGCCCAAGCTCGTCAATATCGTCGCGGGCTAGCTGGCTCCTACTGTTCCTTCTCGCTGCGCTCGTCGGAAGCGTTCGGCACGCAGCTCCCATTGTCCCGTCTCGCTGCGCTCGTCGGAAGCGTTCGGCACGCAGCTCATCAACTGGTCAGGGCCGGGCGCCCGGGGGAGCTCTACTCGAAGGCCTCGCGGGCTGCGTCGGTTGCGGCGTCCTTGGCGGCGGCACCGGTGACCGACGCTCCGGCTCCGCTGGCAACAACTCCCGGTCCCAGATCGACCTTGCCTTCGACGCTCCGGGTGCTGTTCCGGGATATGGAGCGGGCGGACCAGGCCGATCCGGCGACCGCCAGGAAGGCGACCAGATCGATGGCCAGCATGATGCCGGGAAGAATCAGATCGCCGGTGTCCTGGTGGCGCAAGGCGACAAAGACATCAGTGACCTCGCGAGCGATCGCGCCGGCCAATGCGATCGTGGCGCCCACTCGGTCTCGGAACAGCAGCGCCACCAATGCCGTCACGCCCAGGGCCAGGTTGCGTCCGCCCCAGCCGGCGCCGGCGACTTTGTCCACGCCGTCGGCCAGCAGCAGGGAGCCGGGGTCAATCAGTTCCAACACTCCAACAATGATCCCGGCCGCAGCGAGGATCAGCAGGTACGCCATAACCCAGGTTGGCAATTCTCTCTTCACGGTGACTCCTTCAGTGTCGCGGGCTCACGTCGCTCGCAAGGTACCACCGACACGTGTTTGTGAGAGGAGGTCCCTGGCGATACGTACCGCGGTCCAACGCTTGACCACTGATCGAATCGAATCTGCGCGTACTGTTTGCTGGTGACATCGAAGCTGGAGCAAGGTCGCGATTCCGCGGTTGGCCAACCGACCCTCACGCACATGGCACTGCTGCTGCTGGCGGTCTTCGCCGTCTCGTCGTCTGCCGCGCTGGTCCGATGGACCGACGTCTCCGCTATCACCATCGCATTCTGGCGGACCTTCGGGGGCGCGCTGATCCTGGCCGGGCCGGCATGGAGAATCCGCCAGGAGCGGGCTATACCGGCGGGCCGAGATGGGCGCGCGGGTTGGCTGTTCTCGGCCGTTGCCGGTACTGCGCTGGCCCTGCACTTCGCCACCTGGCTGACCTCGCTGGAACTCACATCGGCCGCAGCATCGTTGACGCTTGCCGCCACCGCGCCGATCTTTGTTGCCGGCTGGTGGTGGCTCAACGGCCGCCCACCGTCCACCCGGGCATGGGTCGCCATCGCCGTGGCGATCGTTGGCGTCGCCATCATTGCTGGAGGTTCATTGCTCGAAGACGCAACCAATCTTCGAGGCAACGGGCTGGCGCTCGTCGGTGCGTTCACGGCCGCGGCATACATGGTGGCCGGGGAGCGGGCCCAGGAAAAGCTGCCAATCGCCACCTACGCGTTTCGGGCCTACTTGTCGGCCGCGGCGGTGCTGACGGTGATCGCCGCAGTGCGCGGAGACGCATTGTGGTCAGGGGCCGGGAACTCGGTGGCGTGGGACCGCAAGACCTTTCTGGCGCTGGTCCTTTTCGTGGTTGGGCCGCAGCTTCTGGGCCACACCGTTCTCAACAGCCTGTTGCCGCGAATCGGCTCGCTGTCGGTGACCATGGCGCTGCTGGCCGAACCCATCCTTGGGAGCCTGCTGGTGTGGCTCTGGTTTTCCGAAGTGCCAACCGCTGCGGTCTGGATCGGCGCACCGCTGGTCATTGGTGGCTTGGCCTTCCAACTCTGGGATCAGGCTTGTGGCTTCAGGGAAGGAAGCTGGTGGCCAGCGCCAACTGATCGGCCGTGAACCCGCCATAGTGCGAATCGCTCGGCGAGTTGACCCACGATGCCGCTATGGCTTCGGCCCAGTCGCCGGCCCCCACCGCAAAGTCGGACAGGCCGCTGCCCGGCCACCACACCATCGGCATGCCTCGCGAGTTCAGCCAGGCTTCGCGTTGCGACGCGTTCAGGTATTGCACATCCAACGCATGAGCCACTTCGTGCGCCAGAATCCCCGCCACCTCTGATGCGGAGTCGCCGCTGTTGATGTAGACGGTGATGGTCTTGGCGGAGGTGTTGGTCAGGCCGCGGTAGCCGGGGGTGTCGCCGGCAAAGTGCACACTCCAACCGGGAAGGGCGGCGCGAAAGTTGTAGGGGATCATCGCCTCGGCCTGAGCGCCGAGTTGCTCGTAACTGTTGCCCGCAGTCACGACCACGTCCTCCTGAACCGGTGCGGCGACCGGCGCCGCAGTTGGGGCTACCGGGGCTGCAGTTGGGGCTACCGGCGCTGCAGTTGCGGCTACCGGCGCGGGGGTGGGCAGGACTTCGGGCACCGATGCGGACTGCACCGCTTCCGGCTTCACAAAGTCGGCGAGGGCGTCGTCGGCCGAGGGGATGACAATCTCATTGGCGGGGGTGCCAGCGACAGGAGACTCTGCTTCGAACGATTCGGACGCGGTAACCGCCTCCTCTACCGCAGGTGCTTCGTCCACTGCTGCTGGGGCCTCGTCCTCTGCTGCTGGGGCCTCGTCCTCTGCTGCTGGGGCCTCGTCCTCTGCTGCTGGGGCCTCTGCTGCTGGGGCCTCGTCCTCTACCGCAGGTGCGTCGTCCTCTACTGCTTGTGTCTCGTCCTCAATTGCTGGCGCATCTTCGGCTTGGGCATCTTCGGCTTGGGCCTCTTCGGCTTCGGAGCCGGCCAGAACGCCACCAAGTTCGTGGGCCGACACCTGCTCGAAGGTCGGCGCCCGATTGGAGTCAACATTACCGATGGTTGCGGTGCCCAGCGAAACCGAACCGGCCGAATCCGGGAGGATGATGGCGGCTCGAACGGGTGCATCAACAACCTGACCGATGGACAACGCAGCCACCTCGGGAGACGAAGCGGCCGAGATATTCGTGTCGTTGCTCCCGGTCGCTCCGCTTACCATGATGAGGGTGCCCGCCGCTGTTGCGGCTACCAGCAGACCTGCTGCCGGTACTGCCAATCGTCCCCGTAGAAGCCGGTGGCGCTCGGCCACCGGTTGCCCGAGCATCAGCTGGCCAAGTCTCTGTTCCACCACCGCCAGCTCGCGCTGCAACGTTTCACTCAGGACAACCAGGTCCCGATCCCGCAGCGTCAGGCCCGCACCGGGTCGAAGGTTGCGGAGCATGTACAACAGCGCCAGGTAGCGCTCGAGCACATCGTCCACCGCAGTGGAGGGGAGGGTGAGCGTTTGATCGCCGACGCCCATCTGGCCATTGGCCAGATCGACGACCAAACGACTTCTTGCGGGTACGACTTCGCCGGTGTTGACGCCGTACAACCGCGTGATCTGTTGAATGAGTTCGTCCGAAGCACCCTGGCCTCGTTCATAACGCTCCAGGTCCGAAGGTGTGAACTGGCCCTGGGAGGCTGCCGCCACGTCGCCAATGGTCAGGCCCCGTTGAGAGCGAGTCGTTGACAACAGCGCGCCGAGGCGCTTCGGAGGTATGAGGGTTGCTTCCGCGTTCATCGCTCCGGGGATCGTCGCGATCAGACCCAAAGTTGAGCGATGATGCTCATACGAAGCGGAGTCGGGTCAGTTGGCCCAGAAACTCATGGGTGGGGGTTGACTGCGCTGGCCTTCACCGCCGATGGGTTCAAGCCGGAGGCTGGTCCGGGTCTATGACCGGCAGGTCGTCCTGGGGGCGCACGGCCCGCAGCAGGTCGTCGGGTGCTGAGCCATCAACGCTCACGACCTGAAGGTCGGTGGTCCGAACCCAATGGATGCGGCCGGCTGAATCGGCCACCGAGGCCATGGGATAACGCGCACCCTTTTCACTGCGGTCACCCATCAGGGTGCCAAACATGCCCAGGTCTTGAGTGATCATCGATGCGGCGAAACCGACCCCCAGAAGAATATAGATCTGGCGATCCTCGGCGTAGCGGACCAGCGTTGCCACCTCAGTCGCTCTTCAACTCATCAATGACCGGCAACCAGACATCGGGTGCGGCCTCGTAGGGGGCGTAAAACGTCATCCGATCCACCAGATGTCCGTACCGACTCTTCAGCTTGCCGGCGATCTCGTCGGCAGGAGCAACACAGCCAATGGTGTCCAATACGTCATCGTCGATGAGATCCGCCATGTCGTCCCAGCGGCCCTCCTTCGAGAGCCGATTCAGTTCCGGCTGCAGGTCGCCCCAGCCGTGGTGGTCCAGCACGCCCTTGTAGGACGGCGTTGAACCATAGAACGCAATCTGTTTGCGGACCGCCGCCGCAGCCGTGGCCATTTCTTCTTCGGTCGTGCCGGTCACAATCATGGCCGGCAAGGCAACCTCAACTGCGTCAGCGCTGCGGCCGGCGGCTTCAGTACCTTTGCGGAGCGCCGGCAGCGAAATGTCCTCCAGGTACGCCGCGGTGGTGAAGCCATGGCTGAACCAGCCATCGGCCACCTCGCCGCACACCTTGGTCATCAGCGGCCCAACCGACGCCAGAAAGACCTTGGGCTTGCCTGGGAAATCCTTCGGGTTTGGGGAGAACATCGGGGTCATCAACACGTGCTTGTAGAAGTCGCCGCGGAAGTCCAACTTGTCGCCAGTCAACCAGGAATCCCAGATGGCGTGCATCGCCAGGATGAACTCCCGCATCCTGGCGGCCGGCTGGCTCCACTCCATGGAGAACCGCTTGGTGATGTGCGGCTTGATCTGAGAGCCGATCCCCAGAACGAATCGGCCGCCCGAGTGCTCCTGCAGGTCCCAGCCCAGATTGGCCAGCAACATTGGGTTGCGCGCAAACGCCACCGCAATCGAGGTTCCCAGCTCAATACGTTCGGTCGCTTCGCTGGCCAGAGCCAACGGAAGAAAAGGGTCATGCGCCAACTCTGCAGTGAACGCCCCGTCGTACCCGGCAGCCTCCACTGCTTTGGCGCTCTGGGTTGCCTCACTGAGCAACGTCGAAACGCCACCGTCAATCTTCATGATTCTCCTGATCTGATTGTTCGTCGTCGCTGGCGCTCCGCCGAAGCGTTGGGCACGCAGCCTGATCTGATTGTTCGTTGTCGCTGGCGCTCCGCCGAGGCGTTGGGCACGCAGCTTGTGTTGATTGTTCGTTGTCGCTGGCGCTCCGCCGAAGCGTTGGGCACGCAGCTTGTGTTGATTGTTCGTTGTCGCTGGCGCTCCGCCGAAGCGTTGGGCACGCAGCCGCTCAGCACAATTCGGCGTGGCGTTCGGCGGTGGTGATGAGCCCTTCGATCTGACCGACGAAGGCGTGAATGCCCCCGGGCGGGGTCTTGTCACCCATCGCGCCTCCCACGTACCGCGAGTACACGCCCTCAAGAATGGATGCCAGGCGCCATGCGCTGAACGCCAGATAGAAGTCGATGTTGTCCAGGGATCGACCGGATGCCTCTTCGTACAGCCCGAGCAAATCCTCTCGGGAGCCAAAGCCCGGAGCCAGCGTTGGCGAGTTGGCGAGCGCGGGACTTTCGTCGCCCGGTTGGGCCCAGTAGCTCAACAGCTGGCTGACGTCGGCCATCGTGTCGCCCAAGGTGCACAGCTCCCAGTCGAGCACCGCGGCCACCGAACCAAGGGCGGGTCCGGTGTCAACGATCATGCAATTGTCCAGCCGGTAGTCGCCGTGCACGATTCCGGCTTTGCCCTGATCCGGGATGCGCGCCGCCAGATGATCGTGAATGGCGCGCATCTGCGGCCGGTCGTCGATCTTGGCATCGTCGTATTGCCGCATCCAGCGCCGAAGCTGGCGGGCGATGTAGTCCTCTTTCTTGCCCAAATCGTCGAGGCCAACTTCGTCCACGTCGATGGCGTGGATTTGAGCCAGCGTTTTGACCAGCTCGCGGGTCATCGTGCCACGGTCTTCTTCGCGGAACTCGCGCGCCAAATCCTCGGTGCGGACGATGGCGCCCGGCACAAACTCCATCACGTAGAAGGGGCGCTCGTTCACGTCGGGATCCACGCACAACCCAATGGGGGCTGGCACCGGTACATGGCCATGCAGCGCGGCGATGATCTTGTGTTCTCGTTCCATGTCGTGGGCGGTGGCCAGAACCTGTCGGAGCGGGGGACGTCGCAGCGCCCAGGAGTTGCCGGCCGTATCGGTCACGCGGAAGGTCAGGTTTGAATGACCGCCCGCAATCAGCTCAAAGGTGAACGGAGGAGTTGCGCCTTGGGCGTGGTCCATCAGCCAGGCGGTCACGTTGGGTCCATTGATCCCGGTGGGAGTGGACATGGCTGCGGTGTCGGTGTCAGTCACGGTCAGAAACTTAGCGGAGGGACGTGGGTAGTCTTTTCCCATGCGGATCGAGAAACACGGCGACCATCGCGTGATCCACGGCGGACCGGTTCCGCGGGGCAGCGACGGCATCACATTCCGGAGAACGGTCGTGGTGCGAGAGGGGCGGGACACGCCGCTGCTGATGGCTCATGAACGGGTGCACCTCAAGCAATTTCGTCGCTACGGGGTTGCGGGCTTTCTGATTCGATACCTGGCGCCGTACCTTCGAGACCGCCTGGCTGGCTATGGTCACGATGCGGCCTATCGGCGCATACCGTTTGAGGTCGAAGCCAACTGGAAGAGCCGGCAAGAGTTGCTGGCTGCCAACGGCATGCCGGCGCACCGTACCGAAGCGAATTCTGAGGAGTCGAACCATGGCTGACGTAACCGACGCAACTTTCATGACCGATGTCATCGAGCGGTCCAAGACCGTCCCGGTGGTCGTTGATCTGTGGGCTGAATGGTGTGGTCCCTGCAAGACGTTGGGCCCAATCCTGGACAAGGTCATCGCCGAAACCGGCGGGCTGGTGGAGCTGGCGAAGGTCGACGTGGACGCCAATCCCGAGGTCTCGCAGGCGTTTCAGGTCCAGAGTATTCCCGCGGTCTACGCCATGGCGGGCGGTCAGGTGGTCGCCAACTTCATTGGGGCCAAAGGGGAAGCCGAAGTCCGCGAATTCGTTCAGGCGCTCATCCCCGAAGGTGCCGTGCCTCCCGGCGATGCCGAAGCGCCGGAGCCGGTGTCGAAGGTCGCCGGTCTGGACGAAGCCGGGCTCCGCGAGTTGTTGAACGAAACTCCAGATGACCCCGAAGCCGTCGTCGCTCTTGCCGCCATGCTGGTTGAACGGGGCGAAGGCGCCGATGCGCTCACCCTGCTCGAGCGCATTCCCGAAACGCCGGACACCCGTCGCATCGCTGCACTGGCCCGCACCGGTGGACCGGTCGATGACATCGACGCCAAGTTGGAGTCGCTGCTGGGTTCGGTGAAGGGCAACGAAGATGCTCGTCAGGAATTTGTGGACCTGCTTGAGGTGCTGGGCGCAGCTGACCCTCGCACCGCGGACTGGCGCAAGCGCCTTACTTCTGCCCTCTTCTGATTTGGCCGATGGCTGAGTTCACCTGGGCCGATCGCAAGAACGGTGACGTTGTCATCTTTCACGGCGACCGGCAGGCATCGGTGCTTCGCGGCGCGAAGGCCGATCGTTTTCGCGAAGATGTTGAGCTCGGCGACGATCAGGCACTCATGGCGCGGCTCACGGGCAACTACAAGCGCGGTAATGAGCGGCAGGCTCGGGAGCACCCCCGGAACCGACACCGCTGACCGATTCGGCCCTGTTCCTTCGCGGCCGATGTGACCCAGGTGGGAAGGGGATGGGAATCGGGATCTCTATGGTCCGATCCGTATGGCCTCTCCACTGGTTGCTCCACCAACGTCGGACGCGCCGGAGAGCGCAACACCGGTCACCTATGCCGGTGTCGCGCGTCCGGCATTGCCCCTGACGGGGCGGGACCGCATTATCCAATGGTGGACGGCTCACCGGCAGCGGCGGGTTGAGCGCTGGCGCTGGCAACCGCCCCAAACGCCGGCCGCCAAAAATCCTGCTCCCGTCAACGTCCATGAGATCGATCCAAGGCAGATGGGTCCAATGCAGAGGGACCCAGTGCAGAGGGACCCAATGCAGAGGGACCCAATCCGCAGAGGCGATGGAGTCTGGCTACCGGTGGCTCTGGTGTTGGCGGCCGGCGTGATTGGTGCTGCGGTGGTGCTGGCGGTTGTGTTTGGCTTGTCCCAATGGTCGGCCCGTTCAAGTCCTGCTGTTGAAGAACTTCTTCCGCTGGCAGTGCCGTCAGATGCTGCGGGGGTACCAGTCGCCGCCGATGACTCGGTTGTCATCGTCGGTGATCCGGGCGGCGCAAATGAACCGACCGAGGAATCGCCAGCGGTCGTGGTGTCACCGGTGTTGGTGCACGTTGCGGGCGCGGTGGTGCAACCGGGCGTGGTGGAGCTGCGCTCGGGTGATCGCGTCCATGACGCCGTCATGGCCGCCGGTGGTCCGGCCGCGTCCGCCGATTTGGATCGCGTGAATCTGGCTGCACTGGTGGCCGACGGTCAGCACGTTGTTGTACCGGGTTCTGATGAACCCGTGTTCACCCTGGCGCCGCAGCCGAGTCCGGCAGTGGGCGTTTCGGGTTCACCGGTGGCCGGCGACCCGCCAATGGTTGATTTGAACCGCGCCACCCAGACCGAACTGGAAATGCTGCCTGGGGTCGGCCCCGCCACCGCCACCGCAATTCTGGCGTTTCGAACCGAGCGTGGCGGGTTCTTCTCGGTGGACGAACTCCAGGACGTGCCCGGTATTGGCCCGGCCAAATTCGCCGCGGTCCGGGGGCAGGTTTCAATCGGGTGATTCTGGCCGACCGGGACGTGGTGGGCGTCGCGGCGTTGATCTGGGTCGTGGCGTGGTGGGTGTCGTCGGGCTCCGGCCTGCCGTCGGGAATTGGCGTGGTCGCCGCACTCATCGTGGTGTCGGCGGTCGTGGTCCGATGGCCAGCGCGTGATTCGTCGACTGCGGTGCTGCTCCTTGTCATGCTGCTGGTTCTGGCCGGATGGCGCTCGCACCAGACGTGGAGTGATCTGCACGATGGTGACGCCGGCGAGTGGCAGGGGAGTGCGGTGCTGGTCTCGGATCCCGAACCGGTGGCCGGCGGTGTTCGCCTGAGAATGAGACTCACCGGTTCCGGGTCCGAGGGGCGCGTTGTTGATGCTCGGGCGTGGGGCGGTGCGGCCGGCATGCTTCGCGCCCGACTGATGGGGGAGGTGGTGGCGATCACTGGCTCGGTTCGAACCTTTGATGAAATTCGTCCATGGCAGGCGGCTCGAGGGGTGAGCGCCGCCATGACCGTTGACACGGTCGACCACTGGAGAACGGGTGGAACGTTGACCCGGATTGCCAACAGCGTGCGGCGAACCATCGAGGGTGGCGCATCCGGGTTGAGCCGGGATCAGCGATCGCTGCTGGCGGGGTTGGTGTACGGCGATGACCGTGAACAATCAACCCTCACCGCCGATGACTTTCAAGGTGCCGGCCTCACCCACCTGCTTGCGGTGTCGGGCCAGAACGTTGCGTTCGTGCTGGTGATCGCTGGACCGGTCCTTCGCCGTTTCTCATTTCGCGGTCGGTTCTTGGCCACGCTGGTGGTGGTCCTGGCGTTCGCCACCCTGACCCGGTTTGAGCCGTCGGTGGTCCGGGCCTCGATGATGACTGCGGTATCGGCATTCGCGCTGGTGGCGGGGCGGCCCGCCAACAGTCTGCGGGTGCTGGCGCTTGCGGTCTCGGGTCTGGTTCTGATCAGTCCCATGATCGTTCACGCGGTCGCCTTCCAACTGTCGGTGGCCGCGTCGCTTGGCATCCTGCTGATCTCGCCGCAGATTGTGCCGTTGCTTCGGGGTCCGCGCCCGCTGGCCGAAGCCGTTGCGGTGACTGCGGGTGCCCAATTGGCCGTCGCACCACTGCAGGTGTGGCTCTTTGGCGGTCTTCCCGTGGCATCGCTTCCGGCAAACATCCTGGCGGGGCCGGCCGCGGGGCCCGCAATGATGTGGGGCTTGACCGCCGGGTGGATTGCGGGGTTGGTTCCGCAGTGGTTGGCATCGGTGCTGCACCTTCCATCGCGTGTGCTTCTGTGGTGGATCGCGGGGGTGGCGAGGTTGGCGTCGTGGTTGCCGCTCGGACAGCTGGGGGCCTGGTCACTGGTGGGCCTGGCGATCACGCTGATGGTGATTGTGCTCCGGCCCAACCGGGTCCGCAGACGGTGGGGAGGGCTGCTGGTGATTCTCGTTCTGATTGCTCCCGGTATCAGGTTGAGCGTCGGTGGACCGGCCGAGTTTGCCGTTGATGCGGGCAGTCGAATGTGGCATGTGAATGGAATCGCGGTGCTGGAGCTGGACACCGGCACGTCTGACGGCATCCTGCTGGAGCAGCTGCGTGAACACGGAGTTCGTTCCATTGATCTGGTGGTCGCCAAGCAGGGCACGCGCCGCTCCTTCACGCAGGTGTCCACGCTGCGAGGTCGGTGGTCACCGGTGGTCTGGGCGCCGCCCGGGCACCGCGTCTCCGGTGCCCACACCGTGGGGAGCGCGCAAACCATTGGCGCGGATGGCGACCGACTGGCAGTAGCGGTTGTTGAGCGTGACCTCCGAACCGAACTGGTGGTCACCGAAGGCTGACCAGCGGTCGGCAAGACTGTTTCCATGGGTCCCGAAGACGACGTGCAGCACGTGCTGAAGGCGCTGTCGGCCCGGCCGCCCACGGGTGAGCGGTTGGTGCTCGCAATCGCCGGCCCGCCAGCCTCCGGAAAAAGCACGCTGGCTGCCAAGCTCGTGCAGGCCTTGGCGCCGACGGCGGGGTTACTGGCCATGGATGCGTTTCACCTGGACAACCATCTCCTGCGGGAACGGAGTGACTTGGAACGCAAAGGCGCACCCCACACCTTCGATGTGGACCGCTATCGGACCACCCTTGAGCATCTCCGCACCGGCCGTGGGGTCGAAGCAAAGATTCCCACCTTCAACCGGGAGCTTGACGCAGTGCAGCCCGACACCGCCGTGGTCGAAGCCCATTGCAGAACGATCATCACCGAGGGCAACTATCTGTTACTGGATCGACCACCGTGGGATTCGCTCGCCCCACTCTTTGACCTGACCGTCTGGATCACGCAGCCTCTGGAGGAGATCGGCCGGCGAATCGTTGACCGCTGGCTGACCCACGGCTTGGACGGCGACGCGGCCCGTAAGCGGTGGGACACCAACGACGGTCCCAATGCCCAGTTGACGATTGACCATTCGACGTCGGCTGACGTCGTCCTTGGTCACCATCGCCGCGGCTGAGCTTCCGCAGGCATGGCTGAGCGTCCGCAGGGGTGGTAGGCGTGAGTGGCATGCAACAGCGGGCGGTATCCACGGTCAGCGGGTGAGCGTCAGTTGGCAGCCTGGCGCGCCGCTTCGAAGTCTGGGGCGCGCTTCTCTGCGGCGGCCGCAACCCCTTCGGCGGCTTCGGCTCCCAGGAAATTGAGCATCTCCAACGCTGCGCTGGCCGTGAACGCCGGAGCGGCGGCCTGCATCCACAGGTTGAGCGAGCGCTTCGTATACCGAGCGGCGGCGGTTGGACCCTGCGCAATCTTGTTGGCCACCCGTTCGGCTTCGGCCAACAGTTCGTCCCGGGGCACCGCCTTGCTCACCAGGCCAATCCGGTCAGCGGTCTCGCCGTCCACGAAGTCTGCGGTCAACAGGTAGTACTTGGCTTTGGCCAACCCGCAGAGCAGGGGCCAGCAGATATTGGCGTGATCGCCGGCCGCCACGCCGATGGCGAGGTGCCCGTCAGAGATGCGCGCTTCGTTGGCCATGATGCTGATATCGGCCATCAGCGCAACCGCCAGACCGGCACCGACGGCAACGCCATTGATGGCGGAAATGATGATCTTCTTGCAGTGCACCATTCGCTGCACCAGGTCGGTCGCTTCCTCCATCACCTCCAGCACCTGCCGTTGATCCCCGGTGAATCCCTGAATCCATTCCAGATCACCACCCGCGGAGAAGGCCTTCCCGGCACCGGTGACGACCACGACCGAGGTCTCATCGTCGGCGTCGATGTCCAGCCACACCTCACTGAGTCCTTTGTGCAGCTGGGCATCGGTGGCGTTGTATTTGTCCGGGCGGTTGATGGTCATCCACAGCACGCCGTGGTCGCGGCGTTCGAAGGCCAATCCCGGGTACTTGTCGAACCAAACGGAGGTGTCATCGCTCATGTCGTGATCATGGCAGATTGGCAACCTACGCTGGACCAACAATGCATCCCGCCGAGCGATTCACTGCGCGATTCACTGCGCGATTCACCGACGAGTGGAACCAGATTGTGGCGGCCCCGGATCCGGCATGGCGGGCCACGGGAAACGACCTGCGGGCCCGGCACCAGGAGTCCTGGCGTGCGTACCACGGCGTCCAACATGTGCTGGCGGTCATCGACGCCCTTCGGGCGTTGTCCGTGGACCTCGATACCAAGCCGTCAACGGCCCACATGCTCGCGGCCTTCTTTCATGATGCGATCTATGACCCGACCGCGACCGGCGGAGTCAACGAACAAGCCAGCGCCCGTCTTGCCGAAGAGACATTGGCGGAGGTGGTTGCTGCTGGACAGCTTCGACCCCAGACCCTCCAGGACGCCGCCGCGATGATTCGTGCGACAGCCGGTCACCAGCTGATTCCGGTGCCGGGGGCCGACGTCTTCCTGGACGCTGACCTTTCGATCCTTGCGGCTGAACCGGACATCTACCGCAGGTACACGCAGGCAATCCGGCGGGAGTACGCCCATGTTGAGGAGGAGGCGTTTCGCGCCGGACGAGCGCAGATTATGACGGCATTCCTGGAACGGGACCAGCTGTACTTTTCGGCGCCCGGTCGCAATCGTTGGGAGACAGCAGCTCGTCGAAACGTTGCGGCCGAGATTGCTGAACTGTCAGCTGACGTCTGATTCGGGAGCGGCCTCATCAGTCTGACCGCTCGCATCGGGAGCCGACACGTCGATGAGGTGGCCCATCCGATTCTTCTTGGTCTCCAGGTAGCGAAGATTCTCTTCGGTTGTCTCACCCAGCAGCGGGACTCGCTCCACGATCTGCAGGTTGTACCCCTCAAGGCCGCCGTACTTCGCCGGGTTGTTGGTCAGCAGACGCATGCGGGAGATACCAAGGTCGGAAAGTATCTGGGCCCCAATGCCGTACTCGCGGGAGTCGGCGGGAAAGCCAAGCGCCAGGTTGGCTTCCACGGTGTCCATGCCCTCGTCCTGCAGGGCGTAGGCCCGGAGTTTGTGGCCCAGCCCGATGCCTCGGCCCTCATGGCCTCGGAGGTACAGCAGAACGCCCTGATCGGCTTCGGCGATGAGACGCAGTGCGTTTTGCAGCTGCGAACCGCAGTCGCATCGGACCGACCCGAAGATGTCGCCGGTGAGGCATTCGGAGTGGACCCGAACCACCGGATCGCCCTTGGTTTCATCGCTCAGATCACCGCGCACAAACGCGACGTGTTCGGTGTCGTCAAGCATGTTCCGGTAGGAGATCGCAGTGAACTCGCCGAATGGCGTGGGGATTCGGGCGGTGCCCGAACGGGTGACCAGACGTTCGTTGCGATGCCGGTACCGAATCATGTCGGCAATCGAAATGATTGGCAGATCGTGCTCCGCAGCAAACTCCATCAGTTCGGGGAGGCGCGCCATTGAGCCGTCTTTGCTGACGATCTCGCAGAGCGCGCCTGCGGGCTCCAAGCCGGCCATGACCGCCAGGTCAACACCGGCTTCGGTGTGACCAGCCCGCTTGAGAACACCTCCGGCTCGGGCTCGGAGCGGAAAGATGTGGCCGGGGCGAGCGAACTCGCCAGCGGTGATTGCCGGGTTGGCGAGCGCCTGGCAGGTCACGGCCCGGTCACTGGCCGAGATGCCGGTGGTCGTTCCATCCAGAAGGTCGACGGTCACCGTGAATGCGGTGCGCATTGCCTCGGTGTTGTTGTCCGGGACCATCAGCGGCAGACGCAGGGTTTCGGCCCGCTCGTCGGTGATGGCACAGCAGACCACGCCACTGGTATGGCGAACCATGAACGCCATGGACTCTTTGGTCATGGCGCTCGCCGCCATGATGAGGTCGCCCTCGTTCTCGCGATCCTCGTCGTCCACCACCACAACAAATTTGCCGGCGGCGATGGCTTCGATGGCTTCGGGGATGGTGTTGAGGCTCATGGTTGCTCTCTGAATGTGTAGGGATGGTCGAGGGGTGTTGCAGGATTGAACAGGCTCAGGAGAAGAGCAGCTGACGCTCCACGTATTTGGCCAGAATGTCGACTTCGATGTTCACCGGGTCGCCCGGGCTGCGGGCCCCCAGATTAGTGACCGCGGCCGTGTGGGGAATAATCGCAATCTCAAACCAGTCGGCGTCCGGCGGTGGCGCCACTGCCGCCACGGTCAGGCTGATGCCGTCCAGCGCCACGGACCCTTTTTCGACCACATAGCGAGCCAGCGAGGGGTCCAGACCAAATCGGTAGCGGAACGATCCATCGTCCATGGGGGTGATGGAAATCACCCTGGTCACGCCGTCCACATGACCTTGGACCACGTGGCCCCCCATGCGATCGGTAGGTCGAAGCGGGCGTTCGAGGTTGACGGCGTCACCGACAACGAGAGCTCCCAGACTGGTGCGGTCCATGGTTTCGGGCACCGCATCCGCGGTCCATTGGGCGTCAGTGAAATCGACGACGGTGAGGCAGCAACCGTTTACCGCGATGGAGGCACCCATCTGCACGTCGGTGAGGACGTCGCTGGCGGCAATCTGGATCTGCACGCCCGATCCGGCCGGGGTGATGGCGGTGACCCGGCCTTGTTCCTCGACGATTCCCGTAAACATGTCTGCCTCTCTTCCGCCCCGCAAAACTATATGAAGCCCAGCCCGCAATTGTCCCGCAGCGTATGCTGCGGGCGTGCGCTTTCAGTCTCCGCCGCAACCGGCAGCCTCGAGGTCCGGGCCCGCATCCGCTGGTCTCGCCGGGCTGGGCGCTCTTCCGGCGTCGATGGACGAGTCGGGAGCTGACGGACCGCCGTGGTTCACCCGGGTTGGCGGGGTGATCGGTTCGGCTGACGTGCTCTTGCAGAGTCCGGGCGCGGCCGCAGATCTGGCTCGGCGACATGTCGCCGAAGGCGCGTCGTTTCTGGTGATTGATGCGGGTCAGGAGAACCCGGCGGCGTCGGTTGCTGCGATTCGATCCTTGGCGGACACTTCAGGTTTTGCTCAGGACCCCCTTGGCGTCTTTGCCCTCGTGGCCAACGTCGATCAGGTGGCGTCGCTGGCGGCCGCCGGGGTTGATGGCGTGGTTGATGCAACTGGTCCGCATGAGGTTGGCATCGCCCAGGCGGCGGCCGCCCACTCGGTGAGGTTGATGGTCAGCGTGGGGGCGACCAGCGCTCCGGCTCCGCAACGGGCCTTGGCGCTCAGTGCCAAACTGGCGGCATCGGAGGCGGCGGGTCTGGCCGATGATCAGCTGGCGGTGCTTGAGGTTCTGGACCCAGAGTTGGTCCGCCAGATCCAGCCGATCCTTGACCTTCGCCGGCCAACCGCAATCCTGCTGCGCGCGCAGAGCGATCCGGCGGAGAGCGTCGCGGCGCATGCGCTTGCGGCATCCATGGGCGTCAGCATGATCCTCACTCGTGACGTTCAGGCGGCCCGGAGGTCGGTACATCTGATCGACACCGTGGTCGGCATCCGGGTGGCCGAGCAATGATCGGGGCTACGGCGTGATTCCGGTGCAACTCTTCAGTGGCAACGATGAGATCCTCCTGGCCGAAGCAGTGCGCTCGGCCATTGGCGAAGCGGTGGGAGCTGAACCGCCGGAGCTGGCCGTCGAGAATCTGGAAGAGGCCGCATATGACGCCGATGGGGAGTGGACCATGGCGCCGCTGGTGGATGCGGCTCAGACCCCGCCGTTCCTGACGTCGCGCCGAGTGGTGGTCGGCAGGGATCTGGCCCGATTTTCCACCCAGGATGCGGTGGCTGGTCTGGTCGAGTACCTGGCCGATCCGCTGCCGACCACCGCGCTGATTCTGGTGTGGAACAAGGGACCAAAGCTCCAGAGTCGAGTGGGCGGTGTTCCAAAGAAGTTGACCGAAGCAGTGAACGCGGCCGGTGGTTCGATCGTCAAGGTCGCCACCCCCACCGGCAAGGCCGCAACGGGTTGGTTCAACGATCAGATCAAGGCCTCGCCGGTGACCATCGACCCGGCCGGACGCAAGATGCTGGCGGACCACCTTGGCGAAAACGCCAACCGCCTGGGTTCGATTCTGTTGGCATTGGAAGGTCGATTCGGCGCCGGCGCCAAACTCACCTCTGCCGACATTGAACCGTTCATCGGCGATCAGGGCGGCGTTCCGCCGTGGGAGCTGACCGATGCCATGGCGGACGGGAATATCGCTCTGACGCTTGAGAAGTTGCAGCGCATGAGCGGCGGCGGCGATCGTCATCCGCTGGCCACGTTGTCGATTCTGACCACGCACTACGGCCGCATCGCCCGCCTCGATGGCGCGCCGATCGGTGGCGAGAAGGAGGCCGCCGCCCTGCTGGGCATGAAAGGCTCGACCTTCCCGGCCAAGAAGGCGCTGTCGCAATGTCGGCGGATGGGCACCGAACGCATTCGCGACTGTATGGAACTCATTGCCGTTGCTGACCTTGACCTTCGCGGCAAGACCGCGGCCGACGCGGGGTCGGTCATGGAGATTCTGGTGGCGCGGCTGGCCCGGCTCAGCCGCTGACGGCCATCCCGGTGTCCGACGACCAAATCCAGATCCAGTGGCGTGGCGACTTTGACGACGCAGCTGTTCAACGGGTTCATGATCTTGCGTTCGGTGAGGATCGGTCACCTTCGCCAGACCCGTGGAGTGAACGCGCGGCGCGATGGAGCTTGGGTTGGGTTACGGCCCGAGACCGTGGCGAGCTTGTGGGTTTCCTCAACGTGCTGACCGACGGCGGCACCCATGCCTGGCTGCAGAATGTGGTGGTTGCCCCGGACCATCAGCAGGCAGGGATCGGCGAGGCGATGGTGGAGCAGGCGTGTGCGCGGGCTGGCCAACGGGGCTGCATCTGGATGCACGTCGACTTCGCACCCGAAGCAGCAACGTTGTATTTCGATCGGTGCGGTTTCCTGTCGACAGATGCAGGGCTTCGCCGACTGCAGTGATCGAACTGCGGCGATCAGGGCGTGCGGCAAAGCTGCTGGGGATTGGTCCCTGTGTTTGTGCCGAATATTGAGGTGCTTCATCTCGACCAGGAGGCCCGCAACGACGGCGTCGTTCTTTTGACGATGGGTCGGAATTGACGGGCGATTCACAAGACAAGCGATCGGGAACTGCTGATTGCCTTTGCTCCTTCCGGTGAGATCGTCTGGCGGGGTGACCTGCCGTTCGCCACGGCGCAATACTTGATCCGGATGGATTGCCGACATTCGCGGCGAAGGCTGGAACGGCTTCCGCTCCCAGTTTCTGCCACCCGACTTTCTCCAACCGACCGAAGAGAACGGACCCACGCTGAGTGTCAAAACCGGTCATTACTTCTGGGTTCGGGGTGGGGGGTCGGGTGGGATTTCGTTGGCGGTGGCGGGTCGGGTGGTCCAGCACTGGTTCTGCTGGTCTCTGATCACGGTCATCTTGTCCTGGTGGACCTGCCGGTGACATGACCCGCACAACAGCACCATCTGATCAATATCGGTTCGGCCTTTCAGAAGCGCGTGCCACGGCATCACATGGTGGGCCTGGCAGCGGTGCGCGGGCGCATCGCACAGAACACAGCCTTTGTCCCGAATAGTCAAAGCAAGATGTTGCGCCGCGGACGCGTGTCTTCGTTTTCGCCCCAGCCATAACGGCTGGCCTGCGGTATCAAAAAGCAGACCAACCAGATCACCATGAGCAACATATTTCGCGAGGACAGCGTCAGAAATGGGGCCGGTCCCGATCTGTTCGGCGCACCCGTGGGGGTCGTGACCGACCAGTTTGTCGAGACTCACCGTCACCACGACCGTCGGCTTCGCACTCGACGACGCCCCGCTACCAGAACCCATCAGCCGGTCGGTGAACCCGTCGAAGAGGCGTTGATCATGGGTGCGTGGATGTTCGCCCAGGGGCAGGTTGCGGCCGCCGTCTTCGCGGTACAACCGGTCGGCATCAATCTCGGCTTGGGCCCATACGGCGTCGCGGAACGCCTGGTCGCCGGCTATCGCCAGCGCGGGGACACCGTCGCGGGTGGTGAACTTCCAGATCGCGCGACGCTGCCGTTCGTACTGGTACTTCTCATCGGCGGTAGACGCGCTCTCCCTTTCATTGAGCCAGTCCCGGACAATGCGTTTGCCCTGGTCGGGCCCGGCGGCGCCGACCTTGTTGATCAGATGGTCATCAAAGAGGGCATCGTCATCAGATTTGGCGGCGGCGCTGGCCAACAAATCCAGTTCTTCGCCCGATAACGAACCATCGTCCAATCGGTCACCGAGGCCGGGATTGGCGGCGATTGCTTTGCCTCGGGCGGCGCGTTTGGTGCTCTCGCGTTTGGAGACCCCTCGCCGGCGCGCCAGCCGCGACGCGCGCCGGTCATCGCCATCATCATCGGTGACCACCCGCGCCAGCAATCCGGCCTCAACCGCGTCAAAGACCTGTCGAACCTGGGCGCACCATGTCAACCCGGCGGTCGGTGTCATCACCGCCACCGCCGCCGCCACCGCATCAACATGACCGCGCAGCACAGAAGGCTCCGAAAGGTCATCAATCGGATTGTCCATCAACGTCATGGGTCCATGGTAGTCGAACGTACGTTCGATGCAAGGGGAAAACCCTGTGGAAATCGCGGCGAGGAAGCGGGCCTGTTTGCCGTAAGAATTGGTTTGACCGGTACGGAGCGGCCTGGCAAAGGTCGAGTATGAAATTCTCCGGGGTTCGACCATTCTTCATTCCGGTTTTGTTTCTTCTGGCCGCCGGGTGCTCCAGCGGCAGCGATTGAGTACCGGCCGGTGAGGAGTTCTCAATCGCGGGATGGCTGCGCAATCGCGGGATGGCTGCGCAATCGCGGGATGGCTGCGCAATCGCGGGATGGCTGCGCGAGCTTCCGGCGGACGCGCTCCTCGACCGTGCCGACGACGTTGATCCACAACGGCTCTCCCCGTACCTGGGGTCGCTGCCGGGACCTGGCTCGGAGACCTTTGTGTGGCTGCCACGTCTGCTTGACAATGGGTCCTGGTATCCGGAGGAGTTCCGGAGCGAGTTCGACTTCTCCGTCGCCAAAACGTTGGCCAACGACCAGCAGGGGCTGGCCGCAGCAGAGCGGCTCGACACATGGAAGGTCAGATCAGCCGTTCTGCGCGGCGGACCGGTCGAGGTATTTGGCGGAGGAGGCCGGTGATGGTTCATCGACCGTGTGTCGGAATCGCCGCGATGGCCCGCTAGCCTCTGTAAGTCCGAAAGCTAGAGAGTTCGTCATGGCAAACATCAAGTCAGCAATCAAGCGGAACCGCCAGAACGAGGTTCGGCGCGCCCGCAACAAGACAGTGCATTCTGAGGTCCGTACGCGGACCAAGGCAGCGCTCGCAACCGCAGGTACCGATGATGGTCCTGAGGCCCTCAAGATGGCTATCAAGCGCATCGACAAGGCCGTTTCCAAAGGCAAGATCCACAAGAACACTGCTGCTCGCAAGAAGAGCCGCCTGATCAAGCAAATCCGTCTGATCGAAGCTGGCGTATAGCCGGCTGGCGCCGCTGGCGCTTGCGACAACCCGCCCTGCTCATCACGAGTGCGGCGGGTCTTTTGCTTTTTGATGCCGTTCGACCGAGCGCACCGGTGAGCTTCGGCCCCTGGCCGGCCGGACAGTAGTTTCTCTCCCATGGAATTCCGAACCATTGCCATTGCCCATATGGCGTTCACGCTGGCGATGGTTGGATTCATGACCACCGTGCAACTGGTTATCTATCCGCAATTCCGCAAGGTCGCCGAGCTTGACTTTGCCGCCCATGTATCCAGCCATGGCCAGGGCATTGTCCTCCCGCTGTTGGTCTTCGCCCCGGCTGAGGTCCTCCTTGGCCTGATGGTGTGGCTCCGAGCACCGTCGGGAACCGAGAAGACGGTCGCCTTCGTCGCGGGCCTGCTGCTGGTGGTGGCCTGGACCGCGACCGCGGTGTGGTACGGCCCTCTGCATGGCCGCTTGGCCAACGAGGCCTACGACGCGGCGCGCATTTCGCAACTGATCTCCACCAACTGGGTCCGAACCGTCATCTGGGGCGCCCGAGGCCTGCTGGCCACGTGGTTGGTCTGGCTGGCAACGACCTGAGCGGCAGTAGGCTTCGCAGTTCGTATGGACCTGTCCCGCATCCGCAATCTCTCCATCATTGCCCACATCGACCACGGCAAGTCGACCCTCGCTGACCGCATGCTCGAAATCTGTGGTGCCGTCGACGCCCGTGACATGCGCGAGCAATACCTCGACTCCATGGACATCGAGCGCGAGCGTGGCATCACCATCAAATTGCAGTCGGTGCGCTTGGAACATGAGGGCACCACCATCCACCTCATCGACACGCCGGGTCACGTGGACTTCGGTTACGAGGTCAGCCGTTCGCTGGCGGCTTGTGAGGGCGTGATTCTTCTGGTGGACGCGGCCCAGGGGATCGAAGCGCAGACGCTTGCCAACGCCTATCTGGCGTTGGAGAACAATCTGGAGATTGTCGTTGCGCTCAACAAAATCGACCTGCCGGCGGCGGACCCGGAGCGGTACGCCGGCGAGATCGAGCAGGTGCTTGGTGTCCCGGCCGAAGACGTGCTCCTGATTTCGGCCAAGACGGGCGAAGGCGTCAAAGAACTTTTGGACGCGGTCGTCGAGCGGATCCCCGCACCGGAGGGAGACCGGGACGCGCCCCTCCAGGCGTTGATCTTTGACTCCCATTTCGACCAGTACCGCGGGGTGGTCAGTTCGATCCGGGTGTTCAACGGCGTGATGAAGCACGAAGCAAAGCTGCGCTTCATGCAAGCCGACGCCGAACACGTGGCCGATGAGATCGGCGCTCGAACGCCGGACAACACCCCCCTCAAAGAGCTCGGCCCGGGCGAGGTGGGCTACCTGATTGCCGGTATCAAAGACGTTGGTGAAGCGCGGTCGGGTGAGACGGTCACCACTGCTCGCAAGTCGGCCACCGAAGCCCTCGACGGCTACCGCGAACCCAAGCCCATGGTCTTCAGCGGTTTGTACCCCATAGAAGGCGACGACTTCTCGGCGCTGCGCGAAGCACTGGAGAAGCTGCAGCTCAACGACAGCAGCTTCACCTACCAACCCGAGACATCAGGTGCCCTGGGTTTCGGTTTCCGCTGTGGCTTCCTGGGCCTACTCCACATGGAGATTGTTCGGGAGCGGCTGGAACGCGAGTTTGACCTCCGCCTCATCTCCACGGCGCCATCGGTGGAGTATCGGGTGCACAAGACCAACGGCGATGTGCTGACCATCGACAACCCCTCGGAGATGCCCGACGGCGCCGAGATCGACTTCATCGAGGAGCCGTACCTCAAAGCGACAGTGATCTCGCCGTCGGAATTCACCGGCGCGTTGATGGATCTCTGCCAAACCCGGCGCGGCGAGATGATCAAGATGGAGTATCTGTCGCCCGAGCGGTTGGAGCTGCAGTACCGCCTGCCGCTGGCCGAAGTGGTCATGGACTTCTTCGACCAGATGAAGAGCCGCACCCAGGGGTACGCCAGCCTGGATTACGACTCCGACGGGTATGACCGCGCGGATCTGGTGAAGGTGGACATCCTCCTGCAAGGCGAACCGGTGGATGCGTTCAGCAGCATCGTGCATCGCACGGCCTCTGACGACTACGGACGCAAGATGACCGAAAAGCTCAAAGAGCTGATCCCTCGGCAGCAGTACGACGTGCCAATTCAGGCGGCCATCGGCGGCCGGATCCTGGCCCGACAAACGGTGAAGGCGTTCCGCAAGGACGTGACCGCCAAGCTCTACGGCGGCGACATCACCCGGAAGAACAAGCTTCTGCAGAAGCAGAAGGCCGGAAAGAAACGCATGAAGTCCATTGGACGCGTGGATGTACCCCAGGAAGCGTTCGTTTCCGCACTGAAGCTCGACGACTGAGAGCGCCAACCCCAGATAGCCTCACAGGCGTGGATACGGAGTTGTTGGGAGAACGCAAGGAGGCAATCCTGCGGGCGGTCGTTCAGGGGTACATCTCCACGTCTCGCCCGGTCGGATCCGCCACCGTTTCCGCGGAAAGCCAACTCCAGGTCTCTTCGGCCACCATCCGCAAAGACCTCGGTTCGCTCGAAGAAGACGGGTACCTCCAGCAGCCCCACACCAGCGCCGGACGGGTACCCACCGAGAAGGGCTACCGCTACTTCGTTGACCTGCTGATGCAGCCGGCCGAACTCGATGGCGTCCGCCAGGAGCGCATCAGCGAGTTCTTTGAACGCACCCATGGCGAGCTTGAACGGATGTTGCGGCAGACCTCCAGCCTGCTGGCTGGGGTCACCGACTACACCGCTGTCGTCGTTCCTCCCGCACCCGACACCGCCACCGTGCTTTCCTCGCAACTGGTGGAGATTTCGGCGGGGGTGGGTCTGCTGGTCGTTGTGCTGTCCAACGGGGGAGTGGAGCGCCGCAGCATCGATCTCCCCGATGGTTTCAACAACACGCAGGTCGCCGAGGCCAGCGAGCTTGTTTCCAAAGCCCTGGTGGGCATCGGCGAGCAGTTTGTTGACATGCCCGCCCATCGCGATTCTGAGGTCGCGAGCGTCGCGGCGGCCGCCATCGATGCGTTTGGCGCCCCCGAACGCCGTGGCAACCGGCTCTTTGTTGGTGGTGCGCACAGCGTGGCCGGAACCTTTGAAGAGTCCGAAGTGGCCGAGAGCGTGCTTGCGATGTTGGAGAAACAGTTCCTCGTGGTCTCGCTCATCCGCGACCTGCTGGACCGAGGCAAGCGAGTCTCCATCGGCACCGAAACCGGAATGGAAGATCTCAATGAGTGTTCGGTGGTCGTTGCCCCCTACGTTGTGGAAGGGCAGGAGATCGGCTCGATTGGCGTTCTTGGGCCCACTCGCATGAACTACCCGCAGGCGTTGGCCGCGGTGGCGGTGGTGAGCTACCAGCTCGGCGTCACGCTCAGCGAACGTTGATGGTGGCACCAGGACGAGATTGATATGAGCACCGACTACTACGAACTACTTGGCATTCCGCGCACGGCAACGCCTGAGGAACTGAAGAAGGCGTATCGCGGTCTGGCGCGCGATCTCCACCCCGACCGCAATCCCGGCGACGCCGAAGCCGAGGCCCGATTCAAAGAGATCGCAGTGGCGTATGAGACGCTGAGCGATCCGCAGCGCCGAGCCCAATACGACCGCTACGGCGCCACCGGCAACAATGCGGGCGCCGGCTTTGGCGGCGGGGGACTCAACGACATTTTCGATGCCTTCTTCGGCGGCGGCGGCAACCCGTTTGGCGGAGGCACACAGACCGCCCAAGCCCGCCGCCAGGGCCCCGATCTGGAAGTCGTGGTGGACGTCGCCTTTGAAGAAGCCATCCTCGGCGGCGCCAAAGAATTCTCGACCCGCACCGCTATTCCCTGCGAGCCATGCGAAGGGAGCGGCAGTGAGGAGAGCGGCGGTGTCACCCGTTGCGCACAGTGTCAGGGCCAGGGGCTGGTACGCGAGGTTCGTCAGTCCATCCTTGGCCAGATGATGTCCACGGTCGAATGCCCGGCCTGCTCCGGCAGCGGCGAACTTGTCGAAGATCCGTGCCTCACGTGTTCGGGCGAAGGCCGCAACATCACCGAGAAGACCTACACCGTCGACGTTCCGGCCGGCGTGGATTCCGGCTCGACTCTGCGGCTGACCGGCCGCGGCGCCGCCGGAGTTCGAGGCGGCGGTTTTGGTGATCTCTACGTCAAAATCCGAGTTCAGCCCCATGAGCGTTTCCGTCGTGAAGGCAACGATCTGATCTCTGAACTCAATGTGCCATTCACCGTGGCCACTCTTGGCGGACTGGTGAACTTCGAAACCATTGACGGGGCCGAAGACCTGGTGGTTCCGGCCGGCAGTCAGCCAGGAAGAGTCTTTCGCCTTCGTGGCCGCGGCGTACCGCAGGTGCGGGGCCGAGGCCGGGGGGATCTGTTGGTGCGCCTTGTGGTTGAGACACCCACCGATCTCACCGAAACCGAAGAACGTCTGCTTCGCGATCTTGCCGCATCTCGCGGTGACGATGTGGCGCCGGCCGAGCGAGGCTGGTTCAGCCGTATTCGCTCCGCCTTCACCTGAGCAGGCCCGTGGAAGTCACCGATCCGGCCGATGCTCTGCTGCACCACGGTGGTCCACATGTTTTCGTTTCTGACCTCGCAGCTCCAACGTTGGCCGATGACGACTATCACCATCTGAGCCGGGCTCTGCGGCTGCGCGACGGGGATGCGCTCACCCTCGGCGATGGGCGGGGGAGTTGGCGCTCAGCTCGCTTCGGAGCAACGCCGGATCTGGCCGGCCCGGTCAGGGTGGTGGCCACCAAGTCGCCGTCGATCTGCATTGGCTTCGCCCTGGTGAAAGGTTCCAAGCCCGAGATGGTGGTTCAGAAACTCACTGAGCTGGGTGTCGACCGGATCGTGCCGTTCACCGCCGAACGTTCGGTCGTTCGTTGGGATGACGCCAAAGCGGAGCGCAACCTCACGCGGTTGCGCCGAGTCGCGCGGGAGGCGGCCATGCAATCGCATCGGGCCTGGTTGCCGTCGGTGGAGCCGTTGACATCCTTTGGTGCGCTGGCCAACGTTGCCGGAGTTGTTCGGGCCGACATGGACGGCGTGCCAGCGGGTCTGGCGCTGTCACGCGGCGACGATGGAGTCGTCGTCCTGATAGGGCCGGAAGGGGGCTGGTCCGATGACGAGCGGTCAGCGGTGCCGACCGCCCATCGCTTCGGTCAGCACGTGATGCGAGCCGAGACTGCGGCAATCGCCACCGCCAGCCTGCTGGTGTCCATGCGCATGGACGCGGGCAACCGGCCCCGTTGAGCCATGTCCCGAACCGAGGAAAAGCATGCTCATGTGGGTTTGGACATGGCAAATGTCGTAAGCTGACCCGGGCACAAAACATCAACCCGACGCTGGCCAATGGTGGTCTCGGTCGGTCCGTCACCAACGGTGGTCAACCGACCGCCGAAAACGGTTCGCGGCACAAGCGAAGTTCATGGGAAGGTCAGCAATGTCGACTGAAGATTCGAGCCATCTGGAAGCGGGCTACATTCGCATGGTCGGTGCTCGACTCCGCACCATCCGGCGGCAGAAGCGCATGTCGCTCCAGGAGGTCGAAGCCACTTCGGCCAAAGAGTTCAAGGCATCGGTTCTTGGAGCCTACGAACGTGGAGAGCGGGCAATCTCGGTTCCCCGCCTGCAACGTCTGTCCCGCTTCTACAACGTTCCCGTCGACCAACTTCTCCCGGCCAACGAAGCCGGATTTGGTGTGGAGCCAGTGGATGTGGTCGACCTTGCTGGGCGGCCACGCAAAGCTGGTCCCATCACCCTTGACTTGGCCCGCCTTGACAGATTGGTTGGCGCCCAAGCCGAAATGTTGACCCGCTACCTGACCACCATCCAGGTGCAACGTCAGGACTTCAACGGTCGGATGCTGACCGTGAGAGCCGATGACGTGCGGGCCATCGCCTGCATTCTTGGGGTTCGCCCCGAGGGGGCCGTTGGTCGCCTCGACGACCTGGGCCTGGCCTACAGCCGCTGATCCGCCAGCCCACTAACCCCGATCGGCCATCTCCACATAGGAGCGCTTGGCTTCACCGGTGTACAGCTGGCGGGGGCGGGTGATTGCGGTGCCCTGCTCCAACATCTCGTTCCAGTGAGCCAACCAGCCCGATACGCGGGGGATGGCAAACAGGACGGTGAACATGTCGGTCGGTATCCCCAGTGACTGGTAGATCAGACCGGAGTAGAAGTCCACGTTGGGGTAAAGCTTGCGCTCGATGAAGTACTCGTCGTTCAGTGCGTACTCTTCGAGCTTGAGGGCGATGTCCAGGCGAGGGTTGGAGCCGGTGGCCTTGAACACGCCTTCGGCGGCTTCTTTGATGATCTTGGCTCGAGGGTCGTAGTTCTTGTAGACCCGGTGGCCGAAGCCCATGAGGCGTTGCTCGCCCTTCTTGACCGAATCGACGTAGTCGTCGACCTGGTCGAAGCTGCCGATTTCGTCCAGCATCTTGAGTACCGCCTCATTGGCTCCGCCGTGGCGCGGTCCGTAGAGGGCCGCGGCCCCGGCAGCAACGGCGGAGTAGGGGTCCGCATGCGAGCTGCCCACGGTGCGGACGGCGGTGGTGGAGCAGTTCTGCTCGTGATCGGCGTGCAGGATGAACAGCACGTCCAGTGCCTTGCTGATGGCGGGGTCACAGGTGTAGTTGGGTTCGGCGACCTTGAACATCATGGACAAGAAGTTGGTGGCAAAGTCAAGATCGTTGGAGGGGAAAACGAACGGCATTCCGTCACCGAATCGAGCCGCGCCGGCCGCCATGGTTGGCATCTTGGCGATCAAGCGGGTCATCTGCAGCATCCGGTTTTCCGGGTCCTCGATGTCTTTGGCTTCGGGATAGAAGGTCGACAACGCGGCCACGGTGGAGATCAGCATGCCCATGGGGTGGGCGTCGTAGTGAAAGGACTCCATGAAGCGCTTGCGGAAGTTCTCGTGAATATAGGTGTGGTGCGTGACGTCGTGCACCCAGGCGTCGTACTGCTCGGTGGTGGGCAGCTCGCCGTTGATCAGCAGGTACGCAACCTCGAGATAGGTCGACTTCTGCGCCAACTCCTCGATCGGGTAACCGCGGTACTCAAGAACACCTTCGGCGCCGTCGATCCACGTGATGTCGCTGCGCGTGGCGGCGGTGGTCTTGAAACCCGGGTCCAGAAACCACAATCCCGGGACGAGTTTCTGCCATTCCTTGCCGTCTATACCGCCATTGACTATCGGGACTTCGACCGATTCACCGGACCGATTGTCGGTGATTGTGATCGATTCAGGCACGTGGTTCTCCTATGAGGTTTCAGCGCTTCGTAAGCCCCCCACACTAGCGACCGGGACGGGCGGTGGGGTCACCCGGTCTGCGACGGCGTGGATTCGGCCGCATATATGCCAACAAGGGACGGTGCGGTTGTGCCTACGGCGCGCCGAATTGCCTCGCCCACCGCCATGGACGGCAGTGATTCGGTGCCCTGACGGTTGACCAGACCGACGGTTCGGCGGCTGATGCCGCGGACCTTGCGAGGGGTTGGTTCATGGTCGGCGGGAACCGCCGAAGCCGGCAACAGCGCAGCTCCCACTCCCTGGACCGCAAGCGACTCGATCAGCCGAATGCCATTGAACTCATAGGCAGCCACCATGCGAGCGCCCGAAACCGCAAACTCCCGATTCAACTCATCGCGGAACGCCGATCCTTCAGGAGCCGCCAACAGCGGCACGCGGTCAAGATCCTCCACGCTGGGTTCGGGCGAGGCCACCAGCATGTGTCCGACCGGCAGCACCAAAAGGATGTCTTCTTCAAACAGACGGGTCACCTGCAACTGATGGCGTTCCAGCGGGAGGTTGACCACACCCAGATCGATTTTTCCTTCGCCAACGCCGGCCACGATGTCGTTGGATGCAGCTTCGGTCACCAGCAACTCGACTTCGGGAAACCGGGTTGCAACATCGGCCAGCAGCGGCGGCACCAGCCACCGGGCGGTGGAGGAGTGGATTCCCAAAGTGACCTGACCGATGACCACGTCCCGTAAACCGGCAATGTCGGAATGAATGGCGTCCATGTGAGAGACAATGGTGCGAGCCCGGGCCGCAACAATGGCGCCTTCGCGGGTGAGGGATCGGGTAGTGCGATTGACCAGCTCGGCGCCAACGCTGGCCTCCAGTCGGGCAATGCGCGCCGAAATGTTGGACTGCACGGTGTGGAGCGCATCGGCGGCGGCAGAAAAACTGCCATGATCCGAGATGGCGAGCAACGCCTCAAGCTGACGCAAATCCATGGATACGACTTTCTCCTGGTGCCTTACCCGTGGGTATTTGTACCCATATTGGGTTACTCAATCTGTACGGTGGAATGTGAGATCCCGCACTATCTGATTTAATGATAGACGATATCTCGATTTGTTGTTGGACCGAGCTTGTGCATTCATTCACAATGTTTACATACCGCAAAGCAACAAGCCTCAACCCCCCGAGGCAGCTTTGCGAAAGTCGAAAGTACGTCCCCCCCGACGCTTTCAGACGACAGAAGAGGCCGGCTCCCCCGCCGGTCTCTTCGCTTTTTGGGTGTCGGTGCGCCGTTCAATAGCCCTGGCGCTCAACAGCATTGGCGTGTCGTGCGGTCCGGACCTGGCGTCTTGTGGTTACCGGTCCAACTCGATGGTGAGTGGGGCGTGGTCTGAGGCTCCTGGTTGCCCGCGTTCATGGCGGTCAACCTCCACGCGGGTGACGCGGGTTGCGGTGGCGGGGTCCGTCAGCGCGTGGTCCAGTCGCCAGCCACGGTCGCTTTCGTAGAAGTCGCTGCGGCGGTTCCACCAGGTGAAAACGTGCTCGTCGCCAAAGGCTTCACGAACCACGTCAACCAGTCGGCCATCCAACAACGCATTGAACGCGGCCCGCTCCCGGGGGCTGGTCAGATTTCGTTTGCGGTACCGCGACGGTTCCCATACATCAACATCAAGGGGCGCGATGTTGAGGTCACCGATCAGCACGGTTGGTTGGTCGGCTTCGTTGTCGATGTCCATCCAGGCGCCCAGCAGCTGAAACCAGGCGAGCTTGATGTCATGGTGATGCGTCCCCACCTTTCGGCCGTTCGGGGCGTAGGCGGTGTGCACGCGGACATCGCCACAGGTTGCCGAGATGCTTCGCGGTTGGGCCAGCGGGCCGACGGCCCCGGGGAAGCCGACCTGAGGATCGGTCAGCCCCACCCGACTGGCCACGGCAAGACCGGCGTGGCCGGTGGAGTCGGCCAGCAGTAGTTCGTAGTCGCGCTCGGCGAATGCGGCCCGGGGGAACTTGGCGTTGGCCACTTTGGTTTCCTGAAGGCACAGGACATCAGGTTGGTGGACGTCCACCCACGCCATCACTCGGTCCAGGCGAGCTCGGATGGAGTCGACGTTCCAGGTGGTCAGCTTCACGCAGGGGTGACGGTAACCGGGATCCCGTTCAGGACCGCATTGCCCGACAACGGGTCAATGATGCGATCGTCGGTCAGACGGTTGCTGTTCACCCCGGGTCGGCTTCGGGCGACGTGCATTTCAATGCCAGCTTCGTCATGGCCATGGCCAAACGGCAGGCACACAACGCCGGGCATGACATCAGTGGTGACCTGCACCGGGGCGGTGACCGCACCAACGCGGCTGGTGATCGTGGCCTGACCCCCTTCGGTCAGGTGGAGACGGGTGGCGTCATCGGGATGGACCTCCAGCGTGCACTTCTCCTTTCCTTTCACCAGGACATCCACGTTGCCCATCCACGTGTTGCACGAACGCAGGTCCCGCCGTCCAATCAGCATCAGGCCGTCGGTGGGTGGGGCCAGGTCGGCCTCGGCAAGGAGGCCGATGTCGGCGATGATCGAGGGCGGAGCCAGTTCCACCCGGCCCGACTCGGTTTGGATCCCCGCCGGGAAGCGCGGCGGCACCGGTCCAAAATCGATCCCGCTCGGATGATCGTTGGCCAGCTTGTGCAAGGTGAGCCCATCGGGATTGGTGCCGAAACCGTCGCCATGGCGACCGACGCGCAGCCGAAGGTCAATAATCTGCTCGGCCCAGTTCCATTGGGCGAGTTCGGCGAGAATGTCATCTTTGTCACGGCCGTGGATCGGGCTGGTGGCCGATGCCAGCTCCCGGTCCAGAAAGGCATCGAGAACCTGCGCATGGGCGAGCGCCGGATCTGCGGCGGCACCGAAGCCGAGCGCAATCAACGCGAGCTGCGAGAGAATCTGCGGTTCGTCGACGGCCCCGGCCGCGGGTGGCAGGGTGGGCGGGGAGTACCGGGCGAATGAGCGGATCATGTTGGTCTCGAAGACCATGTCGTAGTGACTGCGTTCAAGGGCGGACAGCGGAGGCAGAATGACGTCGGCGTGCCGGCTGCTGGCATTGATGTAGGGGTCAACCGCAACCAGCAGATCCAGATTGCCGAGCGCCTGGTTCAGGCGTTGGCTGTTGGGGAAGGATCGCACGGGGTTGCAGGCCATCAGGAACATGGCCCGGATCTTGTCGGTCCCGTCTCCGCTGCCTTCACATTCTTCGGCCAGGCGCGCGGCCGGGAACTCGCCTTTGATCTCCGGTGATCCGGTGACCGGCGATGTCCAACGACCAAGAGTGAATCCTCGTCCGCCGGGTTCGCCGTCGGGTTCGCGGGTGGTCGGTGCGCCGTTGAACACCACACCGCCTTCGGCGTCGAGGTTGCCCGTCAGGGCATTGATCACATCGGCGGCCCAGGATGCGGTGGAACCAAACCGGACGGTGTGATTGCCCATGCGGCCATAGACCACGGCGTGCTCGGCGGCAGCAAGCTCGTGGGCGATGCGGCGGGTGGTTGCGGCGTCGATGCCGCACGTTGCCTCCGCCCGTTCGGGACTGAACTCCGCCACCGCTGCCTTGACGTCTTCGACGCCCGCAATGTGGTCCTGGAGTCGGCCCAGACTGACCAGGTCGGCGGCGAAGAGCTCATTGATGATGGCCAACAGCCACACCGCATCGGTGCCGGGGGTGATGGTCAGATGTTCGGTGGCGTGGGCGGCGGTCCTGGTTCGGCGCGGATCGACCACGACCATCGAACCGCCCCGTTCAACCAACTTCTCCAGGTGGCCGGGCCAGTCGGGGATCGTGGCCAGAGACCCGTTGGATACCCACGGGTTGGCGCCGAGCATCAACAGGTAATCGGTCCGCCGGATATCGGGCAGCGGAAACATGTTCGGGTCTCCCCACATCAACCCTGAGGTCACATGCTTGGGCATCTGGTCCACCGTGGATGCGGAGTAGATCTGGGTGGAGCCCAAGGCCTTGAGAAACCCTCCCAGGTACAACTGGCCGCCCAGGTTGTGGACATTGGGGTTGCCAAGAACCGTGGCCACCGCATTGCGACCATGAGCTTCGATGATGGGGGTGAGCCGAGACTCAATCAGTTCGAATGCCTCAAGCCAGGACACCTCTCGCCACCCTGTGCCGCCGGCGCTCTGGTCCCGCACGACTGGTGATGTGAGTCGGTCCGGGTCCTCATGGAGTTGCTTGAGGGTGGAGCCCTTCGGACAGATGAAACCTTGCGAATGGGGATCGTTTCGATCACCCCGGATCCGAACGATCTGGTCGCCAGCAGCGGCGTCGTGTTTGACCGTGATCTCCAAACCGCAGCACGCCTCACAGAGAGGACACGTGCGGAAACGGGTGGAGGTTTCGTTCTCAACAGCCGGGTCGGTGGCGATGGAAGGATTCATACTCGGACAACTCCCTGGTCGGTTGCGTGCAGTGTTCGGCCGGGACGGGCACCGGTGTCTTCGCCGTCCACGAAGGTGACCTCGCCGGCCTTGATGGTCCAGCGGTACCCATCGACGTCCTGCAACAGACGTCGGCCATTGGCCGGCAGGTCGTTGACCATGTGCGGCGCGTGCAGATGCAGTTGATCCATGTCGATGAGGTTGATGTCGGCCAGCATTCCCGGCGCAACAACGCCGCGGTCCTGCAGGCCAAACGCCCGCGCGGTGGCCTGGGTCTGTTTATGGACCATCAGTTCTCGAGGCAGTAGTTCGCCGCGTCGCCGGTCACGAGTCCAGTGCGTCAGCAGGTAGGTGGGAAAGCTGGCGTCACAGATCAGTCCGCAGTGGGCGCCGCCGTCGCTGAGTCCGGCCACCGATGCCGGGTGCGAAATCATGTGACGAATCGCCTCGTGGTCGTGGTCCACGTAGCTACCCAACGGTGAGAACAACATCGCTCGGCCGTTGTCTTCGAGCATCCAATCCAAAACGACTTCCTGCGGGTGTTGACCGGTGCGCTGGGCTTCGGCGGCGGCGCTGGTCTCTGGTCGTGGTTCGTAGTCCGGTGGGTCGCCGAGTCGATACATCTGTGACCAGTTGGTGGCAAGGGTGGCCGACGCCTGGTTACGGGTCCGCGGTTCTTCGGCCAGAAGTGCGGCCCGCACCTCGGGGTGGTGCAGCCGCGCCATCAACGTGTCGTGGTCCAGGTCCCACATGGGGCGGAAGGTGGGATGGGCGGTAAAAGGATGGAACGAACCCGTCAGGCCGAAGAGCAGACCGGTCGGTCGGGCGGGCACCTGTGGGGTGATCAACGCGCCAACTGCGCTCTGCGCCGCCGCCTCATTGAGGGCCCGCTGATAACCGTCCGGTTCCCGTGGATCCTGCGCAAGTGAATAGGTGACGCTGACGCCCTTGCTCGACAGGTCATGGAGCCAGTGACGCTCGGCATCGTTGGTTCGCGCCGCTTCGTCGCTCACGTACTGGAAGAGTCCGCGGCCCACTGACGCCAGGGCGTCAATGATGGTTCCCAACTCGTCATCGCGGGCAAAGGTGCCGGGGATGTACCCGTGCTTTGACCGATGCAGAATGGTGCGAGAGGTACTGAATCCCAGCGCTCCGGAGCGCACGCCGTCGGCAACGACTTCGGCCAGCTGCTGGTGTTCATCGACGGTGAGGTCGTCCTCGTGGGCGCGATCGCCAAGGACATAGGCGCGCACCGCAGTGTGAGGTACCTGGGTCCCAAGGTCCATGGTGCGATGCATGGTGGCCAACGCGGCCAGATACTCGCCAAAGCTCTCCCACTCCCATTGCATTCCTTCGTGCAGCGCCGTGCCCGGGATGTCTTCGACTCCCTCCATCAGTTCGATGAGGAAGTCCTTGCCGTCGGGTCGCACGGGAGCGAAACCAACTCCGCAATTGCCCATAACGGCGGTGGTCACCCCGTGGACTGACGACGGGGCCATGACCGGATCCCACGTGGCTTGACCGTCATAGTGGGTGTGCACATCAACCCAGCCCGGCGTCGTCAGCAAACCTTCGGCATCAATGTCCCGGTGGGCAGAACCGGCCCCGCCGGCTTCGGTCACTTCGGTGATGGTTGACCCGTCGATCGCAATGTCGGCCATCCGTTCTGGTCCGCCGGTTCCGTCGATAAGTGCTGCGTTTCGAATGACCAGATCGTGCATGGAGCTCCCTTTGTGCCGAACAGGATCGTGAACCAGATCCTGCTGTCACACTAACGCTGCCCGTTGGTGCCGGCCGCGCCGGGTCTCTGCTCCCACATTCGGCTCCGGCCAACTGTCATTTGGGCTTCCGCACCTGCGATGATGGGGGAGTGACAGCGATGGATACTCCCGCCACCGCCATTGATGGTCGGGTTGATGGCACTGAAGACGGCACTGAAGCGCAGGTGGAAGACGCCCAGCGCGTCTTCAGCACCTCGATTCTGGTGTCGGCTGTTCGCTGCACCCTGACCTATGTGATTCTCCCGTTCGTGCTGCCGTTCGCCGGTTTTGTGGATTGGGGAGCTCGCATTGGGGTGGTGCTCGGCGTGGTGGCCATCGTCGCCAACATCGTGAGCATTCGCCGCATGAATCGGGTGGATCACCATCTGAAGGTGCCGGTCACCTTCATCAACCTGGCGATGATCGGCCTCGTCGCCTATCTGGTGTACGACGACGTGCGAACCCTCCTGGGCTGACCATGAGCAACAAACCAGACCCCACCACCGTTCGGGTGGACAAGTGGCTCTGGAGTGTTCGAATTTTCAAGACCCGGTCTTCGGCCGGTGACGCATGCACCCGCGGCAAGGTCACCATCAACGATGACCCGGTCAAGTCCGCCCGCAAGCTGAAGATCGGCGACAGCATCGACGTCCGACATCGCGACTTCACCGGCACATACGTGGTGCAACGCCTCATTGAGAAACGGGTCGGCGCCGCGGTTGCGGCGGAGTGCTATCTGGACATGACACCGGAGCGTCCGAAGAAAGAACGTCACGACGTGCCGCTGTACGCGGTGCGTGAGCGCGGTGCGGGCCGTCCCACCAAACGCGACCGCCGCCAGCTGGACCGGCTCCGCTCCAAGCACGACGACCTGTTGTAACTCTTTCGCCGGGGCTGCCCATGTTGGACCGATGGCGGTCGTGGCCCGCGCCGAGATCTACCTCGCCGCCTCCCGCGCCGCCCCCGAACTGGTCATCTGTCGGTGACCGCGATTACCAGTAGGACAGGGCGTTTTGGTAGAGGGAGGTGAGGACCTCGCGGTCGATGTCGACCGGTGCGTTGTCCAGCAGGCGACGTTGGGGGAGTGATCCCTCGACCAGGCCCGGAACGTCGTCTTCGAAGTAGCCCACGCCGTTGAGCCCATTGGGCATCCCGGTCGCCTTCATCAGCTCGATGATCTGATCAGCCAGCACATTGCCGGCTTCCGCGTCACCGACGTCGTTCACGTCGGCCCCAAGCCACTCGGCGCCGGCTCGATGTCGCTCGGGGTTGTGCGAAGACGTGTGGCGGAAGACCGACGGCGAGTTCACAATCACCGACATGCCATGCGGCACGAGCGGTTCGCCTTTGGGCCAACCGTCGGGTTGGAACTCTTTGACCAGGCCGGCCACCGAATACGACATGCCATGGGGGGCGTGGCACCCGGCGTTGCCGAAGGCGATACCGGCCAGCGTGGAAGCCCACATCAGTTGGTGGCGAGCTTCCACATCGGCGGCGTCATGGGTGCCTCGGACCAGGAACTTTCCGAGCAGCCGGAGAGCTTCGGCGCAGCCCAGGTCACTCCACGGGTTGGCGCCCTGACTTGATGGGCGAAGCGATGGCGACGCGGCTGCCGGCCGACGGTTGTAGGCCCGAGCGGTGTAGGACTCCAGGGCGTGGCTGAGTACGTCGAAGCCGGTGGCGGCCACCACCGAGCCGGGCAGGGTGGAGGTGACCTCGGGGTCGATGAGGGCGCGGGTGGGGCGGATGACTTTGGACGCAATGCCGGTCTTGGCTTTCATTTCCAGCAGGTCGAACACGGCGATACCGGTGCACTCGCTACCGGTGCCCGAGGTGGTTGGGCAGGCGATGTGGGGTTTGATGGGTCCCGGTGGCTGCTTGCCGCCGCCGATGGGGGCGTTGACGTAGTCCAGGAAGTTGTCGGTCGGGTGGGTCGAATAGAGGTTGGACGCCTTTGCGGTGTCGATGACCGAACCGCCACCAACCGAGATGAATCCATCGACCTTGGCATCGGCGGCAAACTTGGTGCCCGCTTTGAAGGACTCGTCGGTCGGTTCGACGCGGACGTTGTCGTACAGAGCGACGTCGACCCCGGCGGCCTCCAGCGAGGCCTGTACCTTGGCCACATGTTCGGTGGCAACCAGGGCCTCATCGGTATAGAGCGCAATGCGACTGATGCCAAGGCTCCGGGCGATGTCGCCGGACTCGTCAAGACAGCCGGCCCCAAAGGTGGTGTTTGAGGCGTCGACGCTGAATGCGGTATCGGCGCCATCCAACCCCAACTCGTAGTGGCGACAGAACATGGCAACCTCCAAAGGGTCAGGAATGGGCTTGCAACCAAAGGCTTTCGGCGTCCGAACCGGCGGCCGTGCTCAGACAGTAATCCAAGAATGGATCGAGACGACAAAAAGTGGAATGCTCATTCCATGACCTCGGTTCTCGGCGATTCGTCGCACCCAGCCGTGCACACCGACATCGGGATTCGGACCGTCTACGCCACGGACAATTCGATCTATCAATTGCTGCCGGCTGCGGTGGCCCTGCCCGGGACAGCCCGGGAGGTGCAGGAAATCATGCAGCGGAATGCGTCGAGCGCGCAGCCGTGGCCGTTGGTGGCGCGGGGCGGCGGAACCGGAACAAACGGTCAGAGCCTCACTTCGGGACTGGTCCTTGAAGTCAAGCGCAAGCTCAACCGCATCCTGGAGATATCGCCGGAGGAGTTGACCGCTCGGGTCGAACCCGGGGTCGTGACCGGCGAGCTCAACGCGAAGCTGAAGGCCCACAACCTCTTCTGGGCCCCGCACACCAGCACGCTGAATCGCGCCACGGTGGGCGGCATGATCTCCACCGACGCTGCGGGCAAGGGATCGCTGGTCCACGGTCGCGCACATCGGCACGTCATCTCGTTGAAGGTGGTGCTGGCCGACGGAACGCCATGGATTGCTGAGCCGGTGACGATTGCCGAAGCAGAGTCCCGAGCGTTGGTGGACGACCCGGGAGGTCGTCTGTGGCGGCGTCTGCTTGACCTCCCCATTGCGACAGACCAGGTCTTTGACCTGCCGGAACTCGCCCGCGGGTTCAGCGGATACGGGGTCGACCGTTTCCGACGGGATGGACTCATCGACCCGGTGGCCCTGTTGTGTGGAGCTGAGGGCACCCTGGCGGTCATCACCGAAGCCACCATTGCGCTCACGCCGCTTCCGCATGAGACCACGTTGTTCGTTGCCAGTTATCGGTCATTCCGAGATGCGCTCGACGATGCAGTGGAGCTGCGCGAAACCGGACCAACCGCCATTGAGTGCTTTGACGAAACCACGTTGGAGCGGGGCCGGTCGTCCCCGGCGTGGTCGGCGTTGGGGTCGGTGCTCGGCGACCACGATGGCGCCGTCCTCCTGCTGGAGTACTCAGGTGATGAGTTGCCCGAGCCGGGCCCGATTCTTGCTTCGCTGTCCGCCACGGGCCGAAGCGTCGACGTTGGGGAACTGTCCAAGCCTGCGGACCAGGCGCAGGCCTGGAAGGTGCGGGCGGATGCGGTTGGTCTTCTGGCCAAAGTGGCGACCGGTGGCCCCGACCGATCGGCCCGTCCCACCGCGTTTGTCGAGGACTGTGTGGTCCCGGTCGAACAGATGGGATCGTTTATTGACGGCTTTCGCAACGTTCTCGACCACGCCGGCGTGCTGTACGCAATGTTCGGTCACGCCGATGTTGGGTGTGTGCACGTTCGGCCCGCGTTGGACATCACCGATCCGGACCACGAAGCACTGGTCGCATCAATTACCAACCAGGTCGTGGCGCTCGCCGCCGCTCACGGAGGAGTCCTGTGGGGCGAACATGGCCGAGGGTTCCGCGGCGAATCGGTTGACGAGTTTCTCTCACCTGATGTTGTAGCCCTGATGCGGGAGATCAAAGAGGCCTTTGACCCCCGGGATCTTTTGAACCCCGGCAAGCTGTATCGCCCCTCTTCAGAAACCGCAGCCCTGGTTGGGGTCTCAGAACCGCCGCTCCGCGGTCAACTCGACCGTGATGTTCCGGTGGAGTTGCGGCGCACATTCGACCATGCCTATGCCTGCAACGGGAATGGCTTGTGCCATCACTATGACGGTGCCGAAGTCATGTGTCCGTCCTACAAGGCGACCGGTGATCCCGCACTGTCACCGCGCGGTCGGGCTGACCTGCTGCGGGCCTGGTTGCGGGCCCGGGAGCTCAGGAAGGCAGGCAGGGGTGACGACACCGGCGCCGACGAACTGGCCGCTGAACTGGCCACCAACATGGGTCAGTGTCTGTCCTGTTCGGCGTGCACGGGACGGTGCCCGGTTGAGGTCAACATTCCCGAACTCAAGTCTCAGTTCCTTGAGGAGTACTACGCCACCCGCCGACGACCGCTCAGCCACCAGTTGTTGAGTCGCTTTGAAGAGATGGCGGTGCTGGCCGCCCGGGTACCGGCGGTCAGCCGGATGTTGGCGCCGCTTGGCGGACGCGCCGTGGGGCTGGTTGATCTGCCGGGACCGCCATCGGTGCGACCGGCAAAGTCAGACTTCGCCGTCCCATTCGATCCGGACGCCACCGGTGCTGACCGGGTGGTCCTGCTTCCCGAGATCTTCAGTTCAGTGCTGGACCCATCAGTAGAGGTGGCAGCGACCCGCGCGCTGGAAAGCGTCGGTTACCGGGTGCAACGGGCAACGCTGGTGCCGTCCGGCAAGTTTGACCATGTCAAAGGTAAACGTGCGGCGTTTGCAAGGGCCGCGCAACGTCAGGCCCAACATGTGGAAAGGATCGTCGCTGCGGGGGCGACGCCGGTGGTTATCGAACCCGCCGTTGCGCTCATGTTTGGTGAAGAGTATCCAACCGCGTACGCGGACGGTCCGTGGACTCATGTCGCTCACCTGGTGGACCTTCTTGCGGAACGCATTGACCGATTGACTCCCACATCGAACCCCCGCAACCTGACGTTTCTTCCGCACTGCACTGAGCAGGCAACCCGCCCGTCGTCGGTGCAGAACTGGGTACTGGTGTTGAAGGCTGCCGGTCACGCGGTGACGGTGGCGAATGTTGGCTGCTGCGGAATGGCGGGAATCTTTGGACACGAGGCCGAGAACCAGGTGATGTCCCGACAGCTGTGGGATCTGTCCTGGTCCGCTCCGGTGCACGCGGCGTCGGTCCCGGTCGCCACCGGTTACTCGTGCCGGTCCCAGGCCAAAAGGATGGGTGCATCTCGAATCCTGCATCCGGTCGAAGTTTGGGCTGAAGGTGTTTGACACTTCGTCCATTTGGGGCAAAGCTGTTTTATAGAAGGCCAGTTCCACATTGTGGAAGGTCGGGAAAAGCAGTAAAGGCGCTGGCGGATGCAGATGGCCGCTGGTGTTGATTGGTCGCAGGTCGCGGCCAGGTCCATAATTTGGGGGAAGCAATGCTCTTGAAGAAACGAACGAGCGCGCGGTGGCTTATCGCCTTGATGTCGCTGGTACTCATCGCCAGTTCATGCACCGACAGTGCCCGAACCGACACCGCGGAGTCATCCGAAACCGAGACAACCACAACAGATTCCAGCAGTTCTGATGACACGTCGTCGAGCTCAGATGCCGCAGAACCGGCCGACGAGGTCGCTGCGGAAGAGTCGACCGATGCGGTTGTCGAACTGACGCAGGGCGAGACCTTTGAGTTCACCGTGCAGACCGGTGTTCCGGCCACGTCGGTGTACCACGATCTCATCGTGACCTGGGGTGAGCGCATCGACGTCATGTCGAGCGGTCGTCTCAAGGCTGACGTCGTGCCATCGGGTGCCATTGTGGGCGCCCTCGAAATTCTCGACGCAGTTGACGACGGCACCATGGAAGCTGGCTTCGCCTGGTCCAACTACTGGAACGGTAAGAACAAGGCCGCAGCGCTGTTCTCCAACCCACCCGCCGGCTCCACCGGCATGGACCAGTCGACCTCGCTTGCATGGATGTACGACGGTGGTGGCCTTGAGCTGTACCAGCGTCTCTACCAGGAAGAGATTGGCGTGAACGTCATTCCTCTGCCGGTCGCCCCCATGGGGCCGGATCCATTCGGTTGGTTCAGTGAAGTCATCACCAGCGTGGATGACGTGCAGGGTCTCTCATTCCGTTCGCCACCCGGGCTCCCCGGTGACTCCTTCACCCGTCTGGGGATGGACGCCATCGCCATGCCGGGTAGCGAAATCATCCCCGCGGCCAACGCCGGCACCATCGAAGGTGCGGAGTGGATCAGCCCGTCTGATGACACTGCCCTTGGTTTCCAGGATGTATGGAGTGACTACTACCTGCAGGGCATCCACCAGTCCACCGACATCGGTGAAATGCTGCTGAATGCTGATTGGTTCAACAGCCTTCCCGCTGACCTCCAGATGATCATCCGGGTTGCGGCTCAGGCCACCATCGTGGACAGTCAGAACCTGTCGATCACCCAGAATGCGCGGGCGGTTTCTGACCTCCAGGCGCAGGGCATCAACATCTGGAACACGCCGGACGAGTTCTACCCCGCATTCATCGATGCGTGGAACGAGGTTGCGGCCGAACTCGAAGCGGAAGATCCCTTCTTCGCCGAGGTCCGGGCATCGCAGAAGGCGTACGCCGAGGAAGTCATGCCGTACCGTCTGACTATTACCGAGCTGTACCAGACCATTGGTGAGACCTACCACGAGCTCGTGGGCGAGGATCCAAGCTGACCATGAGCGATCTCGAAACTGAGATCGCAGCTGAGTATGGAATCACGATCGATACCAAAGAAGCTGGTATCGACGAACCGTGGAATACCGACCGAGGCGGCATTGACAAGATCAATGCCGTCTCGGAAGGGACCGGTCAGGTAGTTGCCTGGCTGTGTCTCGGTCTCGTTTTCGTGTTTGTGGCGGACGTCATCGCCCGGAAGTACTTCAGCTCCATCTCCTGGGCCAACGACATGGGCTACTTCCTGTACTCCATCCATTTCATGATCGGCTCCGCGTTCACGCTGAAGCGCAGCGGTCACATTCGCACCGATTTCCAGTACCGGAAGTGGGGCCATCGGCGTCAGGGCATCACCGACATGATCATGTATGGAGTTTTCTTCATTCCTGCGCTGGTGCTTGCGTTGTGGGTGTCGATTGAGAAGGGTCTCCGCTCGTTCATGCAGGCCGAAGAGACCATCACCAGTAACTCCGGGCTTCCGCTCTGGGTACTGAAAGTCGTGCTCCCCATTGCGCTGTTCCTCTGGTTGCTCCAGTCGATCTCGGAGCTGGTGAAGTCCATTGGTGTGGCCCGGACTGGCGAGTGGCAGACCGCCAATGACGGCCCGGTTGCTGCGGCCGCGCCCGATCTGGCCGGGTCCGAATATGACCGGGTTGGCGCCGACGCTGCCAACTCAAGCGCCGACGCAATCGCATCACCGGAACAGACGGGGCATTCAGAATGATCGAAGTTCTCGGTTTCTCCGAGGTGGTTTCGACGATCGATGGCGTCTTTGGCGCGGCGATCTTTGACACCCTGCGGGACTGGCTCGAACCGGTTGACAATTGGATGCGCGACAACTCGATTGGCGACTTCCTTGGTACCGATGAGCCGCTGGTCGAACGAATCGGCATTTCTCAGGAATGGTTTGGCATCATCATGCTGGCTTTCCTTTTTGGCGCCATCATCATTGGTTTCCCTATCGCCCAGACGCTCCTGGTCATGGCCTTCACCTTCGGGTACTTCGGCTTTGGGACCACGGCGTTCAACCTGTTTGTCAGCAGCACAAATGGGACCATCACCAACGTGACGTTGGCCGCGGTGCCGTTGTTCCTGCTGATGGGTTACATCCTGGAACAGGCCGGTCTCATGGACCGCCTGTTCCGAGCATTGCAACTCGCCATGGCCGGCTTGCAGGGATCGTTGTATCTGGCGGTGATTGCGGCGGCGACGATTTTCGCGGCGGCCACCGGCATTGTCGGCGCCTCGGTGACCTTGATTGGCCTGATGGCCATTCCCTCCATGACGCGTGGCGGATATGACACCAGGATGTCGGCTGGTGCCATCACCGCCGGCGGCACACTGGGCATTCTCATTCCGCCCAGCATCATGTTGGTGGTCATGGCTCCGGTGGTCGGGGTGAAAGTCCTTGACCTGTTTGCCGCCGCCATCATCCCCGGGGTCATGTTGAGCGCGCTCTACACCGGCTACGCAATGATCCGGTCACGACTGCAACCTGAGCTCGGGCCGCCACTTCCTGAAGAGGACCGGGCGGACAGCGTGGGCGAAATTGTCAAGGAGATCGCTATCGGCATCATTCCGCCGATGGTGCTCATTGCCGCAACCTTGGGATCGATTCTGTTTGGATTTGCCACCCCAACCGAAGCGTCAGCGATGGGCGCCCTGGGCGCACTTCTGCTGGCGGTTCTGGGCGGCAAGTTTGGCCTCAAGATGTTGCACCGCTCGCTGGTGGCAACGCTGGTGACGTCGTCCATGATCATGATTCTGATCGTGGCGTCGAACTTCTTTGGTGCGGTCTTCTCCCGTTTGGGAAGCGCCGGCTACGTGGCCGACGGACTGGTCAGTCTTGATCTGCACTGGGTCATCATGCTGAGCCTGATCCTGCTCTTCATCTTCATTCTCGGCTGGCCGCTGGAGTGGGTGCCGATCGTTCTGATCTTCATCCCGATTCTGCTGCCGGTGGTAAACGAGTTGGGCATCGACCTGGTGTGGTTCTCCATCCTGGTGGCAGTAACGCTGCAGACCGCGTGGCTTTCGCCGCCGGTTGCGTTGTCGGCGTACTTCCTCAAAGGCGTTGCCCCGCACTGGGATCTCAAGGACATCTACGCCGGCATGTTCCAGTTCATGGGACTGCAGCTGGTGGGCCTGATACTGGTCATCGCGTTCCCGGCGCTGGCGCTCTGGTTGCCGGAAGTCCTGAACTAGCGGTGGTCCGGGCCGGCCTCTGAGGCTGGCGGTAACAACTGAACAGGTTCGACTAATTGGCGGTCGCCGAGGGAAACAGCATGTCGCTGATTTCATGGGCGGCCGCCATCAGCCGTCTGGTCAGGTGTTCCTGGCGCTGTTGAGTCATACGTACGGTGGGGGCTTGAATGGCGATGGCGGCGGCGGCCTCACCGTCCCGCTTGAGGATGGGAGTGGCGATGCAGCTCAAACCTTCGATGCTCTCCTCCAGATCGAGGCTGTACCCCCGCTCCCGGGTGACTTCGAGTTCGGTGGCCAGCACTCCGGGGCTGACGATGGTTGATGCGGTGTGCGGGGTGAAGGTGAGGTTGTCCAGATTGTCATCGCCAAAGGCCAGGAGGGACTTGCCCATGGACGAACAATGGATGTCAATGCGGGTGCCTGGGGGCTGATCCAGGCGCAGAGGCTGCACCGATTCGACCCGAAGTACCACCAGCACCTCGGCACCATCGCGCACGCCCAGGTTGACCGACTCGCCGGTTTCGCCGCCGAGGCGTTCCAGCACGGGGAGGGCGCGTTCGAGGCCCAATGATTCACGGGCCGACTGTCCCAACACGACTGCGGTGTGACCCAGGTGGTAGCGCTCGGTTGCGGGGTCCTGGTCAAGGAATCCGCCGTTGACCAACGCCTGCACAATCCGGTGAACTGTGCTTGGACTCAGGTCGGCGGACTTCGCCAGCTCGGTGATGCCCTGCTCCGGCTGGGTAATGAAGCTTGAGAGAACCTGGAGCGCCCGGTCGATGGCCTGCGTGCCCGACGAACGGCCACCGTCTCTGGATTTCATCGTGCCCATCGTGAGAGATCGTAACGCGGAAGACGCATGGGTACCGTTGCGTCATGCCGTTACCGCTGCTTCAGGTCCGAAAGATTCAGATCAGCACCGAGCGGGTGCATCATGTGGCATCGCCACTGGCCCAACCGCTCCATCGCGGTTGGATTGCTGCGGTCGTGCGCAATCCTTTTGTTGGCGAGGACCCAACCGACCTGCAACCCTGGCTGGACGCATGCCAACCAATGGCCAACGAGATGGCCGAAGAGTTGCGGGATGCGTTGGTCGGTGAAGGTCGGGACATTCAGGGGTACGGGAAGGGCGCGATTGTTGGCGTCAACGGCGAGATGGAGATGGCCGCCGCATGGCATCTGCCCGGTGGCGCCAGTCTGCGTCACGCGCTGAACAGCCCCAAGGCAATGGTGCCGGCGAGCAAGAAGGTGGGCGCGTTGGGCGCGCAGGTGGACATTCCGCTGGTTTACGTTCACGCGGCGTATTTGCGAAGCCACTACGACGCCATCCCGGTGTGTGTGCCCGACGGGCCGCGACCCAACGAACTGGTCTACGCGCTGGTGATGAGCACCGGTGAGCGCCCCAACAATCGGCTGCCGGGTTTCACCATCGACGAGGTTCAGGGTGACGACGGCCTGCGGTAGCGGCGTCAATCCAAGGTCGCGGGGGCCACTCCAAGGCCTGACGCGATGGCGCCGGCGTGAAGACGCTTGTCCCACGCCACCATGATGACGTCGGAGGGGGCAAGGGCGAGCGCGCTGGCGAGGTGGACGGCGTCGGCTCCTCGAAGGCGGTGGCGGGAGGCAAGGCTGCCAGCCGCCTGCTCCACCTCAGCCGAGAATTCGACGGGCCGCACCGATGCCCAGAACACCTCCCACTCCGCGGCCGCCGTGGCGACATCGGATGCCGTGAGGTCATGGTTGCGGCCAGCTGCAGCCAGAGCCGCGCTCACTTCCGGATACGCGAGCCGGCTCGACAAAGCCACATCGCAGGCATTCCAGATCTGGGCCACAAGTTGTGAACCCGGCTCGTCAACGACCAGCTTCACCAACGCACTCGAATCGAAGTATGCGAGCGTCACCGGCCGCCGCGCTGTTCGCCCACGCGATCGGACACCGGACGCTTCGGTTTGGGCCGTGGCCGATCGCCGGCTACCGGACGTGCCGATCGGGTGGGTCGGCCGATAATTCCCTCGTCCGTGAGGCGATCGATGGTTGAGGTGGAATCCATTGCGACAATCCGGGCGACCGGTGTGCCTCGCTCGGTGATGACGACGTCCTTGCCATCCCGGGCCGCGTCGATCCATCGGCTGAGATGCGCTCGGAGTTCTGTGACAGCTACGTCCATGGCTCGCTAGTGTACATCTGAAAGTGCATCAGTATGTACAGTCGAGTTGCTTCGTTTGCGCGGCGTCTCCAACCAGAAGGTCTGGTACGTCCACAAACTTGAGAATCGAGTTGTGGGTCACGCCGGTGATAATTTCCTCGCCCTGGGGGGCCTGGGTCTCCTTGCGGGTGCCCTTGGTCAGGTCCATCTCGGCCGAATTTCCCGCTTCGGAAAGGGCCCGTGCGGTTCCAATTACTGAGCTATTTCATGAATATGGTGATCCAATTCTACCGATTCGCCCAGTTGGCGTCCGGTGAGTTATTGGGCGTGATGCGTCCGCGGACGTGTTTGGGGACGTTGCGTGCAGAGCGCCCCACGCAAGGTGATCATTGTGCGTCCGCGGACGTGTCCGGGGATGTTGCGTTCCGACCCAGAGCGCCTTTGGCCTCCACCACATACTTGAGCCAGCGTCGCCCCGGCGCTTCTCGGGTCTACTCGGCCCGGTGCTTGAAGGAGTCCCGGCGGAAGCTGTAGAGCGCATCGGGATCGACGGCCACGTCCACCACTGCCGGTTTGCCGCAGGCCAATGCGGCTTCGATGGCTTCCACCACCTCGGTGGTCCGCTCGGCGCGGAAGCCAGCGGCGCCGTACAACTCGGCCACCTTGTCAAAGGGCGGCGAGGTGATGTCGGCGCCGATGTAGCGCTCGCCGAAGAAGTCTCGCTGGTAGGCCTTCTCCGCGCCCCAGCACTGGTTGTTCATGACCACGGTCACCGTGTTGAGCTCGTAGTTGACCGCGGTGCTGAGTTCAGAGAGGGTCATGCCGAATCCGCCGTCGCCCATGAGGCTGACAACGGGTCGGTCGGGGCGCGCGGCCTTGATGCCCAGCCCCGCAGCAAAGGAGAATCCCACCAGTCCAAAGTCCAGCGGGGTGAACAGGCACGGCGGCTCCCAGTACTCCAGGGCATCGGTGGCCTGGAGGCACATGGTCCCGGCGTCCATGGTGATGGCGGCGTCATGAGGAAGTGCGGCTCGAAGGGCTTTGAACATGCCAGATGGCACGATGGGGAAGGCGTCTGACGCACTGGCCTCCCGTTCGGTCAGGTACCCCTGTCGCTCCAATTCGAAGGCCTCGGTCCACGCCTCGACCTCGGCTCGGGCGTCCAGATTCTGAAGTCGAGCGGTCAGTTCGGTGGCGACGGTGGGGGCATCGGCCCAGATGCCCAGTTCCACGGGGAAGAACCGGCCGATCGCCGTGGGCTCGATCTCCACCTGGATGATCTTGGCCGCATGGTTGATGTTGTCGTAGGTATAGAACGTCGAGTTGAATCCGAGCCGCGTTCCGAGGGCCAGGATCACATCAGCTTCCTTGACCAGTCGAGAGGCCACGACGTTGCCGCGCGGTCCCATCTGGCCGGCGTTGAGGCGGTGGCCAAATGGAATGGCATCGCCGTGACCCGGGGAGGTCACGATGGGGCAGTTCAAGGCCTCAGCCAGGGAAATGCAGGCGTCGTGGGCCACCGGCATCTTGATGCCACCGCCGGCCACGATCACCGGCTGTTTTGCCTCCCGCAGCAGCGCGGCCGCGGCGTCCAGTAATTCGCCGGGGGCGGATGGTTTGCTCACTGGCCGGTAGTTGGCCGGAGCCTGATCAGCGGGGAAGTTGGCCACGCCGGACAGAACATCGCGCGGCAGGTTGATTTGTACCGGGCCGGACCGCGGGGCCAGAGCAACTCGAAACGCCTCGCGGAACATTTCCGGGACGCGGTCGGTGCTGGGGACCGTCCACGTTTGCTTGGTGATGGGCGTGAACAGCGCTTCCTGGTCAACTTCTTGAAAGGCATCCCGGTAGCGGTGTCCGGATCCCAGATGGCCCGCAATGGCGACGACGGGCGAATAGGCGGCCTTGGCCTGAGCCAGCCCGGTCACCAAATTGGTTGAGCCCGGGCCGTTCTGACCGGCGAGGACCACGCCCGCCTGGCCGGTGACCCGGGCGTAACCGTCGGCCATGTGGGTGCCGGTGCGTTCATCACGCACGCCCACAAAGCTGATGGGGCTGTCATAGAGCGCGTCAAACATCTCCATGGTGGCCGAGCCAATCAGGCCAAAGACATGACCAACCTTCTCCGCTTGCAGTGCGTCGACGGCGGCCTGGCCGCCGGTCTTCTCGGTCATGTCGGTCTCCTGCATTCAGAGCACTCGGTCAAGGAAGTCGATCAGTGCATCGGTGAAGGTATCGGGCTGTTCAAGCAATCCCAGATGTTGGAGCCGGGGCACGACAATCAGTTCCGCGCCAGCGGTCTCTGACGCAATCGCCTGGCTCATGGCGGGCGTGCTGCCGGTGTCGTTCTCGCAGGTCATCACCAGCGTTGGCACCGTGAGCGGTGGTTCTGGTCGGATCGTTTCCAACACGCCGTTGGCGAGGACAAACCGACTCTGGGCGTACGGTTCCGGACGGTTGGCGACCACGCCGGTCCGAACCTGCTCCACAACCCCGGGATTGGCGGTGCGAAAGTCTTCGGTGAACCAGCGGGCCAGGGTGGTTTCGATGTTGGCTCCCGGCCCGCCCGCCGCAGTGTCGAGCGCTCGTTGCTCCACCAGCTGCTGAGCTTCGGGGGTGCGTTCGTGTGGTGAGTTCAGGACCGCCAACGCGGTGACCCGGTTGGGGTGATCGATGGCGAGCCGGCGGTTGATCATCCCGCCCAGCGAAAACCCCACGACCGCGGCCGCGGGCACATTCAGTGTGTCCAGCAGTGTCACGGTCTGTTCAGAAAAGGTCGTGAGCGTCAACGGCTCTTTGGGGTCCGCGCTCTCGCCATGGCCGAAGAGGTCATAGCGGATCACCCGATAGCGCTCGGACAACGCGTCCAGGTGTTGGTCGAAGGTGGCCCGGCTCAACCCCAGGCCGTGGACCAGCACCACTGCGGGAGCGTCGGCGGGGCCGGTGATGTCGTAGACGGTCCCATCGGGGGTGGACCCAAAGACCAGATCGAGCATCAGCCGAACGCGGGGATGACCTCGGAACAGAAGAGTTCCATGGACCGCCGCTGCTCTTTCAGGCCCAAACCCATGCTGGCGTAGTAGATGAACTCGTCGATGCCCAGAGCTTCGTAGGCCTTGAGCTTCTCAATGACCTGCTCCGGGGTGCCGAACATCAGGTTCTCACGGAGTGAAGGGAGGTTGTAGTCCACGTGGTCGTTCAGAACCGCCGCGTCCTGCTCATCGGGAATGCCTTCGACAACCTCGCCGCTGTAGGTCATCAGATTGCCAAACATGCCCAGCTGTCTCTGCGCAGCACGAGCGGGAACTTCCCAATCGTCGGCATTGGCGTAGACCGCGGTGTGGCGCATCATCGCCCACGTGGGTCGATCGGCATCCGGGAACTTGGCGAGCGCGGAGTCAAAGCGCTCCTTGTACACCTCCATCTCGCGGTTGGGCCGAGCGATGGGCCAGCTCATCAAATGGCAACCCTGCTCAACCGCGTAGTCAAAGGTGATGGGGGAGCGGGCGGCGACCCAGACCGGGACCTGGTCCTGCACCGGCTTGGGCACCGAGGTGGAGGTGGGGAACTGCCAAAGCTGACCATCGTGGGCGTAGTCGCCGGCCCACAAATTGCGGACGCACGGAAGCATCTCGTTCATGTACCGCCAGGCGTCGGTCTGCTTGAGGCCGGGATGCATACGGTCAAATTCACGCTGATACGCGCCCGAGCCAATGCCAAAATCCAGCCGGCCGTTGCTCACCAGGTCCAGGAACGCCGCCTCGCCGGCCAAGTTGATGGGGTGCCAGTAGGCGGCCACTGCGACCGCGCTGCCCAGCCGGATGCGTTCGGTGTGGGTGGCCCACCACGTCAGAATCTGAAACGGATTGGGCGCAATCGTCATCTCCAGCGCGTGATGCTCCGCGGCCCAGGCGATGGTGAAGCCGCCGTCATCGGCCATCTTGACCAGATCCAGCGTGTGATCGCGGATCTCTTCCATGGTGTGGGTGTGGTCAAGCCGTTCGAGGTTGATTGCCAACTGGAATTTCAAGGTCATGGTGAGCCTTTCAGCGGGCGACGAACTGGCTGCCGAGTGGTTCACTCGAGGTGTTCATCCAGATGGTCTTGGGGCGGGTGTAGTCGTACACGGCATCGAAGCCGCTCTCTCGGCCGTAGCCGGAGTTCTTGAAGCCACCGAAAGCTGCGACCGGAGAGATCACCCGATAGGTGTTGACCCAGATGATCCCGGCTCGTACCGCTTTGGCCACCCGGAGGGATCGGGCGCTGTCTTTGGTGAAGATGCCGGCAGCCAATCCGTGTTTGGTGTCGTTGGCCAGGGCAATCACTTCGGCCTCATTGCTGAAGCGAATCACGCTCACAACCGGGCCAAACAGTTCAGTGTCGACAATGCGCAGATCCTGGCGAGGGCAGCTCACGATGGTGGGTTCGTAGTACTGGCCCTCCATGCCTTCGGGGCGCTGGCCACCGTGCAGAATCTCGGCGCCTTCGGTGATGGCATGGGCAACTTCGCGTTCGATGTTCTCCAACTGGCCGATGGTGCACAGCGGGCCCATCTGGGTGGCGTCGTCAAGGGGATCGCCTATGACGATGGTCTTGGCTTTGCGGGTCATCAACTCCAGGAATTCATCGGCGATGCCGTCCTGGACGTACAGGCGGGAACCAGCCACACAGCTCTGGCCGGACGCCCCGAATATGCCACCCATGCAGCCATTGACCGCGCTCTCAATGTCGGCATCGTCAAACACGATGAACGGTGACTTGCCACCAAGCTCCAGCGAGACCTGCGCAAAGTTGTTGGTTGAGTTCTGCAGCACATGGCGGGCGGCGGTGGGGCCGCCGGTGAACGAGATCCGGTCCACCAGTGGATGGGACGTGAGGGCGGATCCGCACGGGTCGCCGTGGCCGGTGATGATGTTGACCACGCCGTCGGGAATGCCGGCGTCGGCAATGAGCTTGCCAAACTCCAACATGGCCGCGGAAGCATGTTCAGAACTCTTCAGGACAATGGTGTTGCCAGCCGCCAGGGCGGGTCCCATCTTGACCGCGGTGAGGAACAGCTGCGAGTTCCATGGCACAACCGCAGCCACCACGCCCAACGGTTCACGATCGGTGAACACGAAGAGGTCCGGTTTGTCGATGGGCAGGGTCTCGCCGTGGATCTTGTCGGCCGCACCGGCATAGAAGTGGAAGTACTCAGCGATGTACTTGGCCTGCCAGCGGGTTTCGGCAAAGAGCTTGCCGGTGTCCTTCGCTTCGATCTGACCGAGTTCTTCTGAGTGATTGGCCAACAGGTCACCGAGGTTGCGGAGCGTTCGGCCCCGTTCGGTTGGGGTCATGCTGGACCACGGGCCGGTGGTGAACGCGGCGCGGGCGGCGTTGACCGCGGCGTCCACATCGGCCTCGGTGGCTTCGGGCACCGTGCACCAGATCTCGCCGGTTGACGGGTTGAGGCTGGTGAAGGTGCCGCCATCGCTGGCGTCCACCCATTTGCCGTCAATCAGCATCTGATACGCGGTTGTGCTCATCGTGATCCCCCGTGGTTGCGTGTCGCTACAGCGTGTCATCTGTGCACGTATTTGACCAACAAAACTTTTTGAACAGAACGTGCGGTATTGCCGAATTGTGATCCACGCTGTCAGGATGGTCGGTGTGCAGCTTGTGGGTATCGAAACCTTTCTCGCCATCGTGGATGCGGGGAGTCTGATTGGCGCCGCAGATCAGCTGTCGGTCAGTCAATCCACGGTCACGGCGCGCTTGCAGAATCTTGAATCCCACCTGGGTCAGACGCTGTTGCGGCGGCAAAAGTCTGGCGTTGAGCTCACCGCCGCCGGGTTCAAGTTCCAGCGGTACGCCGAAGTCATGTCCAACCTGTGGCGGCAGGCGCAACAAGAGACGTCGTTGCCTGAAGGGGTTGAATCGGTGTGCAACATTGGTTGCCACCTGGATCTGTGGTCCGGCCTGGGGGAGGAGTGCTTTGGCCGGATCCGGCAGGAGCAGCCGGCGGTCGCCCTGGCAGCATGGCCGGGAGAGCAGGCCGAGCTGGACCGCTGGTTGGGCACCGGCCTGGTGGACATTGCGTTCACCTACACCGCGGCCGCGCACGACAACCAGACGATTCATCCGCTCCCGCCGGACCAGCTGGTGCTGGTGAGCAACCGACCGGATGCACCGATGCGGTTTGATCCCGCCTACGTTTTTGTGGAGGGAGGGGCGGACTTTCGCGAGCGGCACGCGGCAACCTATGCAGACGCCGGCACCGCGCAAATAAGTTTCGCCAGCGCAGTCTGGGCGCGGGACCACCTGTTGTCCGCTGGGGGTTCGGCCTATCTGCCCATGCGCATGGTGGCTGACGATCTGGGCTCGGGTGCACTGTTTCAGGTGGCCGATGCGCCCGAGTTCAGTCGCAATGTGTACGTGGTCACAACCGATGTCTCCATGGCCGGTCGGCCGTGGTGGCTTCCACTCCTGGACCAGCTCCGGCAGGGGTAGAACGAGATCCTGAACCGCCGAGATCCGAGATGATCACCTATATTCAAACGTAAGTGTTATGCTCTATGTGTGAGACATCGAAATACGGGCCAGCGTCGCCTGCTGTGCGCCAAAGACACGTTCGAGCTGGCCCAGGAAGTCGAGGCGACTGCATTGGTCGGCGTATGACTGGGGTCCGTTTGCATGCCGACCGAAGCGAAGTCGCTCGCCTGTGACCGCGGCAATGACCTTTGTCGCTGGTCTGGCAATCCTGCTTGTTGCTGGCCATTTCGTCGTCACCGCGGCATCGGCAATCGGTCAACGGTTTGGGCTCAGCCCAATGGTGGTTGGACTGACGATTGTTGCGGCGGGCACGAGTGCGCCTGAACTCGCAGTTGTTGGGCAGGCCGTAGCCGCCGACGACACCGAACTCGCTGTTGGGTCGGTGATCGGATCCAACATCGCCAACGTTCTGTTGGTGCTGGGCCTGGCTGCCACCTTCGGGGCGATCACGGTCAGCGATCGGGCGATTCGCAGCGAGATTCCGGTCATGATCGCGGCGTCAGTGGGTCTGCTGCTTGCGGCTCAGGACAACCGTGTGGACCGCATCGACGGCGCTCTCATGGTGGCTGGACTGGTCTTGTTCGTCGTCTGGACCATCGCTGCCACCCGTAGACCGACCGACGAGCCCGACCGCGGCGAATCCCCTCCTTCCTCGGCTGTCACCACTGCCCATCCGGTGGATGTCGCCGGAGCCCGTTCGGTGCCTCAACGCCTCAACGACTGGCTCGTGGCACGTCTTGGGACCCTGACGGGGGCGGCCCTGGTGCTCGCTGTTGGCGTTGCGGGGCTCGCCGTTGCTGCGCGGTTGGTGGTGAGCGGCGCCGAAGAGATCGCTCTCAACCTCGGCATACCTGAATTGATTGTTGGGCTCACGATCGTCGCTCTTGGCACATCCGCCCCCGAAATTGTCACGTCCGTGGTTGCGGCGTTGCAGGGGAGGCGAGATCTTGCGGTGGGCAACGCCGTCGGCTCCAACATCTTCAACATCCTGCTGGTCCTGGGGGCCATATCGCTGATCTCTCCCACCGGCATCGCCATCAGTCAGGCCGCGACCGAGCTCGAACTTCCCATCCTTGTGGCGGTGGCGGTTGCGTGTCTGCCGCTGGTCCTGTTTGACAACACCCTGGACCGGTGGGAAGGGGCGCTGTTTGTCGCCTACTACCTTGCCTATCTGGTGTTCCTGGTTCTCGATGCCACCAACCATCAGGCCAAAGATCAGTTCGTATTCATCATCTGGGCATTCGTTGTGCCGCTCACCACGCTCACTGTTGGCGTGCTCATCGCTCACCAACGCCGCAACAAGAAACAGAAACCGGCTGAACCCATTGGGGGCTGAACGACGCATCGGATCCATGGCGAGCGCCGGAAACCCATGCTTTTGTTGACCAATCCCAAAACGTAGATTGCCCAAAACGTAGATTGCATAGTATGTGTCGTCGTGTATGATTCGTTCATCATCAATTGAAAGCGTGTCGTTATGATCTCACTCCTTGCTCTCGTGATCTGGTCAAGTGTTGGTGCTGCGGCTGCGGTTTGGTTTGCTGAACCAGCCGAGCCCAGGACGAGCTGGGTTCCCTATGGACTCATTTTGGGACCGCTCTGGTTCTGCGTGGTGCAGGACCGCTCGCCCGACCTGGTGCCAGACGGTGCGTCGATCTTCGTCGAGCGTGAGTTGCGCTGATTGCGGACCTGCGGCTGGTCCTGGCCCCGCCCTCCGCGGAAACAACCGACCAGTTAGCGACTCTTTGACGATGCTTCGAGAAGACTCACAACAAAATGCCTATACTGCGGACATGTCTTTGACTGCGCCGGAAGCCAAGATCCCAGAGTGGACGTTTCTGACCAATCACGCCCACGTGCTCATTGCGCTGTCTCGCAACCCTGATCTGCGGCAGAAAGATATTGCGTACCATGTGGGCATCACCGTTGGCGCCGTGCACCGCATAATTCATGAGCTGGAAGATGCGGGCTATATCAACAGCGAACGCGTGGGCCGGCGCAAACACTACGAAATCGACAGCTCGAAGCCGATGCGACACCCACTCGAAGATCAGCACACCGTCAACGACCTGATCTCTTCACTCGACCAGTAGGCGCCGGATCGGATCCGGCACGGCGCAAGGGCCACATCGTCAGGTTTCGGCCGCGCTCAGCTTGTGGGTTCCCTCGTTTCCCTCGGCATTCCGGCCCTGGTGACGGTGCCCGGTAGTGCGTGACCGAAAGCTCGCTCGGCCCATTGACGATCTACTGCTCGATGCCGCGGTAGAGGGTCTCCAGTAGGTGATGGTATTCATGGCTGTGGTTGGGCGAAGTGCCGGTGACGTGTTCGAGTGCGAGGAAGCCGTGGATGGCGCTTCGTGTGCTCCGGGCGGCAAGTTGGGAGTCTTCGGGTCCAAGTCCCATGCCGGCGTAAACGAGTACGAAGACCGACAGGAGCGCTGACTCTGCGTCAACGAGGTCATCGTTGGCGGCGAGGGGCGGTCGAAGCGTGGCGGCGAACTGGCCAGGGCTCATAAGGGAGAAGCTGCGGTAGGCGTTTCCCATCGCCGTCAGGGCGGTTTCGCCAGAGGTGCCGGTTGCGGCGTTGCGGACGTCCTGGGTGAGGTTGTTGGTCGCGGCGGTTGCGACCAGATTGCGGAGGCCGTCCAGGCCATCGCAGTAGGTGTAGAGGGCTGAGGGGGCGACGTTCATTTCGTTTGCGACTGCGGAAACGGTGAGCGCGTCGTAGCCCTGGTGGTCAACGAGGTCAACGGCTTGGCCGATGACGCGTGAAACACTCAATTTCGGTGATGGTGCCATGATTACGAGCCTATCTCTGGTGAGATTGTTCGTCAAAACTCTTGACAAGATATGGGGAATTGAGAAATACTTTCTCTATCCGTACTTGAGAGGAGAAATCAATGTTGTTGACACAAAACGACCCATTCCGTGACCTTGAACTTTTCTTCAACGGGAGCCGATCGGGCGCCAAAGCAAGCCCGATGCCAATGGACGCCTACCGTCGCGGTGAAGACGTGTGGGTCCACCTCGACCTGCCCGGTGTAACCCAGGAGTCAATCGAGATAAGCGTTGAGCGCAACGTACTCACGGTCACCGGGTTCCGTGAATGGCAACGCCAGGATGGCGACCAGCACTATCTGGGCGAGCGTGAGCAAGGTTCGTTCCGGCGACAAGTTCACTTGGGCGACAGTCTCGACGTCGATGGGATTGAGGCAGACCTCACCAGAGGAGTGCTGACGCTGCGAATACCCATTTCGGCGAGGGCGAAACCGAAGACGATCGAAATCGGATCAAAGATTGATGCGATCGACGCCGCAGCCAGCCCATAGCTGGCTCTCCATGACCTGCCAGGTCCCAGCCCCATGGGCACCCGCTGCTCAGCGGGCTGGGGCCGAGGTCGATCTCCACTGATCTGACTGGCTGATCTGATTGGTGGATCTGCTTCGCTGATCTGAACACAGGCGATCTTCAGGTAAAAACCAAGCTGCGCCCTCGACGCTTCGGAGTGATCCGGCAGCGTCGAGGGCGCAGTTGCAGTTCAGCTCTGGAGTGCACCGGGTGGTGGCCGCTCCAGTCTCTTACGTCTGGGTGGGCGCCTCCATCTGGGCGCCATTGCTTGATCTGCACCGAACAGGAGATTGTGATCCCGTTCTGCGGTGGCAGGTGATCGATGTGATGCGGTCGGTCGGTTGAGAGTTTTCATGATCGCACCTCCTTGAATAGATACTATCAAACATAGCGGTCATGGCAACCCCGAATCAAGAGAACTTTCCCGTGGTATGTCGAGTCAGCCAGCATTCGCCAAGCGGTGGAGGTGGCGCCGGTCGGAGTTCAGAAGCGTTCTGCGCGCACCACCTGGGTATCGCTCACCGAGATGATGCCGATGTGAGGTTCGAGCACGCCGAATGCGATGTCGATGACCGAGTCGGCTCGTTCGGGGCGTATGAGGATGACCACATTGACCATGCCCCGACCGGGCGATATTTGTCCGTCGCGACTCCATCGCCCTGATCGGCCGGAGCCGCCATGCACCGGCAGCACCGTGTACCCCGGCACTTCGGCCTGGTCGAGGGCTTCAGTGAGGCGACCTTCCAGCGGTGCTTCGATGATGATCTCAATTCGTTTGGCCTCATGCAGATTCATGATCGGTTGCTCCTAGATGAGTGAGTCGGCAATTGCGATGTAGATGGGTATGCCAATTGCGAGGTTGAACGGAAAGGTAACGCCAAGCGACAAGGTCAGGTAGATGGACGGTCGCGCCTCAGGCAGGGCAACCCGCATGGCTGCGGGTACCGCAATGTAGGAAGCTGAGGCCGACAGGGTGATGAGCAGTGCTGCTCCACCCGCAGAAAGACCAACAATCAGGGCGGCCACCAGACCGAACGCGGCGCCCACAAGCGGCATGACCATGCCGAAGGCAATGGTGCCAAATCCCAGGTCGCCTTTGGTGTCGCGTAGGCCTCGTCCGGCCACGAGACCCATGTCAAGCAGAAACAGGCACAGCAATCCTTGGAACGGATCAACAAAGAGCGGGGCGACTATCTCCAGTCCTTCCTCACCGGTGATGGTGCCAATGAAGAAGGTGCCGACAAGCAGCACGATTGATCCGTTAAGGAGAATCTCTCGGTAAAGGCTTGAGTCAACGGTTCCTCGACTGCCCCCTCCTTTGCGGGCGACGATGTAGAGGGCCGACAGGATTGCGGGTGCTTCCATCACTGCGGCTGCAGCTACCAGGTATCCCTCGGCTGCGATTCCTTCGCTCTCGAGCACCGAGGTCGCAGCAACAAAGGTAACGATCGAGATTGACCCGTAGTGGGCGGCCACGGCGGCGCGATCGAGGAGCCGCAGTTTCGTCATCGTGCCGAGCAGCGCGAACGCGACGAAAGGGAGAGTGAAGGACAGGACCGCAGCGGCCACAAGAGTTCCCACCAGGGTGGCGTCAACGCCGTGAGCAGCTACGCCAGCGCCGCCTTTGAAACCGATCGCAAACAGCAGATAGATCGAGAGGCCCTTCGCAACGGCTTCGGGGATCGTCAGGTCGGATCGGGCGATGGCCGCAAGGAATCCCAACACAAATGACAAGATGATTGGCGAGATCAAGTTGTCGGCGGCCAGCGAGATGATGTCGCCCATGGAGTACTGCTTCTCCTGATGAAAGAGCCTCGTAGCTGCAGTCGATGGTGCCTGCAAAAGAGGGACATCGGACTTGGCGTCGGCGTGGTTTGGTTATGCGTCTACAACGGACCACGAAAGAGTACGTCGCACGCGTCGTCGGCCAAACCCCGGCCAGCCTTGCCGTGGAGGTTTGGGGCGATGCGTGGTCTTATCGCCCGCGGCGGATCAATTGGACGAGATGGGCCGCTTGGGGCTCTCAGGGAGGGATTGGCGGAACAACCCCGGCGGGATTGGGGCGTCGCAGCGCATCAGCGCAAGTTGCCAGGATGGTGATGCACCGAGCGCCCACCGAAGCGCAGACGTGGTCTTCTTCCCGACTTTCGCGGCGCGTGATCCCGGCTCGACGTCCAGTTGTTTGCGAATGCTGGGAGAAATCGTGGTCAGGGCGGCGTCGAACAGCAGTCGGTACCCAATCCTGATTGGCGGGCTCAGGGGCGGGTTGCGCAGGAAGGTGATGGCGCTCACCTGCGCGTTCGTTGCCACCCTGTCGGGGTTGCTGTGGATCCAGTCGGTGAGTTCCTGAGCCGTTTCGGGAAGAGGGTCCGCGCCCAACAGCTTGCCGATCTGGACTTGTTCCGCCACAAAGAGGTCTGCGTCACCGGCGCTGAGTCGCTCAGGTCCAAACGCCTGGTAGGCGCTGAGGAAAGAGTCGGTCAGGACATTGTGGACCCAGGCCGCCATCTCGGGTCGGCCGGCGCTGTACGGCAGATTCCGCTCGGACGTTCCCCGCACCGGCCGGTGGGCCTTGCGCACGACCTCGACGGCTGCTTCGACTTCGGGCATCGCTCCGTAGGTGGTTTCGGTGACATAGGCCGCGGTGCGGGACAGTCGCCCGAGGGGATCGGAGCGATAGGTCGAGTGGTCCTCCACCCCGGCGACGACTTCTGCGTGGGCGGACTGGACAACAAGGGCCCGAATACCACCGACGAAGACGGCGGCGTCGCCCAGCACTCGCCATGAAACAGAGTCAGGTCCAAGGAGGCCGGGGTCCCCGGGAAAGTCCAAGGTGTTCTCCAGTGGCGTGGGCCCATGAGAGAAGAGGTTGGTCATTGCTGACACGATTGGGTCGCGGACGCGGCGGCTCAGTTTCATCACTGTTCCATCTTCTGCGCCGTCTGGCGCTGCCTGCTTTCCCGGACCAATCGAGCCGCGGTTGCTGACTGGTGGGTAGGGGTGAAATCAATCGGAGCCATGCCAGAGCTTTGCACGTGACGGGCGACAAGAAGGATTCGGACGCCGGGTCCTGCCGGGCTTGAGTCACCCGGCCCGTCGTCCGGTGGGTGCTTCGACTCGGGTCCCGAAACAATGGTGTGCAAGCCTTGTCTTCATGGACTCGATGACACCGAATTCAGAAAACCTTGACGACCCGATGCTGGGCCGTTCCGTGCTCGTAGCGGGTGCAACCGGCGGTCTGGGCTCAGCAATTGCGCTGAACCTCGCGCAGCGAGGCGCGATCCTCACCCTGGTGTCTCGACGCCACGAGCGCCTGGCCGCGCTTGGCGTGCCCGGCCATCGGTTGGCGCTCGATCTCCGAGACCCGGACGCGTGCCACGCCGCGGTCAGCGCGGCTGTTGAGCACGCAGGCCGACTCGACGTTGTTGTCAACGCGATTGGCGTCGTCGCTTTTGGCCCAATTGAAGAGCTGTCCGTCGATGCGATGGAGGAGCTCTTCATGACCAACACCTTCGTATCAATCGTGCTGACAAAGGCCGGGCTTGGCGTCCTCAACGAAGGCGGTGTGATCGTAAACATCTCCGGGGTGATCGCCGAGCAGAACCTGCCCGGCATGGCTGCGTACGGGGCGTCCAAGGCGGCGGTTCGATCCTTCGGCGAAGCAGTGGCTCGCGAGGCACGCCGGCGCAAGATTCGGGTCATTGATGCTCGACCCCCGCACACCGAGACCGGTTTGGCCGACCGCCCGATCGAGGGCCGCGCTCCAAAGATGCCGACCGGCCTGGACCCGGCTGCCGTGGCGGTAACAATTTGTGACGCAATTGCGGGGACGGCCACGGACCTGCCCAGCTCGGCCTTCACCGTCTGAAGAAATCCCGACAACGTCTGCTACCGGCCAGCGCATTGGTACCGCCGGGGTGGGCGATGAGCCGATGGCTGAAAACGCGCAGAGCGCCGGGCAACGAAACGTTGCACGGCGCTCTGACGTCAGTGAGGTGACAAGGGCGGCGGTCGGGAGTTGTACATCGGTAAGTACCGGCCCGGTCGCCGGTGGCGAAGCCTGCTGGCGAAGCGCTGGAGCCGGGTGATGCGGTGCCGACGCCACGTCATGATGCTCCTTCCAGAACTGGTGTGCCAGATAGGACTGACACCGGTCGATTTTCGCGGCGCAGACGTGAGCGCTCGTTCAGGCTGTGGGCGGTGGCGGTACCGATACGGCTGACCGCTTGGCCTCGTTTGAGGCGGCGGACGATGGAGCCCGAGACGGGGGCCAGCACGATTGCTGCGTGAATGGCCAAAGCTGTGAGTATCAGAAATACGATCATGGGGTCTCTTCCTCGCTGGGGTTGACTCCAGTATAATACATACATTTCATGATAGTCAACATGTAATGTCCATTTTGCGCTGGCGAAAGACCGTGGGGCTGACTGGGCATCAGAGACTGGGGATCAGAGACTGGGGATCAGAGGAGTCCGTGATCAAGGGCGTCTCGAACCTCAGCCGCCCGCAGCCGAACATCGTCCAGGTCGCTCAGTCGGTGCATCCCGGCCAGCTGCCGGGCCATCCGATGATTTCCGGCAAAGGCAGACTCGTTGCGGGCCAGGAAGTCCCAGTAGAGCGTGGTGAAGGGACAGGCGTCATCGCCGGTGCGTTTCTTCGGATTGAACGCGCATCCTTTGCATGAGTCGCTCATCTTGTTGATGTAGGCGCCGCCCGATGCATAGGGCTTGGTTGCCATCTGCCCGCCGTCGGCGTGCAATGCCATGCCAATGACGTTTGGGAGCATCACCCACTCGGCACCGTCGACGAAGCTGGCCCACATCCAGTTGGTCATCGCCTGCGGATCCACCCCGGCGGTCAACGCCAGATTTCCCAGGACCATGAGACGTTCGATGTGGTGGGCGTACCCGTGGTCATGAACGTGGGAGACCACACTGGTCACGCAGGCCATCCGGGTGTCTGCGTCGCCGGTGAATGCCGGTGGAACGGGTCGCCGGGCGTTGAGGGCGTTGGCGTCGCGATAGTCGGGCATCCACAGCCAGTACAAGCCCCACACATATTCGCGCCACCCAATGACCTGTCGGACAAAGCCTTCCACCGAGTTGATGGGGGCATCGCCAGATCGATAGGCGGCCTCGGCCGCATCAACGACTTCCTGCGGGTGCAGCAGGCCCAGGTTCATCGATGAGGCGAGGACCGAATGGGCAAGCTTCCACTCGTTTTGCAGCATGGCGTCTTCGTGCGCGCCAAATGGTCCCAGGCCCTCTTCCACAAACTCCTCAAGTCGAGTGAGCGCCTGGGTCCGGGTAACCGGCCACCAACCGGCTGGTGCCGCACCCCACACATTTGTCCCAAACGCATCGATGACGTCCCGGTCAATGTCATCCAATGGGAACGGGGACACTTTGGGCCAGCTTCGCCCGTCACGAGGCGGCGGCTCACGATTGTCATGGTCAAAGTTCCAGCGTCCACCGGCGGGAACCGCTCCGGCGGGCTCGTGGTCCATCAGGATGTCCAGGCGTTGACGCTGCCACCGGTAGAAGTCCTCCATTTTGAAGGTCTTTCGGCCGGCCGCCCACTCGCCAAACTGGCGGTAGTCACACGTGAACTGGTCATTGGGAACCGTGGACACCCCACACCGCTCCAGCATGGCGCGGCCGTCCCAGCTCATTGGCTCCATGGCGACCACTTCGTCCACGTCAAACTCGTCGCAGTGGGCCCGAAGTCCCGCCTGCAGGGTAAGCGCTTCTCGATAATCCACGGTGAAGCCTTCGGCCTCCAGCTCGACCGCGAAATGCCGCATGGCGGACAGGACCAGGTGGAGGCGCTGGCGATGCCACCGCTTCGAATCCTGCTTGGCCCGGCTCTCGACCAGCAGCACCCGGCAGTCCCGGGAATCGCGGTTGGCGAGCGCGCCAGTGTTTCGGTTCAGCTGATCACCGAGCACCCAGACGGTTGGCAACGAAGTTGAAGGTGGCACAGCTCAAGTATTGCGCGGCAGGGTCGAAGGGTCATCGTCGAGCAGATGGTCCACCCGCACATCGTCAAAATGGTCGATGTCTCGCAGTGCGGGAAAGAACTTCCACCACAGCGCAACGATGCCGAGCGTGCCCACGCCACCAGTCACCACGGCCATCGGAACCCCGATCAGGGCTCCCGCGGCGCCGGACTCCATGGCGCCCAACTCATTTGACCCGCCGATGAAGACGTTCTCCACCGCCAGGACCCGGCCGCGCATGACCTCCGGCGTGGCCAGGGGAACAACGCTGGACCGGATGTACACGCTGATGGCGTCCGCGGAACCCAGGACCACCAGCGCCAGGAAGGCCACGGCGTAGGTTTCGGTCACGCCGAGCACAATTGTTGCCACGCCGAACACGGCCACCGAGATCATGAGGATGCGGCCTATGCGACGCCGGAGCGGACGGAAGGCGAGCAGGGTGGCGGTGGTGGCGGCGCCGACGCCGTCAGCGGCCCGCAACCAGCCCAGTCCAATCTCGGCCACACCAAGATGGTCTCGGGCAATGGCAGGCAAAAGGGCGACGGCGCCGCCCAACAACACGGCAAAGAGATCCAGCGTGATGGCACCGAAGAGAACCGGATTGTGGCGCATGTACCGCACGCCATCGGCCGCGTCCCGAAATGTCTGTCGCAAGCCCGGGGCGCTCCGGAGCTGTTCGATCGGCGGCTTGGGGACCAGGACCACGAGCGCAACCAAGGTCAGCGCCAGCGCCACGATCGCCACCAGGTAGGGAAGCTCCGGACTGCGGGCCGCAGCGAAGCTGGCAACGACCGGGCCAACGATGATGCCTCCTTGGAAGAACGCAGATTTCAGGGCGATGATCTTCTCAAGTTGATGCCGGGGAGCCAGATCAATGGGCATGGCTCGGCTGGCGGGAGCGGCGAAGGCCCGGGCCAGGCCGAATAATCCGACGACCGTGTAGAACGGCCATGTTTCGGTCGAAGCGCCTTGAACATGAAGGTCGCGGGTATGGATGTCCGGGACATGGAGGTCTCGGACATAGAGGTAGAGCACAAACGCCAAGGCGATTTCGAGCACCACCGCAATGGCGTAGACCCAACGCCGATCAAATCGGTCTGCGATGGTTCCCGCAATGGGGGAGAGGACCAGGACCGGCAGGAACAGCACTGCGCCCAGCAGGCCAAGGCTGAGCGGACTGTCGGTGATGCGGTAGAGCTGATCTCCGACAAAGGTGTACATGCCAACAAAGGCAAAGGTGTGAAGCGCGTTCGCTATGAGCAGCGCAAGGATCCCAAACGAAATCCGGCTCGGCTCCGCCGCAGGCGTCACTGCATGCCGGCCGCAGTGACAACGCGCTGGCTGACCTCAATCAGCTCGCCCCGTTTGATCACCAGGCTCACCACCCGCTCAACGCCATGGGCTCCACCGCGTTGGCGGGCGCTGACCACATCAAGCTCCATACCTTCAACAATTGGCAGGAGGGCCACGGCTCGAAAGCCCTTGTGGGGACCGGGGGTGCTGCGCTTGTCCTCGCGTATCAGCCACTCGGAGTCCCAAATCCAGGTGTCATCCACCGATACGAACCGACACAGGTGGGAGCTGCGGTTCTTGGATTCAATGGCGCCGGGGCAGACGATGAAGTGACCTTCGATCCAGGGGAGCACGCCCAATCCGTCCCGACCAAATGCGCAGTCGAAGGCGTCGGCGATGATGGCGTCTTCGTCGCCCTGTTTGACGGCCCGATTTCGGGCTTCGTCGGCCAATGCGGTGGCCAGATGGTGCAGGGTGTCGTCGGGCAGTTTGGCCGCCAGTTCGACCGCGGTTTCCGGGTCAGATTTCAGGTGGCCAACGATGGTGCCGTAGCGGCGAGCTGCCATAGCTGACCATCATCGTTCACCGCAGTGACAGTCCGGGCGATGCTGCGGCGCCGGCCGCCTGTTGATGGCCACTGTGGTCAGGGGCGTGGGGCGGGTTCGGGTAGGGAGGTGACCGAGAAGCCCACCCGCGCGCCGCCGTCGGTGGCGTTGCTGACCCAGGTCTCGCCATGGTGGCGCTCCGCCGCTTGGCGCACCATGGCCAGTCCAATACCACTGCCCGGTTGGGTGCGGGCGGTATCAGACCGGAAGAAGCGCTCAAATGCATACGGCTGATCGCTCTGGGCGATGCCCGGTCCGTGATCGCGTACCTCGATGCGGCCGTTCTGCTCGTGCACCTCAATGGGCTTTGAAGCCGGGCTGTACTTGTGGGCGTTGTCGATGAGGTTGGAGACGGCTCGTCGCACCAGTTTTGGTCGAACCGTCATCATCGAGTCCGTGGTGGACACGGTGATGGTGCGACCCGTCGCAATCTGCGCGCGGCTGGCAACGTCGGTGACCAGCTGGCCGACGTTCAGTGACTCCGGTTCATCATCGACGGCACTGTGCGACGCAAGCTGGACCAGTTCAGTGACCAGCTCGGTAAGGGACTCCAACTCCACGGCGGCGCCTCCCACGATTTCCTGCCGTTTGGCGGCCGGGAGGTCCGGCTCCCGGGCCAGAAAGTCGACCTTCATCCGCAGGCTCGTCAGCGGCGTGCGCAGTTCGTGGCTTGCATCGGCGACCAATCGGCTCTGCTGTTGCCGCGAAACTTCGAGCTCGGTCAACAGGTGATTGAAGCTCGTGGCCAGATCCCCGACCTCGTCGGAGCGATTGACCTCAATGCGCGATGGGAGGTCCTGATTCCGGGCCAGGGTCCTTGCCGCGTGGGTGACATCGGTGATGGGTTGGGTGAAACGCCCCGCCACGAACCACCCGAGGAGAGCAGCCGCCGCTATGCCAAGAACGCCGGACAGAATGAGCGCCCGCCGGACGGTGTCGAATCCGGCGGACACCGGCGTGGTATCCGCAGTGAGCTGGGCGATCCGCCCGTCGTTCAGCGCCACGGTGAAGATGCGGATGACCGTCCCGTCGTCTGCGGTTTGGTTGCTGAACAGCGACGTGCCGGTCGACCGCACCCGCTCCAACAACGCACCGTCCATGGGGAGCTCGGCGCCAAAGGTTGTTCCGTCAAGGTCAATGAGCTGCACACGTCCAAAGCGATCGCGGAAACGATCGGCCTCGCGACGGTTGTCGCCTCGCCCCCCGCTCCCGCCATTGCCCAGGCCTCGTAGCCGGTCCGCATTCGGTGGCGGCGTCTGGTCCAGGTCCCGAGCTTCGTCCCGTAGCCGATTGTCCACCGACTCTTCGATCGTTGTCTGACTGAAGGTGAAGGTCGTGACCAGGCCGACCACCAGAATGGCCGCAACAACCCCGCCAAACCACAGCGCCAGGCGGAGCCGGAGGGTCACGGCTGCTTGCGGGCGACGTATCCCACGCCGCGTACCGTGTGGATCAGTCGAGCGTCGCCGGTGGCTTCGGTCTTCTTGCGCAGGGTGGAGATGAAGACCTCCAGTGAGTTGGAACTGAAGTCCTCGTCGTAGCCCCAGATTCGATCCTGAATGACATCCCGAGACAGCACGATGTTGGCATTGGCGACCAACAGTTCAAGCAGGTCGAACTCAATCTTGGTGAGGTCAACACTGGCGCCGGCTCGGTGAACGGTGCGCGCGGCAGGATCAACGACAAGGTCGGTCAGTCGCAACGCATGGTCTGCGGGGTCGGTGGGCGCGGGGGCACCGGTGCGGCGAAGCATCGCTCGGACCCGGGCCAGTAGTTCGTCCAGCGCAAACGGCTTGGGCAGATAGTCATCGGCGCCGGCGTCCAGACCGGCAACGCGATCGCTGACTTCATGGCGGGCGGTGAGCATGAGGACGGGGCCCGTGTACCCGGCGGCCCGAAGCTGGCGGCAGGTCTGCAGGCCATCAATGCCGGGAAGGTTGATGTCGAGGATCACGGCGTCCGGCACATTCTGCGCGGCCAGTTCCAGTCCGTGTTCCCCCGTCTCAGCCTGGTGAATGTCGTACTCCTGAAATTCGAGCACCATGGCCAGGGACTCACGGACGCCCTGGTCATCTTCCACAACCAGGATGCGTGGCCGACGGGTGGTGCTGTTGGCGAGGGGGGCATCGGAGGCGTCGAGCATCATGGTCTCAGTCTGTTGTTCCCGCGTGCGGGGGACCTGAAGTCAACCTGAAGAATGGACAAGAACCGTCAGGTCGCGTCACGGCTGCTCCTGCTCCACGGCCGCCCGCCACTGCGGCGAGTCAATGTGGGTCGTGGCGGTCAGTGCGACATGCCAGGCGTGGTCGGCGACCGCATCCCATGGTCCCGCATCATGAGCTTCGGAATCGGGGACGTGGCTGGGCATGTGGGTGGACAAGCGGGATGCCAGCCGGGCAGCTTCGGCTGCGGTCGCGGCAATGACACTGGCTCCGTTGACGGTGGCCAGCGACTGTTGCTGAATGCGCACCCGCAACCCCGAGCTGATGCTGACGATGGCGCGGCCCGCACCCACGTGCCGGGCGATGTCATCGATGCGCAGCGTCACCGCGTGCGGGGCAGGCACCAGTTGGAATGTGCGGTCCAGCGCGTGGTCGATGAGGGTCGCCTGGGTGTGGGGGGTTGTGGGATCGCCGCCACCTCGCTGAATTTGGGCCAGAAGCGTTGTTTCAATGCGGCCCAGGTGGCGGCGCGGCGCCTCTACTTTCAGGTCCACTGACCCCGCAGGGGTGGTGTGGTGGCCCCGGAGCGTCGGCATGGCGTTGAGGCTACTCCCGGTGCACCAGGGCGCTGGTGCCATTTGGGGTCGAGCGGCAACTGTCGGGTGCGACACGATGTCCTTAGGCTGGAGCAATGGAATGGGAGCTTCAGCGGTGACCGAAGAACGACCACGACGGCGAGCAGGCGGTCGATCAGCCCGGGTGGCCAAGCGACAGGCGCCGGTGGCTGCGGCAGAGCGTGCGGTTCGACCCGGTCTTGTGGGGGGCGCGTACCAACCGCTGTCCGAAGGCGACATGCAGGCCATCTATAGCGCGGCGCTGGAGCTGCTTGAAGACGTGGGCATGGGCCTGGCGATCCCGGGGTTCGTGGACGTGGTGACCGCCGCTGGTGGATGGGTGGACGACAACGGCCGGCTCCACTATCCACGGTCCGTAGTGGAGAAGGCCATCAAAACCGCGGCGAAGGAATTTGTCTGGCATGCGCTGGATGAGGAGCACAGCATCGAGATCTCTGCGGACAAGGTGCACTTCGGAACCGGAGGCGCCGCCGTCCTCATGCACGATCATGGCGAGACGACGTTTCGGCATTCCAGCCTCAATGATCTCTACAACATCAGCCGCGTGTTCGACACCTTGGAACACATCCACTTCTTCATCCGCCCGGTTGTGGCGAGGGAGCTCGAAGATCCCTACGCACTGGACATCAACACTGCGTACGCGGTGATTGCCGGGACAACCAAGCCGGTGGGAAGTGCGTTCTTCGATGCCCAGGCGGTGACCGATTCGGTGGAGATGTACGACTGGATACTGGGCGGTGATGGCGAGTTCAAGAAGCGGCCGTTCATGTTTGCCAACAACACCTTTGTGGTCCCACCACTTCGCTTTGCTGAGGAATCGGCCGAGGTGTTGGTGGCGCAGGTGCAAGCCGGCATGCCCGTGTGCCTGTTGTCGGCCGGGCAGGCCGGAGCCACCTCACCGGCTGCGCTGGCCGGTTCCCTGACCCAGGCCCTGGCCGAGTGCCTGGCCGGACTGACCAGTATCAACCTGATGGTGCCGGGTCATCCGTGTGTGATGGGTCTCTGGCCATTCGTGTCCGACCTTCGCACCGGGGCCATGACCGGTGGTAGCGGCGAAGAAGCGGTGCTCAATGCCGCCAGCGCGCAGATGGCCAACTGGCTGGGTCTCCCTTCGGGCGTGGCCGCGGGTATGAGCGACTCCAAGCTGCCTGACATGCAAGCCGGTCACGAGAAGGCTCTGACGGTCGCGCTGGCGGGACACGCGGGTTCAAATCTGGTGTTCGAAGCCGCCGGGATGTTGGCATCAATTCTGGCGTTCTCTCTGGAGGCGATGGTGATTGACAACGACATGCTCGGCGCCATCAACCGCACGATCCGGGGCATCGAGGTCAACGCGGACACGTTGTCCACTGCGGTTATCCGGGAGGTCATTGGCGGCGCCGGTCACTTCCTGGGCAGCGATCAGACGCTTGCGCTGATGCAGTCCGAGTACATCTATCCCCGGGTCGGTGACCGTGTGAGTCCCGATGACTGGGTGGATGCCGGGTCCACGTCGTCCGCGGACCGTGCTCACGACTACGTGGTTCGGACGTTGGCCGACCATCATCCCACCCACATCAGTCCCAAGGTTGACGAGGCTGTTCGGCGGCGATTCGACATACACCTGGATCCGCTGGTGCGCTGACCCCCGCGGGCACTGACCAACTCCTTCAGTCGTCGACCAGGCGCAGGCCCGCCGGAGTGTCCGGGTGGCGCGCCGCCAGGGTGACGTGGAACTCAGTTCTGTGGGCGGGGTAGAGGTGCTCGCTCACCAACAGGACCTGTCCGTCGGTGTCCTGGGTGACTCGCTGGACTCGAAGCAACGGGGCGCCTGGTTCAAGCCCGAGCGTGTCCGCCACCTTGGTGTCGGCGGCGGTGGCCCCGATGCTCTGGCTGGCTGGGCCAATCTGATCAGCCAACAGCTCGATGAAGGTGGAGTTGGCCACGTCGTCTCGTGAAAGGTGGGCGCTGGCGTTGTCGCGGCACCACACCGTGACCAGCGCAAACGGTTGGTCGTCAGCCAAGGTCAATCGTGTGACCTCCAACGCCGGACTGCCAATCCAGGCTCGGATCTCGGGTGGCGCGTCCACAAAGCCAAATCGCATCACCTCGCGCCGACTGGTCATGCCCGCCGCGCTGAGCTGATGTTCGATGGTGTCCAGCGCGTCCAGGGTCTGGGGGACCGCGCTAGAACCGACAAACCAGCCAAAGCCCTGCCGGGAGTCCACCACACCGTCGGTCCGAAGGGCATCAAGGGCTTTGCGAATGGTGGCGCGGCTTGCGTCGTGGGTGCGGGAAAGTTCCGCTTCGCTCGGGAGCAGGGTTCCTTCGGCCAGCTTGCCAGACACAATCTCGCTGCGCAGTTGCTCAGCAATGTCGACGTAGCGGTAGGAGCGATCGGCGGCGGGCATGGCGCACACTCTATCGCAGCCATCCTCCACTTGTATTGCACTTGTACGGAACAAGTTGTACAGTCGATGGCAGAGTCAGATCTGTCACCGGCGGCGGTAGACAGGAAACACCACGATGCAGAATCAGGAGCACAGCCATGGCTGTCTTTGCCGAAACGCCCATTGAACTTGTCAACAAGGTCTATGGCTCGCTGGACGAGCGAGTGGCCTGGGGGCGCGAAAAGCTCGGACGAGCCCTCACGCTCTCGGAGAAAATCCTGATCAATCACCTGGATGACCCCCAAACCGCGGAGCTGGAAAGGGGCGTGTCCTACACCGACCTCCGACCAGACCGCGTGGCCATGCAGGACGCCACCGCGCAGATGGCCTGGCTTCAGTTCATGACCGCCGGCCTCAAACAGACCGCGGTTCCCACCACCACCCACTGCGACCATCTCATTCAAGCTCGCGTGGATGGCAAGACCGACCTCATGGTCGCGGTGGACACCAACAAGGAGGTCTATGACTTCTTGGAGAAGGTGAGTGCCAAGTACAACGGTGGCTTCTGGGCTCCGGGATCGGGCATCATCCACCAGGTGGTGCTGGAGAACTACGCCTTCCCCGGCGGCATGATGCTGGGCACCGACAGCCATACCCCAAACGCCGGTGGACTCGCCATGATTGCGGTGGGCGTGGGCGGCGCAGACGCCGTGGACGTCATGACCGGATTCCCGTGGAACGTGCGCTGGCCAAAAGCCATTGGCGTGCACCTCACCGGCGAACTCAGCGGATGGGCCGCCCCCAAAGACGTGATCTTGAAGGTGGCTGAAATCCTGACCGTCAAGGGCGGTACCGGTGCAATCGTGGAGTACTTCGGTCCCGGGGCGCAGAGCATGAGTGCCACTGGCAAAGCGACCATCTGCAACATGGGTGCCGAGATTGGCGCCACCACCTCAATCTTCGCCTACGACGACGCCACCTCCCGCTACCTCAAGTCCACGGGCCGTGAAGCCATCGATGATGCCGCCCGGGCCGTGGCCCACCACCTCCGGGCCGACGACGAGGTGTACGCCAGCCCCGGCGAGTACTTCGACCAGGTCATTGAGATTGACATGTCAACGCTCGAGCCGCTCATCAACGGTCCGCACACACCGGACCTCGCCCGCCCACTCTCGGCTCTGGGGGCCGAAGCGGCAGAGAAGGGCTGGCCAATGGAGATCTCGGCCGCGCTGGTTGGGTCCTGCACCAACTCGTCCTACGAGGACATCAGTCGAGCCGCTTCGATCGCCCGCCACGCAGCCGCGCAGGGCCTCAAGGCCAAGGTGCCGTTCATGGTCACTCCCGGCTCCGAAGCCACCATGCGCACCATCCAGCGCGACGGCATGCTCGCCGACCTGGAAGCCATTGGCGGCGTGGTTCTGGCCAACGCCTGCGGGCCGTGCATCGGTCAGTGGCAGCGCGATGATCATGAAAAAGGCACCACCAACGTCATCGTCACCAGCTACAACCGCAACTTTCCCAAGCGCAACGACGGTGACGCGGCCACGCTCGCCTTCGTGACCTCCCCGGAAACCACGGTGGCTCTGGCGCTGTCGGGCCGGGTCGATTTTGATCCGAAGACCGACACCCTCACCAATGATGCGGGCGAAGAAGTCACGCTCATGGTCGGCGAAGCGATCGAGCTGCCGCCAGGTGGTTTCGAAGACGGCGACTCCATGTTCATTGCCCCGCCGGAAGACGGCAGCGACATTGAGGTCACGGTCGATCCGTCCTCGGACCGCATCCAACTGCTCACACCGTTCACTCCCTGGGATGGACATGACTACCTGGAACTCCCCATCCTGGGCAAAGGCATGGGCAAGGTCACCACCGACCACATCTCCATGGCCGGGCCATGGCTCAAGTACCGCGGCCACCTGGAGAACATTTCGGGCAACCTCTACCTGGGCGTGGTCAACGCCTACACCGGCGAGACCGAGTTGGCCCTTGATCCCAGCGATGGTCAAACCAAGAGCTACCCCGAGATTGCCAAGAGCCTGCACGAGAAGGGCATCAACTGGGTCTTCATCGGCGAAGAGAACGTGGGTGAGGGTTCAAGCCGCGAGCATGCGGCCATGGAGCCTCGCTTCCGGGGGTGCCATGCCGTGTTCGCCAAGTCGTTCGCTCGGATCCATGAGACCAACCTCAAGAAGCAGGGCGTCCTGGCGCTCACCTTCGCAGAACCCAGCTTCTGGGATGCCATCGAAGAAGGCGACACCATTTCCATTGTTGGCCTGGCCGGCCTTGCGCCAGATACGCCGGTTGACTGTGTCCTGCACAAAGCCGTCGGAGGCCACAGCGTGGAGTTCCAAGCCAACCACACGCTGAGCTTGGACCAGATCGAGTGGTTCAAAGCCGGTTCGGCTTTGAACCTCATTCGGAAACAGGTTGCGGGCTAGACACCCCGGGGTCGTGGCTTGGGCATGAAGGCCGACGGTATGCACGAAGCGGAACTGGATCAACGTTGCGGAGTTGTGCGCATCGCTGGGCGTTCAGCTCAACCAGACCGGGCCCTTGGGCGAGTCGACTTCCAGTCGAATGGCGGCCGCAGGTCCTTCGTGGACCGCGACGTCCAACCCCACCGAGGCATAGAGCTCCGTGATCGGTGCGGGATTTGGGTGCTCCACAACCAGTGATTTGATGGCGAGGCCCGGCGTTGTGGTCGTGGACGGATGGGCGGTTGCGCCCCAGTCCAGGATGAACGGCACGAGCCCGTCGTGGTGCAATGCGGACGGGCTGGTCAAACGCCAGGTCAGCGTCTGCCCGTCCGGCGTCTGGCGCTGTCCGGCGGTCAACGGTCCGGGATCAAAGCCGGCCGCCGTGAATCCACTCACCAGTTCCTCGGCCGTCTGATCATCGCTTGGCTGTATGGCAAAGGTGACCATTGAGAATGGAGCGGATGGGTCCATGTCATCGATGCCGAACGGTCGAGGCTGCGCCGGTTCGGGCTGCTCCGGATCCACGCCAATCACTTCCAGGAATGAGGTTCCCAGACTGGCCAGCCAGTTGTGGGTGCCCCAGAGATGGTGTTGTCCACCACGCCCGCACGTGACCCCGGTGAGGGCGGCGATGCGAGCCACCTCGGTGTCAACGTTTGTTCCGGCAATGACAAGGTGATCGATACGCGCCATGACCGGACCCTAACCGCAGGTGATTGGGCGGGTGTCGCCGTGATCACCGGTGATGCGTTCATCAGCGTGGAGATCGACTCGTCTTCCGGCAACCTTCACGGGATCGACAAGGACACCCACTGGGTGGTAACCAACGACCTGGTGGACGAGCCCGACCATCTCACCCGGAAGGCGCTGGACCATCTGATGGAATTCTTCGACCAACGACTGCACGAGGTTGCGCCATGACCGAACTGAGCTTTACCCGATCCAAGCCATTCAGCCTGCCCCGGGAGATGCAGCCGTACCTGGCGGCGCGGAACACCGCACCGAGCCCGCACCTGCAATCGCTCATTGAGATCGCCGACACCATGCCCGAAGGCCGTATGCGGCTTGGTACCGAGGCGGGGACGTTTCTTACCATCCTTACCCAGGCCGTCCAGCCAACCTTCGTGGTGGAGGTGGGCACCTTCATCGGCTATTCCTCACTCTGTATTGCGGCCGCTCTGCCCGCCGACGGTCGTCTGCTCTGCTGCGACACCAGCGACGAATGGACCCGGATTGCCCGTGATCATTGGGAGGCTGCGGGCGTCAGCGATCAGATTGAACTGGTGGTTGGTCCGGCGGCCGAAACGCTGGCCGGGCTCGATGCTGACCAGCACGTTGACCTGGCGTTCATTGACGCGGACAAGACCGGCTACACCGGCTACTACGAAGAACTGGTGCCTCGGCTGAGCGCCCGAGGGGTTCTGGCCGTGGACAATGTGATGTGGGGCGGCGCGGTCCTTGACGTTGATGACCAGTCCGATGACACGGTTGCCCTGCGGGCTTTCAACGACCATGTGGCGGCCGATCCGCGGACCCGCAATGTGATTGTGCCCATCGGAGATGGCGTGATGCTTGTGTCCCTGGCGTGAGCGAGATCACCCGCAAGTTCCACCTCTATCGAACGTCGCTGGTGGTTGTGCCCCTGCTGGTCATCGGGGTGCTGGCGCTCATCGGATGGCTTGTTTACGACGCCAATGCCGGTCTCAAAGGGTCGGGGGAGATCACCTCAGAGTCGCTGACCGGTATGTCGGCCGTTGGGGCCCGGATCACCGGAGACTTCGACGCAACCATTGTCTTTGCCGGCGTTGGAGAGCCACCGCTGGTGCGAGTGACGATCGACCAGAACCTCCACGAGTTCGTGATGGTCGAGCAGGAGGCGAACATGGTCGACGTTCGGTTCGCCAAGCCCCTGCGCCCCAGTGATCGACCGAAGGTATGGGTTTCACTGCCGCAGGTGAGCGCGCTCGGTGCCGACAAAGGCGCCAACGTGAATGTCGTCCTTGGCGGCGCCGATGCCCTCGAAGTTGATGTCAATGGCGGGGCAACGGTGAACATGTCCGGGTCGGTGGCAGAGATGGTGCTGCGGGCGGGCGGCAACTCGCGCGTGGACCTGTCGCCAACCCAATTGCTGGTGGCCGATGTGGTGATTGCGTCCACGTCCGAAGTCCTGTTTGGCTTTGTTGGCCGGGTGGACGGCACCGTCAGCCAGGCATCGACAGTGGTGGTCTCCGAGGGCACCCTGACCGAGGGGATGACCTTTGACGAGACATCGGACATCGTTCTGCGGCGCTGAGCGCCACCGAGCCTGACTCAGAAGTTGATGATGCAGGTCTGGTTGGACTTCAGTTCACCGGTCAGCTGCTGAATGTCGGTGAACACCGGCTTGGGCGAACGGTCCTGGAACGCCAACCCGAAGTTGTTCTCGAGGTTGTCGTTCTGGCCACCGGGCTCATCGCGGTGCTGGTAGAGGAAGATGGGTCCAATCCACGGCGTCACGATGGCGCATTCGACGCCTTCCTGAATGATCTCGGTCTGGCGGGCCAGAGATACCGAGCGCTGATTGGAGCCGGTCGGTGCGCCAAACTCGGTTGGCCACACCTCTTTGAACCGGTCGCCGTTGGCCGTCATCACCGCATACAGGTCTTCCATACCGAAGTAGGCATTCCAAGGTGCGGTGAAGCTTGGCAGTGCGGGAAAAGAGTACGGGTGCATGCCCACGTGATCGAAGTTGTCGCCAAACCCGCCGGCGTAGAGACGTTCCAGGAAGTTGACCTGGGAAATCTGGCCGGGTGCGGTCAGCGCAGGTGCCATCCCGCCCAGGATCACCTGGGCCTGAGGTGCGGTCGACTTGATCTCGGTGTAGGCGGCACTCAGCAGCTGGCCATAGGCCGTGGCGTTGGGCTCGGAACCCCAGAAGGTGGCGATGTTCGGTTCGTTCCAAATTTCCCAGTGGTCAATCTGTGACGCGTAACGCTGGGCGGCCGTCGCCGCAAATCGGGCGTAAGCATCAACGTCGAAGCGTGATTGGTTGGCCGGCACCGATTCGTCAATGGCCCAATCGGGGGCGTACACCAGGGTTCCGAGGATCTTGAATCCTTCGGCCTGGGCGGTACTGATGAGGACATCGGGCTCGCTCCAGTCAAACTCGCCCTCCACCCGCTCAACGTTCTGCCAGTTGATATCCATGCGGATCCAACCGACACCCAAATCATCAATGAGGCTCATGTCGGCCCGCAGCCCATCGATGCTCAACCGGTCGATGAATGATCCGGTGGCGACCCCAACTTCGGAGCCAACCAGGGCGGAAGGCGGAATGGGGGTTGCGGTTGGTCGTGGGGTTGCGGTTGGTCGTGGGGTTGCGGTGGGACGAGGCGTCGCTGTGGGTTGCGGGGTTGCCGTCGGGCGTGGGGTGAGGGTTGGTGGGGTCGTTGGGCGGGTGGTTGGTCGTGGGGTGAGGGTTGGTGGGGTGGTTGGGCGGGTGGTTGGGCGTGGGGTGAGGGTTGGTGGGGCGGTTGGGCGGGTGGTGGGGCGTGGGGTGAGGGTTGGTGGGGTGGTTGGGCGGGTGGTTGGGCGTGGGGTGAGGGTTGGTGGGGCGGTTGGGCGGGTGGTGGGGCGTGGGGTGAGGGTTGGTGGGGTGGTTGGGCGAGTGGTGGGGCGTGGGGTGAGGGTTGGT